>Ga0302324_100024786_pt1 | contig 11537 bp, 9 predicted proteins | sample Palsa_T0_1_FD_201949 | JGI IMG/M metagenome (GOLD analysis project Ga0302324, IMG submission 201949) | Peat permafrost microbial communities from Stordalen Mire near Abisko, Sweden - Palsa_T0_1 | ecosystem: Environmental > Terrestrial > Soil > Palsa > Peat permafrost | place: Sweden: Abisko... | reverse complement strand
TGCACCGAGCGTTACAGCCGCGCCCATGCCCGCAAGGGTGTCGGCAAAACTGATGTCGCCCTGGATGCTGTCGCGGCCCACACCTTGCACGCGCACCGGGCCACCGCCAATCGCGCCAGCGGCCAGAAAGTAGGATGCCGACGAGGCATCTCCTTCGACGACGACCCGCCCGGGACTGCGGTAGCCATCGCTCGTAGGCACCCGCAGACGCCCGCTTCCATTCCACGCGCCTTCGACACCGAAACGCGCCATCAAGCTCAAGGTCATCTCCACGTACGGCCGCGACACGAGCTCTCCCACGATGTCCAGCGTGAGGCCCCCTCCGCGCAGAGGCAGCGCCATCAGCAGTGCGCTTACAAACTGGCTCGAAATCGCGCCGTTTATCGCGACCTCTGCGTCGAGATGCAGGTGGCCGGGGCCGATCGAGAGCGGCGGAAAACCCTCCTGGTCCGTGTAGCGGATATCCGCGCCGAGCACGCGCAGTGCATCGACCAGAGCACCGATCGGGCGCTCGTGCATCCGCGCCACCCCGGAGAGCACATACGTCCCGCCACAAAGCGCGAGCACCGCGGTCAAGGGCCGAAAGGCCGTGCCGGCGTTACCGAGAAAAAGCTCCGCACGCTTTACCGGCAATGCGCCACCGCTGCCGTGAACGTAAAAATCGCGCGTGCCGGGGCTTGGCTCAATGGTGATCCCGAGTGTGCGCAGTGCGGTGAGCATGACCGTGACGTCGTCCGCGTCGAGCAGCCCCGCCACCTCGGTGTTGCCGCGCGCGAGCGCGCAAAGCAGCAGCGTGCGGTTGGATATGCTCTTCGAGCCGGGCAAGCGCACCGTGCCTGCCATGCGGGCGACCGGCGCGAGATCAAGGTGGGGCTTCACGACCGCAGCCTTAGCTCGACAGCCGACTAGACTTCGTCGCCGCCACGGGTGCGCTCGAGCCAGTCCGCGCGGGCGCTGCGCGCCCGCTCGAACAAGCGCAGCAACGCGGCGCCGTCGGAGGCTGCGAGCAACGCGTCGACGCGGCCGAGCGCTTGGCGATAGGCATCGAGTTCGCCGCGCAACGCCTCGCGATTGGCAAGACAGACGTCGCGCCACATTTCCGGCTGGCCACTGGCCAGGCGGCTGAAGTCGCGCAACCCGCTCCCGGCAAGGCCGAAGCACTCGTTCGCGTCCCGGCGCGCCGCGAGCTCGTCCATGAGCGCGAATACCAGTGCGTGCGGCAGGTGGCTCACCGCGGCAAAGATGGCGTCGTGCCGCAGCGGGTCGAGATGGCGCACCACCGCGCCACATTGTGTCCAGCATGCGCTCACCCGGGCGAGCGCATCGGCTTGGGTCTCGGCGAGCGGAGTGAGCACAACCTGTTTGTCGCGGAACAGGGCCTCGAACGCGGCAGTCGCCCCGGAATGTTCGGTACCCGCGATCGGGTGCCCGGGCACAAAGCGCGCCAACGCGGGCCCCAGTGTCGCGCGCGCCGCCGCGATGACATCGCACTTGGTGCTGCCGGCGTCGGTGAGCACCGTATGCGCGCCGAGTCTGGGCGCCATCGCGGCGAAAAGCGACGGCATTTGTCCCACCGGTGTGGCGAGCAACACCAGATCGGCGTCTGCGACTTCGTCGCTCCATGGCTCGTCAAGCGCGAGCGCGTGGTCAATGATGCCGCCCCGCTTGGCCGCATCGAGGTTCTCCCGGCTGCGGCCTACGCCGACAACCCGTGCCGTTGCACCGGATCGCTTGAGTGCGAGGGCAAATGAGCCGCCGATGAGCCCGACACCGATGACGACCAGTTTGCCGATTGACTCGGCGGTCATCGGCCCAGTGCCGATCGCAGTGCGCTCAGGAAGCGCTGATTCTCAGCCGGCAGGCCGACCGTCACGCGCAGGTGTTCCGGCAAGCCGTAATTGGCTACCGGGCGCACGATCACACCCTGGCGCAACAAGTGCATGTAGACCGTCGCCGCATCGCCGACGTGGATGAGCAGAAAATTGCCGTGCGACGGAACGTAATCGATATCCATCGCGTCGAGCGCGGCCCCGAGCTCGTGCAAACCCGCGCGGTTGAGTGCCGCGCTCTCGGCGACGTAGTCCACATCGGCCAGTGCCGCCAGCGCCGCCGCCTGGGCGACGGAATTGACATTGAACGGCTGCCGCACGCCGTTGAGGAGCCCCGCCACCGCAGCGTCCATCAAGCCGTAGCCGATGCGCAGCCCCGCGAGGCCGTATGCTTTCGAAAAGGTGCGTGACACGATCAGGTTGGCGTGCTCGCCGAGCCAGCTTGCGCTCGCCGAGCGCTGCGCCGCCTCGAGGTAATCGTCATAGGCTTCGTCCAGCACCACCAGCACCTCGCGCGGCACCGTGGCAAGAAACGCCCTGACTGCGTCAGAGGGCAACCACGTGCCGGTGGGGTTGTTCGGATTGGCGAGAAAGACGATGCGCGTGCGCGGCGTAATCGCTGCACGCATCGCATCGAGGTCATGGCCGTAGTCGCGCGCCGGCACCTCGATGCCGGTCGCGCCGCGCGCCTGCACCGCCAGCGGATAGACGGCAAAGGCGTGTCGCGAATAGACCGCGTCATCTCCGGGACGAAGGAAGGCTTGCGCCGCCAACTCGAGCACGTCGTTCGAGCCGTTGCCCAGCACGATCTGATCGTGCGCAACGCCGAGCCGTGCCGCGAGCGCGGTCTTGAGCGCGAAACCGTTGCCATCGGGATAGCGCGTGATGTCGGCGGCGGCAGACACAATTGCAGCGCGCACCTTCGGACTCGGCCCGCGCGGGTTCTCGTTCGAGGCGAGCTTGATGATCGATTCCTCGGACAGGCCGTATTCGCGCGCCAGCTCCTCGATCGGTTTGCCGGGCACATAGGGCGCGATGCGGCGGACGTATTCGGGTGCCTGCGCCGCCACACCCTTCGCAGCCAATGGATTCGCGCTCACGCCACCGCCGCTGGATAGGAACCGAGGAGCTTGAGAAACGGCGCCCGCTGGCGCAAGTCAGCCAGTGCCGCGGCGACCGCAGGATCCTCCTGGTGGCCGACGAGGTCGACGAAAAACAAGTACTCCCACAGGCCGGTACGTGCTGGACGCGACTCGAAGCGCGACATGCTCACGCCATGCTCGGCGAAGGGCTCCAGCAGCGCCACCATGGCGCCCGGCTTGTTTTGCGCCGCCATGACCAGCGCCGTTTCATCCTTGCCCGACGGAGGAACGGCATGTCCCCCGAGCACCCAGAAACGCGTCGTGTTGTTGGGTTCGTCCTCGATATGGGCGGCTACGATGTCCAGGCCGTAGATCGCGGCGGCGGCTTCGGCGGCGATCGCCGCCGCACCGCGCTCGGCGGAGGCGAGTCGTGCCGCCTCCGCGTTACTCGCCACCGCAACGCGCGCAGCCGCAGGCAAATGGCGCGCAAGCCATTGCACGCATTGCGAGAGCGACTGCGCGTGGGCGTAAATCTTGGTCACGCCATCGAGGCCGATGCCTTGGGCAAGCAGATGCTGCTGGATGCGCAGCTTGATCTCGCCGATGATGGTCAGCGGCGTCTGGCACATCAGATCGAGCGTGCGGCCCACCGCGCCCTCGGTGGAGTTCTCGACCGGGACTAACGCATAGTCCGTGCGCCCCGATTCGGCGGCGCGGAACACTTCGTCGATCGACGCGCAAGGCTCGGCCGCCACAGCGTCGCCGAAGTGACGCATCACCGCCGCGTGGCTGAAAGTGCCGGCCGGCCCGAGATAGGCAACGGAGAGCTTCTGCTCCAGCGCGAGGCACGCGGACATGACCTCGCGAAACACGCGACCGACCGCCGCATCGGACAACGGCCCCGGATTGTTCGCCTGCACATGGCGCAGCACCTGCGCCTCGCGTTCAGGCCGGTAGGCCGGACCGTTCTTGAGCGCGCCAATCGCCTGCGCGTGTCGGGCGCGCTCCGAAAGCAAGCGCAACAGCTCGCGATCGAGCGCATCGATCGCGTCACGGTAGCGGCTCAAGTCCGCTTCGCTGTTGCGCTTGTCGTCGTTGGCCATGAGTCATCACCACGGCGCGCGGCCCTGCGCCCCACGCGGCGCATTCACCAAGTCGCCGGTGCTATTCCCCGTTGACTTCCTCGGTCTCGACTACCCGCTCGAGTCCGGCGAGCTTCTCACCTTCGCCAAGGTTGATGAGCGTGACACCCTGCGTCGAGCGCCCCATTTCCCGGATCGATTTGACCTGGGTGCGAATGAGCACGCCACCGGTGGAGATGAGCATGACCTCATCGTCCGGATGCACCAGCGCCGCCGCCACAACCCGTCCGTTGCGGCCGCTCTGCTGGATGGCGATCATGCCCTTGGTACCGCGGCCATGACGTGTGTACTCGACGATCGGCGTGCGTTTGCCGTAACCGTTCTCGGTCGCCGTCAGCACCGATTGTTCCTCGTCGACGGCGACGAGCATGCTGATCACGCGCTGCCCCTTTGATAGCTGCATTCCGCGCACCCCGTGCGCGCCGCGCCCCATTGGGCGCACGTCGGTTTCCTCGAAGCGTACCGCCTTGCCGCCGGAGCTGAACAGCATCACGTCGTGTTTGCCGTCGGTGAGCTCTGCTCCCACCAGGAAGTCGCCGTCGTCGAGATCCACGGCGATGATTCCCGACGGCCGTGGCCGCGAGAATTCAGACAGCGGCGTCTTCTTCACCGTCCCGTGCGCGGTGGCCATGAACACGAAGCGATCGTCGACGAATTCCTTCACCGGCAGGATCGCCGTGATCTTCTCGTGCTCAAGCAGCGGCACCAGGTTGATGATCGGCTTTCCGCGCGAGATGCGACTGCCTTGCGGCACGTTGTAGACCTTGAGCCAATACACGCGGCCGCGGTTGGAGAAGCACAGGATGAAGTCGTGCGTGTTGGCGATGAACAGATGATCGATAAAATCATCTTCCTTCGTCGCCGCCGCCTGTTTGCCGCGTCCGCCGCGACGCTGGGCGCGGTACTCCGCAACCGGTTGCGCCTTCATGTAGCCGCCGTGGGAGAGCGTCACGACCATTTCCTCGGGCGCGATCAGGTCCTCGATCGAAAGATCGATGCCCTGGGCGACGATCTCGGAGCGGCGCTTGTCGCCGAACGTGTCACGAATGGTCTTCAGCTCGTCACCGACGATCGTGGTGACGCGCGCGGGCTTCGCCAGCACATCGAGCAGATCGACGATCTGCCCCATCACGTCCTTGTACTCATCGGTGAGCTTGCCCTGCTCGAGACCGGTCAGCCGCGCCAGGCGCAACTCGAGGATCGCCTGCGCCTGCGCATCGGAAAGGTTGTAACCCGGCGGCGGCGGCATTGCGTGCCAGCCGAACTCCGGCGCGAGACCGTCTGGCCGCGCGGCCTCGGCGGCCGTGCGCCTGAGCATTTCCTCCACCACCGCCGAGCGCCAGCGCCGCGCCATCAGTCCCACCTTGGCCTCCGCCGGCGTCGGCGCAGCCTTGATCAGGGCGATGATCTCATCGACGTTGGACAACGCCACGGCGAGCCCCTCGAGCACATGTCCACGCTCGCGCGCGCGGGCGAGCTCGTAGCGGGTCCGGCGCACGACCACTTCGCGCCGATGGGTGAGAAAGTGCTCGAGAAACGCCTTCAGGTTGAGCAGCCGCGGCTGGCCGTCGACCAGCGCCACCATGTTCATGCCGAAGCTGTCCTGCAGCTGCGTCAGCTTGTACAGGTTGTTGAGGATGATGTCGGGCACCTCGCCGCGCTTGAGTTCGATGACCAGGCGCATGCCCTTCTTGTCGCTCTCGTTGCGCAGGTCCGCGATGCCTTCGATCTTCTTGTCGGTGGCGAGCTCGCCGATGCGTTTGAGGACCTGGTCGCCGCCCACTTGGTAGGGCAACTCATCGATGATGATTGCCTGGCGGTTGCCTTTATCGAGATCTTCGATGTGCGTGCGGGCGCGGATGACGATGCGCCCGCGCCCCGTGCGGTAGCCTTCGCGCACGCCCTCGGTGCCGAAGATGATGCCGGCGGTTGGAAAGTCCGGCGCCGGCACGTGCTCGATCAATTCGTCGACCGTGATGTCGGGGTTGTCGAGTAGTGCGAGGCACCCGGTGACGATCTCGGTGAGGTTGTGGGGCGGGATGTTGGTGGCCATGCCCACCGCGATGCCCGACGAACCGTTGATGAGCAGGTTGGGAATGCGCGTGGGCAGGACCGTGGGCTCCTGCTCCTTGCCATCGTAATTGGGCGCGAAATCGACGGTCTCCTTGTCGATGTCGGCGAGCATTTCGGCAGTGATCTTCTGCAGGCGGCATTCGGTGTAGCGGTAGGCCGCCGGCGCGTCGCCGTCAACCGAGCCAAAATTGCCCTGGCCATCGATAAGCGGGTAACGCAGGGAAAACTCCTGCACCATGCGCACGAGCGCCTCGTAGGTCGCGCTGTCACCATGGGGGTGATACTTGCCGAGCACGTCGCCGACCACGCGCGCGCACTTGACGTAGGGCCGGTTCCAGACCGTGTTGGCCTCGTGCATGGCGAAAAGCACCCGGCGGTGGACCGGTTTGAGGCCATCGCGCACGTCCGGCAGGGCCCGCCCGACGATCACGCTCATTGCGTAATCGAGGTAGGAATGCCGCATTTCGGCCTCGAGGCTGACCGGAAGGGTTTCTTTGGCGAACTGCTCCATCAGGGAAGGCGCTCTTTATCGGTTGAAAGAATGCAAAGTGCCACGGGCCCGCCCGCCTTGGCGCCGGGGCGCAGAAGCCCCTTGCAGCGCCGTTGGCCCTTGACATGGCGCCGCGAGCGGAAAAAAGTGCATTTTATCATGACCGTTGTATTCGCGCGACACTCCTCAACTTCTTGTTGCGGTAGTCTTTGCAGCGTCAATAATCCCTATGCTATAGTCGAACGCAAAGCGCGCTTGGCCCTCGGCGGCGTCAGAGTAGCTGTTCCAGTTCAAAAGAAGCGGGTAGCCACGATAACTTTAAGCAAAGGGGTGAAACTGATGAAACTACGTCTGATTGCAACCATAGTGACCGGCGCGGCAGCAGCCACGCTATGGTCCGCAGCATTTGGCCAGGCCAACCCCCAGAACAGCGGCTACGTCCTGTTCGGCTACGGCAAGCCGGATGCCAACATCTGGCGCAGCGGTTCTTATGGTGGGAAGCCGGGAGTAAACGACACGCTGTGCTGGAGAACCGGTTATTGGACGCCGGCGATGGCGATTGTGGAATGCGATCCGGATCTGGTACGGAAGCCGCCACCGCCCGCCCCGCCTGTACAACCGCCGCCGCCGGCCCCGCCGCCGCCGCCTGCACCGCCGCCGGCACCGGGACTGCAAAAGATCACGTTGGCAGCCACGGCACTGTTCGACTTCGACAAGTCCGTGTTGAAGCCCGAAGGCAAGGCGAAGATCGACAGCGAGGTACTGTCGAGGATCAACCAGGTGAGCAAGCTCGAACTCGTGCTGGTGACGGGTCACACCGATCGTATCGGTACACAGGCCTACAACCAGAAATTGTCCGAGCGCCGTGCTGACGCGGTGCGTGACTACCTGGTGTCGAAGGGTGTCGCCAAGGACAAGATCGAGACCCTCGGCATGGGCAAGACGCAACCGGTACCGGGCGTAGTCTGCAACCAGCCCTATCCGAAGGAACGCAAGGCGCTCATCGAATGCCTGGCGCCGAACCGTCGCGTCGAAGTCGAAGTCAAGGGCGAGATCATCATCAAGAAATAACGGCTCTCGTTCCCCTTCAAAAGCCCCGCCCTCGCGCGGGGCTTTTTTATCCCCCATGCCCATACCCGTCGACCTTCGTCTCGAAGCGCGCTGGATCGTACCGGTCGAACCGGAAGGCGTGCTCGAACAGCATGCGCTCCTGATCGACGGCGGTCGCATCGTCGCGCTTGTGCCGACGGCGACGGCGGAGCGCGATTACGTTGCGCGCGAGCGCGTCGCGCTGCCGACGCACGTACTGCTGCCGGGCCTCGTTAACGGTCACACGCACGCGGCGATGACGTTGCTGCGCGGCATTGCCGACGACACCTCGCTCAAGGTATGGCTGGAGCAGCACATCTGGCCGCTCGAGGCACGTTTCCTGTCGCCCGAGTTCGTGCACGATGGCACGCTCATCGCCGCGGGCGAGATGCTCCTCGGCGGGGTGACCTGCTGTGCGGATCAGTATTTTTTTCCCGACGCCGCCGCGCGCGCGTATCGCCAAAGCGGCATGCGCGCCTTCCTGGGCCTGCCTGTGCTCGACTTTCCCACGCCCTACGCCGCCGACGCACAGGCCTACCTGCAAGCCGGTCTCGCGGTGCGCGACGCCTGGAAGCATGAGCCCCGGCTCGTCTTCGCACTCGCGCCGCACGCGCCCTACACGGTGAGCGATGCGAGCTGGGAAAAGATCGTCGTCTATGCGCGGCAACTCGATCTTCCCATCCAGACGCATCTGCAGGAAACACGCAGCGAGCTCGACCAGAGTCTGCAGAGCCACGCGATGAGTCCGCTGGCCCGGCTCGATCGTCTCGGCGCCACGGGATCGAATTTCATCGCCGTGCACGCGGTGCACCTGCTCGATTCGGACATGGATTTGCTCGCCACCCAAGGCTGCCAAGTCGTGCACTGTCCGACGTCAAACCTCAAACTCGCAAGCGGCCTCGCCCCGGTGGCCGCATTGCAGGCGCGCGGCATCAATGTCGCGTTGGGCAGCGACGGCGCAGCGAGCAACAACCGCCTCGACTTGTTCGCGGAAATGCGACTCGCTTCGCTCCTGGCCAAGGTCGTGACCGGCGATGCGGCGGCGCTGCCCGCTGCAAGCGCGTTGCACATGGCCACCCTCGGTGGGGCGGTGGCGCTCGGCCTCGAGGCAAGCATCGGCTCGTTGCGACCCGGCAAGCAGGCCGACGCCATCAGCGTGAACCTGGCCGACTTCCAGCATCTGCCTTGCTACGATCCGCGCTCGCACCTGGTGCACGTCGCAGGGCGCGACCAGGTGAGCGATGTATGGATTGGCGGAGAACGTCTCGTACAGTCTGGCATGCTGAGCTCCCTCGATGCGGCCGATCTGGCGGCGCGCGCGAGGCTCTGGCAGGATCGCCTGCAGACCGGCTAAGGCTGCGGTCTATACTGCGCCCATGTTGAATGCCGATCCGGCCGAGCTCGCGAAGTTCAGCGCGCTCGCGCATCGCTGGTGGGATCCAACCAGCGATTTCAAGCCGCTGCACGATATCAATCCGCTGCGCCTGGATTACATCGCGCAGCGCGCGCACGGTCTCACAGGCAAGAGCGCGCTCGATGTCGGCTGCGGTGGCGGAATCCTCGCCGAGGCGATGGCGGCCGCGGGCGCGACCGTTACCGGCATCGACCTGTCGGACAAGGCACTCGCCGTGGCCCAGCTGCATCGGCTCGAGTCGGGCGTTGCCGTCGACTACGAGCTCGTCAGCGCCGAAGCGCTCGCGGCAGAGCGACCCGGCAGCTTCGACATCGTCACCTGCATGGAGATGCTGGAGCACGTGCCGCAACCGGTATCGACGGTCGCCGCCTGCGCGACGCTGGTGAAACCTGGCGGACTGGTCGTATTCTCGACCATCAACCGTAATCTCAAAGCCTATCTCTTCGCCGTCATCGGTGGTGAATACCTGCTGCAGCTGCTCCCGCGCGGCACCCACGATTACGCCCGCTTCATCAGGCCTTCGGAACTGTCAGCCTTTGCCCGGCGGGCAGGACTCGAGGCCGATGACCTGACCGGTATGACCTATAACCCGCTCACCCGTCACTACCGCCTCGAGTCGGATACGGCCGTCAATTACCTTGCAACCTTTCGCCGCGACCTCTAGGGGCGACTCGGTCGCGCGACCATTGCCGGTGCGCGCGGTCCTGTTTGATCTCGACGGCACGCTCGTCGACACGGCCGCCGACCTCGCTGCGGCGCTCAACCGGGTACGCGCCGATCGCAACCTGCCACCCTTGCCGGTAGCGACTCTGCGCCCGCATGCATCCGATGGCAGCCGAGGGCTGTTGGGCGCGGGCCTCGGTGTGGCGCACGACGACCCGCAGTGGGAAGCGCTCAAGGATGCGTTCCTGGGTTATTACGCCACGGCGCTGGCCGTGCACTCGCAGCTGTTTACCGACGGTTCGCGTGTGCTTGCCGAGATTGAGCGCCGCGGACTTGCCTGGGGCATCGTGACCAACAAGGCGGCGCGCTTCGCGATGCCGCTGCTCGAGCACCTCGGCCTTGCCGCGCGCGCGGGCGTGGTGGTGTGCGGCGACACGACGGCGCACACCAAGCCGCACCCCGCGCCGCTGCTGCATGCCGTGACGCACCTGGGCATGAACGCCACCGATTGCGTCTACGTCGGTGATGCCGAACGCGATGTGGCGGCCGCACGTGCCGCCGGAATGGCCGCGCTGGTCGCGCGCTACGGTTACATCGCGCCGGAGGTGAACCCGGAGGCGTGGGGGGCGGATGGCTTCATCGCCTCGTTCCCGGCCGTACTCGACTGGCTTCCCGCGGGCTGACACTCAAGCCGGGCAGGCGCCGGCATTAAGGTAGAGCCACTGCTGCGGTAGGTCGTCGCGCACGCCCGATACCCACACCGGCTGGCTGCGCGTGAGCGGCTTGAGCACAGCCGCACCGATGTCGTCGGGAATGGCCAACGCGATGCCGTTGGCACGCTCGACGTGATCGCCGTTGCGCAAGCCCATCATGCCCGCGAAACCACTCTGATCGCGCACGATGAGCCCGCCGGCGCCGGGCTGCAGCAGAGCTTTCCAGGTATCGGGCGCGCCGATCATGCCCGACAGGAGCTCGGCATTGAGCCGGATCACGGGCCCGGAGAATCCCGCCGGCGCAGCACAGGCTGTGCTGGCGCTCTTGGCGCTCACGGCGGAAGCCGGGGCGCGCGCCTTGTCGCTCTGCGCCGGTCCACGCAACGCGATCTCCCGCCGCACGCCGCCTTCGACCAGGGTCACGCTGCCCGGCTTCACCGATTCCAGGCGCACGCCCGGCGCGGCGTCGCTGCCGGTGGCGACGAACACCGGGCCGCGCGCGCCGGCGCGAAACAGGGCGTAACCCTGACCGTTACGCTGCGCAAACACACCGAGCAGGCGCAACTCGCTCGGCGCCGCCGGTTCATTCGCCTCCACGGTGTGCGCCGCGGCGCCGAACAGGTGTGCTTCGCCAATGCGTCGGGTGAAGTCGCCGTCGACTACCAGTGGTGGAATGTTCACCGGCACCGGACCAAACCAGCGCCATCCCCAGTACGCGAGCACCAACGCGAGGAGCGCGAGCGCGAGGAGCAGGCCGCCGCCGGAAATGATGCGCCAGCGCCACGGCATGGCCGCGGCAGTCGCGTATGATTCGGCTTCGCTCACGTTTTTTTTCCTGCACCGTTGAATCCGCAGCTTGCGCGTTTGCAACCGTATCCGTTCGAACGGCTGCGAGCGCTCTTTGACGGCGTCACGCCGAACCCGCGCGGGCCGCTACTCAACCTCTCGCTCGGCGAGCCCAAACATCCCACGCCCGCATTGCTGTTGGCTGCGCTCGCGAGCGGTGCCAAGGGCCTGTCGAATTATCCCACAACGGCTGGCG
>Ga0302324_100024785_pt1 | contig 11537 bp, 11 predicted proteins | sample Palsa_T0_1_FD_201949 | JGI IMG/M metagenome (GOLD analysis project Ga0302324, IMG submission 201949) | Peat permafrost microbial communities from Stordalen Mire near Abisko, Sweden - Palsa_T0_1 | ecosystem: Environmental > Terrestrial > Soil > Palsa > Peat permafrost | place: Sweden: Abisko... | reverse complement strand
TCTTACTCATCCGCTGTCGTTTCCTCTTCTTGTCCCGCTAATCTCGTATATCTAAGCTTGCATATCTAGCCTCATGAAATCCCTGTGCGATCTCAATCCCGCCTCACAGTCCTGCCTGACACACCCGCCGGACAAAGACCGCGCCTTCGGTTCGGATGCAACTCCGAACCCGCCACGCTCCCGGTGTCAGCTCTGCTTGTCTTCCCCGGCTTCTTCGGTCGCGGACTCGGCGGTTGCGACTGGGGCTTCTTCAGTCGCAGCCTCGGCGCCTTCTTCTGCCGCCGCCGTTTCGGTGGGCTCCGTTGCTTCCGCGGACAATGTCTCCGCTTCGATCGTGCCCTCTGCCAGCGTTTCCTCGCTGAAAGCCGCTTCGGTGGCGGCTTCTTCGGTGCTTTCCGGTTCCGCGGCCCCTACTGCCTCGCCGCCATCCAGAGTGGCGAAGTAATTATTGACCGCAATACTGATTTTTTCCACCGTTTTTGGGCCAATGCCTTCAATCGCTTCCAGCTGCTCCGGCGTCATGTCGGCCAGCGATTCCACCGTATTCACGCCCGCCGCCTTCAATTTCTCGACCAACCCCTCGCCCAGTCCGGTAACGATTTCCAGCGGAGTTACGGTCTGCGTGACCAGCGCCGACATCTGCTGTTCTACTTCCTGCCGCTTTTCTTCTTCGCTCTTGATGTCGATCTTCCAGCCCAGCAGCTTCGCCGCCAGCCGCACATTCTGTCCTTTTTTCCCGATCGCCAGCGAGAGTTGCGTGTCGTCCACCACCACTTCCAGATGCTTGTCGGTGGCATCGACAATCGTTACCCGGCTCACTTTCGCCGGCTGCAGGGCCTTCTCCGCGAATGTAACCGCATCCTCGTGATACTCGATGATGTCGATCTTCTCTCCTCGCAGCTCGCGGATGATCGACTGTACCCGCATGCCCTTCATGCCCACGCAGGCTCCGACCGCGTCCACGTCCTTGTCTTTCGACATCACCGCGATCTTGGTCCGCTCGCCCGCTTCCCGCGCAATCGCCCGGATCACCACCGTACCGTCATAAATTTCCGGCACTTCGGTCTGGAACAGATGCTGCACCAATTCCGGAGCGGAGCGCGAAGCGACCACGCCCGGACCCTTCACCGCCTTTTCGACGCGGACGATCACCACGCGTATACGCTCGCCCACCGCGAATGATTCCAGCCGCGACTGCTCCTTGCGCCCCATCCGCGCTTCGGCCTTGCCGATATCGAGAATCACGTCCGGACCTTCGAGCCGCTTCACCGTCGCATTCACGATCTCGTTCACGTGGCCGATGTATTCGTTGTAAACCGTGTCGCGTTCGGCCTCGCGCACTTTCTGAAAGATCACCTGCTTCGCCAGTTGCGCCGCGATCCGCCCCAGAATCCCTTCCGTGACCTTTGGAATCAGCAGCTCTCCGCCCGCTTCCGCGCTCGGATCGAGCTTCCGCGCCTGCTCCACGGTTACTTGAAGATTCGGATCTTCCACCTGCTCCGGAGTCTCGACGATCGATTTCACCGCATACGCATTGATCTTGCCGCTGTCCTTATCCAGGACCGCGCGCAAGTTTTCCTGCGTCTTGTAGTACTTGCGCGTAGCGACGACAATGGCGTCCTCAACCGCGCTCACCACAATCCGCGGATCAATGCCTTTCTCCCGGCTGACCCCTTCGATGATGTTGTACAGCTCACTAGCCATATAAAGTCCAGGTTTCAATGTTTCAAGATTTCAAGATTCGTTTGCTCTTGGAAACCTTGAAACCCTGAAACTTTGAAACCTTGCCGTTTTCAAATTTCAGGTACCAGATTCGCCTTCTCTACGTTCTTTAGCTCGATTTCCACTCTCGAAGACTCGCCTTCCTTCGGGCGCATCTTCTTCTTCCGCGCCGCGCTCAGATCCAGCAGCAGCTTTCCGTTTTCGAAGCTTTCCAGCTTCCCTTCAAAATGCCGGTTGTTGTCGACCGGCTCCCGCGTCATCAGCTTTACACGCTGTCCCCGGAAGCGCTCAAAATCCGCCGCCTTCGTCAGCTTGCGATCCAGTCCCGGAGAAGAAACCTCGAGCACATACGATCCGCCCGGAAACGCATCCTCAACATCGACGATCGTTCCAAACTCGCGACTGAACTTCGCGCAATCCTCGTGCGTCACGCCATCCGGACGATCCGCCGCCGGCGCCGCTCCCAGCCGATCTTTGAACGGACGATCGATAAACACCCGCAGCGTGCGGTGCTTACCCGCTCCGGCCACTTCCACGTCGACTACTTCCAGCCCGCTGGAGCCCGCCACCCGCTCCGCGATGTGCCGGACCTTTTCTAGGTCAAAAGCCATGTTTTCAGCAGCTTACGCTTGTGTCGCCAGGTCGATCCTTGCTCCAACTAAAAAGTGGGCTTTCGCCCACTGGTGTGCTTCGACAATCCTGACACTACGACACAACAGTTTTCATCCACAACTATACGCCGCCGATTTGGAAAACACAAACCAGCGTACGGTAGGTAGTGGTGAAGTTTGCGAAATCGTGAACCACCAAGGCCACCAAGGCACACGAAGGAACTATCTGAAGCCAAAAGCCTTCGTGATCCTTCGTGCCCTTGGTGGTTCAGGATTTCATCGGGCGATTGATAATAGCCCGGCGCTTCAGCGCCGGGACAAGATCGAAGAACCGAGTCAGCCCCGGAGGGACGGCTGAGACTACCCCCAAACGTGGCTCGGGTCGCGGTATCTGAAGTAACCTTGCTGTCTCCGTCCTCATCCCCCAAACTTCTCCTGATGCCGTTTTCGCGCGCCCATCTCGCTATAGCCTTCGGCACCGCGGGATTGTTAGTGCTCACATTTCTTGGCTATCTCTACTGGCTCGGCAGCCAGGGACCTGTGCTCTCGCGCTCCGTGGAACGCGACCCCCTCACCCAGATGCCGTTGAGCATTACCATGAATCCGTTTCGCGATCGCACCATCGAACGCATCGCCAATAGCTTTATCTCGGACATGCGCGACGGCAATTGCCGCAAACTGCTCGCCCAGTGGGAAAAGGACTACCGCAAGAAACGCGCCGACTTCCTCTGTAACTCCGAAGCCCAGCACCCGCTGATTTCCTGGACTCTTGTGGAATGGGAAGACGCGCCGCCGCTCACGATTCTGTATTACAAGGGCCAGCGTTACAGCACTCCCGCCCACGACGCAACTTACAAAGATCTGTTTTCAGTGACCGAGGAAAAGAAAGATTCAGGCTGGACCGTCACTAAGTACGACTCCTTCTACTGACAACTTCCTACCGACAACTCACGCAAGCTCCCGCATGAACTTCGCGCCTCCGCGGTAACAGCCTACCCGCCGATATGCACCATCGTCCGCGACGCCGGCACGAATCCCGGCTCCCCAATGTGGTGCCGCTCTTCTTTCTTCTCCACCACCTTCACAATAAATTCCTTGAGCGTCTCATCCGCCGCGCCTCGCCGCATCAACTCATGCAGGTCGTGGTCCCACACGGAGAATAAACACGTCCGCAGTTTGCCGTCCGAGGTGATGCGGATCCGGCTGCAGTGTCCGCAAAACGGATGCGATACCGGCGCGATGATTCCAATCTCCCCCACGCCGTCGGCGAAGCGATAGCGGCGAGCGGTTTCGCTGCGCTCGTGCGCAATTTCTTCCAGCGGCAGATACTCCGCCATGCGCAAAAGAATCTCATCGAGCGTAACTACAATCTCCGGCGTCCAGACGCGGTCTTCTTCGAGCGGCATGAATTCGATGAAGCGCACTACCACCCGCTCTTCCCGCGCAAATTTTCCGAACTCAGCAACCTGATCTTCATTGAAGCCCCGCAGTAACACGCAATTGACTTTCACCGGATCGAGCCCGGCCTGCCGCGATGCGCGGACTCCCGCCAGCACGCTTTCATATCCATTTGGCACGCGCGTGATGCGGGCAAATCGCTCCGGATCCACCGCGTCCATGCTGACCGTCACCCGATCGAGCCCGGCGTCCTTCAGCGGCTGCGCCATCTCAGCCAGTAAGTGGCCGTTCGTAGTCAGCGCAATTTCAGGTTTCTTGCCGGCCAGAGTGCGCAGCTTCGCAAGATCGCGCACGAAGTCCACGATACCCCGGCGCAGCAGCGGCTCACCACCCGTCAACCGAATCTTCGTGATCCCAAGATCAACCAGTATCCGCGCCATCCGCAGATAGTCTTCAAATGGAAGTTCCGCATACGCCGCGCCATTGGTCCCAGTGCGGCAGTAGACACACTTATAGTTGCAGCGATCCGTAATCGATATCCGCAGGTCGTGGATCGAGCGTCCGAAATTGTCGGTAAGCGGCATTTAGCGGTTTAGCTGTCAGCGGTTGACTCGTAGCGTTTTCGCAAACTACGGGGACCAGGAACTGGATCCTCATTATAGATGCCAGGGACGAAGCCGGGTCGCGGCATTTCAAGGGGTCGGTGGAGAGCCGGGCGCCCTCGCCCGGCCGCCCCCGGCCAAGCCTGCTAAACTTTCGGGAGTGGCGCAGTTTCACGATGGAGCCGATGAAATCCTGAACCACCAAGGGCACGAAGGATCACGAAGGCTCTTGGCTTCAGATATTTCCTTCGTGTACCTTGGTGGCCTTGGTGGTCAACGATTTCGCAAATTGCACCACTGTTAAACTTTCCCCTCCGGCCCAGCCTGCTAAACTTTCGGTAGTGGTGCAGTTTCAGGAGCCGATGAAATCCTGAACCACCAAGGGCACGAAGGATCACGAAGGCTTTTGGCTTCAGATATTTCCTTCGTGTACCTTGGTGGCCTTGGTGGTCAACGATTTCGCAAATTGCACCACTGCTAAACTTTCCCCATGAAAGCCCTAGTCATCACTCGTTTCGGCGGTCCCGAGGTCCTCGAATTACAGCAGGTCCCCGACGCGCATCCCGCACCCGAGCAGGTTCTGGTTACCGTGGAAGCAGGTGGCTTGAACTTTGCCGACCTGATGACCGCTCACGGCGGATATGCCGGCACTCCCAAACCGCCGCTCGTCGCCGGCCGCGAATTTGCCGGTATCGAATCGTCCAGCGGAGGCCGCGTCATGGGCTACACGCAATGGGCCGCCTTCGCCGAAAAAACCGTGGCGCACCGTAACCTCGTCTGGCCCATCCCGAACGATTGGACTGCCGAACAGGGTGCCGCCTTTCCCGTAAATTTCTTCACCGCATACTTTGCCTACTGGAAGGCCGGTTTGCTCGACCAGCCGGGTGCCCGCGTTCTGATTCACGCCGTCGCCGGAGGGGTCGGCACGGCCGCCGTGCAAATCGGAAAAATTCTCGGCATTGAAACCTACGGTACGTCTTCTTCCGAAGAAAAGCTGTCGCGAGTCCGCGAACTCGGCCTGCAACATGGCATCAACTACAAGCAACAGGATTATGTCGAAGCCATCAAGGAGCTCACGCGCGGCGAAGGGGTGGACGCGGTTTTCGAAATGCTCGGAGGCGAGCACGTTGCGAAAAGCGTCAAATGCCTGCGTGACTTCGGACGCGTCATTGTGTACGGCGCCGCCACCGGCGAATCTCCCCAGCTCGACACGCGAGTTCTTTATGCGAAAGGCGCCAGTGTCCATGGCCTCTGGCTCTCTTATCTGAGTGCCAATCGCCCGCTTATGGAAACCGCATGGAAGCGGCTTTCCGAATGGCTGGCAGCGGGCAAGCTCCATCCCGTGATCGGAAAAGTGTTTTCCCTGGAGCAGGCGCGTGAGGCCTACACGCTGCTGCAGGAAGGCAAGAATTACGGCAAGCTTGTTTTGAAGATTGCGTAAATGAAGATTGCGTAAACTGACAGCTCCTGACAAAACACTTCTTCTTTGTTACTCCACTAACGTTCGCCTAGTCCTGCTAACGGTCCTGCTAACGCATGGCGCGCCCGCCCGTCCAATAGTGCATGTCGGCCAGGATGCTTGACGAGAGAACTTTTTGCGGGGAGCGCGGCAAGCCGCAGCTCCTTTCCGTTCATTTTCGGACAGCGATGTACGAAAGAGAACAAATGACGGCTCTCGTTAAGCAAGGATCGCACTCTCCCTGCGTGACTTACGACCTCTTTGCTCTGGCCCCAAAAATGCCAGTAGTAAGAACATGGTTTGCAAAAAAGAAACTGGGAACTTACTCAGAGCGAGATTCGTAACCTGTAACGAACCAAGGTGGAGTGGACACAACAACCTGCTATCCACTTAAAAGAAGTTGCAGGGTGACAGGACTGGCGCACGCATGGTTTGGCGGCCCTGGGTGCGCCGGGTCCGGTAAAAAGAACGAGTTTGAGGCCCGCGTCTTTTTGCGTCACCCTGACATGCGCATTGTAGGACTTTGCGAAAAAAAGGCAAGCCCTCAGTTGAGCCACCACCAGCCGCCCCTGACGTCCGGCCACAAACCGGGCAGAAAGTAGGAGCAAATGAAACTGAACAATCTGGCAAAGACGGTTGTGCTCGGGCTGGCCGTACTGCTCGCGTCGAGTGCTTTCGCAGGTAACAAGGGATCTCTGCTGGTGGGCGAACCGTTCGAAATCAACGGCCAGCAGTTGCCTGCCGGTGAGTATCAAGTGCGCTGGGATGGCACCGGAGCAACTGTCGAAGTCAGCTTCATGCAGGGCAAGAAGGAACTCGCCAAGACTTCGGCGAAAGTCGTCGCACTCGACAAAACCTCCTACGGCGACTCGGCGGTTGTCGACCACACCAGCGGCAAGGCGGCAATTTCAGAACTGCGCTTCTCCGGCAAGAAGTTCGCTCTAGTCATCGGCCCCACCGATAAAGCCGAGATGAGCGGCGGTTCAAGCAAATAACTTACTAACTCCTGAAAAGAAGACAGACGCGGGAGCACTTCGGTGCTCCCGTCTGTTCTATCGGCTTTGACCAAAACTACTGTGGCGTGTCAGCTTTCTCTAGCTCGGCACTCAGATGTACGCTGCTACCGGCGCTGGATTTTAACTTTCGTTCCCAGTTCTTGAATCCTGCTTTCTTAACCACAACCGTATGATCGCCGTCCGCGATCTGAACATCGGAAGGCGTGTTGCCAACAAAACTTCCGTCAACCTCAATATCCGCACCTGGCGGACTCGAGTCGATCTGCAACTTTGCGGACGTGGAACTGGCATTCTGATCATGACCGGCGGCGGTTAGATCCTGCTGAGGCGCGGGCGCCGCGGGCTGAAATTTCGCTATATCCAGTTTCATGTCTCCGCTGACATAAGCTGTAAGCTCCGTTCCCTTCGGAATCGTTATGTCCTTGCCATGGATGAACAGGAAAAACGGTGCCGCCGGGAAAAACACCAGGCTCGTCGCCACGATTCCGGCGGTCATGCCTACGACATGGCTGCCACCTTTGACTTCTTTTATGGCGCGCAGCGCGGCCTTCTCGCCGCTGACTAACTTCACATAATCGATGTTGATATCAAGTTTTCCAGCGCGACCCATGCGGCGCTTCGCCTGAGCCTCTGTCACCGTCGCGTAGGCTAGTCCACCTTTTGGGACAACCAGAGTCCCATTTACGCTGACATCCTGAAGGACCTCAAAATCGACCGTATCCCCAACCTTCGCATCGCCGGACGAGATCGTGCGGTTAAGTCGCAGCCTTACCGGCGTTGCATCTTCCAGCACAAACCCTTTCGCCGATGTGAAGTTCGACGTGTCAGCCGCCGGCTGCTGCGTGGCGGGGCTGGCCGTTTGGCTTCCAGCAGGCGCGCCGGAACCTTGCGTATCGTTTGTTTGAGCAGCCGACAAAAGAGACAACAGCAATGGTATGGAGCACAGGCGTAAGACGGGTCCCATTGGGGCCTCCGGTCAATCGACGGCTAACTTTTATTGGTCCCGGGGAAATGTAGCTTCTGACGGATCATTATGATCCTCGCGAAGCTTACTTGAAAGGGAATAGTGCGTCCCAGTGCAGGAGTAAGCATCAACAAGAAAGGGATGGAGCAAACGCCCCTCCCTCATAAACATGGGAGTAGAGAGCTGACAACTGACAACTGACAGCTGAGAGCTGCCCTTCAGTACTTAGGCATCTTAGTATCAATCCGCTCTGCCCAAGCCGTAATCCCGCCCGTAAGGTTATGTACTTTGGTGAAGCCGGACTGCTTCAGGAAAGCCACTGCCTTCGCGCTTCGTCCGCCCATCTTACAATGGGCCACGATCTCGCGGCTGCTGTCCAGTTCACTTACTCGCTTCGGCAGGTCGCCGAGCGGGATGAGATATCCGTTCAGATTGCAGATCTGATACTCGTGCGGCTCACGCACGTCGAGAATGAAAATGTCAGCCTTGGCGTCGAGCTTCTTTTTCAATTCTTCCACGGAGATCGCGGGCACATCGCCCGCCGCGGCCGCCGGCGCTTCCACGCCGCGCATTCCGCAGAACTCCTCATAGTCGATCAGCTTGGTAATTGTGCGGTGCGTCCCGCAGACCGGGCAATCGGGATTTTTGCGCAGCTTCAGCTCGCGGAATTTCATGCCCAGCGCATCGACCAGCAGCAATCGTCCGACCAGCGAATCGCCTTGCCCAAGGATCAGCTTAATAGTCTCGGTCGCCTGAATCACGCCCACCAACCCCGGCAGAATGCCGAGCACGCCCCCTTCCGCGCACGAAGGCACCAGACCCGGCGGTGGCGGCTCCGGATAGAGGCAGCGATAGCACGGTCCTGCTTCGGTCGCGAACACGCTGGCTTGCCCCTCAAACCGAAAAATTGAGCCGTAGATATTCGGCTTACCGGTAAGCACGCAAGCGTCGTTCACCAGGTAGCGCGTGGGGAAATTGTCGGTGCCGTCGGCGACCATGTCGAACTGGCGAAACAGCTCCAGCGCGTTGGCGCTCGTCAGTTTCGTATCAAAGGTTCGCAGATTCAGAAAGGGATTGATCGCCTTCAGCTTGTCGGCGGCGGAGTCGAGCTTCTTGCGGCCCACGTCGGCGGTCGTGTGGATAATCTGGCGCTGCAGGTTGGTGTAGTCCACCACATCGAAGTCCACGATGCCGAGCGTGCCGACTCCCGCGGCGGCTAGGTAGAGTGCAAGCGGCGAACCAAGTCCGCCTGCTCCGATGCACAGAACTTTCGCGGCCTTCAGTTTCTGCTGCCCTTCCATGCCTACTTCCGGCATGATGAGATGGCGCGAGTAGCGCAGGATCTCGTCGTTGCTTAGGACAGCTTGGGCTTCGGCGGGTTTGAGTTCGGAAAGCGTGGCCATGGAATCCTCTTTAAAATTGTAATTCAGCGAAATTGTAATCCGGCTGAAGGCGAACTATCGGGTCGAAGTGAACGCGGCTCGAGTCAACGGGCTCTAGCCAACGAAAGACAGCGGCAACAGCGCGCCGGGCAGGACATTCGCCGATGTATCAGTCTGCGGCTCATACTCCAATCATTGCCCGGTAAATCATGGCCCGGCAGCCGCCGGCAATTGACGGCACGATGGAAAGGGTATCACCGTCCTTGAGCACGGTCGCTTCTTTCTGCAGGTAGCGCATGTCTTCGTCATTGACATAGACGTTCACGAATGCGCGCAGCGTGCCATCCTCTTTATAAAGATGACGCTTCAGGTCGGGGTGCTGCGAAACCAGCCCCGCGAGGGCTTCGTTCACGGTTTTCCCCGGAACATCGACCGAGGCCTGTTTCCCCGTGTATTGGCGTAACGGAGAAGGAATGTGTATCTGAGGCATGTAGATAAAGATGCTATGGTACCGGCCAAAGATGCAAGCAGAAAAGATGCAAGCACGAGATGAAGCTCACGAAGACCCGTGGTGGATGGGCGGGGACGCCCGTCGTTCCATTTCAATCTTCTCGTCCACCAGCTGCTTGTCGGCTTCGTCAGTCCCCGTCAGTTCAAACGAATTCGTAATCGCCGCCGTGCCCTTTTCCACGCTCGTGATCACGTAGGAACAGCCGAACCAGTGCGCTTCGGCGAGGTCGGTGGACGACCATTGCGCGGGATGGTCGGGATGGGAGTGATAGAAGCCGACAATGTCCTCACCGCGCTCACGCCCTTCGCGCTGTATCCGTATCAGTTCCCTGGGATCGATGTGGTAGCGGTTATGAGGCGAATCCTCCCGCGTGTTGCCGCAGCGGGCGATGCGTGAGACCGTCTTCGCGCCGTCGTCGTCAAACTGCCCGAGCAGCACGCCGCAGCACTCATGAGGGTAAGTTTCCTCCCCGTGCTGACGAAGAGAGATGTAGGCGGATTGAGAGAGGTGAATCATTGTGTCATTCAGTCATTGAGGCATTGAATGATGGAGTCATTAAACGACTAAACCGTTTGGGGTCGATCCAAATGATTCAATTACTCAATCATTCAATGCCTCAATGGTCTCATTCCTCATCCCAAAATCTCTCGCTCAGATATTTTTCACCGGAGTCGCAGAGGACGGTGACGATGGTTGCCCGTTGATCTTCTCTTAAGCGCTCCGCCACTCGCAAGCTGCCCACCACGGCCGCCGCAGCCGAGACTCCTACCAGCAGTCCTTGTTCGCGGGCCAGGCGCCGCGCCATAACGTGTGCGTCTTCGGTGGAAATTTCCAGATTCTCGTCGGCCAGCGACGGGTCATAGATGCCCGGCACAACCGCCGAGGGCAGGTGCTTTGCGCCTTCAATACCGTGAAAGGCGGAGTCCGGTTGCAGCGATATGCAGCGGATTTCCGGATTCAACTCCTTCAATCGCCGCGTCGTGCCCACGAATGTTCCAGTGGTCCCGAGCATGGCGACAAAGTGTGTAATGCGTCCTTCGGTTTGCTGCCAGATTTCGTTCGCGGTGGTTTCGTAATGCGCGCGCCAGTTGGCGTCGTTCGAATACTGATCGGCGTAAAAATAAAGATCCGGATGGCGCTCGGCATACTGCCGCGCGATCTTGATGGCGCCGTCCGAGCCCTCGGCAGCGTCGGTGTAGATGATATTTGCGCCGTATGCCTGTAGAATGCGTTTTCGCTCAGGAGAAACATTCTCCGGCACGCAGAGTGTGACCGGAAATCCGAGAGCGGCGCCGAGCATGGCGTAGGCAATGCCAGTATTGCCGCTGGTGGAATCCAGCAGAATTTTTCCCGGACCGAGTTGGCCGGTGCGGCGCGCTTCCGCCACAATTCTGGCAGCGGCGCGATCTTTGACGGATCCGCCGGGATTGCACCATTCGGCCTTGCCGAAAAATTCTATGCTCGCCGGTTGCGCGCTGCGGAAACCGCCGGAAAGATCGCGGAGCAGCGCGTCGAGCGGCAACAGCGGCGTGTTGCCGATGCCCGCGACCAGAGCTTCTCCTTTTCGGCCAGACGTTCGGCCAGACGCGCCTTCACCCTCAGCGAGCGGGTGCAATGGCTCGGAGCCGGAAGCCGCTGGTGTCATCGAGTGATGCCTTAGTGACTACAGTAATGTGCCCGCAATCTTAAAAAGGTATATCTATACTAACGTCGTTGAATTCCAACGTCATTAGATTCGCCTTATGTGGTTTGGTTCCACCGAATCCGTGAAATCCGCATCTAAACTGATGCGACGAGAATTGAGTTTATAAAATGGCAGCGAAAGTCGAACAACGAACCTACGAAGACACGGTAGCCTGGCTGAAGGATCAT
>Ga0302324_100024782_pt1 | contig 11539 bp, 5 predicted proteins | sample Palsa_T0_1_FD_201949 | JGI IMG/M metagenome (GOLD analysis project Ga0302324, IMG submission 201949) | Peat permafrost microbial communities from Stordalen Mire near Abisko, Sweden - Palsa_T0_1 | ecosystem: Environmental > Terrestrial > Soil > Palsa > Peat permafrost | place: Sweden: Abisko... | reverse complement strand
TGATCCAGATGCAGTCCTGCCGCCTCCTGCGTAATTTGGCGCTCCATATAAAGCTGCTGAAGAAGTTCCGGCAATCGCGACTGGTATTGATTTCGCACGATCGGCCCGGCAGCCGAAATGACGCCCGAAGCCTGTCGCGCCGTGATTTGTTTTCCATCGATTATCGCAACCATCAGTCCCGGCTGCCACTGTGCAACGGCTTCCGGCCCTTTCGACTTCGTCTGAGCCAATGCAGTATCGGACGGAGGTGCGATTCGATGGTTCAGCGGTTCAACCCCAAGGAGGAGCGGCTTGTCGCACACGCGGATGGCGTCCGTCATCTGATTGGCTGCGGTATCGAACGTGTATACGGTGGCGTGGCCGGTGCGCGCGGCAGACCCATCGGGCGCAGTCCCGCCATCCAGCGCAAAGACAGTCTTTCCATCCGCCGCTAGGCCGAGCGCGCCACCGCCCACCACCGTAATCGATTCCTCCGGGTCCAATTTAGTGGGCGGCAACGCGGGGAGAGTTCGCACTCCGACGAAGCCGGCGCCGTTCACGTAGATCTTCGTGCCGTCCGGAGATACTGGTCCGCAACCAGGCACTCTCCGGAGAACCACGCCCGTTCCGACGGCCAAGATACTTTGCCCCGAACAGATTCGCGCGCCGTCGGGGAAAGCCGACAACCCGTTGCCATTGCTGAACACCGGCGGAGCACCGCTCGGGACCGGGAGGTCCACGACAGTGCCGCTGTCCAAAACAACTTTTGAGCCCGCGAGAAGGAACCTCTGCGCGTGATTCCCTTGAGGCACTGCAACGGATGCCTTCGCCGCCCCTGAGTTTGCGTCCAGCGCCACCAGAGTGGACCAGAGATGCTTCCTGTCCCATCCGAACCCATAGACGGTTGAGCCATCTCCCGACACTGCAAGCGACGAAAGCCCGCTGGGCGTCGGACTATCCTTCGAGTTGAAGCTTCGCGTAACGGCCCCCGTTACTCCATTCACCACCCAGATTGTGGCCGGGCGAAACGACTCGCCATCGCTACTGATGTAGGCCGTTGACGAATCCGGCGAAACCGCAATCGCGGCCACCGAATGGCCCTTAGCCTCGACCTTCACGGAGCTGACGGAGTGATCGGCCGTATTGATGACCGACACCTCTGCTTCGCACGCCGCATACACGCGCCGGCCAGTGGCAGGATTCTCCGTGGGTGAATAGAAGTAAGACGCCGACCAGGGTAACACCGCAAGTCTTGCCAACTGGACCCCCGCGTACGTGTATTCGAGCGTTCCCTCAATGCGGTTGCCCACAATCTTTCCGCGATAGGTCTCCGTCATCGGTGCGTTTGCCTGTTTCGATGAGATCACTACCCCGGCGCCGCCGAACTGCTCGATGGCGAGTTGGGTGCTGTTGCTGAGATTGACAAATTTGCCGTCGCCCACCCGTGCCCAGTTCGTACATATCTTGGTCTTTGATTGTGGGCCTTGGTCTATGCAGCTATCGATGACATTCGGAGTTCGATCCGATGGCGCGCTAGGGAGACTCTGCCGGCCGCTTGTTTGCCCATTGGCGATTGTGGCAACCAATGCAAACCAAGCATTTCCCAAACAGCCACAGCCTCTGACCGCAGAACGCATTATTCCCCTCATGGCACAACTCTTTTTCAAGACACTATCCACCAACCAGCAAGCGACAACATCTCGGTTACGCTAACTATGTGCCTCCCGGCCCAGCGACAAGATCGCTTGGCCTGGGCGATGACATCGCTGCTTCGCCAACACTGCCGGCGGGCGATGCCCGCGAAAGCCGCCCTTCAGCCCTCGATCCGCGAATTCGTCTCGATGCTGGAACTTACTGCTGCACGGTTATCAGAGTTGTGAGGGGCGATTCCAGGCCGGATACTGTCGCTACAATCGGATAATCGCCGTTTGACAGATTAGTGGGAACCTGAATCGCCACTTGATACAGGCCGGCATTCCCTCCAGCCAAGGCCGCTCCGTAAACGGTAGCCGGCGTTGCGCCCACAGTCACCGTAACCGGGTTAGCCGTATTGTATGTCGGCGCCAAGGGTACCACCGTCCCCGCCGGCACCGTGGGTATAGTCTCACCAAAGCCGGTGCCCCAAAGTACGATTACGTCACCGGGCTTAGCCGGCACAGTTGTGACGCCCGGTATTGTGCCGTTCTTCACTGCCACGCTGTAATCCAGCCTCGTCGCGATCGCATAAGTGCCTAACTGAAAAAAGGCCGGCTGAACTGTCTGCGAGATCGCGGTTATCGCGGAACTCGTTCCGTTGGCATTGCTCACCGTTACACTGATCGATCCCGTCCCGATGTTAGGCGCCAGCACATTGATCTGCGTTGGGCTGACGTAATAAATATAGGCCGGCTCCGAACCAACGCTCACGCTGACGCCGTCCAGCTTGGTCGGTAGTGCGCCGTTGACAATCGCGTTCGCCCAGGTATCGGTGACCGGGGAGAGATTGGTCCCATTAATCGTGATCCACGAATTCGGCGAGATTCCCGGCTGAAAGCTCGCGCCGTTCACCACACCCGCCGTCGACGAGATGGTGGGCGTAGTCGAACCGGCGCCGGCGCCGAGAGTCAGGCGGAAGATGCCGTAGGTTCCGTCCGTGCCGTACAGGTTTGAATCTGTGCCCTGAACCAGGGTAGCCGGCGTCGCCTGAGCCACCGCAATTACCGACCCATTGACCGTGGGGGTGAGCAATCCATCTAAGAGTATGGTTAGGTTCCCGGCTGGAGTAATTTGAAATAGAGCATCGTTACTGGCGCCATAATAGTTGCCGTTGTTGGCAAGTAAAAGCCCGGCCTTAGGAGCCGCGCCGTCTGTCTTGGATGTCCCGAAGAAATACAAGGTGGTCAACGTCCCATCCGGCGCAAGCTTGAAAAGGGTGCCGTCACCTCGCGCTCCCCCGTTTGGGCCTCCTGCGTTGGTAGTGCCCCAGAGCGAACCATCCGCCGATTGCACCAAGGGAGCCTCCGGGATGGAACCGTCGGCCCCACCAAAGCTATGCAGCACTGTCAGTGCGCCGCCCGGAGTCAGTTTGAAAATCGTCCCGTCACTGTTAGCGCCGCCTTCGGTGGTCGTGCCATAAAAGTTGCCGTCGGCGCCTTGCAGCAGCGCCGCGACCGGGTACGCGCCGTCAGCGCACTGCGCCTGCGAGCAAAAATTATAGATCACCGTAAAAGTGCCGGACGGGCTGATCTTGAACACCGTCCCCGATATCAGGTAAGTAGCAAAATTCGCTCCTCCGAAAGGTGTCGTACCGTAAAAATTGCCGTCGGTGGCCTGGATCAGCGTGGCCATCGGCCCATATCCCTCCAGTCCGTTGTCGGCAAAGCTGTGCAGTGTAACGAGCGCCCCGGCCGGCGTGATTTTGAAGACCGTACCCGGACTATCCTGTCCCTCCGGTTGGCTGTTCACTCCGCCTGCCGCCGATACTCCATAAAAGTTCCCGTCCGAGCCCTGAACCAATCCGGCGTGAACGTCTTGACCGTCGGCACAGTTCGCCAGCGAGCAGAAGCTGTACAACGTGGTCACCGCTCCGGACGGAGTTGCTTTGAAAACCACGCCTTGGCCATTTGCGCCTCCGGCTAACGTGGTCCCATAAAAGTTCCCGTCCGTCGCCTGGATAATGCCGTTCGGGTACGACGGAGTGGCCCCGGAGACGCTGCCTAAGAAAGTGTAGGTCTGCGCCGGTAAGATCGAAACTGCCAGCGTGCACAACGCTGCCAACCGGAAATACATGGAAAGAATCCTCCTTTTTGCAGCCCCACATCTCTGCGCAAAAAGCCGGATTTTCTGCCCCCCATTTTTCGAGAGCATGGGGTGCATCCCGCTCGCCGGTTTGCGTTAGGATAGCGGGAAGTGGCGGGCGGGGCTTCCATCACCGAGCGTTTACAACTGTTCATGCAGGGCGATCGAACAGTTGCCGACGAACTGCTAACCGAGGTCATGCCCAAGCTCCGCGAAATCGCGCTTCGCGCGCTAAATCGCGAGCGATACCGCGCGCCGCTCTCCAGAACGGAGCTCATTCAGGAGCTTTGGGTGGGGAGCCTTTCGGGCGGCGGCTGGCAAGTCCGCGACCAGGGTCATTTCTACGCTCTCGCCAGCCTCGCGATGCGCCGCATTCTGGTGGACGACGCCCGTAGGCGCCTCGCAGCCAGACGCGGCGGCCGTAACACGCGGGTTCCTCTCGATGAAATCGGCCCCGTGCCCACTCCCGAACAGGACGCCGAGCAGATTGTCGAAATCGGCATGCTGATGGAGCGGCTGGATTCACGCGATCCCGACGCCGCGCGCTTGGTGGACATGCATTATTTCAGCGGATTCACCCTCGAAGAAATCGCCGCTGAGACCGGACTCACGGTGAAGCAGATCCGCCGCCGTTGGGATCGCGGTTTGAAGTGGCTGCAGAAGGCGCTCGGCGCGAATCGCGCTTCGTCCGCCAAGGCAAGCGGCAGCCTGTGAAGGTCAGGCGCGCTCTATTTCTCATGGACGGGCAGTTCTCGCCACTTCTTACGCAGATATCCTCGATGCCCACCTGTCCACGGCTTCTGCTGGTCGCTTCTCTACTCGCCGTGTCAAGCTGCGCGCTGGCTCAGCAGTTCGCTTTTCTGCCGGTCGCGGGTTCGCCGAAAGACACCAAGGCTCTGTTCCAGGACTCCCAGGGACGCTTGTGGATTGCCGGAGATGAGCTGGCTTGCTTCGACGGCAGCCGTTTCTTTTTCCTCCGCGATTTCGGTTTTCCCGCTTCTACTGCGCTGCAGGTCGCCGAAGACGACCGTGGTGCCATTTGGATCGCATCCGAGAGCGGAGTTTACCGCTTCTCCGAAGGTCGTGTGCAGGAAATAGCGAAAGGCGTAGCTGTCAGCATCGTCGTGGGTAAGGCCGGCACCGTCGTCGCAGCCATGGGCCCGGCGGGCAAGGGCACACCGGCCGATGCCGATCTGGTTCGGCTCCAGCTACGTGCCGGCAAGTGGACCGCGGAGGCCATAACCAATCTCGAATCTCCGGGCCCGCTCACGCTTGATTCAAACGGCACGATCCTCTATCCGTGGACCATCACAGGTTGGGGTGAAATTCGATTCGACGATATCGTCCGCTGGCAGCCTGGAAGGGCGCTGCCGATCAAGCACCTCGGAACCCGCGGCGATCCCCTGAATGGCAACTGGAAGATCATGCGCGATCGTTCCGGCTGCCTATGGGGCGCCGCTGCTCAACGCGTCTACTACGATTGCGGCGACGGCCGTCATGAGCCCATATTTGAAGGCGGCGATCTGGAGGCCGACATGCACGAAGCGGCCGATGGCAGCATGGTGCTCTGGGGCGGCAACATACTTGCCGTCGGCCGTCCCGGCCGTTTCCGCGTCGCCACGCGAGCTAATGGATTGCCCGGTCTTCAGAATGCGTTTCAGGCGAAAGATGGAACCATCTGGCTCTCCACCGGCAGCGGTCTCTATCGCTTCGCCTCGCCATTTCAGTTGGAGTACTGGACCATTCGCGAGGGGCTGCCCAATCCGGCGTGGTCCGTTGCTCGTGCCGGAGGTCATATCTACGCGGGATTGAACCGCCGCATCGCCGTGCTCAGCGAGGATCGCATGCGCTGGAATGACTTGGCGCGGTTTCCAGACGGCGGTCTCATCTCCGGACTGCTCGGCAACGCCGACGGAAGCCTTTATGCCAGTTTCATCGAGGGCGGAGGAGCGTTGGTTGGTAATGACGGATCCGTAATCGCGCGCACCGAAAAGGGTCGCCCAAGGTCCGGATCCATGCGCTGGGGCTCCGCCTCCAATGGCGAGGTCTGGCTCGCCGGCAATGCTCTGGGCGAAGTCACCCGTTCCGGTTCCGTGCTCCAGTTTATGGAGCATCCGCTGCAGCATTCTCCGCCGGGCAATGTCCTGGCCGTGAAATTCGAGGAACGCACGGGCAGGCTTTGGTCCTGCTACAACGGCGGCCTCCTCCTGCGCGATCAGCACGGCAATTGGAAGGAATTCAGCACCTCCGATGGTCTGAAGACCGACGGCTGCTGGTCTCTTGCGCCGCTACCCAATGGCGATGTCTGGTACGCCTACTACAATGTCCACGCGTTTGCCCGCATTCATCCCACTCCCGATGGGGGCATCGCGGTCCGCGACTACCAATCTCCCGCCGTGCCCGACGCTTCGGCAACTACATTCGATGCCGATCGCTCAGGCCGCCTCTGGCGCACCGGCGAGCTCGGCGTCTATGTGGCGGGCCCGGCTCAGGCCGAAGCCGGCGCCTGGCTCAAACTCGATCAGTCCGACGGCCTGCCCGCCAACGACATGAATTCCGGCAGCGTCTTTGCCGATTCCGACGGCTCCATGTGGTGGGGCGCCGATAACGACTTGGCGCACTACACTCCGCGCTCCGACTTGGTCACACCCGAATTCGCGCCGCAGCTTTTCGTCTCCGCTTTTTCCTGGGACGATCGCCCGCCCATGCTAGCCGATGCCGCAGGCAGCCTGCCTGACGGTGCGAAAGTGGTGGTGCACATCGGCTCCTTGCAGTTCGACCGGCGGAATGCTCTGCGCATCCGATACCGCGTGCTGCCGGATCGACGCGAGTGGCGCGAAACCGTCAGTCTCGATTTGGCGCTCGGCCGGATTCCGTCCGGCAATCATACAATCGAGGTACAAGGCCGACTCTTGACCGGGCCCTGGTCGCCGCCGGTCACGCGCACGTTCACCATCCTTCGCCCGGTCTGGCTCGCCTGGCCATTCCTCACAGCATATGTGCTCGTCATTCCCGCCACCGCCGCCAGTGGATATCTGCTGCACCGCAGACGTAAGGAGGAACAGAAGCAGCTCCTACCCGATCTGGAAAGGTGGCGCCTGAAGGCGCTGCTTCCCGACGCTCAGCCTGGAACCATTCTCGACGAGCGTTTCGAAATCGGCAACCTGCTGGCGCGCGGCGGCTTCGCCAACGTGATGGATGGCTATGATACCGAAAGGCGGCAACGCTGCGCCATCAAAGTTTTCCGCAGCGAGGTTACCGACCTCAAGGATGACGCTTGGATCGCTCACCGCTTCGAGCAGGAAATCGCCGCGCTGGAACGTATTCGTCATCCTCACGTAGTTGCCATATATGCTCATGGCACCACCCCGGCCTGTGTGCCTTACCTCGTCATGGAATTCCTTGAGGGCTGCAATCTGCGCGAGATACTGGAAACGGAGCTGCTGCCGCCCAAGCGGATCGCCTGTTTCCTGCGCCAGCTTGCGGCCGCGCTCGACGCAATTCACAGCCAAGCCATCTGCCATCGCGACGTGAAGCCCGAAAACATCATTATTCGCCGGCCCGGATCGCCGGACGAAGCCGTCGTTCTGATCGATTTCTCCATCGCTATTGTGAAGAACGGCAACGAGACGCTGCACGGCGTCTCCCGCGCAGCCGGCACCTTCGACTACATGGCGCCCGAACAGGCCATGGGATACGCCGAGCCTTCTAGCGACATCTTCAGTCTAGCCAAGGTCGTAATCGAGATGTTGGCTGGTCGGAAACTGGTTGACCTGCTGCCCGAACCGTCGATCGATTTGCCTCACCGCATCCCGAAACTGCTAGCTGCTCTGCCGCTGAATCTTTCGCATGAAGCGGTCGAAATGTTGTCCATGGCACTATCGTTCGACCCCGCGCTCAGACCGCGATCGGCAAGTTCATTCGCTGTTCCGCTCCTAATTGATCTAGATGGATGACCACACCCGTCATCCGCAGGGAACTGTCCCCTTTAGGCCCGGGGAACCATTCGCTGTCGCACAGCCTATTACCGGCGGTTCAGTTTAATAGCCGACTATTCGTAAGGCGCTGTCGCCAAGCGCGAGTCCGCGTTCGCTTCCGACATTGAACGAGATAGCAGTAGCGAACAGAACGGCGGATTGGCGTCGGCTCAAGGCTCTGGTGTTGGACAAACGTCTCTTCCCAGATCACGCGCCGCGTGTACAACCTTGGGCTGGACCAGTTATTCTTTCGCTTGATACGCACGGGAGCATCGACCCGGCTTCACCAAGGCCACTGTGAGCGCTTGGCGCGGCGCGCTTGAAGGCCGTGGGCTGGGTTCCGTCTCAATCAGCGTCCGGATCACCGCCGTGCGGAAGCTGGGGTCGAGGCCGCCGACAATGGCCTCCTGGCGCCGGAGCTGGCCGCCGGCATCGCGCGCGTGAAAGGCGCCACGTCCAAAGGAGTGCGCGTCGGGAACTGGCTCTCCGTCCAGCAAGCCCAGAAGCTGCTGAGCACCGACGTTTCCTCCAAGAACGGGGATCTGCCTGTTTATTTCAATGCCAACCTGAGTTTCTCCACATCGCGCTCGTCATTGTAGAAGTGCGGCGACACCCGCAGCCGCCCATGTCGTGCCGACAGGAGAATGCTTTCCTCCCGCAGCCGCCGCACCAGTTCAGCCGGCTCGCGCCCAGGCAAACACGCCGTTACGATTTGTGAAGCATCGCGGTTCACCGACGCCCCTAACCCGCGAAGCATCGCCCGCACCTGTCCAGCCAGTTCGAGCACCCGAGCTTCGATCACGGATGCCCCGATTTCCAACATCATGTCCAGCACGGCGCTCATGGCGTAGAGCGACGGAAAAACCAGCGCCCCGCCCTCATACTTCTCCGCGGAATCGCCCAGCACTGGTGCCCCGTGGTTGAGATGGTTCACCTGCCGCCAGTCACGATCCGTGCGCCAGCCCACCACAGTCACCGCCAGCCGCTCCCGCAGTTCTGGGGCCACGTAAACGAAGCCTGCACCATTCGGCGAGAGCATCCACTTGTATGCGTCCACGCACAGGACTGAGGGGCGGACGCGACGGATATCGAACTCCAGAGCGCCCACGCTCTGCGTTCCGTCCAGGTACAGGAGCACACCGCGCTCCGCAACGAACGCCGAGATCTCCTCAAGCGGCAACCGAAGGCCAGTCGCGTAGTTCACCGTGCTCAATACCACCAGCCGCGTCCGCTCACTCACTGACGCGTAGAACTCCGCCCAGGGCACCACCTTGTGCACGGCGCCGAAACGGGCGAGCGCGGCCGAGACGTACAACTGGTTCGGAAACTCGTCCTCGATCGTCAGCACTTCGTCGCCAGCCCGCCACGGCAAGCCCTGAATCAAGAGTGCCAGACCAGTCGATGCATTCGGCACGAAGGTAATATCGTCCGCATGAGCGTGGATCAATTGGGCGCACTGCGCGCGGATGCGATCGGCATCGTCGTACCAGTGCAGGAAGTCGGCGCACGCGGTCTCGTCGCGCCGCTCCATGTGCGCCGCCATGGCGCGCACGGCCCGCCTCGGCACCTGCCCGAAAGTGGCGGTGTTTAAATAGGTCCAATTGGCCAATACGGGAAACTCGCTGCGAACCGCGGACCAATCGGTCATATGCGGCACTCCCTGGCGACGCGCCGAATTGCCTCCAGGCTCAATTCCACATCCTCCTCTGTCGTCGCCCATGACGACACGCTGATCCGCATCGCGGTTCGCCCCTGCCACTCCGAAGCGCCGCACCAGCACGTGCCTTCCCGCTGCACCCGCTCGATTACCGCGCGCGTCGTCTCTGGACTACCAAACGAGACCAGCACCTGATTAATCGCCACATCGTTCAGTATCTCGTAGCCTGCCTCCCGCAGTCCGGCGGCGAACGTCTGCGCGTATCGGCACGTGCGCTCAATCAATTCCGCGAGTCCGCGCCTGCCCATCGACCGCATTGCCGCCCACAACTCCACTCCCCGCGCACGGCGCGACATTTCGGGTGTATATTGCGACGGCTCGCGCAACTCGCCAGGGGTTATGTAAGCCGCAGCAATCGCCATCGCTGCCCGCAACGCCCCCGCATGGCGCACCAGTGCCACTCCGCAGTCGTACCCTACGTTTGGCCATTTGTGGGCGTCCGTGGCCCACGAATCGGCCTTCTCAAAGCCCGCAGTCAGGTGGCGATACCGGGGCGATGCCGCCGCCCATAGTCCAAATGCTCCATCCACGTGGACCCACGCGCCGGCGTCATGCGCCCGCCCGCAAAGCTCCTCCGCCGGGTCGAATGCCCCAGTATTCACGTTGCCCGCCTGGATGCACACAATCGTCCGTTGGTCCAGCGCCGGAAGCCCGGACAACTGCATGCGGCCCTGTCCGTCCACCGGCACCCGCACGAACCGATTTCTGCCAAGCCCCGCCATTCCGAGCGCCTTTACCACTGAGATGTGGACCTCAGCACCTGCCACCACCAGAATCGTTGGCGCGCCGAACAGTCCATCGCTCTCCACGTCCCATCCCGCGCGCTCCAGCAAAACATGCCGCGCCGCCAATATTCCGCAGAAATTGGCCATGGTTGCGCCCGTCGCTAGAGCCGCATCACACTCCACGGGCAGACCTAGCAGATCGCGCACCCAGCCTAGAGCCACGTCTTCCAAGGCCGCTCCCGTCGGCGACATCACGCGCAGCGCGGCGTTCTGATCCCAAGCCGAAGCCAGCCAGGTAGCTCCGACCGAGGCCGGCACCGCGGCGCCGTTCACGAACCCGAAGAACCGCCCGCCCGCCGTCGCCACCGTGGCTGGCGAGCCGGCCCGATCCAACAAATCGACCACGGCGCAGGGATCGCACGACTCCTCCGGCAGCGCCCCGCCCAACTGCTCCAAGTCGCGGACAGCATTTTCGTAGGGCTGTACTCTCCTCTTTGGTATCTCCTGCAGATAAGCCACCGCTCGTCGGGCGGCGTGTTCCAGCACCTCAAGTTGCATGTCCCCAGTGTGCCCGAAAGTGGACTTGAAAAAAAGAGCCGCTTTGGGCAGAATTGGACTTATATGCAGTCGGCCGGTCTAATCAACCAACTCGGCGCCTGGTCCGCTGGAAAGGGACCGCTCCAGCAGAAACTCGCTCGCGCCCTCACGCAAGCCATCCGAACCGGCAGCATTCAAACCGGCATTCGCCTGCCATCCGAGCGCGCCCTCGCTCAAGCCCTGTCACTCAGCCGCACAACGGTGGTTGCCGCGTATGACATTTTGCGGGACGGTGGATGGCTCGAAAGCCGTTCGGGAAGTGGCACCTGGGTCAGCGCATGCTCGCCCGTCGTGACCGCCGCACGCGGCGCCGCGCAGGCGGGAGCCCTCGCTGCCAGTCCGCTGTTCGGCCTCCTCTCTAACCGCGACTCCGGCGACCTGCTCGATTTCGCCCTTGGCTCTCCGCTGCCTCTCACTGGCCTGCCCGCCGACATCTTCCACCTTCCGGCCGACGAGTACTCCGCCGTCCTCCGCGATCACCTCTATTACCCTCTCGGCTTGCCCCCCCTCCGCCTGGCCCTCGCAGCCTACTACTCGGCGATGGGCGTACCCACCCGCCCTGAGCACATCCTGGTAACCAATGGCGCTCAACAGGGCATAGCCCTTTCGGCCGCCCTTTACCTTCAGCGCGGCGATACAGCTTTGGTGGAAGACCCCACTTATTTCGGCGCTATCGACGCATTCCGCGCCGTCGGTGCCCGTCTGTCCGGACTGCCCCCGGAAGGGGCCGGCGTCAACCCCGTAGTGCTCCGCGACCGTATCTCCGC
>Ga0302324_100024781_pt1 | contig 11539 bp, 11 predicted proteins | sample Palsa_T0_1_FD_201949 | JGI IMG/M metagenome (GOLD analysis project Ga0302324, IMG submission 201949) | Peat permafrost microbial communities from Stordalen Mire near Abisko, Sweden - Palsa_T0_1 | ecosystem: Environmental > Terrestrial > Soil > Palsa > Peat permafrost | place: Sweden: Abisko... | reverse complement strand
GCCAAGACCAGTATGTTGCGGCGGCGGCTGTTGCGGATTTTGAAGCCGGGCGGGGCGCCCGGGCGGTCGCTGAATCTGCGTGACGTGGTTACGCGGGTGGAATACTGGTTGACCGCTTCGCGCTTTGAATCCACGCTGCTGCACTACGCGTTGGCGAAGCGCCACTATCCCGACGACTATTTGCGGCTGGTAAAACTGCGAATGCCCGCCTACGTGAAACTGATTTTGGCGAACGAATTTCCGCGCTCGCAGGTTACCACGCGTCTGAGCGGCGGACCCGGTCTCTATTACGGGCCGTTTCGGACGCGCGCCGCCGCGGAATTATTCGAAAACCAATTCCTGGATCTGTTCCAGATGCGGCGCTGTCAGGAAAACCTGGAGCCGAGCCCGCAGCATCCAGGTTGCATCTACGGCGAAATGAACATGTGCCTGCGGCCGTGCCAGCAAGTGGTGGGCCGGGAGGAATACATGACGGAAGTGGAGCGTGTACGCGAGTTCCTGAACGGTGACGGGTTATCGCTGGTGAATGTGACGTCGGCCGCACGGGAGCGGTTGAGCCATGAAATGAATTTCGAAGAAGCCGCGCGCCAGCATAAGCGCCTGGAGAGCATCCAGAAAGTGCTCGCGCTGCGGGACGATCTGGTGTGTGACATCGATCGGCTCTTTGGCGTGGCTGTGGCGCCTGCCCCCACACCAGATACCGTTTTGCTTTGGTTCGCGTGTCAGGGATGCTGGCAGGCTCCGCTCGAATTTCCTTTGACCTCGCACGTTTCCATGGATCAGCGGCTGCGCGAAATGGTGGCATCGCTTGAGCCGGTGATGGCGCCGCTCGGGGAGAAACAGGAACACCTGGCTTTGCTGGCGCGCTGGCACTACTCTACCTGGAGCGACGGCGAGTGGATTGGGTTTCACGATCTTGCACAGACGCCTTATCGCAAACTGGTTCGGGCGATTTCGCGCGTGGGGCAGAGGAATGTGGAGAGTTGATCTCGTGCGCTAAAGGTGTTGCAGAAAGTCTTTGGCTACTTCGCGGACTTGCTTGTGTTCAGCGTCTACCGCGTAGTTCATGGCTCGCATGGCGTCGTCTGAAATTCTACCCGATAGTTCGGACAGAACTTTGCGAATTTCCGGGTTCGCCGCCAACAGTTCGGAACGGACTACGATGCAGGCCTGATAGGGCGGGAAGGCTTGCTTGTCGTCTTTGAGGACTTTGACATCCAGCTTGGTCAATGCGCCATCGGTAGTATTGGCGGCAACCATACTCACCTGGCGCCCGAGCAGCGCGGTATAGAGCAGCCCCAGATCCATGCTCTTGGGCACCGCGGTCCATTTGATGGAATAGCTTCCATTCACGGCCGGAAAACCATCGGGACGCGTCATGAACTCGTAGCCGGCGCCGAGCGAAAAGCCGGCCGGATCGCGGGCGGCGTCGCTCAATGTTTCCAGATGCCGCGCGCGTGCGTCGGCTCCACGCACGGTCATGGCGAATGAGCTGTTGAAACCCAGCGGATCCAAGACATCCAGTCGCAGGCCGGTTGCATATTCAGTGCGCACGCGATCCAGAACAACAGCGGGATCGGTGACGCCGCTGCGCTTCAGGATATTGGTAAAAGCAGTGCCGGTATATTCCGGATACATATCGATGTCACCGGAGAGCAACGCCTGATGAGCCAGCAGAGTGCCGCCCAGATTCAGTTTGCGATCCACCGGCTGATGCAAACGGTTCTCGAGATGCTGCGCGATGATCTCGCCGAGGATAACCTGTTCGGTGAAATTCTTGGAGCCGACCGCGATGCGGTGCTGGGATGAACAGCCGGTGAAGAACAGAACCGCGGCTAAGCCGGCGAGAATCGTTTTTCGATCCAACTCAATCCTCCGTCCGAGAGCAAAGCCAGCAGGGCAGCGGGTACGGCGCCGGCCAGAATCTCGGTAGTGTCGACAGACGCGATGCCGCGAAATATAAACACGCCCAGCCCTCCGCCGCCGATGGCCGCGGCGATGGTGGCCGTTCCGATGGTAGTGACCGTAGCCACGCGCACGCCGGCGAGAATAATCGGCGCGGCCAAGGGGAGCTCTACTTGCCAGAGCAACTGGCGGCTGGTCATTCCCATGGCGACAGCGGATTCGCGCACCGCGGCATCCACTCCAAGAATGCCGGCCAGGGTGTTCCGCAAGATCGGAAGCAGCGCATAGAGTACCAGCGCCACAATGGCGGTGCGTTTCCCGATGCCGCCAATCAGCGGAATGGGTATGAGAAACCCGAACAACGCGAGACTCGGAACGGTTTGCATCACATTGGCAAAACCCAGTACCCATGTGCGGAGGGAGGATTGCCGGGTAAGCAAAATCCCGAGCGGAATCCCGATGGCCAGTGCGAAGGCCATTGCGATGGATACCAGCACGGAGTGTTCCACGGTGAGATGGAGGATGTCATCGAGCAGGCCGGGCCGGATCATGAGGGCAAACTTAAAACCTCCAAGAACGCGCGCGTTTCAGGTCCTTTCGATTTCAGAAACTGTTCGGGTGTGGCCAAGATCTCCAGTTTCCCACGATCCAGCAAGGCGATGCGAGTGCCCAGACGCAGGGCTTCGCCTACGTCATGCGTCACAAAAATAGAGGTCTTTTGCAATGAATTACGCAGATGGATAAATTGGTCCTGCAGCTCGCGGCGAGTCACCGGATCGAGTGCGCCGAAAGGTTCGTCGAATAACAAGAGCCGCGGATTGGCCGCCAGCGCTCGCGCCACGCCCACCCGCTGGCGCTGGCCGCCGGATAATTCGCGCGGGCGGCGACTCTCGAATTGAGCCGGATCTAGACCTACTTGTTCCAGAAGTTCTTTGGTCCGTGCGGCAATCCGCTGCGGGGGCCAGCCTTCTAACCGCGGAACCAGACCGACGTTTTCGCCGATGGTGAAGTGCGGACACAGTCCGACTTCTTGAATCACGTAGCCGATGCTGCGACGCAACTGGATGACGTTCCAGGCGGAGGTTGGCCGCCCATCCACCAGCACATCTCCGCTGGAGGGGAACAGGAGTCCGTTCACTAATTTTAGCGCAGTGGTTTTTCCAGATCCGCTGCGACCTAACAGCACCAGTGTTTCACCGGGTTCGACGCGGAAGGTCAGATTGTCGAGGATCAAGTTTTCGCGAATGCGAAAAATGACGTTGCGAAACTCAACCGCTGCCGCTGCTACGTCCGCTGCTACGTCCGCTGTTACGTTGCCAGCCACAAGCTCTCGACGAACGGCCATTCCCGATCCACCCAATGGACCTCCGCGCGGAAGCCGGTCCGGCCTGCCATTTCAGGCAGCTCATGCGGCAGAAATTTGTGGGAGGATTCGGTCCAGATGGTTTCACCGGCCTGGAATGGAACGGTAAAAGCGATTTCACGAATCAACACCGTATGTTCGAGGCGGGAGCGCAAATGCATCTCGATGCGGCGCTCAGCTTGGTTCCAGCGGGCCTGGTGTTCGAAATTGCGCGGATTGAAATCGCCGCCGAGCTCGCGGTTGATACGCTCCAACAAATTCAGGTTGAAGGCGGCGGTCAATCCGATGGAGTCGTCGTAGGCGCGTAGCATCTGGTCGCGATCCTTGACCAGATCGGCCCCAATCAAAAGCGCGTCGCCCGGCCGCAACGTGCGCCGCAAAGCCCGCAAAAACTCTTCCGCGCAACGGCGTTCGAAGTTGCCGATGGTACTGCCCAAAAACAAAACCAGCAACGGCTCATCGTTGGAGCGGGCGCCGACAGCGCTGGCCATGCCGTCCAAATAGGACTGCGCGAGCGGGTGGACTTCGGCCACATCGGCCAGATCGCTCCGGCAGCGCGCCAGAGCCTTGGGCGAGACGTCAATCGGAACGTAACGCGGTTTGGAATGGGAACGATTGAGCGCGCTCAGAACATGGCGGGTCTTCTCGCCCGTGCCGCTGCCCAACTCGATGACGGCGGAGGTGGGGATCAATCGGGCAATTTCGGCGGCATGCGAACGAAGCAGACGCTCATCGGCGCGCGTCAGCCCGTATTCGGGAAGCCGCGTAATGGCTTCGAATAGCGCGCTGCCCAGCTCGTCGTAAAGATACTTCGAGTGCAGTTCCTTGCGCGGCTTGCTCAAGTCGGCGCGCACTTCGGCGGCGAATTCCCGCAGATGTGCGTCGCTCAATTCATTCGTAGTGGACGCGTCAGTTTTGGGCGCGTTAATTTTGGACCAGGCGGAAGCCGGCGTAGACATAAGGGTAATCGGGACGGAACCAGTTCCGGAAAGAACGCCGCAGGAAGCAGGAGGCGGTGCGCTGCGATCCGCCTTTCATCACAAAATGCTGTTCGTCGAAGAAGTTTTTCGAGTACCCGGGATAAAACGGAAATGGTTCAAATCCCGGAAAAGGACCAAACACCGTTGAGGTCCACTCCCAGCCGTTGCCTACCAACTGGGAAACACCAAAAGCACTATCGCCCCGCGGGTTTTCGGTGACATCAATGGGATCCCAAGCTTGGAAATCGAAATTTCCGTGCGTGATCGCAGGCGCATCGTTTCCCCATGGATAGGCGTGCTCCTCGCCGGAGGGTGTGGCATACGCCGCCCGGTGAAATTGGGCTTCGGTGGGAAGCCCTTGGCCGGCCCACCCCGCGTAGGCGCTGGCTTCCTGGTGTGTCACAAACACGGGCGCATTCAGGGGCAGTGGAATCTCGGCGAACATGCCTTTGTAAAACCATTCGCCGCCGCGCTGCGACCAGAAATGCGGAGGCTGGGCGCCGGCCCGCACGAATTCCAGATAATCGCGGTTGGTGATTTTATACTGGCCGATTGCGAAGCGGGGGACGTCCACCTGGTGTTCGTAAAATTCATTGTCCCAGCCGAATTCGCCGGCCTTTTGTCCCAGTGTTGCCGCGCCTGCTGGGATCTGGATCAGCCCGGCTGACAACTTCCGATTGCCGTGGATGGCGCCTGGCCGCGGCGGAGACTTTTGGTCATAGGGCAAGTTGTGAAAAAGATAGGCCAGTGTCTCGGCATGCATCAAGCGATGTTCGATGGCGACATGGGCCACCTGTTCGGGCGCACGTTCCAGCACTTCGTCGATGATTTCCCGGACCCGTTTGTTGTACTTCCGGATCTCGCTCTCCGGCGGCCAGTCCGCCGGTTGGTCTTGAGGCACTTGCCCAACCGGTGGATCGATGCCGAATTCGAAAAGGTGATCGAATTCCGGATGGAAGCTCGGGATGTCCAGTGTGTTGCGGCAGATCTGGTTCCAGTCGAAGGCTTCGAGGTGTCCCAAGTAGAAAATCAGACGATGCCGCTCTGGAATTGGCCGTGAAAACAGGGCGCCGGGTTCGAGGAGGCTAAATAACTGGTCGGTACGCGAGCGCGCCGATTCAATCTGTTGGAGGAGATGTCTACTTACAGCGGAGGTAGCCACGCAATAACAGACTAACACTCAGGCGGCACGGATGGTCATTCGTGCCAGGCACGGACGATCATCCGTGCCGCGTTATTCGGTTGTTCGGTTATTCGGTTCTTATGGGGTCCACACGTGCGAAAGTTAGGGAATGGCTTCTGCTCTTCCGCTGGCCGGAATTCGCGTGATCGATTTCGGACGTTTCATCGCTGGGCCATACTGCGCGATGCTGCTGGCCGATCTGGGGGCCGACGTGATTCGGGTGGACCGGCGGCAGGGGAGCGAGGACCGCTATACGGGACCGGTAACAGAAGGCGGCGAGGGCGGGGCGTTTCTCTCCCTGAACCGCAACAAACGCAGTTTGACTCTGGATAGCTCCGAGGCCGGCGCCGCGGAAATCATACGCCGGCTTGCGCGGAGCGCCGACGTGGTGGTGGCGAATCTTCCCATTCCCGTTTTGCGAAGAATGGGCTTGGACTACGAGGCGCTGCGGGCGATCCAACCGGGCATCATCCTGGCCCGCATTTCCGCTTTCGGGCCCGATGGACCTTATGCCCAGAGGCCCGGCTTCGACAGCATAGCGCAAGCGATGTCGGGCGCGATGAGCCTGACCGGATTTCCGGATACCCCGACGCGCTCAGTGGTTTCATTCGAGGATTACGGCACGGCGTTGCACACGGCGTTCGGGGTGATGGTGGCGCTGTATCATCGGGCCAAAACTGGCGAGGGGCAAGTTGTGGATGGATCGCTGCTTGCTACCGGAATCACATTCATGCAAGCGTTGCTAGCCGAACGATCGGTTACTGGAATGGAGCGCGAGGCGCGAGGCAACACTGGTTTCTTCACCGCACCGGCCGATACGTATCGCACAGTGGACGGTTGGATCACGGTACAAGTGATTGGACGCGAGATGTTCGCGCGTTGGGCCAGGCTGGTGGGCCGGGAGGAATTGATAGATGATCCGCGCTTTGCCGACGACCTGCTGCGCGCCGACAATGGTGACACGATCACGCAGGCCATGGCCGAGTGGCTCTCGAACCGAACCACCGCGCAAGCCTTGGCGGATTTGGAAAGCGCGCGATTGCCGGCGGGTCCAGTGCTGGATCTGGCGCAGGTGCTGGAAGATCCGCAAGTGAAAGCGCGCGGACTGCTGCAGTTCGTGGATTACCCGGGCGCTCCAAAGCCAGTTCCGTTGGCGAGCCCAGCGGTGCGTTTGTCGGCCACGCCGGGTGGAATCCGGCATCGTGCGCCGACGCTCGGTGAGCATACCGATGAGATCCTGGGAGAACTGGGGTATTCGGAAGCGGAGATTGTGGAGCTGCGGATATTGAAGGTGGTGTGAGCGCCGGCTAGATCCAGACTTTCTCCGCCGGGACTCCGCGCTTGCACATTTCACACGACCCGGCATCCTTGTAATATGTCGCATCCAACTGGGCGAGCGAATAGAAGGGCAGGGGATTGAAGTCGACCGTTTTGGGCGTAGGTTGATAGATGATCACCGCGAGCCCCACCACTTGCGCCCCCTTCGATTCCACCAGCCGCTTCAATTCGGCCAGGTTCCGGCCCGAGCGCAGGATATCGTCGACCAGCAGCACCTTCTCGCCTGGCACTTGCTCGAGATATTGACGGAAACGGAAAGGCCCATCTTCGGATTCGCGCTCGGCCCAATAGACCTGATGCGCGCGCAGGGCTTCGCAAACCCCGTAGGCGACCGGCAGTCCTCCGGTATTGGGGCACACGATGGAGAGCTCCGGAATAATGGCCCGGATTTCCGCGTTGGCGCGCAGCAACCGGCTCAATCCCACGCTCAATACTTTGGCGTGCTGGAAGTATCGCATGGCGAGCTGCACCTGCATGTATTCGGTGGCGTGCAGGCCGTTGGGATATTCGAAGTGGCCGTCGCGGATGGCTCCGGTGCGTCGCAACAGGCTCACTACTTCGTCTTGCGTAGGAACTAAATGCATAATCTATTAACTGGCCCCTCGCCCGGTGAGCACGCGTGGAATGGTGCGCAGCATGATCTTCCAGTCTAGCGCTAAGGACCAGGTATCGATGTATTGCATGTCCATTTTCATCCACGTTTCGAAATCCAGAGCATCGCGCCCGGCGATGGCCCACAGACAGGTGAGACCGGGCCGCATGCGCAGACGGCGGCGCTGCCATCTTTGATAGAGTTCCACTTCTTCGGGGACAGCCGGCCGTGGGCCCACCAGCGACATATCGCCCTTGAGCACATTCCACAATTGCGGCCACTCGTCGATGGAGAATTTTCGCAAGAACCAGCCGAGCCGGGTGAGGCGCGGATCATTGGGAATTTTAAAAGCCGTGGATCTTTGATTGAGATGCGCGACCGACGCTTTCAACTCTTCGGCGTTATCGCACATGGAGCGGAACTTGTAGAACACAAAGCGGCGTCCGTTTAGCCCGCAACGTTGCTGGCGAAAGATAGCGGGTCCGGGGGAAGTGAGCGGGATGAGCAGGGCAACCAGAAGCATGAACGGAAGTAAGAGAACGAGCGCGGCGGCGGCCAGCAGGATATCGGTGGAGCGCTTCAACAGCAGCCGGACTTCGTCGTGAGGCGCGGCTGAAAAGGTCAGCAACGGTGTATTTCCCAGCCGGTCCAGATAAACCTGACTGTTGACGTGCGGGAAGAAATCCACCACCACGCGGGTGCGCACGCCTTCCTCATCGCAGAGCAGGAAGACTTCTTCCATTCCAGCCAGCTTGCCGCTGTCCACGGCGAAAATGATCTCGTCGATCACCTGCTGCCGCAGCAATTCCGGCAGTTCGGAGAGCGGATACTGCCGGTAGGTTTGGGACAGTTCCACCTCTCCCGGCAGTTCGTCCAGGAAGCCCATCAGGCGAATGCCATAGTCTACCGATTGTTCCAGCGCCGCTCCCAGATGGCGCGCGCGCTCGGTCGATCCCACCACCATGACGAAATGCGCGGTACCGAATTCCCTGCGGACGGCGCCGATGGCGCGGGCAAAGTTAATCCGGAACAGGCACAGCAGCACCCAGGCGTAAATACCGAATAAAGCGACGAAAGAGCGGCTGAGATCCAGCCGGAGCATATATTCGGCCACCACCAGCGAGATCGCGCCCAAGGCGCACTGCCGGAAGGTATCGCGCAGAACCACGCGGGGATGCGCGGAATCCAGTTTTTCGTAGATGTTGAACCAGTAGCCGATGGCGATCCAACACAAAATAGAAATGATGAGCAGGAGTGTCGCAATCGGGGAATCGAGATAGAAAAGCTTCTCGAATCGCAGCCGGATGCGGGTCTCGTACGCGAAAATATAAGCCAGCGAAATAAGAAGAACGTCGGTAAGGCCGAAGATGGCCTTTACTTTTCTGTAATGCCTGCTAAACACTCCGGAAACAGCATAGCATGTGTCAAAAAAACCGTGAATCCAGCAGTGGGCGCGCTGAATCTTAAGATCCATGGAAACTGCCGATCTGCGTTATCCCGTTGGAAAATTTACGTTTCCCGATTCGGTGAGTCCCCAGGATCGGGTGAAGTTCGTCCAGCAGATAGCGGACGCACCGGCGCGAATGAAAGCCGCGGTTGCGGGGCTATCGGAGGGGCAACTGGACACTCCGTACCGGCCGGGAGGCTGGACGGTCCGGCAGGTTGTGCATCACGTTCCGGACAGCCATTTAAATAGCTATATTCGATTCCGGTGGGCCCTGACTGAGGACGATCCGGCCATCAAGGCGTATTACGAGGATCGCTGGGCGGAGCTTCCCGATGCCCGCAGCGCGCCGGTGGAGGTTTCGCTGGCACTGCTGGAATCGCTGCATGGCCGCTGGGGCGCGCTGCTGGGGCAGCTCACTGACCAGGATTGGAAACGAACGTTCCAGCATCCGAAGCTAGGTCCGGTGAGTCTGGAAAAGAACGCAGCGCTCTACGCCTGGCACGGCCGGCATCACGTGGCCCACATTACGGGATTGCGCGAGCGGATGGGTTGGTAGAAGAACAACCGGTCGCTTACGCTCGCGGCTCGGAACCGTTACCGAGCCGCGACCGGGAGGGGGTCAGTGCCCGTGCAGAGGCGGTATTGTAATAGTCATGCCGACGGTGGCTGAGAGGGCGGAACCGAAGCTGGCAGGTCCGCGGGGCGGTGGGCCGCGCGATGTGTGGCCGGACGATCCGGGAGGAGGCGGCGGAGATGAAGGCGGCGAACCGCACTACCTTCCCGATGCGGGTCTGTTTGCGATGCGGTTCGTCCTGTTGTCCATTACAACCCTGTTCCTCACCATCGGTCTGGCGTACTTTGCGCGCTCGCGTTCCAGCCTTAACTGGCAGCACATCCGCGTTCCACCTCTGCTGTGGCTCAGCACGGCCCTGATTCTTGGGAGCAGTTGGACGTTGGAATCCGCGCGTGTCTTTCTGGAACGCAAAAACAGCTATCGCTATGCACGATGGCTGGAATTCACGCTCGGCGCCGGCGCGGCCTTCCTGGCTTCGCAGCTTTTCGCCCTGCGCGAATTGGTGGCGCAAGGGATGTTTCTGCGCCACAATCCGCACAGCTCGCTGTTCTACGTGATCACGGGCGCGCACGGGATTCACTTATTGGGCGGCATGGCGGCCTTGTGCTATTTGCTGTGGCGGGCCTCACTTCGGCCGGAGTCCGTACTGCTGGACTTCCGAAGGCAGCGGACTCGCGCGGCCGTCTCAGCGCTCTACTGGCACTTTCTAACTGCGTTGTGGCTGGGACTGTTCCTCACTTTGCTGCTGTGGCCGTGAAGCGCATGCGCCAGGCATGCCTCGCTGCGCCGTAGTAACGCTTCACAATTTTCTCGCGCTTGAATCCGTACTTTTCGTAGAATCGAAGAGCTGGTTCGTTTTCGGTCTCGACCATCAGCCACCACGTTTTCACGCGCAGCGCCCGCAATTGGAAGAGCGTGTGATTGAGCAGGGTCTGGCCGACGCAGCGCCCGCGGTCGCGCGGGTGGACGGCGATGGACGCTAACTCGGCATTTCTTGCGCCCGCGCAGGTGATGCTGTAGCCGGCGATATGGCGGCGCACATTCGCCACCAGAAACAGGTCCGGACACTTGCGATAGAAAGCCAGAAACAGTTTCTCATCCCAGGCATCGGCCCCGAAGGAAGCTTGCTCGATTTCGAGCACGCGCTTTAGGTCGGACCGCAGGAATTGCCGCACCTCGATATTGGGCTTCAAGATACAGGATACTTGTCAACATGTATTCTCGACGAGACGTTTTGAAAACCGCCGTGGCGATGCCGGCGCTGTTAGGAGCGCAATCGCCCAACGACACGGTTCGCGTGGCGGTGATCGGGGTAGGGAATCGGGGCGCCTACGATCTGAAAAGCATGCTGAAAGTCGCGGGGGTTAAAATTATCGCGCTGTGCGATCTGGATGCCGAACGCCTGGACAAAGCCAAGTCCGCCGTCAGCGAAACTACCGGCGACGAGCCCGCCACGTATACCGATTTCCGCAAGATGCTGGACGAGCGCAAAGACATCGATGTCACCTTGATCGCCACTCCGGTGGACACGCACAAAATGATCGCAATCGATGCGCTGGAGCTGGGCACCAGCGTGTATTGCGAGAAGCCGATGGCAACTACGCCCGAGGAGGTTCGGCTGATGGTGGCGGCGGCCAAAACCGCGAAAGGAATTTTTCAGGCCGGCTTCCAGTTGCGGCACGATCCAAGGCGCAAGCGCTCCATCGAGTTCATTCATTCCGGGGGGATCGGCGATCTGGTGTTTTTGCAGGGTTACCGCCATACCGGCGACCTGCCGCATAACACGCCCTGGTATTTCGACCGCGTCCGATCGGGCGACAACATTGTGGAGCAGGCGTGTCACATCCTGGATTTGTTTACCTGGACGGCGGGCCGGCATCCGCTGCGGGCATTCGGATCGGGCGGCATAAACTATTTCAAAAACGTTCCGCCGGGTCGCACCACCATGGACAACTACGCGGTGATCTATGAATTCCCCGACGACCTGCGTCTGGAGTTTAGCCACATCTACTTCGATCCTCCGGGCTTCTCAGGAATTAAGGAACGAGTGTATGGCGCAAACGGCGCCATCGATCTGGCTACTGCCACCTGGATGGAGCGCGATAAAAAAGGCGAGATAGCGCTGGAGGTTCCGAACGCGGCTGAAGATTCTACTTT
>Ga0302324_100024780_pt1 | contig 11539 bp, 9 predicted proteins | sample Palsa_T0_1_FD_201949 | JGI IMG/M metagenome (GOLD analysis project Ga0302324, IMG submission 201949) | Peat permafrost microbial communities from Stordalen Mire near Abisko, Sweden - Palsa_T0_1 | ecosystem: Environmental > Terrestrial > Soil > Palsa > Peat permafrost | place: Sweden: Abisko... | reverse complement strand
CAGCCCCAATTTCGGATTGTTAAAGAAGCCCGTCGCGAGTTTCACGACGAATACGTCGTCGCCGCGCACTGCGCCGTATTTGATGTGAAACTCGCCATGTTCTTCGGGGAACAGCAACTCGCCTACGGGCGGAACTTCAACCTTCCCCTCGGATAGCGCGACGAAGCCGCGTTCGATTTCGCCGATGACGTCGATATCCGGCAGCGCCTTAAGAATCTGATCGAGGGGTATCACCTTTGTCAATTACCGTCTCCTCAAGCGCCCGCCTCATGAATCGAGCGGCGCACCACCTCCTTATAGCCAGATCGCGGCTTGATTAGGTGCCTAGATTGGAAATCGCTCTTGAGGAAATAGGCAACGCGCGCGCCCACGGCGGCTCTAACCTTATGAAAACGTGGACGGCCAGGGGATTTGTGGTCACCGGATCGAGGCGCTGCCCGTCCGGCTCTCTTCAAGGTTTCCGCCCTGCCATATTCGGTTTCCGATCATGGTAACGACAGCCCCCTGAGAGTTCGCAATATTTCATACCGATCAGGCATCGTCCGCCCGTGCATTCTCCCAGAGGATCCGTCATGTCCGTCAGCAACTCGTTCCGTCTCGGCAGCCCCGATCTCTTTCCGCCGGCAGAGCGTCACGTCTATCTCGACGCGGCCTCCGTCGGCCTGAGCCACAAGGGCGGGGCGGCGGCGACCTTGCGCTGGCAGAACGCGCTGGTCGAGGAAGGGACCATCGCCTTCGACGAACAGGCGGAAGTCGAGTGCCTCGACAACCTCAACGCCGCCGCCGTCGGGCTGTTCAACGCCGCCCCGGACGATATCGCCATCGCCTCGAGCGAGACAGTGCTGATGCAGTCGCTGGCTTGGGCGGTGATGCCCGGAGCGGGCCGACGGATCGTAACGACGGACATCACGCATCCTTCCACGATCTATCCCTGGAAGCGCGTCTGCGATCATACCGGGGCCGAGCTGCGCTGGATGCGCGCCGGCACGGGGCTGACGATCGATCCGGATGCGCTCGAGGACATGATCGACGACGATACCGCGGTCGTAGTGCTCAGTCATGTGGAATGGAGCACCGGCCAGGTCTACAACCTGAAACGCTTCGCTGACGCGGCGCACCGGCATGGCGCGCTGCTCGTCATCGACGCGACGCAATCCGCCGGGCAGGCGCCCATCGACGTAACGGCCGGCGTCGACGCCGCCGCCACGTCGACTTACAAATGGCTCTGCGGGCCCTTCGGCACCGGCATGATGTATGTCTCGCCGGCACTGCAAAAGCTCAATCCGGGTATCCTGGGCTGGCGCAGCCATAAGGACATGTGGGATTTCCAGGCAGACCGGCTCGAGCTGCCTGACGGCGCCAAGCGCTACGAGTTCGGCACCATGGCCTACGGCACCGCCTTTGGCGCGACCGAATCCGTGCGCCACATCCTCGAGACGGGCATCGACCGGATCGCCGCGCACAACCGCAAGATTTCCGACCACCTGATCGACGGGCTGAAAACGCTGGGCGCCGAGGTCTTGGGCCCGAAGGACAGCGCCGACCGCTCGGCGATCGTCGCGGCACGCTTTCCCGGCCGGAACAGCCGGGAGTTTGCGCGGACCCTGAAGGAGGCCAACGTCATTGCCTCGCTGCGCCGCGATTTCATCCGCTTCTCACCGCATTACTACAACAACATCGACGATATCGATCAGGGACTCGCTGCGATCGCGGCGGCGCTGTAAGCGGGGGCCCGGCATCATGGCGACGCTTCACGGAATCGATTTTTCGCGCGACGGCAAACACGCAGGGCATATTGCCGTCCACCATTCCGCCCATCGCTCAGCGTACGGTCAAATCGTCCTGCCGCTGGTTTGGATCCGCAACGGCCCAGGACCGGTCGCGCTGCTCACCGCCGGAGTCCACGGCGATGAGTTCGAGGGTCAGATTGCGCTGCGCAATCTCGCCCGGACCCTCGAGCCCGAGAAAATTCGGGGCGGGCTGCTGATCCTGCCGATGGCCAACGCGCCCGCGGTCGCCGCCTCCTCGCGGGTGTCACCGATTGACGATCTGAACCTCAATCGCGTGTTTCCGGGCGACAACCTCGGCACGCCGACACAGGCGATCGCCGCCGCGATCGAAGAGCTTCTCCTGCCGGTTTTCGACTATGCCTTCGACCTCCACAGCGGCGGCAGCTCGCTGCTTTACGACGCGCTGGCAGTGACCACGGCGACCGGTGAAGCCGCAGCGGACGCGCAGCGCATGGCGCTGCTCGAAGCCCTCGGTCTCGAGGCGGGAATGCTGCTGAATGCAGAGGGTGCGATGGGGTTATTTGCGTCGCTTGACGGGGCAATGGTACGGCAGGGTGTGGTCGGGGTGTCCGCAGAATTCGGCGGGGCCGGCGGTCTTTCCAGCCGGGCGCTACGGCAATGCGAATCGAGCCTGCGGAGGTTTCTGGCCCACATTGGCATCCTTCCGCAGGAGGCAACCGAGCAAAAAGGGCCGCCCCCTTCCTTCCGCCTCTACAACGTCGCGGCGCGTGGCGCCTATGCGTATGCGGAGCATTCAGGCCTGCTGGAGCTCGCCGTCGCCGTCGGTGCCGACGTCGCTGTCGGCGATCTGCTTGGCCGGATCCACAACCTTCACGATCTTCTGCGCGCACCGGAGCCGGTGCTGGCAAATCTTGCCGGGCGGATTCTCTGCCTGAGAGCCATGCCGCGGATCGAGATCGGCGACTGCGTTGCCCAGATCGGACAGGAGCAGCGGCCCTGACGAGGCAAGCGTGAGCGACCTACCGAAGCTTGAGGCAAGAGACATCCACAAATCCTTTGGCCGGCTGGAGGTGCTTAAGGGCATTTCGCTCGCGGCGCGCCGCCACGACGTCATTTCGATTCTGGGCTCCAGCGGCTCGGGCAAGAGCACTTTCCTGAGATGCCTGAACTTTCTCGAATGTCCGACCCAGGGGGAGGTCGCGCTTGGCGGCGAAACGGTGCGGACGCGCCGCAATCGGGAAGGCCAGCTCGAACCCGCGGACAGGCGGCAGATCCAGCGGTTTCGCACGCGGGTTTCCATGGTTTTCCAGGCCTTCAATCTCTGGTCGCATATGACCGTGCTGGAAAATGTCATGGAAGCCTTGGTTCACGTCCTGCGGATTCCCACGGCCGAAGCACGCGACACGGCCGAAGCGCAGTTGCGACGCGTGGGGCTGAGCGATCGCCGTGACTTCTATCCAAGCCAGCTTTCGGGCGGGCAGCAGCAGCGAGCGGCCATTGCGCGCGCGCTGGCCGTGGACCCGGAGGTCATCCTGTTCGACGAGCCGACGTCCTCGCTAGACCCCGAGCTCGTGGGCGAGGTTCTCAACGTCATGAAAGGGCTGGCGGAGGAGGGGCGGACCATGATCGTGGTGACCCACGAGATGGGCTTCGCGCGCGAGGTGTCGAGCCGGGTGATCTTTCTCGAGCAGGGACGGATCGAAGCCGATGGCCCCCCCGAGGATGTGATGCGCAATGCGGAGTCGGATCGGTTCCGCCAATTCCTCACCCGGGCGCGCGACTGAAAAGACCGTCAACAGGCTTCAACCAGCGAGCCTGGATGTTCCATGCTCTGAGGAGCATCGTCTCGGCCGGCGCGCTGCTCGTGGCCTTGGCCGGGGCGGCCGCCGCTGACAGCGAGCTCCGCTTCGCAACAGAAGCCGGTTATCCGCCGTTCAACGAACGCGCTCCCCCGTCTGGAAAGATCACCGGATGGGAGATCGACCTTGGCATGGCGATGTGCGCGAAGATGAACCGGAAATGCGAATTTGTCGCCCAAGAATGGGACGGCATGATTCCAGGACTGCTTTCTCATCGTTTCGACGGAATCTTCTCGTCGATGACGATTACCGCCGAGCGCAAGAGGAAGATCGATTTCACGGATCCGTATTACAAAACCACCGCGCAGTTCGTGGCGAAGAAGAACCTGAGGATCGACCGCTCGGCCGAGGACCTCGGCGGCCTGCAGATCGGCGCGACCCCGGGCACTACCCAGTGCTACCTGTCGAAGCATTATCCCGAGGCCAAGGTAAGGATTTACCAGACCACGCAGAATCTGTTCCTCGACCTGCAGTCCGGGCGCGTGGACGCGATCCTGAGCGAGCCGGTGCTGGCCAAATTCGGGCTCATCCGGCAGAACCCCGCTGCGGACTTTGCCTTCGACGGCGATCCGGTGCAGGACCCCGATTGTTTCGGCGAAGGCGTCGGCATCGGGGTGCGAAAGGACGACGCCGCATTGCGCGCCGCGCTGAACCACGCGCTGGCCGCCGTTCGCGCGGACGGGACCTATCATCGGCTGACGGTAAAGTATTTCGGTTCCGACATCTTCGGGAATTCGCCGCTTCGTGAAACCGAGACGGCGCCCTCGGGCGCCGTCACCGACGGCAGCGCGGAATCCGTCCTCAGGTCCAGCGGAATGCTGAACGACGTGATGGCCTACAGTCCTTACCTGCTTAAAGGTCTGGGCCTGACCATCGCTCTCAGCCTCGTTTCGATCTTGCTGACGGTCGCCTTGGGACTTATTACGGCCTCCGCCCGGCTTTGGGGAAGACACTGGCTTCAACGGCTCGCGGGCGTCTATACGACGGTCGCGCGCGGCATTCCCGACCTCGTCTCCATGCTGCTGCTCTATTTCGGCGGGCAGGTTCTTCTCAACCGGATCGGCGCTTTGACCGGGCTCTGGAGCTATGTCGGGCTGAGCCAGTTCACTGCAGGCGTCCTAGCCATCGGCTTCATCTTCGGCGCCTACATGAGCGAGACCTTCCGCGGCGCCTATCTGTCGATCCCCTACGGGATGATCGAGGCGGGTGTCGCGGTCGGAATGACGCGGAAGAAGCTGTTCAGCCGCATCATCTGGCCGCAGCTCGTGCGCTATGCGCTGCCCGGCTTTACCAACATCTGGCTCACGCTGATGAAGTCCACGGCGCTGGTCTCGGTCATCGGGCTCGAGGATATCGTCTACAGCGGGTTCGCGGCCGGGCGGGCGACGCGACAGCCCTTCACGTTCATGCTGGTCGCGCTTTTCGCGTATCTGGCGCTGACGATCCTGTCGGACGTCGGCCTGCGGGTGCTCGAGAGGCGCTATGCGCGCGGCGTGGTGAGGGGGGTCGGGAGGTGAGCGGGGTCGACGCCATCCGCGCGTTTTCCGCCGAGAATTCGCCGCTGGATTTCTGGCTCGTCTTCCAGAACTGGGGCCTTTTCTGGACCGGGCTGCAGAATACCTTGATCTTGCTGGTGATCTCGCTGATCGCCGGCGGCGTGATCGCGGTGCCGCTCGCCATTGTGCGGGCCACCCGAGTGCCCGTGCTCGATCCCCTGGCCTATGCGTTCATCTACCTGATCCGCGGCACACCGCTCTTGGTCCAGCTCTACATCATCTACTACGGCCTGGCGCAGTTCGGCGCCGTGCGCAATTCGGTGGCGTGGGCGGTGCTCCAGGACCCATGGTGGTGCGCGCTGATCTCCTTTTCGATTGGCACCTCCGCTTACACGGCCGAAATTTTCCGCGCCGCCATCGTCGATACCCCGCGCGGCGAGGTCGAGGCGGCGATCGCCGCGGGCATGTCGCGCAGGCTTGCCATGCGACGCATCATCTTGCCGAGCGCTTTTCGGCGGGCCCTGCCGGCCTATGGCAACGAGGTGGTCTTCAACCTGCACACGACGGCCCTTGCCAGCACGGTGACGGTGATCGACGTGCTGGGCGCCGCGCGCCTGCTCAATAATAATTACTATCTCGCCGCGGAGGGTTTTGTGACCGCCGCGGTGATCTACATCGCGATCGTCTTGACCATAACGCGCATCTTCCGCTTTCTCGAGCGGCGACTGTTTCGGCATCTGCCGCAGGGCTGAAGCGTCGTCCCCGGCAGCATCACGCTCAGCCCTGCACCGTCTTCGCCAGATCGACGAAGGCCGAGACGAGCGGAAAGGATTGGGCCTCTTCGGGATAAAGCATACGAATGTTGGTGACCTTGCGCACGTGGCTGGGCATGAGCTGGCGCATCTTGCCGGCGTCGACCCAGGGCTGGGCATAATGCTGAGGCAGGAAAGCCACGAAATTGCCGGTCAGGATCAGCATCGCGATGCCCTCGGTGAACTGGCCGCTCGCACTGGGACTCAGGCGGGTGTTGTGCTCGCCACGCAGTTCGGCCTCCGAATAGGCGTGCTGGGCGAAGCGCTGCGCATTCAGCATGTCGACGGTCAGGTCGGCCTCGTCGACGCCGAACAACGGGTGGCGGTCGGAACAGTAAAGGTAACCGAGCTCGGAAAACAACGGCAGGGAATTTGCCCCCAAGACCTTTCCGCGATCGGTTGAAAACCCGATCTGCAAACGGCGGCTTGCGACCGACTGGTCGATCTCGGCTCCCGAGGCGACGATCAGCTTCAGCTCGACCTTGGGATAGTCTCGAGAAAACTGTGTCAGGATGTCGATGATGGTCGTGCACTGGCTGGTTATCAGCGTGTCAATGCAGCCGATGTACAGCGTGCCGACGGGCTGGCGTCTCTGCGCGTTCATTTCGGCACGGAAGCACTCGATCTCGCCGCAGAGCCGCGTGCTCGCCTTGTAGACGGTCTGCCCCTCCGCAGTGAGAGCGAAGCCCGACCGTCCACGGTGACAGAGCTGCACGCCCAGCCTCACCTCCAAATCCGAAATTTGCTTGCTGATCGCGGATTTCGTCATTCTCAGCTCGACCTCGGCCAGGGAAAAGCCGCCGCAATCCGCGACCGCCCGAAAGGTGCGGATCAGCCTGAGATCGAAATCGGAGATCTGGCCCGAGAAGATGCGTGCGGCGGACGACATGCAATGCTCCATTCGAGGAAACTGACGACGGATAGCTTGCGACGGCTTCCACCGCTTCGGCGATGGTTTCCGGCGCGTCAATCTCGCTTTCCGAGCAAGGGCACGATCGCGCCGGTCAAAAGGCCTAGAGTGCCGATAGCTACCTACAAGACCATGTAGCAAATACAAATACAAGAACTAAATCGATTGCAGGGGGGAACGGCCGGAACAACAGTCAGGGGATGGAAACACATGAGTTCGAGTCAGAAGTTATCCTATGCGATTGCCGCCATTCTGGGCGGATCGGCAGGCCTCAGCCATGCGCAGCAGGCGGCGACCACCGAAACCAGCGCCGGCGACTCGGATGCGATTCAGGAAATCACCGTCACCGCCCAGCGGCGCACGGAATCGATCGAGAACGTCCCAATCACCATTCAGGCGATCACGGGCGATCAGCTGGCGCAGCTCAATGTGTCGAACTTCGACGACCTGTTGAAGTACACCCCGAACGTGACTTTCAGCGGCAACGGCCCGGGTCTCGGCAACATCTTCATCCGCGGCCTGAGCTCGGGCGGATCCGGCAACCAATCGCTGTCGACGACCTCACCGTTCCCGAACGTGGCGCTCTACCTCGACGATCAGTCCATGCAGTTTCCAGGCCGCAACCTCGATGTTTACATGGTCGACATGGAGCGCGTCGAGATTCTCGAAGGTCCGCAGGGCACGCTGTTCGGCGGCGGCGCGCAGGCCGGCGCGCTGCGCTACATCACGAACAAGCCCAAGCTCGACGTCGAGGAGGGAGATGTGAATGTCGGCTACGGCATCACCGCCTCGGGCGGTGACCCCAATGCCAAGGGCAATGCCACCATCAACCTGCCGCTGATTCCGGACATGCTGGCCGTGCGCGCGTCGATATTCACCGACCACGAGGGCGGCTATATCTCGAACGTGCCGGGCTCGATCTCTTTTCCGGGCAGCCCGGTCGCGACCAACGGATCGCTCGTCGGCAACAACGTGAACCCAGTGACTTACACGGGCTTGCGCGCGCAGGCGCTCCTCAAGATCAACGACGACTGGAACGTGTTGCTTTCGCAGAATTATCAGAACATGGAGGCGGATGGCTACTTCGCCGACTATCCGACGGCTCCCGACGGCCAGACGCTGCAGCCCTACCAGATTACCGCCTTCCAGCCGGCTTATGACAAAGACCGCTACGAGAGCACGTCTTGGACTCTCAACGGCCGCTTCCCCGATCTGTTCGGCGCATGGGGTGACTTGAAGGCTGTCTACACCGGCAGCTACCTGGTGCGGCACATCGAGCAGCAAAATGATTACTCGAACTATGTGACCAGCGGCGGCGGACAGTACTACGCCTGCACCGGCGCCGGATCCGAAGGGCTCGGCGGCAGCACCAAGCCGGAAACCTGTTACGCGCCCGTCGGCAACTGGCACGACACCGTCGAGAACGATCATCAGAGCCACGAAATCCGGCTGAGCACGTCGGATGACAACCGCATCCGCATCCTCGCCGGCGGCTTCTGGGAAGATTTCGTCATCTATGACCAGATGAACTTCAATTACCTGGCGATCCCGCAATGCAACGCCGCGAATCTCGCGACCTCGCTCGCGGGGGGTCCCGACTGCGTGTCCGCCGTGGGCCCGATACCCGGAAACTTCGCGAGCGATCCGAGCCTGCGCACGGACTCGAATACCGCGTTCGGCGAGGACGTGAAGCGCGGCTATCGTCAGACCGCGGCGTTCACCTCAGTCGACTTCGACATCATCCCGCACGTGCTCACCATCACCGGCGGTACCCGTTACTACCATTATGACGAGTTCGAGCGGGGCTCCGAGTTCTACACGACTACCGGAGCCAATAATTTGCCGAACGGTGCCTGCATTGCCGCCGGCGGCTGCGGCATCGGCATCAACCTGAACAAGACCGAGCACGGCTTCAGAAGCCGCGGCAACATCACCTGGCACATCACGCCCGACATCATGGCGTACTACACCTACTCCGAAGGGTTCCGTCCGGGCGGCTTCAACCGTACTGAGTCCGCGGCGGGTGGGACACCGGTGCTCTCAGGCGTGGCGCCGTACACCGCGGGCGACAAGGCCAGCAATCAGTTCAACAAGCCTGCGGGTTACAACTCGGATGGCCTGATCAACAACGAGATCGGTGCGAAGGCCGAATTCCTCGATCACCGTCTGCAGGTCAACACCTCGCTGTACCGCATGCGCTGGTCCGATGTGCAGCTGCCGCTGTTCGATCCGTCGCAGCTCGGGAACACCACTTTCGTGGTCAATGGGCCAACCTATGTGGTCAAGGGCATCGAGCTGCAGCTGGTCGCGCGCGTGACCGAAGGCCTGACCGTTCAGGGATCGAGCTCCTGGAACAGCACGAATCAGACCAACGCACCGTGCTTGGAAAGCTCCCGCGTGTCGGCGGGCAACCCGACCCCCATCGGGACCTGTATCACGCAAGTCAACGGTAAGCCCTTCTCGAACCCCTACGGCGTGCTCGACACATCGCCCGCGTTCTCTCCTCCCGTGGAGTTCAATATCCGCGCGCGCTACGACTTCAACTTCGACCGGTACAAGCCGTTCGTGTGGGCCGGCGCCACCCACGTTGGTTCCCAGCGCAACGAGCCGGAGAGCTTCCCGAGCGGTTACAAGTCAACGGCTGATGGGGGTTGCCTCGCTAACGGCGTTCCGAACACCGCGTTGTGCGGATACCGGATGCCGTATTACACCACCTACGATGCGGGGATCGGCGTAACCAAGGATCGGTGGACGGTGCAAGGCACCGCCAGCAACCTGACCAACTCGCACGCCAGCACCAATACAACGTCCGGTCAGTTCATCCAGGAACAAGTGCCCCTTCGGCCGCGCGTGCTGACACTGCTGTTCTCGATGAAGTTTGGTGGCGAGACACCGGCGGCACCGACAGCGCCGCTTGTAGAGGCTGCGCCGCCACCACCACCGCCGCCCCCGCCGCCGCTCGTGGAGGCTGCGCCTTCACCGCCGCCGCCGCCACCTCCTCCTCCGCAGGAGGAAGTGCTCCAAGGCGTGACGTTCGAGACGAACTCGGCGAAGCTCCGGCCGGAGTCGGCGTCAATTCTGGACGGAGTCGTCACGCGGATCGAGCGCCTGCACAACGTCCACGTCGACATTCACGGGTACACCGACTCCGTCGGCAAGCCCGAGTACAACCAGAAGCTGTCCGAGCGGCGCGCAAACGCCGTGAAGGATTACCTCGAGGCGCACGGCGTACCCGGCGGTGTCCTGAGCGCGCAAGGATTCGGCGAAGAGAATCCGCTCGCCAGCAACGCGACCAAGGAGGGGCGTGCGGAGAATCGCCGGGTGACCGTGCGGTTTAAGGCTCCCGCTGCGCAGTAGCGGGCAGCCTGGGTTTCACTTGGCCCTCCGCAAGGTCGCACAGCCGGCGCCCTGTGCGCCCTCGCGGTTGTCGAAATAGCACACCTTGAATTCAGTCGGCGACATTACTTCTATGCTGGCGCGGCCTCCGGAGTCGATACAATTCCAAAAAGTTTGCCCCACCTGTGCGCAGACGAAGTGCTTTTTGAATTCACCTGCGGTCCACGTGCCCATCGCCAATCCCTTACTCTGGCTCTCGATGTCGAGCTCCAGAGGATTCTCAACGAATCTAGGTGTCTGCGTTCCCTTGCCTTCTCCGTGCGGGTAGCCAAATGGGCCGCGTTCCGGTGGGATCTCAATCTGGATCCCGATGAACTGTCCAGCCCATTTGCCGGTCAAATCCGTGTCTGCCCGCGCAGGCATACCAGCGACCGCGGACAACAGCACTCCCAACGTAACTGAATAATGAGTTTTCAAGTCGATCTCCTCGGCTAACCTGTACCACCACTCGTCTGGATTTCACGCGCCGGACTTCGGTTAGCCGGCTGTGGCTTACGAGGTATTGTCAAAGAGAGATCTCGTCCGTTATTGAACGCAATTGCGATGGTTGGTTCAAACGTGTGCTGGACGGGCGGCGCAATCCTTACAGGCCGGCGAAGTTTCTCACACCAGTATTTGCGTGAACACGACACGCATGAACGCATCGAACGCGCGCCTGCTCTTTTCGACTCTGGCGCGAAGGATTGCACCCTCGTAGGAATCCAAAAGGAAAATCGCCAGCCGACCGGCATGGGCGTTCGTTGAGATCGCCGCCGTTCGCTGTGTCACGGGGGCCTTAATTACTACCGTGCCGCGGAACCGTATTTCCATTTGTCCGCCGCTTTCAAAGGGGCGAAGGTCGCACAGCCTTCCTTTTTCATTTGGGGTACGGCGGATGGATTGAAGGAACTGTATCCCCTTTCGATAGAGCAAATGCGCGCCGGGCTTCCCGGCCTCCTGGGAGGGCTAGAGCTTGACAACGTGGGCCACTGGGTACAGCACGAAGCCTCCGACGTGGTCAATGAGCTGCTCGTGAAGTTCCTGCGAGACGTGAGGGACCCGGTAGCATCAGCTGCCCTGCCGACTCGTTCCGATCGACCGTGACGCCCATTCGGCGCATGATCACCAGGTGGAGTTTGGATGAGAAACTCCGATATCGGCGTCGTCTATTGCTCGCAACTTGCGCGCTGTAGAGAAATACTCCGTGTGCTTTTCACCGAAGCACGAGCTCATCCATGTTATTGCGGCAGCGTCGGGTAGTTGCGGATATGTACGCTGCCGCACGGAGCAGCGTTTCGAAAAACATGCACACGATCCTTGTGCTGAGCTCTTGGGC
>Ga0302324_100024777_pt1 | contig 11539 bp, 13 predicted proteins | sample Palsa_T0_1_FD_201949 | JGI IMG/M metagenome (GOLD analysis project Ga0302324, IMG submission 201949) | Peat permafrost microbial communities from Stordalen Mire near Abisko, Sweden - Palsa_T0_1 | ecosystem: Environmental > Terrestrial > Soil > Palsa > Peat permafrost | place: Sweden: Abisko... | reverse complement strand
GTTCCCGCCGATGTCGGTCGCGCTCAGGCTGACCGATGACATCGACGTCAGCCGCGGCTCGACGATCGCGCGCGCGCAGAACCAGCCGGCGGTCTCGAGCAGCTTCGAGTGTCAGCTGTGTTGGATGTCCGAGCAGCCCCTCAGCCCGCAGCGGCGCTACCTCGTCAAGCACACCACCCGCACCGCCGCGGTCAGCGCGATCGATGTGCGTTATCGGATCGAGCTCGACGAGCTGCACCGCGACGAGAGCGCGACCACGCTCGAGCTGAACGATCTTGGCAGGGTTCGTATGGAGCTCAGCTCGCCGTTGGTGTTCGACTCCTACCGGCGCAACAAGATCACGGGCAGCCTGATCGTGATCGACGAGGCGTCCAACGAGACGGTCGCCGCCGGGGTGATTCTCGATACCGAGACCGAGATCGAGGACGCGCCGACGCTCGAGCCGCGCCCGACGCAGAGTCCCAACGTGCAGTGGCAGCGCTCGGAGTTGACCCGCAGGGCGCGCTGGGAGTCGCTCGGGCATGTCGGGGCGACGGTCTGGTTCACGGGGCTGCCCGGATCCGGCAAGTCGACGATCGCCGGTGCCGTCGAGGAGCTTCTGGTGGCGGCCGGGCGTCCCGCTTTTCTGCTCGACGGCGACAACCTGCGTCACGGCCTCAACGGCGACCTCGGCTTCGACGAGGAGGCGCGCTGTGAGAACGTCAGACGGACCGCGCACGTCGCGCGGCTGTTCGCGGAGGCTGGCACGATCGCCCTCGTCAGCCTCGTCAGTCCCTACGGTTGTGACCGCGAGGTGGCGTCCGGGTTGCACGCGGCTCACGATCTGCACTTCATCGAGGTGTTCGTCGATACTCCGCTGGAGGTCTGCGAACAGCGCGACCCCAAGGGTCTCTACGCGCGCGCCCGCGCGGGGGAGATAACGGGGATGACCGGTGTCGATGCTCCTTACCAGGCGCCTGAGCAGCCCGACCTGGTGCTGCACTCGAGCAAGGAGACGGTGGACGCCGCCGTCGAGCGCGTGATGCAGACGCTCGCCGCCCGCTTCCTGCACCCCCCTCAGCTGGACCGGCTGGAGGGCGAGTAGCGGGCTCATCCCGTGGCGCTCGTGGCGCTGCTGGTCAGGCCGGGGTTACATGGGTAGGTGGGCCTGCTTGACCGGGCGATCGGAGCTGAGATCACGGGTGCTGCAATCGGGTCGGTCGCGGGGTATGCGGGTGTGGTCTCCCGCTGGTGGAGGTCTCCATGGCGTGCGCTCAGGCATAGGCCGGCGATCACAGAGAGGACGAGGATCCAGGAGGCGATGATGATGATGAGTGGAAGGATCATTAGTGCTCCAGGGAGGTTGCTGGGCCAGTTCCTCACTAAGTCTATCAGATTTATCTACCGAGTTGGTTCTCCTGCGTGATGGGTTAGATCTCCTGCGGTTTGTCCGCGGCCAAGGGCGCGGGGATTGGGGCGTCGCTGGCTGGGCTCGGTTTGAGCCAGGGTTTGGTGGTGATGAGCCAGGCGGTGGCGGTGGCGAGTAGGACGGTGCAGATGATCCCGCCGAAGACGCCGATCAGCACGGTTGGTAGTGGGCGTGTGACGATCCAGCCGACGAGGCTCCTCAGCGCCGCGTTCCGTGCTGCCCGGTCTCGAAGCCGGTGGATGGCCTATGAGCCGGCGTCCTGTACGGAAGACCATCTCGGATGTCGACGCCGTCATCGCGAGCGCGACCTACCGTGAGCTGATCGAGCGCTTGAAGCAGCGTATCCGCGAGTCTCAGGCGCGCGCGGCCAGAGCGGTCAACATCGAGCTCGTGATGCTCTACTGGTCGATCGGCCGGGAGATTCTCGACCAGCAGGAGGCAGGCGGGTGGGGCGATGACGTCGTCGGCAGGATTGCTCAGGATCTCGCCGCCGATATCGGCTCGCCGCGAGGCTTTTCGCGCCGAAACCTGTTCTACATGCGCCGTTTTGCGACGATGTGGCCGGATCCCGAGAAAGTGCAGACGCTGTCTGCACAAATGGGATGGTCACATCATCAGGTGCTGCTCGACGCGTTCCGCACGGATCCGGATCTCTATAGCTGGTATGCCGCGAAGACGGCGGGGAACCAGTGGTCAGTCCGGCAGCTCCAAGGTCAGATCAATCTGCGCCTGCACGAGCGCCAGGGTGCGGCCCTAACGAACTTTGAGATCACGCTTGACGGGGCTGATGCGGAGCGCGCTCTGCAAGCAACGAAGGACCCCTACGTCTTCGATTTCCTCGAGCTCTCTGATGAGGCCAAGGAGCGCCAGCTCGAGCAGGCGCTGATCGACGATATCCAGAACTTCCTGATCGAGCTCGGGACCGGGTTCGCGTTCTACGGCCGGCAGCGAGCACTCCTCGTCGGTGACCGGGAGTTCTTCCTCGACCTGCTCTTTTACCACCACACTTTGCGCCGCTTCGTTGTGATCGAGTTGAAGGTCGGCGCCTTCCAGCCCGAGTACGTCGGCAAGATGAATTTCTACCTAAACGCCGTGGACGAGCAGCTGAGGGTCGGCGATGATCAGAAGAGCGTGGGCATCATCCTCTGCACGGAGCGCAACGAGACCATCGCCGTGTTACGCGTCGCGCGTCGGAGATCACCGACAGCGACGCTGAGCGGAGTGCGAACTGACCGCCATGTAGATCCGGATGGTGGCCTGTGCCAACGGGCATGGGCTGCCAGCCGCCAACCCTGTGCGGAGGGGATGAGCTTGTGTTGAAAATGCGCTTGCCCTAACACCCGCGGTATTCTCAATGACAGCAGTGGTACTGCACACCTCGTATGTGCTCCTACCTTGCTGGTTTCAGGAATGTCGGCAGCCCTGTGGTCGCGAATGCCTACCCTGGTCTTGTCCACAAGGTGGCGAGTGGCCAGGCTTCCAGCCGCTCGCCGAAGGGGAGGCGCTCGCTGCCGGTGTAGAGCACGACGCCACGTACGAAGCGCTCCTTGCCGATCCGGTCGCGCATGCTCGTTAGGTGCTTGAAGTCGTCGCTGCGCACGGTCGCCGATGCCTTCACCTCGATGCCGGCCAGGCGGCCGTCGGCTCCTTCGAGGACGAAGTCGACCTCGGCGCCGGCCGCGGTGCGCATGTGCCGCAGCGATGCTCGCGTGCTCGTGGCGGACAGCTGCTTGGTCAGCTCCATGCCAACGAAGCACTCCAACACAACCCCGAGCAGCGCGTCGTCGCCGGCGAGGCGCTCCCGGTTGGTTCGCAGTAGATGTACCAGCAGAGCGGAGTCGGAGATCAGGAGCTTCGGAGCCTTGGTGATCTGCTTGATGCGGTTCGTATGCCATGCCGGCAGACGGTTGGTCAGGAATACGTGCTCGAGCAGCGTGAGGTAGCGATCGAGCGAGGTCCGAGGGATGCCGACCGAGCCGCTCACGTCCGTCTTGTTCAGCGGCGCGCGGACACGCGAGGCGAGCGAGGCGAGCACGGTTGGGATCTCGGCGAGACGCTCGATGTTCGCCTCCTCGCGTAGGTCGCGTTGCACGATCGTGGTGAGATAGGAGGCGAACCACTCATCGCGGCGATCGTCCTCTCGCCGTTCGAGCGCCTCGGGAAAGCCACCGCGCACGATGCGTTCGATGAGGCTCTTGCGCGTGATGCCCACGGGCATGAGGTCAGGTCGCGAGGACTGTCCGAGCAGGAGCTCGACGATCCGTCCGGGGATGCCCTCGATCTCGGCCTGAGAGAACGGCCACAGCGTGTGGACCTCGATGCGCCCGGCAAGCGACTCTGACACCCTCGGCAGCAGCATCACCTGCGCGGATCCGGTGATGATGAAGCGCCCGGGGCGGCGGTCGCGATCAATCGCGACCTTGATCGGCAGCAGCAGCTCGGGTGCGCGCTGGATCTCGTCAATGACGAGCGGGCCGTCTGCGCTCTCGATCAAGCCGACGGGGTCGCGTCGAGCCGACTCGAGTGTGCGCAGATCGTCGAGGCTGAGGTAGCGGGCCGGGTGGGGACCGATGGCCAGGCTTTGCACGAGCGTGCTCTTTCCGGCTTGCCGGGGGCCTACCAGCATCACGGCCGGCGTATCGCCGAGGGCCGTGAGCAGGCGTGGAGTGATCGCGCGTGTGATCGTCTTCATGAGTTATCCGTCCACCAGCTGGTCATTATATACCCATGTGATGGTCGATTTCTGATTATGACCGGGGCGCGGCGACCTGGCCAAGGGCAACTCCGGCGAGGGTGGCGGCAGCCCCGGGAACACCGCTGATAAAGCTGTCGATGAGCTGGCTCTCGCGACGATCTTCCGGGCTGCGGCTGGAGCGTACGTCACACCGGCGATCGCCCACGTAGTACCAAGCGCGAAAACGATAAATCCGAAGGTGGCAAAGCGGTAACGACGACGGATGGTTCCTGCTCGTGCCTCCTCGACCTCGGCGGGTAGATCCAACGAAAAGCGCCGTTGGACAGGCAGGTAACCGAGCGCGAACAACGCGGAGGCAACTAGGAACAGGCCGGGAGCGACGAGCAGGATGATGCCGTCGCCGACGCTCGGACGGTATTCCCCGCCAACAGCCAGCCCCACCAGCGCGAGATACGTCGGGATCGCGGCGGCGGTAGGTAAATACTCAGCAATCCTCGCGGGCCACATGAAGGAAACCCTCGTCGAATACGAAGGCGTCATCTAGCCGGTAGCAGGGGACGTAGGCGATGTTGTGTTCGGCGAGCAGAACATCTCTGATTAGCGACTTTGGCGGCGTCTCGTGGAGCTGAGCGCACAGACCGGCTAGGTACGGCTGCTCGTGATGTTTCACCGCGGAGCCGCCGGCCCGGGGATGCTGTCCGGGCCGGCGGCGGTTTGGCGGTCGTTAGTCGACGACGATGCCCGAGGCGACGGCGTTCGCGGGCAGCGGTGTGGGTGAGCTGGGGAGCTCGGTGAGGTTTCCGCCGTTGACCGCGAACGACGCGACGACGTTGGCCTTGCTCCCATTTACCAGCAGCGTCCTGCCGTCGGGGGACAGGCGGGCGTCAACGGCGCCTGCTCCCGCCGATCCGAACGGCGTGCTTCCGATCAGCGTTAGCGAGCCGCTGGGGGCGATCGCATAGCTGGAGATCTCTCCCGACCCGGTGTTCACGGTGAACAGGAACTGCCCGTCGTGGCTGATCTCCACCCAGCAGGGCGCCGTCTGCAGATCGGCGAACGGGGACGAGCCGATCGAGCTCAGTTCACCGGAGAAGCTCACGTTGAAGGCCGAGACCGTCCCGTTGCCTTCGCCGCCGTGAGCGTTGCTGACGAACAGCTGCGATGGATTGGTCGGCCGGAACTCCGAGCCGAACGGTCCCGGTCCCTGGGCCGCGAAGGGCGAGCCCGGAGCCGCGAGCAGGCGGCCATCCCGACCGACGTGAAAGCTAGCGATCGTCGAGGTGTTGACGAGCGGGACGATGAGCTTCTGGCCGGTGGGGTCGAACAGCACATCATCGGGACCCGAGCCGGCTCCCAGCGCGACGGTCGAGCTCGGTAGCGGGTACAGGACGCCCCAGGGGGCCAGGTAGAACCCTGTGACGTTGGGTTCGCTGGGGCCGGCGTTGGCGACGTATACGAGATTGCCCGAGATCGCGATGCTGACCGGGTCGCTGCCACCGGAGGATACGGGCGCACCGACCGGCTGCGGGACGCCGCCGAAGCCGAGCTGCAAGACCGAGACCTGGTTGCTCGCGGCGTCGACCGCGAGCAGGTAGCGACCGTCGCTCGAGAGCTGGATTGCGCCCTGCGAGGCCAGCCCGGCGCCGGACCCGGCGCCTCCCGTTGGAAACGGGGAGCCGGGGATCGGGGTGAGCGAGCCGTCGGCGTGCCGATCGAAGCCGGCCACGGTGTTCGCGGTCGCGGTGTTGTCGTTGACGTAGGCGTGGCCGACGACGAAGGACTCTTGTTGGTGTGGTGGTTCGGGTGCGCGGTGGTGGCCGAAGAAGCCGGGCGCTGCAGAGGCACTGGCGGATGAGACCGCCGCGCCTGCGAGGGCTAGCGCGAGCAGGATGACGAGGCGAGGTAGCTTCATGGTGAGACCTCCTGGGTCTGGCGGGGGTAATTCCCCGACCGCCAGCACGATGCCTGCCACTCCTAACGCGCCTCTTGCAGGAAGATGAACATTTCCTGAAACGCCAACGGTGGCTGTGTTCGTCAGCCGGTCGTTGCGCGCGGCTCGGCGAGCGGCAGCGTGAACGCGAAGCGGGCGCCTCCATCGGGCCGGTTCTCCGCCCAGATGCGCCCGCCCTGGGCTTCGACGAAGCCGCGTGCGATCGCGAGCCCCAGCCCGGCGCCGCCGCTCGCGCGCGTGCGTGAAGTGTCCTCGCGCCAGAAGCGCTCGAACATTCGCTGTTGCGCTTCCTTGCTCAGCCCAACGCCCGTGTCCTCGACCGACACCTCCAGCTCGCCCGTGTACTGCCGCGCCCTGACGAAGACCGAGCCGTCGGTGGGCGTGTGTCGCAACGCGTTCGTCACGAGGTTGAGGAGTACCCGTTGCAGGTGCTCGGGGGCGCAGCGGACGTCCGGCAGAGCCTCGTCGAGCTGGCTCTCGAGGTGCACCTGCCGCGCTCGCGCTTCGGCCTCGAGACCGCTCACGCAGTGGGAGACGAGCGCCGGCAGCTGCGCCTCGCGGAGCTCGAGCGTGAGCGCGCCCGCATCGATGCGGGCGAGCTCGAACAGATCGTCGATCAGCGTCGCGAGGGTCAGCGTCTGCTGGCGGAGGGCCGGCATGTACTCGTCGATCGAAGCGAGACCGTCCTCGATGGCTTCGAGCATCGCCTGGATCGACGCCACCGGCGTGCGCAGATCGTGGCTGGCCCAGGCGACGAGCTGGCGACGGGCGTCGAACAGCGCCTCGATGTTCCCAGCCATCGTGTTGAAGGACTCGCCGACGTGTGCGAGCTCGCGCGGCCCGTCTATCGGCGCGCGGGCCTTCAGCTCTCCGCCGGAAAGCTTCTCAGCCGCCGCCTCCAGACCACCGATACGCCGTGCGACCCCCGTACCGAGGAGCAGCGCCGCGGCGAGCGCCGTCGATGCCGACGCCGCCGCGACGGCGAGGATCTTTACATCGTCGTGCATGTGGAACATCACGAGACCGCCGAGGATCACCGCCGCCAGCGGCAGGCCCACGGCCAGCAGCGCGAGCCCCGCGAGCTGCAGGCGCACGGTCGGCAGCAACCGCAGCGCCAGCGCGAGCGCGATCCCGGTGACGAGCGTACTCAGCGAGACGACGAGCGCGAACTCGGTCACGGAGTGAACCGGTAGCCGGAGCCGAACACCGTCTCGAGGTGGCGCGGACGCGAGGCATCGTCCTCGATCTTCTTGCGTAGACGCCGGACGTGGACAGTTACGGTTCCCGTGTCGAGCGCGTTCTGATAGCCCCACACCCGGTCCATCAGCTGATCGCGCGAGAACACCTGACGCGGATTGGACGCAAAGAACAACAACAGGTCCAACTCCTTCAGCGTCAGCCTGAGCAGCTCGCCGTCCTTGTGCGCCTCGCGGGCGGTGGGGTCGATAACGACGTCACCGAAAGCGACCGTCTGCTCTCGCTCGGCGATCGCTTTCGGCGCCGTGCGCCGCATCAGGTTGCGAACGCGAATCGCGAGCTCGCGCGGCGAGAACGGCTTGGTCAGGTAGTCGTCTGCCCCGAGCTCGAGGCCGACGATCCGATCCGCCTCCTCGCCGAGCGCCGTCAACATCACGATCGGCACCTCCGAGCGCGCGCGAATCCAGCGGCACAGCTCCAGCCCGCTGAGACCCGGCAGCATCACGTCAAGCACCACCAGCGAGGGTGACTCGCGCTCGAGCAGACGCCGTGCCTCGTCGCCGGTGGCGGCCTCGAGCGTCCCGTAACCATCGCGCTCGAGATAGCGCACGACCACGTCGCGCACGATCGGCTCATCATCGACCACAAGGACGGTAGACACCAAAGAATTATCGATAGCCGAGCTTACGTAAACCTTAAACCGAGTGACGGAGCCCGCTCCCTCGAGTCGCTCGCGCTCATACCGTGAGGTGGTCGAGCGCCTGGAGGATCTCGGCGGACTCTGAGCGTGTTGTGTAGTCGGGATGCACGTCGACCCAGCGGACGGTCAGGTCGGGGTCGAGGATCAGCACGGTCGGCATCGGCAGCGCGGCCGTGCCATCGGCGTTGACGGTTTGCAGGTCGAGTCCGAGCTGCAGCTGGGCGGCACGTGCCTCCTCGGAGGGTGCAGTAACGATCCCGGCGCTGCGTGCCAGGCTGTTGCCCGGATCGGAGAGGACCGTGAAGCGCAGGTCGTTCTTCTCCTGCATGCTCAGTGACCCGTCCGGGGTCTGCGGGCTGACGGCCACGAGCGCGACGCCGCGCTGCTCGAGCTCGCCGAGCAGGTCGGCCTGGTAGGAGTTCAGCGCGATGTTGCAGTACGGGCACCACGCGCCGCGGTAGAACACGAGCACCCCACGACGGCCACCGAGTGCCGCCGACAGCGTCGTTGCCTGCCCGCGAGGGTCCAGCAGCTCAGCGTCGGTAAGAGTTGTACCGACGGCGATGACGCCCACCGGCTCCAAGCCGGCGAGCGCGGCCTGCTCGCGCGCGAACGCGCTCATAACGTCATCGGCCGGCGCTGCTGCCTGGGACTCGGCGAGGCTTTGAGTCTGCTCTGCAATCGTCATCTGGCTCCTTCGGTAGCGGATCCTCTGCCCGCCGGCGGCGGACTCCTCTGATATCAGCGTCCGCGCGCACGCTCGTCTTACCTGCGTCAGTCCGAGAAGTGCGTCCGCGGGCGCGGCTGGAGCTCGCCGTCGAGGAACACGTCGACCTTCTCGTCATAGAAGGCGACCAGTCCCGCGACCGGCTCGACGTGGTCGACGGGCACGATCGCCTGCCGATACCACGCCACGCGATCCTCGGTCTCGTCCATCACGGCGCCTCCAGCTCAGCGGTACCCGCGGCGGCCAGTAGGCCGCTGAAGTCCTCGGCGCACGGCCCGCAGACACGCAGATGAACAGCCAACCCGGGATAGTCGAGCTCGGCGTCCGCGGACTCGAGCTCGCGGTCCACGTAGGCAGCAAGCAGCCTGAACGTCTCGCCGCAACCCGCATCGGCCGCGTCGGTCTCCAGAAAGCCCCTGAATGACTCCCAGCCGCTCATCCTCGCCTCGCCTCGTCGTCCATGTATCCATTAGCGACCAGTCGCGCACGGAGCTTACGCCGCGCGTCGAACAGCGACTTGTAGATCGCGTTGCGGTTTGAGCCGAGCTCCTGCACGAGCACGTCCAGCGGAACGCCCTGCAGCACGATCGCGACGAAAATCCGCCGCTGGCGCGAGGTGAGATCCTGATGGACCGCGCGCCGCAGCTCCGCGAACATCTCCTCCCACTCCGCGGCCTCGGCCGGACCGAAGCCGAAGCGATCCGGCAGCAGATCCCAGTCCTCCTCGACGCGGCCAGGAGCCGCCTTGCGCCAGGCATGGCGCGTGAGCTTGCTCGCCACCTCCACCCCAACGAACTTATACGCCCAGGTCGTGAAGCGGCTATCCCCACGAAACTGCCCGAGCTTGCGAAGGATCGCCAGTAGAGCGTCATCGGCTGCCTGCTGCGCCACATCCTCCAGCTCAGGCCCGCTCACTCCCATTCCCGAGGCACGTCGACCAGCCTCCGCGCGCGCTACGCGCAGCAGTAGCGCATGTAGGCGCCCCAGTGCCGCGTCCCGCAGAGCGCCGGATCCCTCGAGCGCCCCCAGCCACTCGGCGGACTCCCGGTCAAGCCGCGCGCGTGCGGGAGCGATCGAAACAGCACGGTCCATAGCCCCAGGATGCCCCATCCCGACGGGATCGACCTGCCTACCCTTTGGCCCTATGGTGTGGATGGCCGAGCCGGGCATCGCCTTCGCCGTCGACCTGGACAGGCTCTACACCGGCGAGTAACTTCAGTCCGGCAGAGGCTCGTCGTCAGGGTTCGGTTTGAGCCAGGGTTTGGTGGTGATGAGCCAGGCGGTGGCGGTGGCGAGTAGGACGGTGCAGAGGATCCAGCCGAGTGCTTCGGTGCCGACGCCGACGTACTTCAGCCCGGAGGCGAAGACGACGAACGTGATCACGGGCCTGATGTAGCGGTCGGGGACGCTCGAGGAGATCAGCGATCCGACGAGCACGGCGGGGACGCTGCCGATGATCAGGGAGAGCGTGACGCCGAACTCGACGTGCCCGAACGCGAGCGCGCCGAGCGCCGCGGCAGCGGTCAGGGGCACGGCCTGCGTGAGGTCGGTCCCAACGAGCTGGTTGGCACCGATCATGGGGTAGAGGAACAGCAACAGGACGATCATCAGCGATCCGGAGCCGACGGAGGTCATCCCGACGATGATCCCGCCGAAGACGCCGATCAGCACGGTTGGTAGTGGGCGTGTGACGATCTCGTGGACGCGTGCGGTGCGGCTCTCTCCGGTGCGGCGGTCGAGGTAGTAGCGCAGCACCATCGCGGCGGACCCGAGCAGCAGCGCGGCGCCGAGCGCGAGCTCGATGTTTTCCTGCGCGGCCTTCGCGTTGCCCATCAGGTGCAGCAGGTAGGAGCCGAGGAACGCGCTCGGGACAGAGCCGAGCACCATCCAGCCGACGAGGCTCCTGTTGACCGTGCCTTTCTTCAGATGCACCCCCGCGCCGATCGGGCGCATCACCACCGCCGCGACAAGGTCGCTGGAGATCGCCGCCGAGGGTGTCACCCCGAACAGCAGGATCAGCATCGGCGTCATCAACGCCCCACCACCCGCGCCGGTCATCCCAACCAGAAACCCGATCACAGCGCTCCCCAAGACGATGTATGGATCGACGTGCATACCCTCTCCCCGCTCAACTACCCAGGCCCTGCCTCCACACCCCTCCGCGTCAACGTCTCACCGGCCGCTCACGAGGCCCGGCGGATGTTATTTGAGCGCGTTCCTCGGGGATGACCTGGTGATGAAAGCGCTCTCGTTTCGACGACCAGCTCCATCGCCCGGAGGCCACCGTCCGTCTCAGCCTCGCGAACAACCCGGTCGACCTGAGCCCTGGACAACTCGATCGAGATTGCGTGCTCTGCCATATAGGAGATGCAGGTTACTTCGCTTCCCTGCTGCGCCTGGTTCAGGCCAATAAGGAAGCCGCCGCGGGCGGGTTTTGAGATCACAGATTGCAACCTCAAACGAGCGTTGGGGTCCGTAGCGTGTGGCACTCTGCGCGCATGGTCGATCAAACCAAGACAGAGGGGTCGCTGGAGCTGCTTCCTAGACCGGTTCCCGTCGGACTTCATGTTCCAGCTGACGAAGGATGAGGCTGCTGTCTTGAGATCGCAATCTGCGATCTCAAGTGACGGACACGGCGGACGTCGCTATGCGCCCTATGTCTTCACCGAGCAAGGCGTGGCGATGCTGCCGTGCGGGGCGGCTCGGAGGTGAGGCACACCGGCGGTGACGTGGTCCATCGGTCTCAGATGAGCTTCCCGACAAGCTCGGTGAGGACCGCGAGGAGCGTGAGCGCATATGCCCAGGTGAGCAGTTTGGCCTTGCGGGCGAGGGTGCGTTTGTTGATCTCAATTTCTTGCTCG
>Ga0302324_100024775_pt1 | contig 11540 bp, 11 predicted proteins | sample Palsa_T0_1_FD_201949 | JGI IMG/M metagenome (GOLD analysis project Ga0302324, IMG submission 201949) | Peat permafrost microbial communities from Stordalen Mire near Abisko, Sweden - Palsa_T0_1 | ecosystem: Environmental > Terrestrial > Soil > Palsa > Peat permafrost | place: Sweden: Abisko... | reverse complement strand
AAGTCCAGAGCGACACGGCCCAACTTCTGGCGCACGGACTGAATCCGCCCCCTGCCGAGGCCGCGCCCAGCGAGGCCGCGCCCGCCGCCGTGCTTGAACCCGCGCCCGCGCCGGCGGAAAGCCTGGGCGCAATTCCGTAGGGTGATGAAGGTGTCGGACCTCAACAGCCTGCAAAAGGAGATTCAGTACCAGTTTCGGGACCCCGGCCTGCTGCGGCAGGCGCTGACGCATCCGTCGGTGGCGCACGAGCAGGGCCGGTTGGTGCAGCACAATCAGCGGCTGGAATTCCTGGGGGACGCGGTGCTGGGTGTGGTGTTGACACGGGAGCTTTATGAAAAATTTCCCGACGTGAGCGAAGGGCCGCTGACCAAGGCGCGGGCGCAAATGATCAATCGCCGCACATTGGCCGAGCAGGCGCGGCAGATTGCCTTGCAGGACCACCTGATATTGAGCCGGGGCGAGGAGGCCAACCTGGGCCGCAGCCGCGCTTCGGCCCTGGCCGACGCGTTCGAGGCCCTGATCGGCGCGGTTTTTCTGGACGGCGGTTTTGAGGAGGTAAGCGGCTTCGTGCTGCGTTCCTTTCACCGCGCCTTCGGGGAATTGACCGCCATTCCCACGTTGGACAATCCGAAAGGGGAGTTGCAGGAAATATTGCAGGCCACTTCGTCGAATGCGCCAGATTATGAAGTGGTGCGCGCCAGCGGGCCGGATCACGACCGCGATTTTGAGTGCGTGGTCTCGCATGAGGGAATCGCCTTGGGCCGCGGTCTGGGCAAGAGCAAGAAGGCCGCCGAGAGCGAGGCGGCCATCGCGGCGCTGAAAAAATTGCGAGGCTAAAAACCAGGACGGAGTCTTCGGCTCAGTTTGTAAATTGAATTTCCACCGGTCTTGCGCTATAAGCAGGGAGTGTCCGATGACGCCGATGATTCAGTCAATGCCAGCACGCGCTACTGCGCGGTCTTCGGCCATCCCGTGCGGCACTCGGCCTCGCCGGCGATGCAAAACGCGGGTCTGCGGGCTCTGGGTTTGAATTGGCGTTACCTGGCGTTCGAGGTTCACCCGGATCATTTGCGCCCGGCCATCGAAGGGGCCAGGCGGATGGGATTTATCGGGCTGAATCTGACCGTGCCGCACAAGTTGCCGGCCCTGGACATGGTGGATGTCCTGGACGACCAGGCCCGGACGCTGGGAGCCGTCAATACCATTGTTTTTGAAGCGCGCGACCGTCCCGGCCCTTGGGCGCCGGTGGGGGGCTTGGATGCTCTGCCGGAGCGGGAGGTGCGCAGCCGGGGCTTGAACACCGATGCCGACGCCATTGTGCAGGCGCTGCAAGAGGAATTTGCCTGGGAAAGCTTGCGCGGGGCGACCGTCCTTTTGCTGGGAGCCGGCGGGGCGGCGCGGACGGCGGCGTTGCGATTGGCGCGCGAGGGTCTGGCGGCGCTTTATCTCGTCAACCGCAGCCAGGGTCGCGCCGCCGAACTGGCCGCTGAACTGGCCAAGAGTTGTCCCGATACCCGCGCGATCCTGGGGTACCCGTCCGAAGCAGTGGATTTGGTGATCAACGCGACGTCGTTGGGACTGAAGGCGGAGGACCCGTTGCCAATCGATCCGCAATGGCTGCAAACGCGGCGCCCGCGATTTGTATATGACATGATCTATCGTCCGCTGGAAACCAGCTTGCTGCGCGCGGCCAGGAGCGCCGGTTGCCGCACGGCCAACGGCGCCGGCATGTTGCTGCACCAGGGGACGCGGGCGTTGGAATTGTGGACCGGCCGGCCGGCGCCCGTCAACGTGATGCGCGCGGCGCTAGCCAGGAACCTTTACGGATGATCAATATTTTCGATCCAAAAGTCCTGGCACAGGTCCCCCCTTATTTTTGGACAGTGTGTTTTTTTGCGTTGGGCTGTGTAGTGGGCAGTTTTTTGAACGTGTGCATCCACCGGATGCCAAGGGATGAGAGCATCATCCATCCACCCTCGCATTGCCCGCATTGCGGGTATTCCATACCGTGGTATTTGAACATTCCGCTGGTGACGTGGCTGTGGCTGCGCGGCCAGTGCGCGAATTGCAAAAAGGAAATCTCCATGCGCTATTTCCTGGTGGAAGCGTTGACGGGAATTTTGTTCGCGCTGTGCTGGCTGGTCTCGGGGCGCCAGTCCTGGGCGGTGGCCGTGGTGCATTGCATTCTGACAGCGGGCTTGATCGCGGCCACGTTCATCGATTTTGAGCATTTCATTATCCCGGACGAAATCACCATGGGCGGCATGGTGGTGGGATTGATTCTGGCTTTTTTTGTGCCGGCGTCGCATATGAGTTTTCCCGGTTTCCGTCCCTGGCAATCACCCAAGCCGGCGATGCAGGACAGCGTGCTGGGGATGATCGTTGGGGCGGGAGTGGTTTATGGCATACTGCGCCTGGGCAAATTACTTTTCGGACGCCACAAAGTGGCCTTGCCGCCGGGCACCCGGATTATATTCACCGAGACGGCCCTCAAACTGCCGGAGGGGGAGATGCCGTACGAGGAATTGTTTTATCGTTCCGGCGACACGATCCGCATCGAAGCCGAAAAGGTGGAACTGATCGACCGCTGTTACCGGAAGGTGGAATTGCGCCTGCAAGCCAAACGACTGCGCATCGGCCCGGACACCTTCGATCCGGACAAAGTTTTGTATATGGAAGCGGTGGCCGATCATGTCGTGCTGCCGCGCGAGGCGATGGGTTTGGGGGACGTGAAGTTCATGGCGGCCATCGGGTCATTTTTGGGTTGGCCGGCGGTGCTCTTTTCGCTGGCGCTCAGTTCAGTCATTGGCTCCGTCGCCGGGGTGGCCTTGATCGCCATGAGGCGGCGCGAATGGTCCGCCCGGATGCCCTACGGGCCCTATATCGCGGTGGCGGCGTTGATTTGGGTTTTTGGCGGGTACAGGTTGCTCAAATTGTTCTTTTAGGAACTGGGGTCGTTCACGGGTTGGCCACGGCGCGATAAAAGTCTTGCGTGTCGGGAGGGTAAACGGAAACCGGCAGGTCGGCAGCGGGACTGAAATTGGTGGCCACGGCAGTCCAATTAATCAGGTCAGGGGATTGCTGGATGACGTAGGTGACGTTGCTCTGGCCCGTGAGCGTGAAGTTCAGTTGTCCCATGTTGTTCGTCGTCCGGGACAACTGAGGCGGCGTAATGGCGTCGTAAACCTGGATGAAGGGAACCGCGATGGTCGTGGCTTGGTTGGAACCAGGCGGGGAATAGACGCGCCAGCCGCATTGATTGAAACCATCCTCGCCATAGACAGCATACAAATTGCCGGCGTTGTCCCAGGTGACATCGAAAAACTCCTGATTGGTGTAGCCCTCTGGATTCTGCATCATATTGGTGACGAGGGCTCCGCTGCTCGCCATAAGGAGACTCACCCCGCCGTCTTGAAAGTTCTCCACATCGCCGCCGAAGCCCCGGATAGCCACAGCCACGAAGTTCGCCGTCGGGTCCACGGCCACTCCATAGTTGTTGACCATGGTCGGGTCGCCTTGGCCGATTTGCCACAAGGCCGTCGTATCGGGAGGGCCGCCGTTCGGCGCCGACGGAAAGGACAAAACCTTTGGGATCAGGTCATTGGTGGCCTCCATGAAGCTGGTGTCCCAATTGCGTTGAATCGTGTAGATGTCGCCATTGGTGGCCACCGAGACGGCGTACGGAGCCAGCGACAGATTGGAAGCATTGGTGGACAGAGACACGTCCGCCATCCCGGTGTCGTTGGTGGCGACCACGCCGTTGGAGTTGATCTCCCAGGAAAGGATGCCCATGCCCAGCAAATCAATGGAATTAACATCCGCCATGAAAATTTGCATGTTTGTGCCGGCGCCGACCACGCATGGGCCGCTTAATAAGATGCTGGAGTACGGATAATTGTCCACTCGCAGCACATTCAAATAATTGGTGGACAGCACCTGATCGAACGAGATCACCACGCCATTTCCGGTCCAGTCATCGACATACAACCGGTCGTCGGAGCCAACGTCCATCTTCCACGGGCTGGGTGCGGCGTAGCCGCCATTGCCCCACGCATAGCCGCCGGTGCTGAATCCACCCTCCTCGGCGGGGCTGCCATCGGCGTTGCATTTGAGGATGCCATTGCCGATAAAGACGTCTCCGTTGGAGGCGTTGGTGAAATCGACGGCGCCGGCCATGCCGTTGCCGATAAAGACGCGGCCATAATAGGGGCTGTTGCTATTTTTATTGACAGCGATGCTGGTTGGGAGAAAGACGCCGAAATTAGTCCCGTCGTCGGTGATGTTGGTCCACGTCTCGTAGCCGGCGGCGGAGGCGGTGATGCGGATATTGTAAAGGCCCACGGCTGCAGCGGAGGCGTCGTCGTTGGTCCCATCCCAGACGACGGTGTTGGGGCCCGCATTGGTGCCGACTTGGCCGGCGCTGGAGGTGAAAGTCTTCAAGGCCTGGGCGCCGGCGCAGATCTGGACGGACACATGGGTGGCGACGTCATTAAGAATGAAACTAATGGTCAGGGGGCTGCCGGGCGCGACAACGCCGGCTTGCAGCGAGCCATTGAGGCGGATGTCGGTAGCATAGACATTGGCCTGCGCCGAAAGGCCGGCGCCAAGAAAAAAGAACAGAACCGCCACCATGATTGGACTGCGGCGTAGCGCTTTCATTTTTAGGATACCCTTCTCACCTCCAGATTCCATGCCATCTCAGACTCCATCGATAGCTTTGGAGGTAGAATGGAGCAAGAAATGGCTATTGACAATTTAAAACGGATGTATCAATCTATCCGTATTCGTTGATAAAACGAATCTCATTCAGAGTGGTGGAGGGACTGGCCCTGTGAAACCACGGCAACCGGCGGCGGCAACGCTGCGGCAGGTGCCAATTCCAGCCCGATGGCGCGCAAGCCGTTTCTTGGCGTCCGGCGGGCAAAAATGAGAAGAGCATGTCTTCGGTGGATTCCTCTTCTCCTGATGGGATGGGCTATTGGTGGCCCCTGTCGAGTGAACGATTATGGAAAAGAATGCCGGTTTCATGAAGGCGCTCAAGTGCCGCGAATGCGGACGCGAATACCCCTTGACCGCCAATCATGTGTGTGATTTTGACTTCGGCCCGCTGGAGGTCGTCTATGATTACGAGCGCATCCAGCGCACCCTCACCCGCGCCGCCATCCAGTCGCGGCCCAAAAGCATGTGGCGGTTCCGCGAATTGCTCCCGGTGGCGGGCGATCCGACCGTGGGTTTGGAAGTCGGCTGCACACCGTTGATCAAAGCGGACCGGCTGGCCCGGCGCCTGGGCATCCGGGAACTCTGGGTCAAGAATGACACCGTCAATTATCCCACCCTTTCCTTCAAGGACCGCGTTGTTAGCGTGGCCTTGAGCCGCGCCCGGGAATTGGGCTTCACCACCGTCGCCTGCGCCTCCACCGGCAATCTGGCCAATTCCGTCGCCGCCAACGCCGCCGCCGCCGGCCTCAAAGCCTACGTCTTCATCCCGGCCGACTTGGAGCAAGGCAAAGTCCTCAATTCCCTCATTTATGGCGCCACGGTGGTCGGCATCAAGGGGCATTACGACGAAGTCAACCGGCTCTGCGCGGAAATCGCGGGCAAGTACCCGTGGGCGTTTGTCAACGTGAATATGCGCCCCTATTACGCCGAGGGCTCCAAAAGCATGGGCTTGGAAATCATCGAACAACTGGGCTGGCGCATTCCGGCCCACACCGTCGTCTGCATGGCTTCGGGCTCGCTGCTGACCAAGATTCACAAGAGTTACCAGGAAGCCATCAAGCTTGGCCTGACGCCGGAGGCTTCCTACTGCGTTCATGGCGCGCAAGCCACCGGTTGCTCGCCCATTTCCACCGCGCAAAAGGCGGGCCTGGATTTCTTCAAGCCGGTCAAGCCCAACACCATCGCCAAGTCGCTGGCCATCGGGACGCCCGCCGACGGTTTCTACGCTCTCAAAGTGATGAAGGAAACCAACGGTTCCGCCGAGGATGTCACCGACGATGAGATCCGCCAGGGCATCAAGATGCTGGCTGAATGCGAAGGCATCTTCGCCGAAACGGCCGGCGGAGTCACCGTGGGCGTGGCCAAGAAATTGATTGCCTCCGGCGCCATTCCAGCCCATGATGCCGCCGTGCTGTGCATCACGGGCAACGGGTTGAAGACACTCGATGCGGTGGCCGGCCATGCCGGCTACACGCGCGAGATCAAGCCCAGCCTCAGAGAATTCGAGAACCTGCTGGAGGCGGAGCCACGGTCGCCGGCCCGCGCCTGAGAACACAACTAACAAGCATTATGCCAGTCAAAGTTCGCATCCCTACTCCCTTGCGCAAGCTCACCGAGAACGAGGAAATCGTCCAGGTTGTCGCCACCACCGTCGGCGGCGCCATCGCCGAATTGCAAAGCCGTTATCCGGGCATCAAAGAACGGCTGACCGACGAAGCCGGCGGCGTGCGGCGGTTTGTCAACGTCTATGTCAACGAGGAGGACATTCGCTTCCTGCAAAACCAGGAAACGGCTTTGCGCGACGGCGACGAAATCAGCATCATTCCCGCCATCGCGGGCGGATAAGAAAGAATTCCCATGCCGTCCACCAAATCCAAGACCGCCGCCGAGACCGTGCAAAAACGGCTCTGGCTGATGTATCCCCCCAAGCACATCACCAATCCCGTGGTCTGGGAGCTGGGCCACAAATTCCCGGTGGTCACCAATGTCCGCCAAGCCAGTGTGACCGATGAGATCGGCATCGTCTGCCTGGAACTCAGCGGCCCCCCGAACGGCGTCAAGGCCGCCATTCAATGGCTGGAAAAAATCGGCATCAAAGTCGAACCGGTCGAAATTGGCGTCATCGAGAGTTAGCGCCAATTTGGCGGCATCATGGGATGGGCTTTTTGACCTAAGGTTTTCCACTACAAATATTTAGCCTTTTTTTGACTCGCCGCTTGACTCGCCTCTTGGCTTGCAGTAAAGATTAAGAATGACTGTCCAGTCGCATTTGTTTGGGCAGGATTCACAGACCATGGTATGACAAAACGCGATCTTGTAGTTCTTATCAGCGAGGAAACGGGACTGGTTCAGCAGCAGGTGCTGGATGTCGTCCAGAAAACCCTCGATCACGTCTGCGATGCGCTGGCCGATGGGCGCAATGTGGAGTTGCGCAATTTCGGCGTTTTCGAAGTTAAGGTGCGCAAAGCGCGCATCGGGCGTAACCCCAATCAACCCGAAACCGATGTTCCCATTCCGCGACGCGCGGTGGTGAAGTTCAAGCCGGGCAAGGAAATGCGGGAAGCGGTATTAAAATTGTCCCCCCAAAGCAACAAAGTTTGAGGCTGTTGCAACGTTCATGCTCTCGTTCATCGCCGGGCGGCGCCGCGGGCGGTGTTTCCTTTTGGTTGGTCCGTCAAGCGGGGGCAACGGTTCTGGCCTCCTTGGCTCTTTGGCTTTGCCTTGCATTCAACCAAGCGCGGGCCGAAGATGTTCACACCGAAAGCCGGACGCCTTTCCTGCACAATATCCCCTTGCACGACACCCAAGGCCGGCTCATCTCGCCGCCACCAGTGGTCAGCGAGGATGGCAAACCGCAGGAACCCAACGCCAGCCCGTACTCACCCGCGAAAACATGCGGAAAATGCCACGATTACGATACCATCAGCCAGGGATGGCACTTCAACGCCGACTCGGTTGCCGTCCCGCCGGGCCGTCCCGGTGAACCGTGGATTTTGACCGACCCTGCCACGCACACGCAGATTCCTCTTTCCTACCGCGGCTGGGCCGGCACTTTCAAACCGTCGGATTTGGGGATCAGCGATTTTGAGTTTGTGACCAACTTTGCCCGTCATCTGCCGGGCGGCGGCCCGGGCGAGCCGGACAGGATCAAGCCCACCGACCCGCAAATGGGCCGCATGCTCATCACCGGCAAGATGGAGATCGATTGCCTGATCTGCCACCAAACCAGCGGGCGCTATGATCACGAGGCCCGCTTCAACGCCTTGCAAGGCCAGAACATCCGCTGGACTCCGACCATTGCCGCCGGCCTCGGCGTCTTCGCCAGCTTCAAGAGCGCCGGCAGCATCGCCGACTCCTGGAGCCCCGGCCGGCCGGTCCCCTCGGTCTTGCCCGCCATCAAATACAATCGCGCCCGGTTCGACACCGAAAACAACGTCTTGTTCCAGGTCGCGCGCCGCGCCCCTGTCAATAACTGTTACTATTGCCACACCAGCGCCTCCGCCTTGGGTGACGCCCAATGGCATGAAGATGGGGATGTCCACCTCAAGGCCGGCTTGTTGTGTGTCGATTGCCATCGCAACGGACTCGATCACGCCGTTGTCCGAGGCTACGAAGGGGAGGTCAAGGACCGCCCCATAAACGACTCGATGGTCCTTCAGCGCACACTGCTGATCCGCCGCGACAACACCGCCATCAGCGAGGAGGACGCCCGGAAACTGGCCCGGCAACAACTCCAGTCCGAAGCGGGCCAGGTCGAAACCCTCACCTGCCGAGGTTGTCATACTTCGGGAAGGCTAGGTTCGCCCGCACTGGTGCATAAGGGCCTGCCGCCGATTCACCTGGAAAAGCTGGCCTGCACCGCCTGCCATTCCGGGCCTTTTCCGCAAGCGGAACCGCAAGTCGTTCACACTTCACTGGCGCACAAACTTGGCTTGCCGGCACCCGAACGCGGAAAGAACACCGCGCCCGTCATCCTCGAACCGGTTTTTCTTCGCGGCGCGGACGGCAAGATCGCTCCCTACAAGATGGTCTGGCCCAGCTATTGGGCGCGCCTTAACGGCACCCATCTCACGCCCATGCTACCGGCCGAAGCGGCCAAAACCATGACGTTGCCCCAGCCCTCCAGCGACGATGCCGCCCGCGATCCCTATAACACCAAACCGCTGACGGACCGGCAAATTCAACAGGCGTTGGAATCCTTCCCGGCCGAACCCGCCAAAGGCGACCCGGTTTTTATCGCGGCGGGCAAGATCTACCGCGTCGAAAAAGGTGTCTTGCATTCCAGCGAAGACCCGGCCGCCAAACCCTACGCGTGGGCGCTGGCGCATGATGTCCGGCCCGCCACCCAAGCCCTTGGGGCGCGCGGCTGTGCCGAATGCCATGCCAGCGATGCGCCGATGTATTTCGCCACCGTCGCCGCCCGCGGACCGGTGCAGGCCACCAACGGCGTGCGCAAGGAAATGTGGGACATGCGCGGAGATGACAAGACCGTCGCCTCCTTCTTTGCTTTTACGTTTCATTTCCGCCCGCTGCTCAAGGTCCTTGTGTTTGCGGCGGCGTTGGTAGTCCTGGGCGTCTTGCTGCTCTATGGGCTGCGCGGCCTGGGCGCCATCACTGCGCCAGCGTCCTCGACCGGAAAGGAGCGCCCTTGAACCGCGCCGCCCGGAGGCTTTCTTACGCGTTGCTTTGTGCGGCCGGCTTGGTCATGGCGGCGACCGGCTTGGGCACCCTTGCGTTGGGCAAGCCGCCCATGACCCATTGGGTGTTGATGGCCCACGTGGCGCTGGCGCCGTTCTTCGCCCTCGGACTGGCCGCCGTGGCGCTGACCTGGTCCGGCGCGTGCCGCGGCGGCGCGGATTCGCCGGTGAGCGGTCCCGCCCAGGCGATGCTGTGGGTGGTTCTGCTGTGCGGACTGGTGGTCATGCTCTCGGGCGTGCTGCCGATGACGCCACTCTTTGGCGCCCATGGCCAGCATGTTCTTTACTTGACTCACCGTTACAGCGCCATTGTTTTGACAGCCGCCGTCCTCCTCCACCTGCCCCTGCTGGCCCGCCGCCGGGCAATCACTTAGGCCGGCCGCACTCTAAGGTGAACTTTCTCGCCACACCGGAAACCGACCCGACTTCGATCTACCGTCAGCGCGACGGCCTCTACGCCGTGGATATGCTCACGGCGGCCCTCTGCCACCTCGATTTGTTCAGCCGGCTGGCCGAGCAACCGGCGGACCTGGCGGGGCTTTGCCGCGCGCTGGACCTGCGCCAACGCCCCGCCGATGTCATGCTCACGCTGCTCACGGCCATGGGCCTGCTGCAACAGCAGGGCGGCGTTTTCTCTTTGACAGCGATGGCGCGCGAATATTTAGTCTCCTCTTCGCCCTGGTTCATCGGGCCTTATTTCGCCTCGGTCAAGGAGCGGCCGGTATGCCGCGACATTCTGGTCGTTTTGCGCACCGGCCAGCCGTCCCATTGGGCCAGCTTGCGCGATGAAAAACAATGGGCCAAGGCGATGGAAGACGAGTCCTTTGCCGACACCTTCACCGCCGCCATGGACTGCCGCGGCGCTTTTCTCGGACCCGCGCTGGCGGCCAAGCTGGACGCCTCGCGGCATCGCCGCCTGCTGGACATCGCTGGCGGCTCCGGCGTCTATGCCTGCGCCATCGTCGCGCGCCATCCGCACTTGCGCGCCGCCATCCTGGAAAAACCCCCGGTGGACCGCCTCACTCGCCGCAGCCTGGCGGCCCGCGGCTTCGCCGACCGCGTGGAGGTGTTGGTGGGCGACATGTTTGCGGAGGCGCTGCCGGCGGACTTCGACCTGCATCTTTTCTCCAACGTGCTGCACGATTGGGACGACGGGCGGGTGCGGCAATTACTGGCCAAATCCGCCGCCGCGCTGCCCGCCGGGGGAATGGTTATTATACATGACGCCCATATCAACGCGGAGAAGACAGGCCCGCTGCCGGTGGCCGCCTACTCGGCGCTCTTGATGACCATCACCGAGGGCAAATGCTATTCGGAGAAGGAAATGGCCGGTTATCTGGCGGAGGCCGGTTTCGGAGAAATCGCCTTCGCGCCCACTGCCGCCGACCGGAGCGTCATCACCGCGCGCAAGATGACGGGCCATAACCCCGGATTTACCATATAAGCTTCACACGACAATGATTTGCCACAGAAAAGCCGTGTGGCGGACTGGAAAAAAAGGACTTGCAATCACGTGGAGCAGGGGGAAAATCCTGAAAAAGGCCTGCGCTGGTCGTGGTCCAGGAACCAAATGCGAAATCTCAGATTATATCGATTGTTCTTCGCGCTGGCGTTGATCGCGGGCGCTCACGAAGTCGCTGCTCAGGGCGTGCGATTCTTCCGCATTCTCGGTCCAACGGCAACAACCATCACCGCGCTTGGAGCCGACGGCACGTTAGTGTGGAGCAATGCGCAACCGGGGGCGGTCTACACCATCCAGAGCGTCGCCTCGCTGCCTGGTGAAACCAATTGGACGGACTATATCCAGATTGCCGCCACTTCTGACATCAACACCAACCTGCTCCTCGATCTCAATCCCCCTGCGGGAATGGCATTTGTCCCTGCCGGTGCGTTTACGATAGGCGACACTTTGGATAGCGAGCAAGACGCTATCCCCACCAACGTCACCGTGTCGGCTTTTTTCATGGATACAAATCTGGTGAGTTCCAATCAATGGGCGGTCGTTTACGCATACGCCATCAGCAACGGCTACGGTTTTGCCCATCCGGGCAACGCGAAGGCGGGGAGCCATCCGGTGGAAACGCTGGATTGGTACGATTGTGTCAAGTGGTGCAATGCCCGCTC
>Ga0302324_100024774_pt1 | contig 11540 bp, 8 predicted proteins | sample Palsa_T0_1_FD_201949 | JGI IMG/M metagenome (GOLD analysis project Ga0302324, IMG submission 201949) | Peat permafrost microbial communities from Stordalen Mire near Abisko, Sweden - Palsa_T0_1 | ecosystem: Environmental > Terrestrial > Soil > Palsa > Peat permafrost | place: Sweden: Abisko... | reverse complement strand
CTCCCCGCGCCGAGCACGGACATGATCTACGCGGTCATCACCGACGAGCTCGGGCTGTTCGGCGCGTGCGCCGTCCTGATCGCCTATCTGATGCTGATCGCCCGCGGCTTCAAGACGGCGGTGCTCGCCCGAGACTCGTTCTCGACCCTGCTCGCGGCTGGCCTCAGCGCGGTGCTCGCCCTGCAGGTGTTCGTGATCGTCGGCGGCGTCACGCGCGTGATCCCCCTGACCGGGGTGACGCTGCCGTTCATCTCCTATGGCGGCTCGTCGATCATCGCGAACCTCGTCCTCCTCGCTCTGCTTCTGCTTGTCTCCGACCGCGCGAGGCGACCGGCGTGAATGCCCCGATCACACGGCTGTTCGGGGTGGTGATCGTGCTGTTTGCGCTCCTCATCGTGTGGACCTCGCGCTGGACCGTGTTCGAAGCGAACGCGCTCCGGAACAACCCGCTGAACAAGCGCACTCTGATCAGCGAGGAGAAGATCGACGAGGGCAAGATCCTCGCCGACGACGGCACGGTGCTGGCGCAATCTGTCTCGCACCCGGACCACACCTACACGCGTACCTATCCGACCGGGTCGCTGTTCTCGCAGGCCGTCGGCTACGCGATCACCGCCACCGGCCAGGACGCTGGGCTCGAGCTCGCGGACGGCCAATACCTGCGCGGCATCGATACAGGGATCAGCGCGATCATCGGTCAGCTCGGCGGCGCAACCCAGGTCGGCGACAACGTCTACACGACGCTCGATCCCAAGGCTCAGCGGCTCGCGCTCCAGTTACTCGCCGGCCGCGCGGGATCGGTCGTCGCGCTCGATCTGCATACCGGGGCGGTCAAGGTGATGGTCTCGCTGCCGAGCTACGACGACAACAACAATCCGAGCGCTCCGTGCGCCGCCCCGAGCTGCAGCCAGCTCAATGACGCGACCCAGTCCGAAGACGTGCCCGGTTCGACGTTCAAGATCGTCACCGCGGTAGCCGCGATCGACAGCGGCACGTTCACCTCGGATTCGGTGCTCGACGGGAAGTCCCCACTGATCGTCTCCGGCGTGCCGCTCGAGAACGACAGCAATACCAACTGGGGCCCGCAGAACCTGACCACCGCACTCGTCAACTCGATCAACACGATCTTCGCCCAGGTCGCTCAGCAGGTCGGGCGCGCGACTATGACCAGGTACATGAAGCGGTTCGGCTTCTACTCAAAGCCGCCGATCGACCTTCCCCCAGATGAGCTGATCGCGAGCCGGCCGTTCTCGAGCACCACCGGCCACGCGTTCGCTCCCGGGAGCCCGAACGAGGACATCGGGCGGATCGGGATCGGCCAGGGCGGCCTGCTCGTGACGCCGCTTCAGATGGCGATGGTCGCCGCCGCGGTCGGAGACAACGGCACGCTGATGGTGCCGCATCTAACCGACCATGTGGTCAACCCCGACGGCCAGACGATCCTGACCGTCAAGCCGATCATCTACAGCCAAGTGATGAAGGCCTCCACCGCCCAGGCGGTCGGGCTGATGATGCGCAAGGTGGTCGAGGAAGGCACCGGGCAGGCCGCCAACCTGGAGGGTGTCAGCGTCGCGGGCAAGACGGGCACAGCCTCAGTCGGCGCGACCGGGTCCAACCTGACCGAGCCCTGGTTCATCGGCTTCGCCCCCGCCGAGGACGCGCAGTTCGCGATCGCGGTCACGATCGACCGGACGCAAGGTGAATACGGCGGCACCGTTGCCGCCCCGATCGCGGCCGCGGTGCTCAAGACCCTCCTCTCCGAGCAGCATGGCTGAGCTCGAGCCCGGCACCCTCGTCGACGGCCGCTACCGGGTGATCTCCCGCCTCGGCTCGGGCGGCATGGCCGACGTCTTCCTTGCCGAGGATCAGCAGCTCGGGCGGAAGGTGGCGCTGAAGCTGCTCCACCGCCGCTTCGCCGAGGATCCGGGTTTCGTCGAGCGCTTCCGACGCGAGGCGCAGGCTGCCGCCGGGCTTCAGCATCCCAACGTCGTCAGCGTCTATGACCGCGGGTCACACGACGGCACCTACTACATCGCGATGGAGTACCTCCCCGGGCGGACGCTGAAACAGGTGATCCGCGACGAGGCGCCGCTCGATCCGGTCCGCGCGATCGACATCACGATCCAGATCCTGAAGGCGGCGCGCTTCGCTCATCGCCGGGGCGTGATCCACCGCGACCTCAAGCCACACAACGTGATGGTCGAGGACGACTCCGACCACATCAAGGTCACCGATTTCGGGATCGCGCGCGCCGGCGCGTCCGATATGACCGAGACCGGCTCGATCATGGGAACCGCTCAGTACCTGTCCCCCGAGCAGGCGCAGGGGCACGCGGTGAGCGCGCCGTCGGATCTCTACTCGATTGGCGTGGTCCTCTACGAGATGCTGACCGGACGGGTTCCGTTCGACGCCGAATCGGCGGTCACGATCGCGCTCAAGCACGTATCCGAGGCTCCGGTCCGGCTGAGCAGACTGAATCCGAACGTGCCACCCGAGCTCGAGCAGATCGTGCTCTGGACGCTGAACAAGGACCCTGCCGACCGTCCCGCCGACGCCGATCAGCTGATCGGCGCGCTGGAGCAGGCCAAGACCGCGATCGTCTCGGGCACCCTGGGCGAGCGGACGGCGTCATTCGTGGCTGTCGGCGGCTTCGCGGGCGTCCCTGCACCCACCGCCCCGACACGGGTCGCCCCGGCCCACGAACCGCCGCCGGCCTACGTCCCCGGGCCGCCGATCGACGCACCGCCGTCTGAGGCCACCGAGCCGCCGCGGTCGCGCGAGTCGGGCAGCGGGCGAGGCGCTTGGCTGTTGGTCCTACTCGCGGCGCTGCTGATCGGCGGCGGGGTGGCCGCGTATCTGCTGACGCGGCCCAAGCAGGTCCCGGTTCCGCTCGTTGTCAACCTTCAGGAGAACGTTGCGACCGCGAAGATCAGCAACGCGGGGCTGGGTTACAACGTGGTCACCGTCCCGAACGCCGCGGCGCTGGGGACGGTGGTCTCCCAGCTTCCGCTCGCCGGTGCCGAGGTCGATCAGCACTCGAGCGTCCGGCTCTCGATCTCGGGTGGGCCCGCCAACGTCGCCGTGCCGTCCGTCGTCGGGAAGACCAAGGCGGCGGCAGAGAAAGCGATCCGCAAAGCCGGCCTGACCGTAGGGGGCGAGCAGACGGAGTACTCGCCGACGGTTCCGATCAACGATGCCGTGAGCACGGATCCTCGCGCTCCTGCGTCGGTCGCCCCCGGCTACTCCGTGACCTTGTTCATCTCGCTCGGGCCGCCACCGGTAAAGATCCCAAATGTGGTCGGCGCGACGGCGGCCGGCGCCAAGAGCCAGCTCGGAGCGTTCACGGTCGTGACAACTCAGCAGACGAGCAATCAGACGCCGGGCACGGTGATCTCCCAGAGCAGGTCGGGGACGGCTCCGCCGGGTTCGCCGATCAACCTGGTGATCGCGCAGGCGCCGCCGATGGTCAAGGTTCCGACGGTGACCGGCGACACTCCCACCGTCGCGTCGAAGGCGCTGGGGAAGGCCGGTTTCGCCGTCACGAGCACGACCATGACCGTGACCGACCAAACCCAGAACGGGCTTGTCATCTCGGAGACGCCGAAGGGGGCGTCCCAGGCGAAGAAGGGCGCGACCGTCACGATCGTCGTCGGCAAGTACACGGCCCCGACGACGACGACCACCACCCCGACCACCCCGACCACCCCGATCACGACCACGACCTGATGATGCCGTTGCGTGTGGCGGTCCTCGGCGGCGGCCGCTCGTCCGAGCACGAGGTGTCCCTCGCCTCGGCGGGCTCGGTGCGCGCCGGCCTCGAGCGCGCCGGCCACAGCGTGGTGGCGATCGAGATCGGGCGCGATGGTGTCTGGCGGCGCGACGGCCGCGGGATCGCGTTCGAGACGGGGGGCGCGTTCGAGCGGGGGGGCGGATTCGAGCGGGGGGGCGGATTCGAGCAGGCGGACGTGGTGTTCCCGGTGCTACACGGACCGTTCGGAGAGGACGGAACCGTCCAGGGGCTACTCGAATGCATCGACGTGCCGTACGTGGGGGCGGGCGTGCTCGCGTCTGCGCTATGCATGAACAAGGTGCTGTTCAAGGATCTGATGGCGCATGCAGGGGTACCTCAGGTCGAGTACCGGGGCGTGACCGCCGAGCACTACGCGTCCGATCCGGCCACGGTCCTCGCCCGCGTCGCGGGGCTCGGCCTGCCAGTCTTCGTCAAGCCGGCTCGGCTCGGCTCGTCGGTCGGCATCGTCCGCGTCGCCGACGCCGGTCAGCTTCCGGCGGCACTCGACACCGCGTTCGAGCACGATCCGCTGGCGATCGTCGAGGCGGCCTCGACCGGGCTCGAGGTCGAGTGCTCGGTGCTCGGCAACACCGATCCGGTCGCGTCGGACCCGGGCGAGGTACTGCTGGGCTCCGGGGAAGCCGGCTGGTACGACTACGAAGCCAAGTACTCCCCCGGCGGGATGGAGCTGATCGTGCCGGCCCGGCTCCCGGCGCACGTGCTCGCGCGGATCCGCGAGCTCGCTGTCGACACGTTCCGGCGCGTGGAGTGCTCGGGCCTGGCCCGCGTCGACTTCTTCGTCGAGGGCGAGGACGTGCTCGTGAACGAGCTCAACACGATGCCCGGATTCACCGAGACGAGCGTCTTCGCGCGGTTGTTCGAAGCGAGCGGGATCGCGTACCCGGAGCTGCTCGATCGACTCGTCGCACTCGCGCTCGAGCGCCACGCCGAGGAGAGCCGCTACCGGCGTTGACGGGAGCCCGTAGCCTGACGGCGCCGGCTATTTGTACAGCGCCAGCTTGAGCCCGACGTACTCCCCGCCCGAGGGGAGCTTGGTGATCCAGACGAGCCAGTAGCGGTGCGCGGCGCCGCCCGTGCTGAGCGGGATGTTCTGGTTGTTCTGGATGTCGGTCGCACTCGCGACCTTCGTCCAGTTGCCAGGCCAGGCGGTCGCCGAGGGGGACGTGTCGCTGACGTAGATCTGCCCGTTCCAGCCCGGGGTGCTCGTGAGGATCTTGATGAAGCGCCCCGTCGTCTGCGGGGCGGCGTCGATGTAGATCCCGACGCCTGCCTCAAGCAGGACGTGGCTGTAATAGTTCACCGTCGTCCACTCGTCGTTCGGATCGTTGTCGATCGCGTAACCGGCCTCGTTCGGGTTCTGTGGCGTCGTCCCAAGCGGATTGAAGGCGTGCGCGCAGGTCTGGCAGAGCTGGACCTGGCTCGGGGCCGACGGCGGCGGGGCCTGCGCCAGGGACCCCGTCCCGTGATGCGCGCGGGTTGTCAGCCACACCCCTCCGGCGGCGACGAGCGCTACCGCCGCCAGCACCAGCAGCACCGTGAGGCCTGGCCGTCGCACCCGCAGCGGGATCCGGCGCTTGGTCTTGGTTGGCAGCGTTTTCAGTACCGCGGTGACCTCGCCGGTGGCGCTACCCGCGCGCGCGGTCTCGATCGCCAGCACGTCCTCGAGGTCGGCGATCAGCTCGGCGTCGTCGGCGTAGCGATCCTCGACCCGCTTCGCGGTCGCGCGATCGATCACGGCGGCGAGCGCGGCGGAGACCTCGGGGCGCTTGGTCTGAACATCGGGTAGCGCCTCGCGGACGTGCTTCATCGCCACCGCAACCTGGTTCTCGCCCTTGAACGGGACCTCCCCGGTCAGCATCTCGTACAGCACGATGCCAAGCGAGTAGAGGTCCGACTGGCCGGTGACGTGGTGTCCGAGCGCCTGCTCGGGCGCGACGTAGTCGGTAGTCCCGAGCACACGGCCGTCCGCCGTCAGTCCGTCTTCCTCGAGCGTCCGCGCGATGCCGAAATCGGTGACCTTCGCCGTGCCCTCTTCGTCGATCAGGACGTTCTGCGGCTTCACGTCCCGATGCACGATGTGCCGCGCGTGCGCCGCGCCGAGCGCGCGACCGATCTCGACCGCGTAGGCGATCGACTCGGCGATCGCAAGCCTCCCGTGGCGGCGGATCCGCTCCTTGAGCGTCTCACCTTCGACGTACTCGAAGACGATGTACGGACGTCCTTCGTCCTCCCCGGCGTCGATCACCCCGACCACGTGGGGATGGTTGAGCTGCGCGACCGCACGCGCCTCGCGGCGGAAGCGCTCGAGCTGGTCGGTTTCGGAGCTGACCTCGCGGTTCATCAGCTTGATCGCCACCTGGCGCTCCAGCGTCTCGTCGAACGCGCGATAGACCGTCGACATACCGCCCGAGGCGATGCGAGCATCGAGCCGGTAGCGGCCGTTCAGCCGGGTGCCCAAGAGCGTCGTCATCTGCTCGCCACCATTTTCCCCGGTATCTGCTCGTTCCATTCTTCTACTACCGACGGTGCCTCCCCAGCGTGATTATGGCGGCTGTCGCGCCGAGCCCTAACGGCGGCGCGCGAGGCGGACCAGCACCGCGCCGGCGAGCGCCGACCGGTACACCGCATAAGGCACCAGCGAGCGGTCGCGCTCGACCTGATGAATCAGCCAGGTGGAGCCGAGCGTCGATGCGAAGGAGGCGGCGGCCCCGGCGGCGAACGCGCCACGCGCGCCGCGCGGCAGCCCGCTGCTGCGCAGCCGGATCCCCTTGAACAGGGTGGCCGCGGCGATCACCGGAAGAGCGACATGGCGCGAGAGCCGGTTCGCGTCCTCGCGCGCGAAGCCCCGCAGTCGCGCCGCGGCGAGCGTGGCACCGTTGCGGGAGATCCCGGGGACGAGCGCGCAGGCCTGCGCGACCCCGAGCCAGAGCGCGTCACACGCACCGGCATCCTCGTGGTGTCGCGTCTGCGGCGAGCGATCTGCCCAGGCCATCACCGCCGAGCCGACGAGCAGCCCCACCGCCACGGTACCCGGGGTGCCGAGCCGTCGCTCGATCGGGCGCTCGAGCGTGAAGCCGACCACGGCCGGCGGCACGAACGACAGCACGACCAGGGTCAGGCGGCGTGCGTTCAGCCCGTGCATCGCCTCGTCGACCTCGCCCCTGAGGGTGATCAGCAGCGCGGCCGCGGTTCCGGCGTGCAACGCGATCTCGAACGACTTGCGCAGCTCGGGCTCGAGCTCGCCATAACGCCAGCCGAGCAGCCACGGCACCACTGTGATGTGTCCCGAGGAAGAGATCGGCAGCAGCTCGGCGGGCCCGTGCAGCGCACCCAGCGCGATCGCCTCGCGCAGCGCCGGCGCGCGAGCGGTGCTAGGAGACGGCATCGGGCCTGGGCCCGTCGCTGCCCGGTCGCGCTCGTTTCACGATCAGATACACGATCGCGGCTACGAGCAGCGCCGCGCCGGCGTAGTCGACGTAGGAAAGGTGGTGCCGCCAGCTCTGCCACTGGCTGCCGACCTCGTAGCCCAGGATCGCGAGTCCGCTGATCCAGAAGAGTGAGCCCAGCGCCGCGAGCGCGGCCATGCGGAGATACGGCATCCGCGAGACGCCGGCCGCGTACGGGAAGGCCGCGCGCGCGACGGGAATCCAGCGCGAGAAGAAGATCGTGGCGGAGCCGTGCCGGTCGAACCATCGCTCGGCGAGCGCGAGCCGGCTCGCGTCGACGTGGAGCTTGTTCCCGTGGCGCTCGATCAACTCGCGACGTCCGTAGTACCCGATCGCGTAGGCGACCGTCGCCCCCAGCGTGTCGCCGAGCACTCCCGCCGCGATGATCCCGACCATCGACAGGTGGCCCTGGTAGACGTTGAAGCCCGCGAACAGCATCGGCACCTCGGTGCCGGGCACGCCGATCACGCCGCTGAGCGTGAGAAGCAGGGTGATGCCCGCGAGGCCGAGATCGTGGATCACGTTGGTCGCGAACGTGGCGAGCGTGTCCGTGACGCTGGCGAGCTCGATCAGCATGCGGCGCCCTAGGGTAGCGGCAGGCGGGGGCCGGGCCGCGCCCGGTTACTGTTCTGGCCGCGATGGACGTCCCCCTGTTCGACACCGAGACTCCGCTGCGGCCGCTGAAGGCGAAGATCGCCGCTCGCGTAGCCGAGGTGATCGACCGCGGCGTCTACATCCTCGGCCCCGAGGTTCAAGCGTTCGAGCGCGAGTTCGCCGAGTATCTGGGAGTGCGGCACGTCGTCGGCGTCGCGAATGGGACGGACGCGATCACGATTGCGCTGCGTGCGCTCGACGTCCGGCGGGGGGGCGAGGTCATCGTCCCGTCGTTCACCTTCTATGCCAGCGTCGAGGCGATCGTGACCGCGGGGGCTCGCCCGATCTTCTGCGATGTCGACCCCGCCACGTACAACGTGTCCGTCGAGACGGTGAAGGCGGCGCTGACCCGCCGGACCAGGGCGATCCTCGCCGTCGACCTGTTCGGCTCCCCTGCACCGGTGCCCGAGCTGCGCTCGTTGGGGGTGCCGATCCTCGAGGATGCAGCGCAGGCAGCCGGGGCGAGCCTCGGCGGCCTGCGCGCGGGCGCGCTCGGCGATGCGGCGACGTTCTCCTTCTACCCGTCGAAGAACCTCGGCGCCTTCGGCGACGGCGGCGCGATCGCCACCGACGACGACCACGTGGCTGACCTGGCGCGGGTGCTCCGGTTCCACGGCTCGCGCGACAAGCAGACGTTCGAGCACATCGGCTACAACTCTCGGCTCGACGAGGTGCAGGCGGCCGTCCTGCGGCTTCTGCTCCCAGAGCTCGACGGGTTCGTCGCCGGCCGCCGGTCGGCGGCGCGCGCTTACGAGGCGGCGGGGCTCGGCGCGCTTGTCACGCTGCCTTCCGTCCTGGACGGCGCGGAGCCGGCCTGGCACCTGTATGTCGTCACCCACCCGGAGCCCGACGCGATCGTGGCCGCGGCCCGCTCGACCGGGATCCAGATGCGGTGCTACTACCAGTTGCCCGTGCATCGTCAGCCCGCGATGCGGTCGTTTGCGGTCGACACGCCACCGCTGCCCGGAACCGACGAGCTCTCGGCGAGAAACATCGCGCTCCCGATCAGCGCGGTGCTCGACGATGCGCAGGCGGGAGCGGGGGTCGCGGCCCTCGCGGCCGCAACGGCGCAGTGAAGATCTGGATCGACCTCACGAACTCGCCGCACGTGCTGGTGATGCGGCCCGTGATCGAGCGACTGCGGGAGCGTGGGCACGAGGTCGAGGTGACGGCACGCGACTTCGCTCAGACGCTCGGCCTGTGCGAGCGCTTCGGGATCGCCCACACTGCGATCGGGCGCCATCGCGGCGGCAGCCTCCTCGCGAAGGCGCGCGGCCTCGGCGACCGCTCCGTCGCGCTGGCCCGCTGGGCGCGCCGGCGCCGCTTCGACCTCGCGCTCGGGCACGGCTCGAACGACATCAGCGTCGCCTCCGCAGTGCTCCGAATCCCGTCGTCGACCACCTTCGACTACGAGTGGGCGGCGGTTCAGCACAACGTCAACTGCCGCCTCGCCCGAGCCGTCGTCGTCCCCGACGCGATCCCGCCCGAGCGGCTCTACCGCTATGGGGCGCGGGGCAAGGTCCACGCGTACCCGGGGCTCAAGGAGGAGTACTACCTGGCCGACTTCGAGCCCGACCCGCGCGTCCTGCGCTCGCTGGGGCTCGACGACACGCTGCCGATCGTTGTCGTCCGCACCCCACCCGCAGTATCGCTCTATCACCGCTTCGAGAACGACCTCTTCGCACAGGTGCTCGACCGCCTCGCCGGCTCCCAGGTAGTCGTCCTCCCCCGCACTCCCGAGCAGCGCACAGAGCTCAGCCGCCGCGGCGGCCTGATCGTCCCCGACCACGCGATCGACGCCCAGTCGCTGATCGCGTACGCCGATCTGGTCGTCTCCGCGGGCGGCACCATGAACCGCGAGGCAGTAGCGCTGGGCACGCCGGTCTTCACCGTCTTCGAAGGCCGTCTCGGAGCCGTCGACGAGCGGCTGATCGCCGAGGGCCGGCTGCGACGGCTCGAGTGGCCGGAGGATGTGGTCGTCGAGCGCCGGCCCGACAGGCGCGGCGGCGAGGCGGCGCCCGACCGCGTCCGGCGCGATCCCGCGGTCCTGACCGACCTGCTCTGCGCACCGGTCGGGGGTGGGCGTTAGGAGGCCGGCGGGCGCGCCAACCGCGAGGCCGAGCTGGAAAAGCCACAACTATTGGGGACAAACCGGCACGGCACCGTCGGAGCGGCCGCGCGGACCGCTCCGAAGCTTCCAAGCGGGCGAACTCCCCGAGCCGGCGTGCGGCGGCGGGGCCTGGCGAGCGGCACTGTCACCGTCGGGCGGGCGGGCGTGGGGTTCGTCCCCAGCACCATTGCGTCCGAACCCACAACCCGCCCGAGCCTGCCGCAATCGCGGCCTGGTGCAGGGGGCGAGCCCCACGCCCGCCCCGCCCCTAACGCAACGGCAAACAGTGCACTCCGCGCAAGCCCTTACAATCTCACCCGGCATGCGCTGGCGGATTAGATCCGCGGCCCCCGTTCATCGCCATTCTTTCCCCCAGCTGCTGGCGGACGGGCTGTTGGTCGCTCTCGCCTATTACCTGGCCTACTGGCTGAGGTTCGGTGGCGGCAGCTTTGGCCGCTACCAGGACCTCTTCCCCGACACGATTTGGTGGGTCGTACCGGTGACGCTGTGCGTGCTCGCGGCGTTCGGCGTCTATCAGCGGCTGTGGACGTTCGTCGGCCAGCGCGATTACGAGGCGGTGATCAAGGCGGCGATCGTGGCGACCTTGCTCGTGGTCGGCGCGATCGCTCTGCTGCACCCGGTTACGTACAAGCCATTTCCGAGGGCGACAGCGAGCACACTGACGGTTCCCATCGGCGTGATCGCGCTGTGGTTCCTGCTCATGCTCGCACTGCTCGCCGGCGCGCGGTTCGCGGTCCATCTCGCGGTGGAAGGCCGCGTGCGGAGCTTCCGGGCCGGTAAGGGTGCCCGGGATGTGCTCGTGGTCGGCGGCGGCCAAGGTGGCCGCCTGGTGGTCAAGGAGCTCGTGCGCAACCCCCAGCTCCGCATGCGCCCGGTCGGGTTCATCGACGACGATCCGCGCAAGCGGGGGCTAAAGGACGAGCATGGCCTGAAGGTCCTCGGCACCACCGACGCGGAAGACTTCTGCCGAGTCCTCGACGAGGTGGAGCCCGACCAGGTGATCATCGCGATCCCGTCCGCGCCCGGGACGCTACGCGGTCGCGTGGTCGCCGCATGCCGCCACCGGGGAATCCCGGTGCGGACGATGCCGACCGTCTTCGAACTGCTCCAGGACGGCTCCGGCCAGTCGCGGGTCGCGCGTCAGCTACGCGAGGTTCGGGTGGAGGACGTGCTCGGCCGCGAGCCGGTCCTGATGGAGCTCGAGCGGGTTGGCGCTTACCTGGCCGGGCAGGTCGTGATGGTCACCGGTGCCGGTGGCTCGATCGGAGGCGAGCTGTGCCGTCAGATCGCGCGGGTCGGCCCGCACCGGCTGATCCTTGTCGACCATGCCGAGGACAACCTGTTCGAGATCTTGCGCGAGCTCGAGGAAGAGCGCCACGTGCGCACGGCGACGCCTGTGCTCGCGGACTGCAAGGAGGAGGAGCGGATGCGGGAGGTGTTCGCCGAGCACCGTCCCGCGGCTGTGTTCCACGCCGCCGCCTACAAGCACGTCGAGATG
>Ga0302324_100024773_pt1 | contig 11540 bp, 8 predicted proteins | sample Palsa_T0_1_FD_201949 | JGI IMG/M metagenome (GOLD analysis project Ga0302324, IMG submission 201949) | Peat permafrost microbial communities from Stordalen Mire near Abisko, Sweden - Palsa_T0_1 | ecosystem: Environmental > Terrestrial > Soil > Palsa > Peat permafrost | place: Sweden: Abisko... | reverse complement strand
CGAAACTGTTGGCGAAAACGAGCCCATCGGCCTGCTGGGCACGGCTTTTTCCTTCGTTGGCTTGCTCGATTACCTGCAATCCGCCGGCAAGAGTTTCGCGTTGCCCAAGGGTTCACGCATCATGGAAACAGGCGGATACAAGGGACGCACGCGCGCCCTTACCAAAGCGCAGTTAAGGCTTATGCTCTCCAAATTCCTGGGTGTTCCTTCGAGGGAAGTCCTTGGTGAATACGGAATGAGCGAATTGAGTTCGCAGGCTTACGATAACGCTCAAGGGGCTTTTTATTTCCCGCCTTGGGCCCGAGCGCAAGTGATCTCTTCCGAAACTGGACGCGAAGTCGGCGAAGGCGAAACAGGATTGCTTCGCATCTTTGATTTGGCCAACATCGGCTCCGTGATGGCAGTGCAAACGGAGGATTTAGCGGTTCGGAGAGGCGAAGGTTTCGAGTTGCTGGGGCGCGCTTCCGGAGCCGAGCCGCGAGGTTGTTCCCTGATGCCTCAAACCTAAACGATGAATTTGCCCAGCTATTTCCTGGCCGATTTGCCGCCCGAAGCTGAGCTGACGCCCAAGCTCATCACCGAAGCCTGTCAGACGCTTAAGCGCAATCGCCAGCAGTACCTGGAAGGACGCTCGACCGGGAGTATCATCCGTGTTCTAGACCGCTTGGGGCGTGATTGGCAATCGCCCGATTTTCCGTTTCGCCAACAAGTCTTAGAGAATAGTCCAGCCCAAACAGGATTTTCACCGGAAGTGCTGGCCGCCGGACTAGACCATTTTTTCCGCTTATGGACGACGGAAAACATCGAAGCTTTGCTCCGCCAGGAATTGGGCCATGAACAGCGCCTGGACGAATTCACGCCGGACGAACACGAAGGACACACACCGCGCTCAGCGATGGCGCTAGGCCCTCAATTGCTGGCGCAAATTGCTCCCGGAAACATTCCCGTGCCTGTGCTCATGGAAATGTTCCTGGGTTTGCTGGCGCGCTCGGCTCAGTTTGTCAAATGTGCGTCAGGACTGGCCTTTGTTCCGAGGATGTTCGCCCACTCACTTTACGAGGCAGACCACAAACTGGGGGCCTGTCTCGAAGTAGCTTCCTGGAAAGGAGGCGCGGAAAATTTGGAATCTGCGCTGTTTGCCGAGGCCGATTGCGTCCTCGCTACCGGCAGCGACCAGACATTGACTGCGATCCGCCGTCATCTACCTATCTCCGCCCGGTTCATTGGCCATGGCGAAAAGGTTAGCTTTGCCTACATCACGCGCGAGGCGTTGGAACAACATCCGCAGGCGGTGGTGGATCAAGCGGCGGCGGATGTGACCGCCTGGAACCAGCGCGGCTGCCTCTCACCGCATGTCATTTACGTAGCGGATACAGGCGAGGGCGGCGAGGCATTTGCCAACATGCTGGCTGGAAAACTGGAATCGTTGGAGAAATCGCATCCGCGCGGCGCTTTGGGCGCTCGAGATGCCGCCGCCATCGCGACCCGGCGCGCTTTTTACGAAGTGCGCGCGGCGCACTCACTGGAAACCAAAATGTGGGCCAGCCATGGTTCGACGTCCTGGACCGTCATTATGGAATTGGATCCGCGCTTTCAAATCTCCTGTCAAAACAGGTTCATTTATGTGAAGCTGGTCCCGGAATTTACCTTGGCTTTGCAAGGAGCCGAACCCGTGCGCGAACATGTTTCAACCGTCGGATTGAGTTGCGTCCCGGCACAAACGGCCGAATTGGCGCTGCGGCTGGCTCGCTGGGGCGCAAAGAGAATTTGTCCTCTAGGGCAGATGCAGCAACCCCCTTTGGGCTGGCGCCACGATGGCCGCCCTCCGCTGGGGGATTTGCTGACTTGGATCGACTGGGAAAAGCACGGGAGACAAAAACATGGAACTTAGGAAGACATTTCAATTTGAGGCGGCCCACTTTCTGCCGCGCCTGGCGGAGTCGCACAAATGCCGACGCCTGCACGGCCACAGTTTCAAAGTCGAGATCGCCGTGGAAGGCCCTTGCGATGGGACTCTGGGCTGGGTCATGGATTACGCCGAAATGGGCGAAGCCTTCCGTCCGCTTTGGGAGAAACTCGATCATTTTTATTTAAACGAAATTCCCGGGCTGGAAAACCCCACCAGTGAAAATATCGCCCTATGGATTTGGGCCCAACTCAAACCGCGGCTGCCGTTGTTGACGGAAATCGTCGTGGCCGAAACCTGCACTGCGCGTTGCATTTATCGTGGACCCGCCGCCGACTAATTTAATATGAACCTTCGCCGATCATTATTTGTGTTCGTTTGCCTCACGATTGCCTGCGTGGACTTTTCCGCGCGCGCGGGTTCATCCAACATGGCAGTGAACGTCATTTATTCATTCACCAACGGCCTGAGTCCCAACGCCGGCGTAGTGATGGATGCCCGCGACAATTTCTATGGCACCACCGCTACGGGCGGGCCGGGAAACCTCGGCGGCATCTACGAAGTCACCAGCAATGGGGTGCTGGCGAATATGATTTGGTTTGCCAACGTTCCCGCCGGTGCGGCCCCCGAGGCGCCGCTCATTCAGGACGCGTCTGGTAATTTCTACGGCACAACCTCCGGCGGCGGTGTTAGCAACAACGGCACAGTTTTCGAGCTTACCTCGGGTGGACAATTCGTTGTGCTCGCGTCCTTCAATTCCACCAACGGGGCCAATCCGGTTGCGCCTTTGCTCGAGGGCACGAACGGGTGGTTTTATGGCACCACACCGAACGGCGGCTCGGACAATCTTGGCACGATTTTTCAAGTTAACTCGTCCGGCGTGCTGTCTAATATATTTTCCTTTTCCGGCGGCAACGGAGGATTCCCCAACGCTGGACTCGTTCAGGGAAATGACGGCAACCTCTATGGTTCGACCCCTTATGGCGGCGCCAATGGGTTGGGGACGATATTTAGATTAACCTACTCCAACACCTTTTCTACAATGGCTTCTTTCGCGGTGCAAACCGGCGCTTTTCCGGGCGGATTGATTCAGGACAGTTTCAGCAACTTTTATGGCGCCACCATCAATGGCGGGACCAATTTTGCGGGAACAATATTTCGGTTTATCCCGTTTGGCCCATTTGCCGGATTACAAACATTGCTTACCTTCGATATCAACAACGGGGCGAACCCGAATTCCCCACTTACTCTGGGACAAGACGGCTTTCTGTATGGCACGACGCAGGAAGGAGGCGCATTCGGCGGGGGGACGACCTTTCGCCTGGACCGGCAGGGCCTCGTGGAGAGCATCGCCTCCTTCGACGGCACTAATGGCGCTGTGCCTCGCGCGGGAATGGTCCAGGCACCCAATGGAAATTTTTATGGGACAACCTCGCAAGGCGGCGCTTACGGATCTGGTGAGATTTACGAATTGAGCGGTTTCCCGCCGGTTATCATTACTGAACCTTTGGCCTTAAGATGGAGCACCAACGGCACGGCCCATTTTGTGGTCGTGGCCTCGGGCAGTCCGCCTCTTAGCTATCAATGGGTCTTCGATGGCACGAATAACATTCCCGGCGCGTCCAATGCCAGCTTCACCGTGAGCCACGAACAATTGACCAACTCCGGCACCTACACTGTGATCGTTTCCAGTCCCTATGGTTCTATCACCAGTTCCATAGCCACACTAAGCATAGCAGCGCCCACGGTCGTTGTTGTTCCTCCCGCCGCGACGGTGACCAATGCCTCGCTCGTTCTTTCAGGCACGGCGGAGGGGCCGGCTGGCATCGCCGAAGTACTCTATCAACTCAATAGCAACGGCTGGTTGACCGCCTCCGGGACGACTCATTGGCAGGCCAATCTTACCTTGCAGCCCGGCACCAACATTTTTCAAGTGCAGAGTTTCGATCCGATTGGCAATCCGTCTGCCATCAAAACCGTCTCAACTTTCTACGCCACGGTCAGTCCAATAACGCTCGAAACCAATGGTATTGGCTCAATCGTGACCAGCTTCAAGGGAACCAATCTGATTGTTGACCGCACTTACACCGTCCACGCCATCCCAGAAAAGGGACATCTCTTTTTAAGTTGGACCGGTACCGAGCCGGCAACGGAGAATCCTTTGACGTTCGTGATGCAATCCAACATGGTGCTGCAAGCCAACTTTGTTACCAACCCGTTCATCGCGACTGCAGCTACTTACGCCGGGCTTTTTCTTAATCCCGGCGACATCGGCCAGCAGAGTTCAGGATTGTTGAGCAGCCTGGTCTTGGAAACACCGGGCGCTTACAGCGGGACTCTGGTCGTTAAAGGAATTCATTATGGTTTTTCGGGAGCCTTCGCCTTGGCCAATTTGAAAAGCTCTCCCACGATTGCGCGCGCGAACAGTCAGGGCGGCCCGCTGACGTTGAGCATGACGTTGGGTTCCAATGAAATCATGGGGACGGTCACAGGCACTGACGAGGGCGGATGGACTTCGCCTTTGCTCGCGGAACGCCTCACGCTGTCCAGCGGTTCTAGCGAATATACGCTGCTCATTCCTCCGAGCACGAGTGCTCCCGCTGCTTCGCCGCCGGGCTATGGCTACATGCTGATCACTAATCACTCGGGCCATGTTACACTGAATGGCGCGACCGCAGACGGTGGCACGTTCAGCCAAATCGTGTCCACTGTCGGCGCGGGCGACGTGCCTTTTTATGCGAGTCTGTATGATAATACGGGCGTGCTCATCGGCTGGTTGAATGTTGCCGACGGTTTGACGGCCTCGAATCTCTGGTGGGTCAAAACGTCGTCGGCAAAAACGGCGCTTTATACCAATGGTTTCACAAATCTCATTGCGAATGCCATGACCTCGACTTGGACAAAGCCGGCCGCCGCTTATTTGACAGATGGCACTCTCACGATTTCAAACGAAAACCTTGATCTCAATTTTACCGTCTCCATTACCAACATCACCCTGTTGAAGGAGACGGGATCGCCGACGAATTCGCTGACCGGCGTCTTTAATCCTCGCACTGGTTTGCTGCAAATCACTTTCGGCAATGGCGGAGGAAGGGCAACGACCCTGGGCTATTGCGCTGTACTCGGAGATTCGACCAACGGCGGCGGTTATTTTCTCACAAAAACCAACGGGGGGGTGATTACTTTGACACCTTAATTCTCGGCACAGGGATGTGATGTAAAATAGTCCGCGCGGCTTTGGCGACGCTCTCCGCCAATTCGGGCGGCTGGAGAACGCGCGCGTTGCCAGCCCAACCCAAAACCCAGCGCTCGACTTCGGCGAGACTCGAAAGCTTCATGCGCAATTCCAAGCCGCCGTCTTTCAATTCGCGCAATACTTGCGACTCGTGCCATTTTTTTTCGCGGATATAATCGGCGACCAATTCATTGAATTGAATGACTACCTCAAAGCTCCCCTCCCCTGATTGGACGCCAAAGCTGTCGCGCAATCGTTTTTCGAGAGAGAATTTTTGCGGACGGGCGAAGGTGTGGCCCGTTGGTTCCACCGCCTGAATGCGGGCCGGGACAAATGTGCGAATGTCCTTGCGCAAATGGCACCAGGCGAAGAGAAACCATTCGCCGTTGATGTTGGCCAGATGATACGGGTCCACCACGCGCAATTCCGTCGCGCGCTGGCCCGGCTTGCGATACGTCAACTGCAATTGTGTGCGTTGCCCAGCAGCCTTGGCCAAAGTGTCGAAGATTTCCAAATTCAGAATCGGTTCCGCGCTCGTGCGAAAGGAAATCGTTTGCTCCCAATCGGCGATGTTCAACGAAACGGTGTCGGGCAGGGACGCGGCCATCTTTTTGAAGGCGCTGATCAACGGGCGCTCGAAGGTTGTGCCGCGGTATTGCTGCAAGGCTTTCTCCGCCACCAGCAGCGCGAACAATTCCCCCTCGGTGATTTGCAGGGTGGGAAAATTGCCAACTTCCTCGGTGTAATGGTAGCCGTTATGGGCGTGGTCGTAGGCGAGCGGGAGTTCCAGCCTGTCACGCATAAATTCCAAATCGCGATGGATGGATTTAGCGCTGACTTCCAATTCCGTGGCTAGAGTCGTTGCATTTGGGTGTTGGCCGGATTGAAGGGCTTGATGAATCCGCAGCATCCGCTCCAAAGGCGGACGGGAATGAAGCTGCTTCGCGGGTTTCGCCTTCACGCAAAGACGCAGGAAATTAAACCGAAACCACCAAGGATTCCCGAACTAATTTTCACCACGAAGAGCACGAAGGTCGCGAAGAATTGAAAAGGCCAATTTGAGGGAACTGCTTTTCTTCGTGTTCTTCGTGCCCTTCGTGGTGAAAATTTCCTCTCGTTAAGTGATCTTCGAAAGCAGCTCGTCGTTGGTCTTGTGCTTCTTCAGCGCCGCAATCAACGTCTCCATGGCCTCGATAGGATTAAGATCGACCATCATGCGACGCAGTTTGCGGATGGATTCAATATTCTTTGGGTTGAAAAGCTTTTCCTCTTTGCGCGTGCCGCTCTTGGGAATGTCCAAGGCTGGGAAGAGGCGGCGCTCGGAAAGCTTGCGGTCCAAAATCAACTCCATGTTGCCGGTGCCCTTGAACTCCTGGAAAATCAACTCATCCATGCGCGAGCCCGTGTCCACCAGCGCCGTGGCGATGATGGTCAATGACCCACCCTCCTCAATCTTGCGCGCCGAGGCGAACATCTTGCGCGGAATCTCCAGCGCGCGAGCATCGACGCCGCCCGTCATCGTTCGTCCGCTGCCGCCATGAACACTGTTGTAAGCGCGCGCGACGCGAGTAATCGAATCAAGCAAAACAAAAACGTCCCGGCCGCTTTCCACCATCCGGCGGCATCTTTCAATCATGAAACGGGAAAGTCGCACATGCGTTTCCAGGTCCTGGTCGTTGGAAGAAGCGACCACCTCGGCTTTGACCGAGCGCTGAAAATCCGTGACTTCCTCGGGGCGCTCGTCAATCAACAAAACCATCGTATAGACTTCAGGGTGATTGGCTGTGACAGCATTGGCGATTTGCTTAAGGATGGTCGTCTTGCCGGTCCTCGGTGGAGCGACAATCAGGCCGCGCGTGCCTTTGCCGATAGGCGTGACGAGATCGATGATGCGGGTTTCCAACAAATCAGGGGAAGTCTCCAAATTGATTTTCTCGATCGGATCAATCGTGGTCAGGTTTTCAAAACGGACGGCCTTGGTATAATCCCCAAAAGGAAGGTCGTTAACCTTGTCAACCGATTTGAGCTGGGGACTATTGCCGCGATGAGGGGGCTGGGTTTCGCCCGCAACCAGACAGCCTTCGCGCAAAAAGCTGCGTTTGATGGTGTCGGGTGTGACAAAAATGTCGGTCGGTTTGGGATGGTAATTGTTCTCGCGGGTGCGAAGAAAACCGAAGCCCTTTTCGGAAATTTCAAGATAACCGGCGCCGTAGTCGGCGGTGCTGGCGTTAGTGGCGCTAGGCGCTGTGCTCATAAGATGAATTTAAACTGCAATGTGTTTCGGCCTTGCTTCAACTGCCCCGAAAATCGCTTGTTTCAGAACTTAGAAATTTTTGGAGGACCGTTGCGCCGGTCAAAGAATCGTTAGCGCAAAACTCGGTCAGACCTTCAACACCAAAAACTTAGGCCATCGGGCGATTATTGCAACATCTTTCTTTAGCCGCCCACTTCGGCTCTCGCCTCCGCCGCCAGCGCCGTGCTTAAATATCGTTCCCCGGTCGAACAAGCCACGGTCACAATCATCTTGCCTTTATTCTCCGGGCGTTTGGCCACTTGGATGGCCGCGAACACGTTCGCGCCGGTGGAGATTCCCACCAACAACCCCTCTTCCTTGGCCAACCGACGCGCCATGGCGAAAGAGTCGTCGTTGCTCACCTGCACGCATTCGAGAATCTGCGGCTGGCCCTTGCTGTCCTTGAGATGCAAGTTCTTGGGGATAAACCCCGCGCCTGTGCCCTGGATCTTGTGCGGGCCGGGTTTCAACGGCTGGCCCGCCAGGCATTGCGAAATCACCGGCGAATCCTTGGGTTCAACAGCGATGGCCTGAAAGGAGGGCTTTCGCGCCTTTATAACGTCAACACAACCTGTAATCGTTCCGCCCGTTCCAACCGCCGCGACTAAAATATCAACCTTGCCATCGGTGTCCTTCCAAATCTCCTCGGCGGTCGTCTGGCGGTGAATGGCAGGGTTGGCGGGATTTTCGAACTGTTGGGGAATCCAGGCCCCGGGCGTTTCCTTCGCCAATTGTTCGGCGCGGGCGATGGCGCCCTTCATCCCCTCGGCGCCCGGTGTCAGCACTAATTTCGCCCCTAGCATGGCCAGCAAAGTGCGCCGCTCGACCGACATCGTGTCAGGCATGGTTAGAATCAATTTGTAACCCTTGGCCGCCGCGACGAAAGCCAGGGCAATGCCGGTGTTGCCGCTGGTTGGCTCGATAATGACGGTGTCGCTTTTGAGGACGCCCCGACGTTCCGCGTCTTCGATCATCGCCATGCCGATGCGGTCTTTGACACTGCCCAGCGGATTAAAAAATTCACATTTGAGCAAAATGGTGGCGTCAAGTCCGGCTGTGACGCGATTGAGCCGGACGAGAGGCGTGCCGCCGACAGTTTCGACAATGTTATTAAAAATTTTAGCCATGAGAAAGAATTCCTTTTAGGTTACGAGGAAGATATTGTCCCAAACCCAAAACAGGGCAAGAAGTTTTTTGCAGGCGTTTTCCCGCGCAAAAAAGCTCCACACTCCGCAGGGCCTGGAGCCTATTTGCCGGAGTAGGAAATCCGCCACATAGTGCCATTGCCATCATCGGTCACGAGCAGCGCGCCGTCATGCGCCACGGCCACGCCCACAGGCCGGCCCCAAACATTATGATTATCAATGACAAAGCCTGTGAGAAAATCTTCGTATTCGCCCGTGGGGATGCCGTTCTTGACATGGATGCGCGCCACCTTGTAACCAGTGCGCGTGCTTCGATTCCACGAGCCGTGGAAAGCGGCGAAAACATCTCCTTTATATTCCGCGGGAAACGCTGCCCCGCCGGATTTCGCCGTGTAAAATGTCATTTCCAGCGAAGCGGAATGCGACTGCAGCGGGACATCCGGAACAAGAACGTGATCGGCCAAATCCGGGCGTTCGTCGGCGTGGCGCGGGTCCTGATGATTTCCCATGTAGTACCAGGGCCAACCATAGAATCCGCCTTCCTTGACCCGCGTGATGTAGTCGGGCACAAGATCGTCGCCGAGGCCGTCGCGTTCATTGACGGATGTCCACAAATCGCCCGTCTCGGGATGAACCACGATGGTGACGGGATTGCGGATGCCAGTCGCGTAAGGGCGCAACGGTTCGTGCCCTTCGGGATCCGTCACTAAAACGTTGGCGCGATTGGATTCGGCGTCCCAATCCGCGCCCTGCGCGTGTTCAGCGACCCAGGCCGCAAGGGCGCCAGGAGTTTTCTTGGATGTTTCTTCGGCATCATTGGAACCGGAACCCACCGTGATAAGCATCCGTTTGCCGTCTTTGGTAAACGCAACGTCACGTGTCGTGTGGCCGCCGCTCGAATTGCACAACTTGGCCACGATCGTTTCAAGCGGGCCGGATGCTTTGAGATCGCCGCTATGATAAGCAAAGCGCACGACGGAATTGTTATTGGCGACATAAATCCACTGAGGACTGTCAGCCGGATAAAAAGCGATGCCAAAGGGACGATCAAGCCCATCCGCAAAAATCTCGTTTTGCGACGGCGATTCCGCGCCGTCTGCTGCTCGTATGAGGCGAATGCGATTGGCGTGCGTCTCGGCGATGAAAATATCTCCGTTCGGCGCGACCCGCGTTAAACGCGGCCCGGACAGGCCGCTGGCAAAAAGCTTTACCGTGAAATGAGGTGGCACCGATAGCTTTGCGTCGGCAGGCTTTTCCACAACCTCGGGAGGATTTCCGGCCGAAGCCGTGGCGAAAGGAGCAGGCAAATCACCGACGATGATCCGATGATGGACGCCGGGCGCGGCGTTAGACCAATCACTGGTGTGATCTGTAGGAGCCGCGGAAGTGGGCGCAGTCCCTGTTGATTCCGAGGGCTGCGCGGTGGCGTTCAAGGTTGAAAGATAAGCGATGACGTTATGGCGATTGTCGGCGGACGGAACCGGCATCGGCATGGTGGTCCCAGGGACGGCCGTTGTCGGATTGGACAGGAATCGTTCCAAGGTGACTGCATCCCAAACAAGCCCAGACTCCTTCAAAGCTTTTGTATAACCGAAGTTGGAAGTTCCAGCGCGCCGCCCCAGCACATCGACCAGGCTTGGCCCTTGGCCGGCGATCGCAGTGTTGCCCGGTCCGAGCTTGGCCGCATGGCAAAGCGCGCAGTTTTGCTGAAAGAAAACCTTCCCGCGGCCGGCCTCAGTGGTCAGCGCGTTTGCATCCGGGCTGTCCTCAGCCGGGCTTAGATCGATAATTGGCGCGCCTGGCGTTTCCGGAACTTTGATGCGAAGGAACGGCTTTTCGGCCGCCGTGTGACAAGCATAACATCCCTGCGCCGCTCGAACATAGGCGGTCTTAAAACTGGAAATGTCTTTGTTTGCGATGGCTTTGTCCAACTCAGCGAGCATCGTACCATCCACTGCCTGCAAGATGCCGTTCAAGTCCACCGACCCGCCCGCCTTGGTGACGTGAACGGGATTGATCGCCACGGCCCATTTCAAATGAGTGCGCGTCTCACCCAGGAAATAGCCGGCCAGCGGCCAATTGGCTTTGTCCGCGGCGAACCATAAATTGCCAAATTGCCAGCCGACATCCGTCATGGCGTGGGCTTGATCGGGCAGCGGCGGCGCGGTTGAGGTTGCCTGGCCGTACGCTCGTGAGAAAAGAAGCGCACACCAGAACCATCCCAAGACGAAGCCGGCCATGAGCGGCGAACGGTCTGGAAATTTCCTAGTTCGTTTCATAAAGTTCAGTACGTGCGAACATATCGGTTGAACTTTGTTGGTGTCAACTCCGGCCAGGTTAATTTCGTCCGTGTATTTCGTGATTTGCTCGTTAAATTATTTCCATATGAAGTCTATTGATGGCTATTTTCTAATTACGCCTGAAGACCTCTCCTGGCGCCTTTCCAACTTGATGAGAATTCCTAACGCGGATTTTCTGGAGCGAACCAGCAGCGAAATGTTGGGAGCAAGGCTATGGTGCCTTCCGCCCAAAAGCGCCAATACGCTCCACCGCCACCCCAAAATGGAGGAATTTTATTTTGTGGTGGAAGGCGAGGGGCGAATTCGGGTCGGAGACAAAACCTTGACGGTGCCGAAGTATGGTGGACTGCTTGTTGGCCCCGAAGTCTTGCGTCAAGTATTCAATGACACTGAAGCTGAGGCACTGTGGCTGATTATCGGAGCCCCGGAGAAGGAATTGGAAGCTGGCGAAACACTCGACAGAAAGTTGTTGTATCCAATGGACCCAACACAACTGCCGAGTGAATTGGCCGGTGTGATCTGGCCGCCGAAACAATGAAGATTAAACAAAAACGCCGAAGGGAAGAACGCAGCAAAGGAGTGGGACCGCGAGATCGTTAATGGTTAACGACCGTTTGTTTGAAATTGGCTGACGCTATGGAAATGCTCATCCAAGGCCAAC
>Ga0302324_100024770_pt1 | contig 11540 bp, 14 predicted proteins | sample Palsa_T0_1_FD_201949 | JGI IMG/M metagenome (GOLD analysis project Ga0302324, IMG submission 201949) | Peat permafrost microbial communities from Stordalen Mire near Abisko, Sweden - Palsa_T0_1 | ecosystem: Environmental > Terrestrial > Soil > Palsa > Peat permafrost | place: Sweden: Abisko... | reverse complement strand
TGGCGGGTGGCGGGTGGTGGCGGTGGCGTGGTGGTGGGCTGGCGGGGTGGGGTGGGTGGGCTGGGGTGGTGGTTAGGGGGCGACGGGCTGGCCGGTGTTGTCCCAGGTGTTGCCGGTCCAGGTGTTGCCGGTGCCGGTGGTGGCGTAGTAGGCGACGGGGCCGAACTGGCCGCCGAGGGGGTAGTACAGGGTGCTGAACCGGTTGTTGGTGACGGTGATGGCGGTGGTGGTGTTGCCGAGGCTGTCGCCGCCGTAGAGGCTGTAGCCGCCGCCGGCCAGCAGGTTGCCGGTGATGGTCTTGTTGGCGACGGGCTCGCCGGCGGCGGTGGCTTCCAGGGTGATGTCGTCGGTCTGGCTGATGGAGTTGAAGATGGTGTTGCCGCTGATGGTCAGGGGCTGGGTGGAGCCGGTGTCGTAGATGCCGTTGACGTGGTCGCCGGCGATGTAGCCGGGGGAGTGGATGTAGTTGCCGGTGACCAGTCCGGCGGAGACCTGGACGGCGGTGCGCCAGTCGGCGATGTTGTCGTCTTTGACGACCAGGCCGGTGGAGTCGCCGTAGATGTCGTCGATGGCGTTGGCGACGCGGCCGGTGGTGGTGTTGACGCCGCTGACGTCGGAGTTCTCGATGGTGACGTTGGCGGTGTGCCGCAGGCTGATGCCGAAGGAGGACGCGCCGCTGGTGACGACCTGGTCGTCGTCGATGGTGACGTTCGAGGCGGTGACGTCGAGGTTCATCGGGATGTACAGGCCGGTGAGGTTGGCGCCGTTGCCGTCGACCTCGACCCAGCCGCGGGAGTCGTAGTACCAGCCGGGTCCGGAGGAGACCTGGCCCGGGACGGTGAGCAGGGTGGTGCCGGCCGGGACGCCGGTGTTGGTGGCGTCGGGGTAGCCGCAGGCGCTGGGGACGGCGGCGCAGTTGAGCTGGGCGGCGGCGGCCCTGGGGGGGACGGCGGCGGCGGCCGCGGCGGCGGGGGCGGCGGCGGCGCTGACGGCCAGGGCGAGCGCGGCGGTGCCGGCCGCGGCGGCCGCGGCGGCGGCGAGCCGGCGTCCGGTGCGGGCGGCGGCGGTGGGGCGGGTGCTGGCGGTCATTAGTTCCTGCTCTCAGCGGTTCTGCACGGCTTGTTCCTGTGATCACCACTGTGCCGGGTCCGCGGCCGGCTCCCCAGAGGCGCAATCCCCCTGTGGCCCGGGCCGTTGTCCCCCTCCAGACGACCCGGGCCCAACGACCCGGGCCAAAGGGCACGGTGGGCAGTGTGGGCAGCGCGGTACGGCAGGCTGGACCACGGGGGGCCGGTGATGTGGGCGGGCTGCCCGGGCTCACGACGCGCCGGAGCGGCCGCTTGGTCATGCGGCTTGGACCGGCCGCTTGGTCATGAGGCTTGGACGGTGATCATGACCTGGTGCTCGTTATGCCCGATGTGCCCGGTGAAAGTGAGCTGTCTGCTCTTCCGCGAGAGAGCTCAGTCAAGCGCGCTGATCTGCCCGGCCAGGAGGAAATCCGCGCCGGTCAGGCCGCCGGCCGAATGCGTGGAAAGGGTCAGGGTCACCCGGTTCCACTGAATGAGGATGTCCGGATGATGGCCGGCCTCCTCGGCCAGGTACGCCACAGCGCCGGCGAAAAGCATCGCGCCGCGGAAATCGTCGCGCGTGACGCTGCGGGTGATGCTGCTGCCCTCGCGCGCCCAGCCGGGCGTGGCACCGAGCTGAGCCGCAATCTGGTCATCGGTAAGCAGTTCCATGCGTCCTGCCTATCACGCGGCCGCCGACGCCGACCGCTCCCGGTGGGGCAGACGGCCGGTAGGCTGACCCGCACGGGACGCGCCCAGGCGTGCCTGCGGGCAGCCATCGCGGGCCGCGCACCGGCTGCGTTCCGGCCGGTATTACGGCCCGTGCCCCTGGAGTGCCGCAGATGACCGATCCGCAAGACGCCCGACCGAGGCGGACACCGCTGACGGCCCTGCATGAACGACTCGGCGCGACACTGACCGACTTCGCCGGCTGGCTGATGCCGCTGCGGTACGGCAGTGAGCTGGCGGAGCACAGGGCGGTGCGCACGGCCGCCGGGCTGTTCGACCTGTCGCACATGGGCGAGATCACGGTGACCGGCCCGGACGCGGCCGATGCGCTGGATTACGCGCTGGTCGGCAACCTGTCCGCGCTTGCCCCTGGCCGCGCCCGCTACACCATGATCTGCGAGCCGGACGGCGGGGTGCTCGACGACCTGATCGTCTACCGGCTGTCGGGCGAGGAGTTCCTTGTCGTCGCGAACGCCGCCAATACCGCAGCGGTCTACGCGGCCTTGCGGGAGCGGGCCGGCGGACGTGACGCGGCCGTGGCGGACCACACCGACGGCTACGCCCTGATCGCCGTGCAGGGACCGCGCGCGGCCGACGTCCTCGCGCCGCTCGCCAGCATCGACCTGACCGGGGTCAGGTACTACACGGGCCACCGGGCCGAGGTGGCCGGCCGCGCGGCGCTGCTCGCCAGGACCGGGTACACCGGTGAGGACGGTTTCGAGCTCTTCACCCGGCCCGAGGACGCCGAGCGCGTCTGGTCAGCGCTCACCGAGGCGGGCGCCGGCCATGCCCTGACTCCCGCGGGGCTCGCCGCCCGCGATACGCTCCGGCTCGAGGCCGGCATGCCGCTCTACGGCAACGAGCTCGGCCCCGAAGTGACCCCGTTCGACGCGGGGCTGGGGCGGGTGGTGAAGTTCGACAAGCCCGGCGACTTCGTCGGCCGCGCGGCGCTCGCCGAGCGCGCGGAGGCAACCGCGCGCCGCACGCTCGCCGGGCTGGCCGGCCAGTCACGGCGGGTGCCCAGGCACGGCTACCAGGTGCTATGGGACGGCAAGCCCGCCGGGACCGTCACCAGCGGCGCACCGTCCCCGACCCTGGGCATGCCGATCGCGATGGCATACCTGGAGCCGGACGTGGCGCGCCAGGCGGCGGGCGGCGCTGCGGGAGGCCGGCTCGCCGTCGACGTGCGGGGCAGCGCCGAGCCCGCCGTCCTGGTCCCGCTGCCGTTCTACCGCCGCCCGGCCTGACCCCCGACGACCGGACCGGACTCCGCACTGATCCCCCCACTGAGAGGCGAGCATGACCGTTCCACCAGGACTGCGCTACACCCCCGAACACGAATGGGTGGCGATCGACGGCTCGGTGGCGTCCGTCGGCATCACCGACCACGCGCAGCGCGCGCTCGGCGACGTCGTGTTCGTCTCCATGCCCGCGCCCGGCGCCGTGGTGACGGCCGGCGAGCCGTGCGGCGAGGTCGAGTCCACGAAGTCGGTCAGCGACCTCTACTCGCCGGTGGACGGAGAGGTGACGGAGGTCAACGAGGAGATCAACGACGATCCAGGGCTGGTCAACGCCGACCCCTACGGCGCGGGCTGGCTGTTCAGGGTCCGGCTGGCCTCCGCCGACGGTCAGCTGCCGCCGGGCCTGCTGTCCCCCGCCGACTACGCAGAGCTGACGAAAGACATCGAGTGACGAGGCCGGCCGGAGCGAGCGACCTGAGGCGCTACAACGCCGCGACCGCGCACCTCGAGCCGCCGTTCGCCGTCCTGGACCTGGCGGCGATGCGGGCCAACGCCGCGTCCATGGTCAGCCGCGCCGCAGGTAAGCCGATAAGGCTTGCCAGCAAGTCCGTGCGGTGCCGCGCGGTCATCAGCCAGGTGCTGGCGATGGACGGGTTCCGCGGGATCATGGCTTACACGCTGCCCGAGGCGCTCTGGCTGGCCGAGTCGGGGGCGTGCGGCGACATCCTGGTCGGCTACCCGACGGCGGACCGCGGCGCGCTCGCGCGGCTGGCCGGCGATCCGGCGGCGGCGGCGGCCATCACGGTGATGATCGACTGCAGCGAGCACCTCGACATGATCGACAAGGTCATCGCGGGCAGCGCGCAGTCCAGCCCGGTCCGGGTCTGCATCGACATCGACACGTCCTACGTCGCCCTGGGCGGGCGGCTGCGGGTCGGCGCGCGCCGGTCCCCCGTCCGCACCCCGGCCGACGCTGCCGCCCTGGCCACGGACGTGGTCAGCAGGCCAGGGCTCCGGCTGACCGGCCTGATGGCGTACGAAGGACAGATCGCCGGGGTCGGGGACGACCCCCCGGGACGACCGCTGTACGGCCGGGCCGTCCGGTACATGCAGCGCAAGTCCGGCGCGGAACTGGCCGTCCGGCGCGCCGCGATCGCCGCGGCGGTCCGGGCGGTGGCACCGCTGGAGTTCGTCAACGGCGGCGGCACCGGCTCCGTCGAGAAGACGACGGCCGAGGCGGCGGTCACCGAGATCGGCGCCGGGTCAGGGCTCTACCAGCCCGGGCTCTTCGACAGCTACCGCGGTTTCTCCGGCCGGCCCGCCGCGCTCTTCGCGCTGCCCGTCGTGCGCAGGCCAGGACCGGGCGTGGTCACCGCGCTCGGCGGCGGCTACCTCGCCTCCGGCGCCGGCGACGCCGGCCGCCTGCCGCGGCCGTTCCTGCCAGCCGGGCTGCGGCTGGACAAGGACGAGGGCGCTGGCGAGGTACAGACTCCGCTGCTCGGCCGGGCCGCCGACGGGCTCAGGATCGGCGATCGCGTCTGGCTCAGGCACGCCAAGGCAGGCGAGCTGTGCGAGCGGTTCGCGCAGCTGCACCTGGTCGAGGGCGAGGTGGTCGTCGGGACCGTGCCGACGTACCGGGGCGAGGGAAAGGCGTTCGCCTGACGCCCGGGCGCGCCTGCTGGCGCGCGGCTACTTGCGGCGGCTACTTGGAGCCGCCACTTGCGGCCGCTACTTGCGGCGGCGGACGAACAGGCGGTAGACGGTCAGGCTTACCACCGCGAATCCGACCGCCGCAGCTGCCAGCCGCACCTCGGGGCGAGCCGCCTGCTCCTGCAGGCGGGCGCGCAGCCGCCGCGCGTTGTTGGCGGGACTGACCCGGTCCGCCAGGACGTCGATGGTGCTCGCCAGGTTCTCGCGGGTGCGCTCGATCTCGGCCACCAGCGCGTCAGGATCGTCGCGTGGCGCCACCGCGCCGCGCACCGCGACGGCGCGCTGCACCTTCGCCGCGCCGTCCGGATCAACCATCGCTCGTGTCCCTTCTGCGCTACGGCCTCCTTGACGCCACAGCGTTCTCCGCAGTATTCCAGGTCGCCAGTGTTCCAGGTCGCGGCAGGGGACCCGCGGCCGGCTCGCCGGGCACAGCACTGGCAACGATGTCAGATCGCCGCGCGCCGCGGCCGGCCAGCACGTCCGCGTAGGATCCGAGCGTGGCGGTTGAGGCGGTCATCTTCGACTGGGGCGGGACGCTCACGCCCTGGCACACCGTCGATCACGAGGCGCTCTGGCACGCGGTCTGCGCCAGTCATCTCCCGGCCGGGCAGGCGGCCGAGGCAGCGACGGCCATCCTGGCTGCCGAGCGGGAGATGTGGCTGACGGCCGAGCGCGAGCACCGGAGCTCGACCATCGCCAAGGTGTTCGAGCGGGCGGGCGTCACGCCGACGGACCAGCTGCTGGCGAGTTACTCCCGCGCGTGGGAGCCGCACACCTTCACCGACCCCGACGCCAGCCAGCTGCTGGCCGGCCTTCGCGGGCGCGGAATCAGGACCGGCGTCCTGTCGAACACGATGTGGCCGCGGAGCTGGCACGAGGAGGTGTTCCGTCGCGACGGGGTGCTCGACCTGATCGACGGCGCCGTTTACAGCAGCGAGATCGACTGGGCGAAGCCGCATCCGGAGGCGTTCCGCGCGGCGATGGCGGCCGTCGGCGCCAGCGACCCTGCGGCCTGCGTCTTCGTCGGCGACCGGCCCTTCGACGACGTCTACGGAGCCAAGAGCGCCGGGATGCGGGCGGTCCTGATCCCGCACAGCGACGTGCCGTCATACGACGGTGCCGAACCCGACGCGGTCATCCAGCGGCTTTCCGAGCTGACGTCGGTCATCGAGAGCTGGTAGGCAGCCCGCGGTCAGAGCGGCAGGCCGGCAGGCCGGCAGCAGGGGATGGCCAGGGCGCAATCTCCCGGCATCGCCCCAGGTTGGCGGCTGCTGCTGGCAGGATGACGTCATGGCACCCAGGGACGTGAACCGGCACCAGGGACGTGAACCCGCGCGGCACCGCGATCCGCCGAGGCAACCACGACAGGAGCAGAGGATGATCGAGCACACGACCGGAGGCAAGGAGTCTCTCGCCGCGCTGGCCGAAGAGCACAAATGCCAGCCGTCGGCGATCCTGCGCCTCACCGCGGAGCACAGCCCCGGTGGCGCCTACGCAGCCGACGTCGCCGCCTACATCAACGGAGTCTTCCACGGCACCATCGCCGTCACCGCGCACATGCCCGCCGGGCTGCACCTGTACCTGCCGCAATGACCGGCTGACCGGCCGCCCGCCGGCGGCCGCCGCAGTGGCCGCAGCTGGTGCACGTCGGTTTCAGCTCCCCCGGCCAGCCCGCCTCGGCGGCCGGCCGCCTAGTTCTGGCAGGTCCACTCCTGCGGCGGCTAAGGCATCGAGTGCCCGGCCGCGAGTCAGGCGGCGGCGTCTACCGTGACCTCGGCGCGGTCGGCGTAGAACGCGAGGTGCCCGGCAATCTCGGCGACCGCTGGATACGGGCTCTGGTAGGTCCAGATGACGTCCTCGACCACCTCGCCGCCCGGAACCTGCACGCTGTAGTAGCTGGCGTCGCCCTTGAACGGGCAGTAGGTGCTCGCGGCGGTCCGGCTCAGCACGCTCTGGTCGACGTCCGCCAGCGGGATGTACTGCACCGCCGGGTACGTCGACTCCCGCAGGGTCAGCGCGCTGCTGGTGTCGGCGACGACCTTGCCGCCGACGCGAACCGTGACCCGGCCCTTGGCCGGCTCGACCGTGATCGGGTGCTCGGTAGTGGGTTCCAGGACAGGACGGGACATAACGGGCTCCTCGTGGTCGGTCGGCGCGGCTGACGATGGCTCACCGCGTGCAGCGTCGACCACATGGACAGCGGTGTCAGCGGCGCAGGTATTCCAGGGCCGTGCCAGCCCTGTCTCCAGGTGCACGCTGCTGCCGGTCGACATCAAGATGGTGACGCCGCCCTGGATGGCCGCGATGATCGCGGCAGCCGTCCGGGCGTCATGACGCAGGGCCTGACCGCCCACGACTTCGTGACCGAGGCCTACGCGGTGCAGGCCGGCGACGTCGCCCTGGTGCACGCCGCCGCAGGCAGCCTCGGGCGGCGGGTCTGGGGATATCCCTGGGGCGAGTCCTCCCATTCCTCCTGCCGCCCGAGCGCGGTGACAGACTGAGCGGTAGGGTGTCTCCAATTCGCGAGGAGGCGCATGACCGAGTGGCGCAGCGTGCACGTGCCGCCGGGCGAGGTGCACGACCGGCTCGCCGAGCACCTGCTGGTCGACGGGTACCGGCTCGTTCTCGACGCGGAACACAGTCACGGCAGCTGGCTGGTCGATGCCCGCGACGGGCACGAATTCCTCGACCTCTACACCCACTTTGCGTCTGCGCCGCTCGGCGCCAACCCGCCGGGCATCGTGGACGATCCGGAGTTCATGGAACTGCTCGCCAAGGTGGCCGTCTGCAAGCCGGCGAACCCGGACATGTACACCACTCACCTCGCGGAGTTCGTCGAGACCTTCGCCCGGGTCCTCGGTGATCCGGCACTGCCGCACCTGTTCTTCGTAGAGGGCGGTGCCCTGGCAGTCGAGAACGCGCTCAAGACGGCATTCGACTGGAAGAGCCGCCGGAACGAGGCAGCTGGCCGGTCCCGAGATCTCGGCACCAAGGTGATGCACCTGACCCAGGCGTTCCACGGCCGGTCCGGCTACACGATGTCGCTGACCAACACCGACCCGGCCAAGACCGACAGGTACCCGGTCTTCGACTGGCCGCGCATCGACGTCCCGGCCGTCACCTTCCCGCTGGAGAAGCACCTCGCGGGCATCGAGGCCGCCGAGGGCCGTGCCCTCACCCAGGCGCGGGCGGCGTTCGAGGCGCACCCGCACGACATCGCGTGCTTCATCGCCGAGCCGATCCAGGCGGAGGGCGGCGACAACCACCTGCGCCCGGAGTTCCTGCAGGCGATGCAGGAGCTGTGCCATGCCTACGACGCGCTGTTCGTCCTCGACGAGGTGCAGACCGGCGTAGGGATCACCGGCACGCCGTGGGCGTACCAGCAGCTCGGTCTCGAGCCCGACATCGTCGCGTTCGGCAAGAAGGTACAGCTGGGCGGCATCATGGCGGGGCGCCGCGTCGACGAGGTCGCGGACAACGTGTTCCGGCTGTCCAGCCGGATCAACTCCACCTGGGGCGGCGGGCTCGTCGACATGGTGCGCTCGCGCCGGATCCTGGAGATCATCGAAGCCGACGGCTTGTTCGACCACGCGGCGAAGACGGGTGGCTACCTCCTGGACGAGCTGCACAACCTCGGTGACCGGCACGCCGGGCTCGTCAGCAACGTCCGCGGGCGCGGCCTGATGTGCGCCATCGACCTGCCGGACCCAGCGCTGCGGGATCGCGTGATTGCCATGCTGCGTGATACTCACGTGCTGGTGCTGGCTTGCGGGACGCGAACCATCCGGTTCCGCCCGGCCCTGAACGTGACCGAGGACGAGCTGCGGGCCGGCCTGAGCGCCTTCGACATCGTGCTGGACCAGCTGTCCGCCGCAGCCCGCTGAGGACATCGGGAAGAGGTCATGATGAGCCGCAACATCACCTCGATCGTCGGCGGGACCCAGGTAACGGGTGCGCCCGGCGGCCGGATCACGTCGATCAACCCCGCTCGCACCGATGAGGTCGTCGCCGAGGTCTGCCTCGGTGATGCTGGCACGTTCCTGGCCGCGGCGATGGCTGCCCGCGAGGCGCAGCCGGCCTGGGCCGACGTGCCGGCCCCGGTGCGCGGCCGCGCGATCGCCCACATCGGCCGGGTCGTCGAGGCCAACGCGGAGTCACTCGCCAGGCTGGTCACCCGGGAGATCGGCAAGCCCTACGCCGAGGCGCTCGGTGAGGTGCGGGAGATCGTCGATACCTGCGACTTCTTCCTCGGCGAGGGCCGCAGGCTGTACGGCCAGACCGTGCCGAGCGAGATGCCGGACAAGCAGCTGTTCACGTTCCGCAACCCGGTCGGCGTCGTCAGCGTCATCACCGCGGGCAACTTCCCGGTCGCCGTCCCGTCCTGGTACCTCATCCCGGCCCTGCTGTGCGGCAATGCCGTGGTGTGGAAGCCCGCCGACTACTCCCCCGCTTGCGGCGCGGCGCTGTTCGACCTGCTTGTGCACGGCGGCGGGCTGCCCGACGGCGTCCTGAACCTGGTGCTCACCGACGGCCGGACGACCTTCGCCGGGCTGCAGCAGGCACTGGACCACGGACTGGTCGACAAGGTCGGCTTCACCGGGTCGAGCGCGGTCGGTTCGGCGATCGGCGAGCTCACCGGCCGGCACCTGCAGTCGGCCTGCCTGGAGCTCGGCGGCAAGAACCCGATGGTCGTGACGCCGAGCGCGGAACTTGACCTCGCGGTGGAGGCGGCGCTGTTCTCCGGGTTCGGCACGGCCGGCCAGCGCTGCACGTCGCTCGGCACCGTGATCGTGCAGGAGAGCGTGCACGACGACTTCGTCGCCCGGTTCGACAAGGCGACGCGCCAGGCGGTTGTCGGCGACCCGTTCGGCGACGTCGTCTTCGGGCCGATGCTGGACCAGAAGTTTGCCGACCGGTTCGAGGACTATCTGGGGTGGATCCAGCCGCACCACACCGTTCTCGGGTCCACCGCGACCGGCCGGATCACGGCGGCGAGCCCGCGCGAGGGCTTCGCCGGCGACCCGGAAGCCGGGATCTTCTGCCATCCGACGATCGTCGACGGCCTGCGCGAGGACGATGCGATCTTCCTCAACGAGACCTTCGGCCCGCTCGTCGGCGTCACGACCTACCGCGACCTGAGCGATGCGATCCGGCTGGCCAACGTCCCTGGCTACGGCCTCTCGTCGTCGATCTACACGAGCGAGCCGGCCGAGGTCTTCGCGTTCCGCCGGGGCATCGGGGCCGGCATGGTGAGCGTCAACAACTCGACCTCCGGCGCGGAGGCGCACCTGCCCTTCGGGGGCAACGGCAAGTCCGGCAACGGATCGCGCCAGTCGGGCATCTGGGTCCTTGACCAGTTCACCCGGTGGCAGTCGGTGAACTGGGACTACTCCGGGCACCTGCAGAAAGCTCAGATGGACGTCACCGAACTCACGCCAGACGAGTCGTTCCGGCTCGCCGACTGACTCCCGCCACGCCAGGACGGCGAAGCAGCGGCCACTCGCCGGGGGATGCGCTCGACAGAGGCCGACAAAAACGGCCACTTCGCGGCCTGGGAACAGCCACAACTCTTTTCAGAAGAGGTCCGCGCGGGCTTCAGGCCACTGCGCAAATAGTGGAAAAAGGAGCCCGCCCGAACCGGACGCGGATCATCCCGGCAGATACGCGCACTGGCCACAACAGCGGTGGCCTGCCCTGATCTGCATGACCTGCGCCGGCTCCGATATCACTGGCGAAGCCGCGCGCAACGGCGGCTCGCGCAGGCGATGCCAGTTCGTAAGGCAACGACGCCGTGTGAGCGGGGTGCGACTTTGGTCAGCTGGCCCGCAGGTACGCGCCGATGGCCCGGCGGATCAATTCCGAGACGCTGATGTGCTCCTTAGCCGCGCGGATCAGTAGGGCGCGTTTGAGTTCAGGGTCCAGCCGCACGGATTCCACACTGGCTGCAGCTGATCCCAAAGGCGGTCGTCCGCCTCGCCGGTGGCGCAGGATCGTGTCGACGTCGTAGCCGCGCTCAGCCTCGTCGGCCATCGCCTCGACGTCGGCGCCGGTGACCTGCGTCCCGTCCGTGCGATGCCCATAGTCGGTGTTCACGCCTGTTCTCGCCTGCCCTTCGGCAGCAACCGCCGGTATTGGGTTCGCATTGGCATGGCGTGGATGACTGCTGGGCCGGCCGGGCGGTCCATCACTACCAGCTCCAGCAGGTTTCCGGCCCGGTCCGGGCCGAGCACCAGCCAGCGGGCCGGATCGTCACCCACCTCCTCAACGGTGATCGCGTAATCGATGGCGTGGAGGATGTCCTGGCCCGGGATGCCATGGCGCAGCGCCGAGCAGAAAACCTCCACCCAGGAATCGTACTACGAAACTATCAGGTTTTGCCTGGCAAGGCCGCCCGGCCATCGGTGATTCTGCCTCAACGCCGGGGTATGCCTGCCACAGCAGCGTAGTGCCGCCGGCGCTGTTCTGACCCGATTCCGCGAATAGCCCGGTGGGCTCACCCTGCCTCGGTAAATGATCTTGAGGTGCCGGGATTGCTGGTAGCGGACGTGCTGACAGCCCGGGGAGCTGGCGCCGGGTTCGCGATGTGCGGGCCTTCCTGTGGCCTGGGCTGGCGGGCCGTGGTCAGGGACGGGGGCGAGGCTCAGAAGGCGCAGGTCAGGCGGGAGCGGTGCAGGGTGCGGCGGCGCCGGGACCGCGGGCCGGCGGAGACCTGGGCCGGGTCCAGCGCTACCCGGCGGATCAGCAGCCGGGTGCTGGCCGGCCACCAGTCCGGGCAGTATCCAGCGACGGCGAC
>Ga0302324_100024766_pt1 | contig 11542 bp, 9 predicted proteins | sample Palsa_T0_1_FD_201949 | JGI IMG/M metagenome (GOLD analysis project Ga0302324, IMG submission 201949) | Peat permafrost microbial communities from Stordalen Mire near Abisko, Sweden - Palsa_T0_1 | ecosystem: Environmental > Terrestrial > Soil > Palsa > Peat permafrost | place: Sweden: Abisko... | reverse complement strand
GCAGCAGGCACGTCCCAACGTCCGCTGGTTCTTCACCGGGTCGATCGGCCTCGACGCCGTGGCGCGCCGAGGTGATATCGCGGGCGCGCTGGTCGATCTGCATAACTTCCCTCTTGGTCCGTTGAGCCAGGAGGCGGCCTGATCGCTGATTCAGCATCTTTGCGATAGCAGGCAGGTCATGCGTCCGTTCTCGCTTACGGATGAGGCTTTCTCGGTCTTGGTGGAGGAAGTTGGATGGCTCGCGCCGTACTACCTTGAGAAAGCCGCCGGACTGGTCAGGCCAACCGGCGGCCTGGACGCGGACGGGAGACCATTCGCCCGGCCGGACGACGTCCGAGGGGCCGTCAACACCATGTTGTCAGCCGAAAACCGTACGTACTTCGTGACATGGGAAGAACATATTCGCAAGAACTTCAGCAAACCGACCGCCACTGGCTTACAAAGCATTTTGGCTGTCGTGTGCCGGCGGCCAGAGGGGGAACAGTTCAACACAATCGAGGCGGCTGCTGGCAGCCAGCCAACGCCAGCGCGACGTGCGGCACTGCGTGACCATCTGAACGTTCTGTTAGCAGATGGATATCTCGAGTCGGCGACTGAAGGAGAAACCGTCCGTTATCGTTTCCGTTCCGGTCTGTTACGGCGTTACTGGCGTAGGTACATCGCACCATGAGCGGCATGACGACGATCGCGATCTACGACCCGCGCCGGCTGAGCCGGGAGGATTTCCTCGCGGGATTCGTCGCGCGAGAAGAACTCGTGGAATTCCTGTTGGCCCAGTTGCGGCTGAGTCTGGAAGGCGAGGCTCGCCATCGCCTCATTTTGGGTCAACGCGGACTGGGCAAGACCAGTCTGTTGCGGCGACTGCAGATCGGGATAGGTGACGATCCCATTCTGGCAGTCAAATTGTTGCCGCTGACGTTTCGTGAGGAACAATACAATGTTCGCTCGGCGAATCGATTCTGGCGCAATTGCGGTGAGGCGCTGGCCGAGGCGCTGGAAAACGAAGGTGATGCCGCCGCGGCCGCGCGGTTGGATGAGGAACTGGTGGCCGGCGACTGGCTCGAGCCGGACCGCGCAGGGGAGGCGTTCGCCGCCCGGATGGTAGCGACCGGCCGTCGGGCAGTTCTGTTGGTCGATAATCTGGATCTGATCCTGAACGCTATCCCGCCGGATCAGCACTGGCATTTGCGCCGTGCGTTGCAGGCGCCCGGTGGGCCGATCCTTATCGCCGCGGCGACCCAGTTGCCACGCCAGATCGGCGATCACGAGGCTGCGTTTTACGAGTTCTTTCAGTGGGACATGCTGGAGCCGCTGACCGAGGCTGAGATGTTCACCTGTCTTCGCCGCCTCGCGGAGGCCAATCCAGACAGCAGTGCGGCTGTGTTGCGCACACTTCGGACCCAACCCGCGCGGCTGCGTGTCTTGCATACCCTGACCGGCGGCAATCCGCGCATTCTGGTGTTGCTGTACGGGCTGCTGGAAAGAGCCGACAGCGACACGGTCCACTCCGACCTGGAAGGTCTGCTGGACCAGGTGACGCCGCTTTACAAGGCGCGTGTCGAGGAACTGCGTTCCGACCTGCAACGTGCCATATTCGATGCGATCGCACTGAACTGGGATCCCATCACGTCGCGTAACTTGTCGGCGGCCACGGGCGTCGAGATCACCAGCTTGCCGTCGGTAGTGGCCAAATTACGGGAGTTTGGCCTGATTGAAGAGGTTCCGACCTCGGGCGCGCGTGCCGGATTCCAGATGTGCGAGCGGTTTTTCAACGTTTGGTATCTCATGCGCCACGGTACGCGTCGAACCCGGCAGCGTGTGCGTTGGCTCACTGCGTTCCTTGAAACATTTTATTCGGTAGACGAAATACGTGAACTTCTGGGACGGTTGACCAGCAAAGCCACCAGCGATGCATGGGCCGGCTTGCTAGGGACAGCGTTACGGGACGCCATTGAAAGGGTCGATCCGGACGAGGTGCCTGGGACGGAAATGGTTCCCTCAGCGCTCGTTCAGATCATGGGCAAGGCCCTGCCGGCGGGCGATGGGATGAAACGTGCGATTGCGCGGGAGGCGAACACCTTCCGAGAGTTTTACTCCAAGCATCCGTGGATGTTGGCCTTGCTGGCCGCGAAAATGTTTGAAGTCGCGGACCAGCGGGCGCTGGCGGACGAGGCAGCGCGCCTCGGCGTTGGCCTTGCGCCGGTCTCCAGCGAGATATTGGCATTCGTTCTCTTGGTGATGGCCCTTCGGGATACCCGCGAATCCACCGAAGCGGCACTTCGTGTCGCACTACGTGCCGGCGTTGGCGACGCGTACGCAGCCCTGGTCGGATTTTACGTCCTGACCGGATGCATGAACAAAGCGCGTGAGCATCGACGCGGAATTACCGGCACGGACAATGTGCTCGCTCTGCTGGCCGACGCATTACTGGAATTGGGGACGAATAATTTCGGAAACGCCACACATCTGCTGAACGCCGCGCTAACCGAGAGCGAACCCACCCGATGGGGATCGTTCATCGTTATAGTTTTCATGCTCCTGCGCCTTTTTCACGGACTTGGTCATGGTGAACGACTCATTGATTGGTTCATCGAGAGTGGACAGGCCGATCGATGGGTGGCGCTTTACGCCGCATTTGTCGCTTATGTTCGCGGCGTGCACTCGCTGCTCGATTTCAATCCCGAAGTTCGTGCGCCCGCCGAGATAATTCTCATACTTCTTAGTGGCTCGACGGCGCCATCAGCCCCCGTCGCGTCACCAGCCAAGGGCAGGCCTCGATCGACAGCGCCGGCCACCAAACCCGGCAGGCCTCGCCGTTCCGCTCGCAAGCCTTCCCTCAAATCGGATCCCAATTGAACAGAGTCTCCGACGTATCCAACGGCATGAAACCGGTCGCCAGCGCCGGTGCTGCGATCGCGGCGATCGTCTCCGGTGTCCAACCTTCCGCGCGATGCACGATCCGGATCGGCCGAGGCGAACTGAACAAATAAATCTCGTGCATCCGCGTGCCGAACACCTGGCCGGTCACACCTTTCGCCGCATCGGACGACAAAAATACCGCGAGCGGCGCGTTCTTGTCAGGCGTCATTTGTCTCAATTTCTCAACAGCCGCCGCCTGCTCCGTCGTATTCGTTGGGATTGAACTTGTCATTCTGCTCCAGGCCCAGGGTGAGAGGCAGTTGGAACGGACGTTGTAGCGGGCCATGTCGAGAGCAATCGATTTTGATAAGGCGGTGATCCCGAGTTTGGCGGCCGAGTAATTGGCCTGACCGATGTTGCCGATCAACCCGGACGTCGACGTGATATGCACGAACGTGCCGCTTTCCTGAACCCGGAAATGCTCGGCGGCGGCGCGGGAGACAAAAAAACTGCCGTTGAGATGCACCGAAATCACCGACAGCCAGTCATCTTCGGACATGCGATGGAAAATACCGTCGCGCAGAATGCCGGCGTTGTTCACGACCGCGTCGATGCGGCCGAAATGATCCAATGCGGCCTGAATGATTTTGCGCGCGGAACCCCAGGCGGCGACTGACTCGGTGCAAGTTTCGGCGAGTCCGCCTTGCTGATTGATCAGCGCTCTCGTTTGTTCCGCCGGCGAGGCAGAGCCGCCTTCGCCCGACAACGACGCTCCGATATCGGCGATGATCACCTTGGCGCCCGCTTTCGCCATCATGATGGCGATTTCTCGCCCGACACCACCGCCGGCCCCCGTTACCACGGCGACCTTGCCCTCCATCAACCCGGCCATTCATCACGCTCCTTACATCAATCCGGACGTCGGGGCCGAACATGACCGGGCGGAACGCGGCTGTCGAGCGTGAGGCCGCGTGCGCCGGATTGGAAGCAATCGCGAAAAGGAGTAATCAGACCGGACGGAATCGCGCTTCGTCCATTCGTCCAATCCTTTCAGGAAACCCGACATGAGACAGCCGCAGCGCCGGATCGCATTCATACTGGCTTCGACCAACCACGGCACGATGATTCTGAACAGATTCGACTACAGAATGACTGAACCGGGTAAGGGTTACGGCGCGGGATTCATGCTGTTGAACACGTCGGAATTCGATATGAAAGAAGCCCGCGTGGTTATGGCCCTGCTGGATGCGAGGCGGCGGCGTTTCGGCGACGGCGTGCAGGTGCTGGATATCGGGGCCAATATTGGCGTGTTCACCATCGAATGGGCACGGCACATGGCTGGCTGGGGCAGGGTCCTGGCGATCGAGGCGCAGGAACGCATCTTCTGCGCTCTGGCCGGCAACATCGCGATAAACAATTGCTTCAACGCCCGTCCAATGTGGGCGGCGGTCAACAACCAGCCCGGTACGATGCGGGTGCCGGTCCTCAATCCATTCGTTCCGGCGTCGTTTGGTAGTCTGGAACTGCGGCAACGCACCGGGACCGAGGAAATCGGACAGAATGTCGATTACCGTGACGATTATATGATGACCATACGCGCCGTCTCAGTCGACAGCCTTGGCCTCGCGCGGCTCGACCTGATGAAAATCGACGTCGAGGGGATGGAGCTCGAAGTGCTTGAGGGCGCGCGTCGCACGATCGGCCAGTTCCATCCCATCCTGGTCGTGGAGAAGATCAAGGTCGATCAGGACGCCCTCGGCCGATACCTGGACGAATACGGCTACCAAAAGTTCGCCCTGGGCCTCAACGTCGTGGCGATTCATCTAACCGATAACTCAAGCCGGGTTTTCGCGAGGACCCCCGCTCCCGCTGCATGAGTTGCCTGACCGCTCGCGCGACCCTACACCAGGCGAGGAGGTTGGCGGGCCGGCAATGTTGGGACTCAATCAGGATTATCCGCTGTTGCTGTCGTCCGTGCTGGAGCACGGCGCGGCGAACTTCGGCCATGTTCCGGTCGTCTCGGTCAACCGGGATGAGCACGTCCAGCTGAATTACCGCACGGTCGCCAGGCGTGCCCGGCGCCTGGCTTCCGGTTTGCGCCAGTTGGGTTTCGGCCTGGATAAGACGGCGGGTTCGCTCGCATGGAACTCCCATCGGCACCTGGAGCTGTTCTATGCGATGACCGGGGTGGGTGCCGTCCTGCACACCGCCAACCCGCGACTACCGGCGGCGCAGATCTGTTATACGATCAACTTCACCGGCTACCGCACATTGTTCATCGACCTCGACACGATCGCGCTGGCCGAAAGTCTGGCATCCCGACTCGAGAGTGTGCGGCAATACGTCGTGATGGCACCACGCGCGGCAATCCCGGCCACCACTCTTTCGGAATTGATATGTTATGAGGATCTGATCGACTCTGGCGATCCGGATTTCGCCTGGCCGGTGTTGGATGAACGTACCGCCTGCCTGCTTTGCTTTACATCGGGCACGACCGGGAACCCCAAGGGTGCCCTGTACAACCACCGCGGCACCGTGCTGTCCGCGATGTCGACCGGGGCGGGTAACGGTTGGAGCTTATCCGCCGACGACTCGATCCTCGCCATTCCCGGATTTTTCCATTGCAACGGTTGGGCCGTTCCGTTCTTCGGCCCAATGTATGGTGCGAAACTCGTGCTTCCCGGACGGCGCGCCGATACGGAGTGGTTGTATCGGCTGATTATCGAAGAAAGGATTACCGTGGGACCCGGCGTGCCGACGATCTGGCTCTCCATGCTTGATCATTGCCGCGCGCATACTCTTTCACTGGGCTTGCTAAATCGAATTTTCTCCGGCGGCACCGCGCCGCCCGCCGCGATGATCGAGGGCTACCTGAAAGAATTCGGTGTCCGGACAATTCACGGTTGGGGCATGACCGAAACGACCAGCGGGTCCACGATGTCCTTCGCGCCGCGCGCGTTGCCGGAGCAAAATGCGTTATCCGTCATGGGCACGCCGGGAAAGCCGCTGTTCGGTAACGAAATCCGGATCGTCGATGAGGACGATCGCGAGCTGCCGAGGGACGGGAAGACCCCTGGACACCTGCAGGCGCGCGGCGCGTGGATCTCCGGCGGGTATTTCCAGCGCCCCGACATCGATGCCGTCACCCTGGACGGTTGGCTGCGCACCGGCGACGTCGCGACGATCGACCCCGATAATACCTTGCACATCGTTGACCGCGCCAAGGACGTGATCAAGTCCGGCGGCGAGTGGATCAGCAGCCAGGCGCTGGAGGATGCCGCCTGTCGTCACCCCTCCGTCGCCGAAGCCGCGGTCCTCGCGATCCCGCATCCGCGCTGGCAGGAACGCCCATTCCTGATCGTTCTGCCTCGGGCAGAGGTGTCCGCCGACGAGTTACGCGCGCATCTCGCTGAACTCGTGCCGAAGTGGTGGTTGCCGGACTCGATCGTTTTCGTTACCGAGCTGCCACACGGACCGACCGGGAAACTCGCGAAAAATGTTCTGCGGGACTGGATCACGCAAGGGAAGCTCACCCCATGACGATGCCGGTCAGCCGCGATCTGGGGTTTTTATTGCGTGAGCAAGCCGCCCGCCATGGTGCGCATCCCGCGGTGATCGGTGGCGGAGCGGCGATTGGTTACACCGAGATGGCCGCGCGCGCCGCGCGGATCGCATCGTTTTTCGTCGCTCGCGGTTTGACGCGCGGTGACCGGATCGGTTTGCTGATGAACAACCGGCCGGAATGGATCGAGACTTTCTTCGGTGCGATGATGGCCGGAGCGGTGGTCGTGGCGTTCAGCACCTGGTCGAAACGCGAGGAGCTGGCGTATCTGATCGACGACTCTGACGTTCGGCTGCTCGTCACATTGGATCAGTTCAGCGGCCAGAACTTCGCGGACGATCTGCGAACGATGCGGCCGCTCGATGTCGTGTTGCTCGGCGACGACCGCGACCCTGGTTGGCTGCCTTACCCGGCCATGCTGGACGCGCCGCAGGCCCCGGCGGGAATTCCGGCGGAACCTGAAGGTGATGCGATCATCATTTATACCTCCGGCTCCTCCAGCCGGCCGAAATCGGTTCCGTTGTCGCACGGTGGCATTATCGAGAACGGCTTCAATATCGGCGAGCGTCAGGGCTACACGGAGATCGATCGGGTTTTGCTCGCACCGCCATTATTCTGGTCCTACGGCAGCGCCAACGCGATGTCGGCGGTGCTGACCCACGGCGCGACATTGGTGCTGCAATCCCGCTTCGAGCCAGGCGAGGCGCTCGATCTGATCGAGCAACATCGCTGCACTGCGCTTTACACCCTGCCATCCATCACCGCGGCGTTGATCTCGCACCCGTCATTCCGGCCGGAGCGCACCAGCAGCCTGCGCACCGGCCTGACCATCGGTGCGCCCCAGGACGTACGGACCGCGGCGGAGGTACTGGGCTCGCGGGAGATCTGCAACGTTTATGGTCAGACCGAGACCTACGGCAATTGCTGCGTGACCTGGCATCACTGGCCGCTCGAACGCCGGGCGGCGTGTCAGGGTCCACCTCTGCCGGGCGTGACGATCCGAATCGTCGACGAAACGACCGGCGCGATGTTGCCAGCCGGGCAGCCCGGCCTGATCGAGGTCAAGGGCCACGTGATGCGCGGTTATGTCGGCGCCAGCGCCAGCCAGACCGGCGCTGCCCTGACCAAAGATGGATTTTTCCGGACCGGCGATATCGGCGAGTTGACCGAAACGGGAGACATCCGGTTCATCGGCCGCACCACGGAAATGATCAAGAAAGGCGGCATCAACATCTCCCCCGCCGAGGTAGAGGATGTGCTGATGCGCCATCCCGCCGTGGCGCTTGCCGGGGTCGTCGGTTTCCCGGACACGAGCCAGGGAGAATTGATCGCCGCGTTTGTCGTTGTTAAACCGGGCCAGACCATCACCGAGACGGCATTGAAGGCGCATTGCCGGGATCTGGCATCACGCTACAAAATCCCCGATTTCATTTCGGTCCGCGAAGCTCTGCCGGTCACGGCCACCGGCAAACTCATGCGCCGCGATCTGAAGACTCTGGCAGCGGGCCTCACACAATGACCAAAGAAAACTGGAACCTCTGGGCTGCCGAGGATGAAAGAGGCGCGCTCAACCATATCGGTGCCGAGGCGGTGAAACTGGCCGCGGCGCTGGTATCCTGGGGACAGGTCATCAGCCTCGCTCAGCCTTTATCGGCGCGCACGCCAGTCCCGCCGCATCGCGCCGGGATGCAGCATTTCATGGGCCGCTCCGGAGGCGATTACGCGGCCGGCGCCCGGCGGCCCGGCGGATTTCAATTCGCCGAGGATACGTTGCTGATGCCGGCCCATATCGGCACTCATATCGATGCGCTGTGTCACGCCTGGTACGACGATCAACTCTACAACGGCTTTCCCGGCGCGGGCACACGCGGCACCACCGGCGCGGCGCGTTGCGGCATCGACAAGATGGGGCCGATCGTGGCGCGGGGCGTGTTGCTCGACATCGCGGCGTTGCATGGCGGCCCGTTGGCGGACGGCGCCGCGATCGGTGTCGCCGATTTGGTGAACGCCTCGCGGGAAGTTGGCGGCGAGCCGGCCAAGGGCGATGTCGTGTTGCTCCGTACGGGGTGGACGGAGCGGGACCCTGAAACGATTTCCTTCGAGACCGAACCTGGCCTCGACCTCGCGGCCGCGCTATGGCTCGCGGAACGCGAGATCGCCGTTGTGGGCGCGGACAATTTCGCGGTCGAGGTGTTGCCGTTCGCCACCGGCACCATTTTTCCGGTGCATCAACGACTGATCCGCGATTTTGGGATTCCGCTGCTGGAGGGATTGATGCTGAAGCCGCTCGCGGACACGGGCCGCCACACGTTCATGTTCGCGGCGAGTCCGTTGCCGGTGGTGGGCGGCACCGGCAGCCCGATCAGTCCGATGGCAATTCTTTAGCAGGGGCGGATTAGCCAACCGTCAGCATGATTTTGCCGATGTGCTGGCTCGTCTCCATCAGTCTGTGCGCCTCCACCACCTGGCTCAACGCGAATGTCGCATGGATCACCGGCGCGCATCGGCCGGCATTCAGGACCGGCCACACAAGCTCCAGCAATTCCGCCGCGATCTGTCCCTTTTGCGCCGTCGTACGCGGCCGCATCGTGGAGCCGGTGATCGTCAGCCGCCTCACCATGACCTGCACGAGGTCGAAACTCTCGACTTTCGATCCGCCCAGAAACGCGATCAGAACCAACCGGCCGTCCATCGCGAGCGAGCGGATGTTCCGCGTCGCGTAGGGCGCCCCGACCATGTCCAGGATCACGTCGACGCCGCGTCCGCCGGTCAGTTCCTTGATCCGCACCGCGAAGTCCTCGGTCTTGTAGTTGATCGCGGCCTCGCATCCCAGTTGGACGCAGGCGGAACATTTTTCCGCGGATCCCGCGGTGGCATAGACCCTGGCGCCGAACTCGCCCGCCAATTGGATCGCGGTGACGCCAATCCCGCTGGTGCCGCCGTGGATCAAGGCCTTTTCGCCACTCGTTAGCCGGCCGGCCTGAAACAGGTTGGCCCACACAGTGAAGTGATTTTCCGGCAGTGCGGCGGCGCGAACCGCGTCGTAGCCTTTTGGCCAGGGCAAACATTGTGACGCCGGTGCGGTGCAATACTCAGCGTAGGCACCGCCATTGGTCAGCGCGCACACATGGTCTCCGATTTTCCAGCTCGTGACCGCGTTTCCGGCCGCGACGACCTCGCCTGAGACTTCCAGCCCCAGAATGGGCGAGGCACCTGGCGGCGGCGGATAGGAGCCCTGGCGTTGCGCGATGTCAGGGCGATTGACGCCGGCGGCCAGCACTCGGATCAGGACTTCGTCCGGTTGCGGAACGGGAAGCGGACCAGTGGCCAGTTTCATGACCTCGGGCGGCCCGGAGCCATCCGTCTCTATCAGCGTCATCTGGGCTGGCAATGCCATGATATGATCCTTAAGAACCGCGGGTGGCAGCCTAACACAGAAGCACAACCTGTTCAGCAACGGAGAACCGAATGTCCGACCCAGCATCCACTCTGCTGGCACCTGGCGAGCCTGCTCCGGTGCGCGTGCTGCGTGAGAGCGGGACATCGGATTTCGTGCTGACGGCCGATCATGCGGGCAAAGCGATCCCTCGGCGGCTTGGGACGCTTGGCGTCGCGGCCGCGGACCTCGGGCGCCATATCGCGTGGGACATCGGCATCGCGGGGGTGACCGAGCATTTGTCAGCCGCGTTGGACGCGACGGCGGCTTTGCAGACTTATTCTCGCCTGGTCATCGATTGCAACCGCGATCCGTCCTGGCCGTCCGCCATGCCCGTTATCAGCGAATTCACGGAAATCCCCGGCAACGCGCATCTCACGGAGGCCGATCGTTTCGCGCGGAGCAGAGAAATATTCCTTCCGTATCATCACCGGATCGCGGCATTGCTTGATGCCCGCGCGGCAGCCGGCCGCCGCACCGTGCTTGTCGCCATGCATAGTTTCACACCGGTGTTTAAGGGCGAGCCCAGGATGATTGAGGTCGGAGTGTTGTATTTCAGGAGGACGACGCTGGCGGAAATCATGCTCGATTTGTTGCGGAACGAGGGAGATCTGACAGTGGGAGAGAATGCTCCCTACGCGCTGACCGAAGACAGCGATTACAGTATCCCGTTTCATGGCGAGCGCCGCGGATTGGAACATGTCGAAATCGAAATCCGTCAGGACCTGATCGCGTCGCCCGAGGGACAGGCGGCATGGGGTGACCGTTTCGCCAGGTTGCTGACCGCCGCGCTGCCACATCTGGACTGAGCCGGCACGCGACGGCCGCATTGTCCGGCCAATTCCTCCGGCTTAGTCTTCGCGCAATCATACGGAGGAAACAGACATGCCCGGACCCGAACCGATCACCGGCGCCGAGTTTTTCGCGCGCAGCCTGGCGGCCAACGGCACGACGCACGTGTTTTTCATCGACGCTGTGTTGCGGCGCACTCTCATCGAGCTTGGTACTCTCGGCGTCACGCGTGTGTTGGGACACAGTGAGAAGGCGGTCGCCTATATGGCCGACGGCTACGCCCGGATCGCCGGCCGGCCGGCGGTGTGCTTCGCGCAGTCTGTTGGCGCGGCGAACCTGGCTTCCGGCCTGCAGGACGCTTATCTCGCCAACACCCCGGTCGTCGCGTTCACCGGGCGTAAGCCGCCGTCCATGCAACATCGCAATGCGTATCAGGAGATTCCGCATCAGCCGATGTTCTCGTCGGTGACGAAGTTCTCTGCTTTCGTTGAGAGCGCCGCCGATATGCCGCGGTTGATGCGCCAGGCTTTCCGCGAATCGATGACCGGTTCGCCCGGGCCCGCGCATCTGGATCTGAACGGATTGCAGGCAGACGTGATCGAAACCGGCATGGTCACCGAAGCGCCGGCCGCCGAGCCGGCATTTCAGATGCCCATGCCGCCGCATCGTCCCGCGCCATCCGACAGCGACATCGAACGTGCGGCGGCCACATTGCGGGCGGCGAAGAAGATCGCCATCGTGGCGGGCACCGGTGCGATGCAGTCAGGCGCGGGGAAGGAATTGCTCGCATTGGCCGAGGCGCTTCACGCACCGGTCGCGACTTCGCTTGGCGGTCGAGGCGTAATTCCGACACGGCATCGGCTGTCAGTTGGTTGTGCCGGTAACTATGCGGC
>Ga0302324_100024765_pt1 | contig 11542 bp, 15 predicted proteins | sample Palsa_T0_1_FD_201949 | JGI IMG/M metagenome (GOLD analysis project Ga0302324, IMG submission 201949) | Peat permafrost microbial communities from Stordalen Mire near Abisko, Sweden - Palsa_T0_1 | ecosystem: Environmental > Terrestrial > Soil > Palsa > Peat permafrost | place: Sweden: Abisko... | reverse complement strand
GGTTCGCGCCGGCCAGCTGCGCGCGCCGTCCGGCTGGGCCGCGCGGCTCCGGGGAGCCTGTGATGAGAGGCGAGCGCTGGCTGCTGCGCGTAGGTGAGTTCCTGGTCGGCTTGGCCGCCCGGCGCCTGCCCCCCGCCGCAAGCGCGGAGCGCTACCAGGAATGGGCGGCTGAGCTGCCGGTCATTCTCGGCGATCCGGAGATCAAGCCGGCCGCGGCCCGCACGGCCCGCATGCTGTGGTTCGCGGCCGACACTCTGCGCGGTGCCGCCCTGGGGCCGGCCCCGGCCCGCCACCGGGGGGCTCACCGCGGCCCAGCGAGCATGGGCAAGGATGCCCGCTGGCTGGGCGTGGGAGCGGCCCCGCTCGCCGCGCTGGTGGCCTTGCTCGCGATCCAGGCGCTCATCGTCTACTACGCGATCGTCATCTCCATCGGGAGCGTGGCGGGCAACGCATCGAACTTGCTGAGTTTTTCCCTGGCCATCGTCGTGGGCTACCTCCTCAGGCGGCGCCGGGGCGGGACCGGCCGGTACTGGTTCGCCGCGGGCGCGCTGGCGACGGTTGCGGGCGGTGGAGCGGCATACCTGGCTGGTCACCTCGGCTGGGGCCATCCGGTGCTGTGCACGGTCATCAGCAACTGTGGCTACGGGGTCGGGACCGCTTGCATCAGTGTGGCCGTGGTCGTCGTGTACAGGTCCCGCCGGGGCCGGCGGGCGGGCATGCAGGAGCGATCTGACCGCGAGCAGTTACGCGGGCCAGCTAAGGCATTAAGGAGCCGCGTCCGCGCGAGCGCGATGTCTCAACACGCCGGTGCGTTAGTTCGGATAGGTGGCTCGCACATGAGCCCCGGTGGTCGACGGTGGGATTACCCTCCCCGGCGTGCTCGGAGCGCAAGCCGGGCGAGTACCAGATCGGTGACCGGCTGCGCGGCTCGTGCAGCCGCATTCACGCCGGCCGTGCCCGCGTGTCTGACGATATCGGTGACCAGGCGGTATACCAGTGCGCGAGCGAGCATCTGGTCGAGTTCAGGCTCGCCGGAGAGGTACCCGAGGACCTCGTGACTCGCCCGCTGCCACATCAGCGTGTCCACGGCAACGACAGCGAGCGGCAGCCCGGCGGGGCGTTCCAGCGGCGAGAAGTCGATGACGGCGGGCGGCAGTCCGTCGGCGAAGAGCACGTTTCCCGCGAGGTCCGCATGGATCAGCTGGTTCGGCAGGTCAATCGGCCGCAGTGCGGCCAGCAGCCGCCGCACCTGTCCAGCAAGCGGGCCCGCACCCGGGCCGAGCAGCGGGCCCGGATCACGTTCGCCCCACGCCACCTCATCGCCGATCGTCCACGGATTTTCTACCGTGGCCCGCCATGGCGGCACGGAAACACCGATCAGCGCGGCACTCAGCGCACGGCTCACTGCGACCATGCCAGGCCAGCGCGGCGAGACGCCAGCCCAGTCCGCCGCGGCGCCGGGCACCCACCGGTAGGCTGTCCATCCCAGCGCCACCCAGTCCCCGGTCAGGGCCCGCACCGGCCGCGGAACCCGGAAGCCGGGACCAGCCAGCCCGTCGTAGACCTCGGCGAACCATCTTCCCTCCCGCGCCGAATCGGCGGGCTTGAGTACCACCATTCCCGCCCGCCACGCAGTTCCCTGCCCTCCGGGGAGCCGCACCGGGACGGCACCGGCCAGCCTGAACGCGGCAAGCACTTCCTCGGGTACACCGTCCGAGCGTTGAGAACCAGGCACGCAGGAGATGATAAGGACCACCCACCCGCGTAGCCAACCGGTTTACGGTCCCTGAAGGGACGGCCTGAGCGGCGCTCAACTCAGCCAGCGCTGCGCTTTGGCCCGTCACGATAACAGCAAGAAGCAGAGGCGCGGGAAAACCCCGTACGAGCCGTTCAGATGGCCGAACCCCGATAGCACGGGCATTCAGGACGGGGAGTGGGGGAGGAGTCCACCATTGGGTCACAGCCAGGTAGGTGTTCCCGAGGCGTCGGCTGAGTGCGCCATGTTCCATCGCTGCGGGTGGATCACTGGCGGTCAGTCCTGCTTTGCAGCGTATGCTCGTAATGGAGTTCTTGACCGATGATGAGGCGGCCGTGAACGCCTCGGCCGCCGTCTACTCGGCGATGTCGAAATCACCGAACCGCGTGGTCAGGGCGGCTATCACCCGCGCCCGCTTCTCGTGGCGGGCCCGGGTGACCCCCTCCTCGGCGTCACTCACTGGAACAGCCGGACCTCGATCTTCCGATCGCAGACCTTCGACGCCTCGGCGGCGAGCTTGAGCGCCACATCCAGGTCGGGGGCTTCCCACACCCAGAGGCCCGCGAGATACTCCTTCGACTCGACGAAAGGCCCGTCGCTGAACACCGCCTGCTCGCCCCGGTTGTCGATGACCGTGGCCGCGTCGGTGTCCGCGAGTCCGCCCGCGAAAACCCAGTAGCCCCCGGCGATCAGCCGTTCGTTGAACGCGCTGATGGCAGGCCGCCTGTCCGTGCTGCCGGGATTGCTCTTGTCCTCGATGACGGAAACCAGGTACTGCATCTGAAGATCATCTCCTGTGGGGTCAAGACAGGGTGGTTCGGCGGTCAGGGAATTCAGGCCGTTGCATACCGCGGGCGCCCGGCCGGCCGGCAGACCTGGATCGACACGCCCTTGGAGTCGACCCGCGACTCGGCCAGGTCGAGCGCAAGATCCGGACCGGTCTCCGGGAACAGCCGCGCGCCCTGGCCGAGAACCACCGGGATCACGATCAGGATCATCTCCTCGACCAGATCGTTCTCCAGCAGCCACCGGGTCAGGGCGCCGCTGCCGTGCACCTGCAGCTCACCCCCGGGCTTGGCCTTCAGCTCGCTGATGGCCGCCGCGAGGTCACCGCGGAGAACGGTCGTGTCCGCCCAACGCGGCGCGGTGAGCGTCTTCGAGGCAACGTACTTGGGGGCCTGGTTCAAGGCCACGCCGATGGGATGTGCACGCATCTGGCCGGTTGATCCCCAGGAGCCGGCGAACAACTCGTAGGTGCGCCGGCCGAACAGGAACGCCTCGGCGCGCTGGTAGGTCTGCGTGATGAACGTCCTGGTCTCCCCGTCACCCGCCCCCCGGGCCCATCCGCCCCGCTCGAATCCGTTCCTGCGGTCATCCGACGCACTGCCGTTTCCCTGCATCACTCCGTCGAGGGTGACCTGGGTCATGGTCGTCAGCTTCATGATCGCGGTTCCTTCACCTTGGTGCCGCCCCTTGCGGGCGGCCTCACCCCCGCTACGAACACCACCGCCCCGATCCGACATTGCCTCCCGGATTTCTTGGAAGAACTTCCGGGACCTGTACTAGTGGCCGCGGTTGACCCGCCGCTCGTCCCACACCGGCTCGGAGGTCTCGCGGACCACGCCGTCTGTGCCGAAGATGAGGAAGCGGTCGAAGGTGCGGGCGAACCAGCGGTCGTGGGTGACCGCGAGCACGGTCCCCTCGTAGGACTCCAGGCCTTCCTGGAGTGCCTCGGCCGACTCCAGGTCGAGGTTGTCCGTCGGCTCGTCGAGCAGCAGCGCGGTCGCTCCCGCCAGCTCGAGCAGCAGGATCTGGAACCGCGCCTGCTGCCCGCCGGACAGCCTGTGGAACAGCTGGTCGCCCTGACGGTCCAGCTCGTACCGGCGCAGCACGTTCATCGCGGCGCCGCGATCCCTGGCATACGAGTCCCACAGGATGCCGGTGAGTGTCCGCCCCTCAAGTTCGGGGTGGGCATGGGTCTGCGCGAAGAAGCCGGGGACGACGCGGGCACCGAGTTTCCAGGTCCCGGTGTGGGCCACGTCCTGGCCCGCCAGGAGCCGCAGAAAATGCGACTTGCCTGACCCGTTGGAGCCGAGCACGGCCACCCGTTCGCCGTAGAAGACTTCCAGGTCGAACGGCTTCATCAGCCCGGTGAGCTCAAGATCCTTGCAGGTGACGGCCCGCATGCCGGTGCGGCCGCCGCGCAGCCGCATCCGGATGTCCTGCTTGTGCGGCGGCTCGGGCGGCGGTCCGGCCTCCTCGAACTTGCGCAGCCGGGTCTGGGCGGCGGCATACCGGGACGCCATCTCGTCACTACGCGCGGCGTACTGCTGCATGTCCAGTACGAGCTTCTTGAGCTGGGCATGCTTCTCATCCCATCGGCGACGCAGTTCTTCGAACCGCTCGAAGCGGCGCTCGCGTGCCTCGTGGAAGCTGGCGAACCCGCCGCCGTGCACCCATAGGTCGGAGCCGCCGGGAGCCGGCTCGACACTCACGATGAGCGAGGCGGCACGGACGAGCAGTTCACGGTCGTGCGAGACGAACAGCACCGTCTTGGCCGTCTGCCGCAGCTGGTCCTCCAGCCAGAGCTTGCCCGGGACGTCGAGGTAGTTGTCCGGCTCGTCGAGCAGCAGCACCTCGTCGGGGCCGCTCAGCAGGGCCTCGAGCACGAGGCGCTTCTGCTCGCCGCCCGACAGGGTGCGCACCTGGCGCCACTGCGCCTTCTCGTACGGCACCCCGAGCGCGGCCATGGTACACATGTCCCAGATCGTCTCAGCCGCATACCCGCCGGCGTCGCCCCAGTCGGACAGCGCCCGCGCGTACGCCATCTGGTCGGCCTCGTTATCGCGTTCCATGATCGCCAGCTCCCCCGCGTCCACGGAACGCGCCGCGTCCCTGATCGCTGGCCGCGCCACGGTCACCAGCAGGTCCCGGACGGTGCGCTCGTCCCGCACCGAGCCGACGAACTGGGGCATCACGCCCAGCCCGCCGCTGGTCGTGACGGCACCTGAATCAGGCTTCAACTCGCCGGACAGCAGCCTCAGCAGGGTCGTCTTGCCTGCGCCGTTCGGTCCCACCAGCGCTGCCACGTCGCCCTGCCCAACCCGGAAACTGACGTCGTTAAGCAGCAGCCGTCCGTCAGGCAGGTAGTAATCGAGGTGGGAGACTTGCAGGTGGCCCATGTTCTCATCATGGCCGACGCGCTAGCTCAACCGCATCGCGTGTACCTGATGACATCAGTCTTACCGACACCCCGGTTACCGAGCGCGACGGCCCCGAGGCGGAGTTGGCTGCTCTGACGACCGTCGCCGGCCTGGAGCACTCCTATCTGTGGCACGCTGCCCTGGCGGACAACCTGCGCCGGCTTGGCCGCGCGAGCGAGGCGGCCGGAGAACTTCACACCGCGGTGACCCTGGCGCCCGGCGAAGTCGAGCAGCGTCTTCTGCAGGGCCGTCTGCGTACGGTGCGGTCCGCGCTCGGCTGACGGCCTTTTCTAGCTTTGGGATATCTCCCGGGGCCGGTGCGTCGGCCGCCTGACGCGGAAGGCGCCTGGACGGAGCGGGGTACCGAGCAGCTGGCTAACGAGCGCGCGATGGGCGGCGTGGAGGGTGCGGACGGCCGCCGGCGCGAGGCCTGGCTTCACCGGCTCCTGGCCGCCTCGGGGTCGGCCTGGCTTGGTCGGGATCCACAGGTGGCCAGGGTCGCTGCCCTCGAGTTCGGCGATGATCATCGCCCGGGCGCCAAGCCACCGGGTGAGGATCTGCACGGTCGAGCTGCTCAGAGGGCAAGACCCGCCAGCGAGGTCCACGCGTGCCTCGCCATCGAGATGCAGCGCGCTGACTTTGAGCCGGGCGAGGTCCGGGACGGTCCGGCTGGTGTCGGCGACGAGCGCGGCCACGGCGGCGGTGCGCAGCGAGGTCGCGGCGTTGGCATGGACGGGCCTACGGACGGTCAGGTCGTGGAGGAGGCGCTCGGTATCGGCGGGGCTTAGGTAGTAGCCCCACGTGGGTGCCTGGCTGTCATGGCGGTCGGACAGGCAGAGGAATTCGGCGAACGCGTTGTAGGAGTCGATGCGCACGCGCATCGAGTTGGAGTAGGCGGCCGCGTCGGGGCCGCGGAGAGTGTTGCGGGTGCGGGTCTTGCCAGCGGCCGCGTCAGAGAGCCATGCGTCGGCCCGCGCAGGGTCCATAAGCTCGCCGACCGCGATATCCATGGTGCCGGTATCCTCCCGGGCGTGCTGCAGATACTCGTCGAGGTAGTGCCTGCGGATTCGCCGGGTGGTGACGGTGAACTGGCGATCGGCCAGATGGCGGATGAAGTCGTCAATGGCTTCGCGTGCCGACCTATCCCCCGCAGCTGGCATGCCGGAAGACTACCTCCTCTATTTGATAACAGCAAGAAGCGCCCCGCAAACAACCTCCGCGCACGCACCCCGGCTGCGTTCCTGGTTCGGCACGGACCAATCCGGATCGAATCGGTCCGGGTCGAGTCGTCCCGGACCAGGTAAGGCGCGGCAGGTGCGCCTGACAGTTTAGCTACTCGCTTCTTGCTGTTATCAGCAAGAAGCGAGTAGCTAAAGCTGGGATGACATCTCTTCATTGCTTCAGCCGCTACCCGGCTTGCCGTGCTGCCTCGCGAGCCTGCTCCAGCTGGTCGATACTGACCGGGCCGACCTCCGGCAGGCCGGTAGCCGTCCACGCCTGCTGGGCCCGCGACACGTCACCGCCCGCCTCTTGCAGCACCATCTTCTTCGCTGCCGTGTTGGGCACGGCCCCGTCGACGCCGAGATCCATGAGGTGCGCCAGCATCCGAACCGACTGGTTCCGTTGCCCCGTCTTCCGCTCGTTGTACCGGTAGACGAGCACCCAGCGTCCTTCCAGGGAACGGGCCCGCTCGATCAGCGCTTGTCCGCGATCGGTGTCCTTCTGCTCGGTGCGGATCGGCTCGCTCTCCCCCGACGGCAGGCGCAGCGTGAGCAGCCCGCGACGGCTCGATTCCTCAATGTCGACCTTCTCCAGGAACGCGATGAAGGTCCGTGCTGACTCAAGCCGCTCGATATCCTGCCTCGCCTGCTGGGCGATCAGGTGCAGGTCCACCGTCAGGCCGTGCACCCGGCGGCCCCACGCCGCCTCCCCACCAGCAGGACACGGCCCGGCTGCCTGGGCGGCCGCGATGACAAGGCTGTAGTGGCTGTTGTCCACGCCGCCATTATCGCCGTCGGAGCTCGCCACTCGCGGACGATGGAGCCATCGTGTCGGGCCCCGCCTGGCGGTGGATCTTCTGGGTCAACGTGCCTAACGCGGTTCCCCCATCACCTCTTCCAGGACCCGGGAATCGGCGAAGTCGCGGAACAGCACAATCTGGCCCTCACGGATCCGGAGGATCTGGACGGATGTCGCCGCGAACGACTGGCCCGTCGTGGCAACGGTTCCCTTCGTCCGCAGCTCGACGATCACCAGCTCCGGGTCCTGGGTCTGGTAGAGCTCTACCACCTCGAAGTCCTCCAGCCGCAGCGGCGATGTCATGACGTGGCGCGAATACTCGCGGATCGCCTCCCGGCCCTCCAGGCGCAAGGGCGCGCCCGGTGGTCCCGTGAACGGTCCCTCGATCACCGCATCCGGCGCGAACAGGTTGACAAAGCCGTCGATATCCCCGCTCAGGAGCAGCTGGCGGCGCTGGGTCAGGACGTCGGCGGGCGTGGCGGTTGGCATGCGGGCTTCCCCTCATTCAGGCAGTTTCGTTCAACAAGCGTTCATTGAACGACCATAGAACGGAGAAGCCGCCTTGTCAACACTCGTAGAATGAACCGATGACCACTCCCCCGCCCGGTTCGCGCGCCGCACAGCGCCGCCGCACCGAAGCGCGCATCCTCGACGCCGCGACCCAGATCTTCCTCGCCGCCGGGTACGAGCGGAGCACCATCCGGGCCGTGGCCTCGACCGCAGGCGTGGACCCGGGCCTGGTCATGCACTACTTCGGGTCCAAGCAGGAGCTATTCCGGCGAGTGATCGACGCCGCCCCCGTCCCTGAGGTCAGCGGAGAGCCCGGGCAGGCGGCCGAGCAGATCCTCGGCTCGCTCGCCGACCGGCTGGCGAACGAGCCAACAGCATCGCTTACCCTCTTGCGCTCGATGCTGACCAATCCCGAGGCCGCCAGCGCCGCCAGCGTCGCCGCGGCCCGCTACGAGGCGCAGATCGCGAAGGCCATCCCCGCCGGCGACGCGAGCCTACGGGCCGCGATCATCAGTGCCATCACCCTCGGCGTCATGGTCTCCCGGCACCTCATCAAATCCGACGAGCTCGCCACCGCCGACCCGGCACAGGTCATCAGCCTGCTGCGTCCCTGCATGATCTCGCTAGCAGCCCAGCCCCAGTCCCCGCCCCGCTAGCCATCCGGTCGTCGCGTAAACCGCTTGCCAATATGCTCGTGCGGAAGCTTCTGGGCGACGGACACCTGTCCCATCGACTCCTCCTGATGGTCTCGGTAATTCAGGCCGATGCAGAGAACTTTGTCCGGATCCGGGATGGGTGGACCCAACCGGAGAGTCTTCGCTTGCAGGCCGAGTTCGGCCGAAAATGTATCCCCCGCGCGTGCAAGCTCGGCGCTTGGGTGCGCGATCACCGAGCGGACCGAATGCCAATCTCCCCGAAGCAAGAGCCTCTCAGCGAGAGTCTGCGCATCAACAACCAGCGCGTCTACAAGGACGCCGGCTTTCCAGTCCACCATCCGCGTCGTAACTCACGAGTTTCAAATGAACCGACCTCAATTTGCCTAGTCGTCTCTGGCAGGCATCTGCCGCGAATCGTAGCCCTCGCCCGTCGATCTGTCAACAGAAAGCGACCCGAATGGAAATTGGCCCGTGCCGATGCCTGCCGATTCCCGTCCAAACGCGCGTGCACCGGAACGCTAAACGCGCTTCCTTCCGATTCGGTCTCGCGCCCGGCCATAAAGCCCGGATATGCAGAACAAGTCGCAGCTGGGACGGCCTACCGGGGTGCAGTGCGGTCCGACCGGGGACCGGTGCGCGCCGGCGGTCTCGAGGCGTGATACCGGTGCGCGGCTAGACGGCCGCTCGGCGCTGGGCGGCAGATCTGTTGGTAGAACCGGCCGTATGTGTGTATGGTGGAGTGGTCGGTCGCGTTCGTTACCAACAACTGGTATGACCAGGGTGTACGAGGACGCGGGCTGGGATCTGGCCCTGGGTGAGACGGTTACGCCCGACGCGAACCCCAACTACCCGCGGTCGCGCTGAACTCACCGGGCAGCAGCATGGAAGCAAAATCGGTGACATAGGAGAAGAAGCAAAATCGGTGACATAGGAGAAGAGGCCATGCGTCAGGTCGGCATTGCGATGCACGCGTCGTCTCCGATGCTCTTGCTAGCCGGAACCGGGGCCGACGACCAGGTCGATTGCGCCTATCATCAAGCTGGCTGCCAAACCAAAGGAATGATCTGAATGGAGTTCTGCATCGGCACGGCCGGTAACGCCGCAAATCTGGACATCGTCAAGGTGTCGGAAGACCTAGGTTTCAGCCACCATGGGCTCGCCGATGGGCCCCTCCTTTTCAGCGATCCGTTCGTGCTTCTAGGCATAGCTGCGCGCGAAACGACTACGATCAACGTTGGCACGTTGGTCGTCAACCCGTTGACGCGTATCCCTGCCGTTTTGGCCAACGCCATGGCGACGCTGAACCAGGTCGCGCCAGGTCGGGTTTTCTTTGGAATTGGCGCCGCAAATAATGCTGTGAGGTCAATGGGCGTGCCCATCGCGCGAATGGCCGAGACCGAGGATGCGATCCGGCAATTCAAAGGTCTCATGGCCGGCGAACGAGTTCCGAACTCCTGGCGCGGCGAAACAAAGGACATTCAGTTTCTTGCACACCCGGACAACGGCTGGCTAAACGTGAAAGACCACATCCCGGTTTGGCAGGCCGCCGGGGGACCGAAATCCATCAAGAGCGCTGCTAAGTACGCTGACGCGATCATCTATCCAACGGGGTCGGACCCTGCGCTCGTGGCGCTCGTAAGGCGACTGATCGATGAAGCCGCTGCCGCGCACGGACGTGATGGCGCGCAAATCAAACTCGTCGGCTCGGCCTTCTTTGCCCTTCGGAAGAAGGGAGACACGGTTGAGGATGCCATGCGCGGCGGGTTTGGCAACGGCCCGGTGATCACGGGTGACACGAACATCAGACTCATTCGCCAATACCCCGGCGAGTTCGACGAACGCATCGCTGACTTTGCGGAGGCGGCCGTCAAGGCCTACACGCCGCAGGAAGGTGCCGACGAGTCACTTGACCATCTAGACATCTTCCGCGCGCACGCCAACGGGGTGATCGATTCCCGGCACATCGCAATCACAACCGAGTTCGCCGCTAATTCTCTCTGCCTTTGGGGCGACTACGAAACGATCGCCGAACGCGTCGCTGGTATGCGCGATGCCGGCTGCGACATTCCCCTCGCGCAGCTGGTAAATCCAGTCAATTACCGACGCGACATGGAGGATCTCGCCAAAGCGATCTACGGCTGAAGCTACGCGATGACCGCAGCGCCGGTGTGGTCTCCTCCTCTGGCTGTCAATGCTGACCCGCATCACAGGTTTCGGCGAGCGAAGTTGCCGGCCCACCAGATCGCGGACCGCGCACCTGGGCGTCTCCCAGGACTCGGCGTGGCGCAGGACACAGGCGCTCGGTCTACGAGGGTGTACGTCATGTCTGCCGGCGCAGCGGGCGCGGACGTCTGGCGGCCTACACCTGTGGGCGGCGGCGACTGAACCGCATGGTCGATCGCCATGATCCTGTTCGCGCTCGCGTTCGGGGTGTACTTCATGCCTGTGAGTTCCGGGCTGCTGGTTATAGGCTTCACCGTGACGGTGTCGATGCTGAACGTCGATGTCGGCGAGTTCTCCAACGGGCTGCTGCTGGACCGCCTTGAGCTGACTGCGGCGCACCACCCGTCCAATGTTCTCGCGGCAGCGATGTTCGGAGGCCGTCGAGTCGCGCTATCTCTGGGCGCCTCTGCACTCGCGGGCTGGTGCCTGCTCAGCGACAGGGCGAGCGTGACGTAGAGCGATGATGTCCTCCGCGTTTCGCCAGCGAACGGGTACGCGAACAGGTGAAAGCCTGCGGCGGAAATGGCGGTATGTGCCGGCCTGGCCGACGGACGTCGGGTATCGGCACCGCGCCGGCTGTCAGGTTGTCGTGAAGGAGAAGCGCGGCGCATAAGTGCCGCCTGCGGGAGCTCTCCACGCCAGAGCGCCGACGTATCGGGTTCGAGATCGCAGCGGCGGGGTGATCATGACTGCGCCGTCGGGCAGATCGCCGGCAAAGCCGTGCAACGTTCAGAGCAACCTCGAAACAATCGTCGCCAGCGCCCACTTCGCGCGCAATCTCGCCGCCGGCGCGGGAGCGGGCGCCCTGACCGGGTTTGGCAACACCGAACGGCCGCAACTCGCCACCGCATTCGACACCGAGGCTGATCTCGTCCGTGGCCTGCACGAGACGATCGGCCGGCTCGCGACGGGCCCCGAAACCCGGGCGGTCGGCTTGGCGAGCGACCCGATCTTCGAGGCGAGCCAGACCGTGGCCGGGCAGGGCGCGGTCCGCAGCGACCCGCGGCAGCAGTTCCTGCGGGCCTCTTCAACCTCGACGGCACGCTCGTCCAACTCCGCCGTCTACTGGCCGCCGCCTAGCGCCGGCCAGTAGACGCGGTCGATCTCGTGAGCGGGACCGAGACGATCGCTGCTCGCTGTGTCTGGTCCTCCCCCGGACTCGCCATCGCCTCTGA
>Ga0302324_100024762_pt1 | contig 11543 bp, 8 predicted proteins | sample Palsa_T0_1_FD_201949 | JGI IMG/M metagenome (GOLD analysis project Ga0302324, IMG submission 201949) | Peat permafrost microbial communities from Stordalen Mire near Abisko, Sweden - Palsa_T0_1 | ecosystem: Environmental > Terrestrial > Soil > Palsa > Peat permafrost | place: Sweden: Abisko... | reverse complement strand
CCTGGCTCGATCAGAACTTCGAGCCCGGCGGGCGGTAACAGCCGGCGCGCTCGACGTCGTCCAGCGGCCGCGAGACCAGATAGGCCGCGTAGGACGCCAGGCCGCCGGGCCCCTCGCCGCGATCGATCTCGGGGAGCGCCGTCACGCTACCGAAGCAGAGCTTGAGCGCGAGTTCGCCCGTGCCACGTCCCGGCACCACCACCAACCCGGGCTTGCTGAAATCGGCGCGCTCGGCCGGGGTCTCGTAGGTCGCCCGCTCGCGCTCGTAGATCTCGACCGCGGGGGCGTGGATGCGCGGGGACGAGGCCAGCTGGGCGGCGATGCCATAGGTCGGCGCCCCGACCCACGCGGCGCCCGACTGCGCCCGGGCGCGCTCGACCGCCACGAAGAATCCCGGCCAGTCGCGGAACGTCCGGGCCGGATCGCGCATCGGCAGGCCGCCGTCCGAGGGCAGGACGATGAAGACCAGGGCCGCGGCCGAGATCGCAAATCCCACCCAGGGCGCGGCAGTGCGCAGGCCGCCCAGCCAACCCGTCGCACGCTCCGCCGCGGCGGCCGCGGCGATCACCGCCAGCGGGTAGATCGGCGCCGGCCACTGGCCCTGCACCGCGTCATGCAGGCTGTGGATGATCAGATAGGCCACGAACGGCGCGCCGATGATCAGCAGCGGCCAGGCGATGCGCCGCCGCACCGCCAGTCCGACGAAGATCGCGATCAACGGGTTCAGCAGCATGAACTGGTCGCCGACCAGCTTAGCCAGGTAGCCGGGCTCGAAGCCGGAGCCGCGCACGCGGCCGAACTGTTTGGAGAACGTCAGCCAGCCGTGGGCGGCGTTCCAGAGCACATTCGGCGCGAAGACGGCGGCCGCCACGACGGCCGCCAGCCAGGGCCACGGCGTGCGCAGCGACTTGCGCCCCTCGGCGGTCATCAGCAGCCAGATCAGCACCCCCGGCGCGAGGAACAGCGCGGAATACTTCGACAGGCAGGCGAGGCCCGCCGCCGCGCCCGCAGCCAGCCACCAGGCCCCGTGGCCCCGCACCGCGCGGAAGGCGGCGCTGAGCGCGAGCGTCCAGAAGAGCGCGTTGGGCACGTCCGGCACGGCCATCGCGCCGCCCAGGCCGATCAGCAGCGTGGCGTTCAGCCAGACGCCGGCGCGCGCGGCGATGCGGTCGCTGAACCCGGCCTGGCGCGCCAGGTCGAAGACCGCCAGGCTGGTCAGGGCGGTCCCGAGCGACGGCAGCAGCCGCACGCCGACGGCGTTGTCGCCGACGAGATGGCGGCCGATCCAGATCCACCAGGCGATCATCGGCGGATGGTCGAAATAGCCGAACGCCGGCCGCAGCGACCAGAGCCGGTAGTAGGCCTCGTCCTCGGTCAGCGGCGCGAGCGCGCTGAAGACCAGCCGCACCACCAGCGTCGCCGCCACCACCGCGGCCAGGCCGGCCACCGGGCTGAGCGCGAGGCGGGCGGCGCGGCTACCAGACGCCGAGGTAAGTGCTGACATAGTTCCACATCGCGCCGCAGGCCGCGCCGGCCAGCCCGGCCAATTGCCAGGCGACGCCGTGCGCATGCAGCTCGGCCCCCACCGCGACGTTGGCGGCCAGCCCGACGGCGCAGAGGGCGCAGAAGCGCAGGTAGCCGCCCGCCAGCCGCCAGCCCTTCAGCCGGCGGTCGCGATAGGTCACCGTGTTGTTGACGAAGTAGTTCGAGGTCATGGCGGTCAGGGCCGCCAGAGCCTGCCCGTAGGCGAAGGGCAGGCCAAGGCCGCGCGAGCCCCACAGCACCGCCATGTGCACCAGGACGCCGCTCAGCCCCACCAGGCCGAAGAACACCATGCGCGGCGAGATCAGGTCGCCCGACAGCTTCGCCGCCACCAGGCCCAGATATTCCAGCGCCACGCGGCCATCCAGCTTGCTCTCGCCGGCTTCGCGGGCCTGGAAGGCGTAGGGCAGCTCCTTCACCCGCAGCGGCGCCGGTTGCGAGGCGATGATGTCGAACAGGATCTTGAACCCCGACGGCTCCAGCCGCCCTGCTACCCGGTCGACCACCTCGCGGCGGAGCATGAAGAAGCCGCTGACCGGGTCGGAGACGTCGGTCTTCAGCGCCCGGCGGCCGAGCGCCGTGGCGAGCTGGCTGCCGGCCTTGCGGATCGGCGAAAAGCCCTGCGCCAGCCCGCCGGCTTCCAGGTAGCGGCTGCCGACGACGAGGTCGACGTCGCCGCCGCGCAGCACCGCCAGCATCCGCGGCAGCAGGGTCTCGTCGTGCTGCATGTCGGCGTCGATCACCGCGACGAACGGCGCGGCGCTGGCCAGCACGCCCTCGACCACCGCCCCGGCGAGGCCGCGCCGCCCGACCCGCCGCAGGCAGCGCACCCGCCCATCGCGGGCGGCGATCTGCTTGACCAGTTCGGCGGTGCCGTCGGGCGAGTTGTCGTCGACGAAGATCACTTCCCAGGCGACGCCGGCCAGCGCGGCGTCGAGCTTCGCCACCAGCCGCGCGACGTTGGCGCGCTCGTTGAAGGTCGGCGCGACCACCGTCAGCTCCAGGCCGGCGCTCGCGGCTGCGTCGCCAGGCGCGGGCCGGTCGTCGGCGAGGGTGGCGGAATCTGTCACCCACCCTTCATAGCCGCTCCGGGCCGCCGGTCGAGGCGCGATATCGTCGCCGCGGGCGGCGGGACTCAGCGAACCGGCTCGGGCGCCGGCAGGCCGTCCCCTTCCCGCTCTTCCGGCTCGAGGCGGTGACGGATGCTGTCGAGGTAGATGTAGATGACCGGCGTAGTGAACAGCGTCAGGATCTGGGAGACGAGCAGACCGCCGATGATCGCCGCGCCGAGCGGCTGGCGGAATTCTGAACCCGTGCCAGTGCCCAGCACCATCGGCACGCCGCCCAGCAGGGCGCAGGCGGTGGTCATCAGGATTGGCCGCAGCCGCTGGTGCGAGGCCTCGCGCACGGCGTCGCGCGCCTCCATGTGGTGCTCGCGCTCCAGCCTCAGCGCCACGTCGACGATCATGATGCCGTTCTTCTTCACGATCCCGATCAGGAGGATGATGGCGATGATGCCGATCACGTTCAGGTCCTGACCGACCGCCACCAGCGCCAGCAGCGCGCCCACCCCCGCCGAGGGCAGCGTCGAGAGGATGGTGATCGGGTGGATGTAGCTTTCGTAGAGGATGCCCAGGATGATGTAGACCGCCAGCAGCGCCGCGGCGATCAGCACCGGCTCGCTGGACAGCGACTGCTGGAACGCCTCGGCCGTGCCCTGGAACGATCCGGTGAGGCTCGCTGGCGCATGCAGCTGGTCACGCGCCTGCTGCACCAGCTGGGTCGCCTGGCCGAGCGAGACGCCGGGCGCCAGGTTGAACGAGATGGTGGTGGCCGGGAATTCGCTCTGGTGGCTGATGGTGAGGCTGCTGGTGGCGTTCGGATCCACCTTGACGAACAGCGACAGCGGCACCGTCTTGCCGGTCAGCGGCGAGAGCAGGCGGATCGAGTTGAACATGTCCGGCGTCGCCTGCAGGCCCGGCGGGCCCTCCAGCACGACGTGGTAGCTGTTGAGCTGGGTGAAATACTGGGCGACCTGCCGCTGGCCGACGACGTTGTAGATCGCCGCGTCGATATCGGCTGGGGCGATGCCGAACCTCGCCGCCGCGTCGCGGTCGATGGTCAGGTTGACCGCCGCGCCCTGCGACTGCTGGTCGGAGCTGACGTCGGCGAGCTGGTGCAGCTTCTGCATCGCCGTCACCAGCTGCGGACCCCACGCGTCGAGTTCGTCCAAGTCGGGATCGCTGATCGTGTACTGATACTGGGCCTGGCCGGCGCGGGCGCCGACGCGGATGTCCTGCGCGGCCTGCAGCAGCGCGCGCACGCCGACCAGCTTGCCGAGCTGAGGCCGCAGATCGTTGATGATCTGGGTGGCGCTACGCGGGCGGCCTTCGTCCTTAGGCTTCAGGCTGATGTTGATGTTCGCCTGGTTGGCGCCGCCGCTGCCCAGGAAGAAGCCGACGCCGGCGACGTTCGGGTTCGCGCAGATCACCTTGGCCACCTGCTCGATCTTGCCGGACATCTTGGCGAACGACGCGTCCTGCGAGGTCAGCACCACGCCCTGGATGAAGCCCGTGTCCTGCTGCGGGAAGAAGCCGGTGGGCACGGTCGCGTAGAGGAACACCGCGAAGGCCATGGTGAGCAGGAAGACCGCGAAGGTGATCCGCATGTGCCGCAGCACCACGTCGAGGGCGCGGGCGTAGCCGCGCTCCAGGTTGGTGAAGCCGCGCTCGAGCGCCTTGGTGAACGGGTTGGACGGCGGCTTGGGCTGGCGCAGGAAGTGGCCGGCCAGCATCGGCGTCAGCGTCAGCGACATGGCGATGGAGACGAGCACGGCGGCGCTGAGGGTGAGCGCGAACTCCTGCATCAGCCGGCCGACCACCCCGCCCATGAACACCAGCGGGGTGAAGACGGCGATCAGCGAGATCGAGATAGTGAGGATGGTGAAGGCGATCTCGCCCGAGCCCTTCAGGGCGGCGTCGAACGGCCGCTCGCCCTCCTCGATCCGTTTCCAGATCACCTCCACCATGACGATGGCGTCGTCGACCACGAAGCCGACGGCGATGGTCATCGCCATCAGCGACAGGTTGTCGAGGCTGAAGTTCAGCGCCAGCATCACCGCGCAGGTCGAGAGCAGGCAGACCGGGATGATGGCGCTGGGGATCAGCGTCGCGCGGACATCGCGCAGGAACAGGAAGATCACCACCACGACGAGGCCGATGGTGATCAGCAGCGTCATCTCCACGTCCTGCACCGACGCGCGGATGGTCTGGGTGCGGTCGGCGAGGACCGATATGTTGACCGAGGGCGGGATGTCGGCCTCCAGGCCGGGCAGCGCCTTGTCGATGCGGTTGACGGTCTGGATAACGTTCGCGCCGGGCTGCTTGAACACGATCAGCAGCACCGCCTGGCCGGGAACCAGGTTCGGGTCCTTGTTGGCCGCCCCCGGATACATCCATGCGCCCACCTGGTCGTTCTCGACGCTCTGCTGCACCGTGCCGATGGCGTTCAGGGTGATCGCCGCGCCGTTCTTGTAGCCGACGACGAGATGGTTCCACGGCGTGGCGTTGAGGATCTGGTCGTTGGCGTAGACGTTGTAGTTCTTCAACGGCCCGTTGATGTTGCCCTTCGGGTTGTTGACCGTCTCGCTGGTGAGCGTCGTGGCGATGGTCTGGAGCTGCAGGCCGAGCGCAGCGACCTTGCGCGGATCGACCTGGATGCGCACCGCCGGCTTCTGCTGGCCGCCGACCGAGACCTGGCCGACCCCGTCGATGCGGGAGATCTGCTGGCTGAGGATGTTCTCGGCGTAGTCGTCCACGGTCGCCAGCGGCAGGGTGGCGGAGCTCAGGCCGATGATCAGCACCGGCGCATCGGCCGGATTGACCTTCCGGATGGTCGGCGCCGAGGGCAGGTTGGTTGGCAGCTGGCCGCTGGCGGCGTTGATCGCCGCCTGGACGTCCTGAGCGGCCGAATCGATGTTGCGCGACAGCTCGAACTGGATGGTGATGCTGCTCGAGCCGAGAGAGCTGACCGAGGTCATCTCGGTGACGCCCGGGATCTGCGAGAACTGGCGCTCCAGCGGCTGGGCGATGTTCGACGCGGTGGTCTCGGGGCTCGCGCCCGGCAGGCTGGCGCTGACCTGAATGGTGGGAAAATCCACCTCCGGCAGCGCCGCCACCGGCAGGTTCATGAAGGCGACGATGCCGAACACCAGGAAGGCCGCGGCGATCAGCGACGTCGCGATCGGGCGTCGGATGAAAGGCGCGGAGATGTTCACGCCGCGGGCTTCTTCGGGGCGCCCTGCGGCGCCGCGGCGCACTGGGCCGCGACGCAAACGGTCAGGCCCGACTTCAGCGTCATCTGGCCGTCGGTGACCACCAGTTGGCCGGCCTTCAGGCCGCTCTGGATGACGCTGTTCCCGCCCTCGCTGGCGATGACGGTCACCGGCTGGGCGATGGCCTTCCTGCCGGGGCCGACGACGTAGACATAGGCGCCCTTCGGCCCCTGGTTGACCGCGATGCTGGGCACGGTGATGGCGTTCGGCAGCACCTGCAGGGTCAGCTTCACGTTGACGAACTGCCCCGGCCAGAGCTGGCGCGTGGCGTTCGCGAAGCGCGCCTTCATCTCGACCGTGCCGGTGTTCTGGTCGACGTGGTTGTCGGCGATCAGGAGCTCGCCCGAGCCGAGGTCGGCGCCGGTTTCCTGGCTCAGGGCCTGCGCGGTCAGCGGCGTGGTGAAGCCGTGAGAGACCTGCACCAGCCGCTGGAAGTCACCCTGGTCGATGGTGAAGGTGACCGCGATCGGCTCGACCTGGTTGACGCTGATGATGCCGGTGGTGAGGGCGGTGGTGACGATATTGCCCGGGTCGACCAGGCGCACACCGACCCGGCCGGCCACTGGCGACGGGATGCGGCAGAAGTTGACGTTGACCTGGGCCGCCTTGACCGACCCCTCGTCGGCGACGACCGTGCCCTGGTCCTGATTGACCGTCGCCAGCTGGTCTTCATAGGTCTGGCGCGCGATCGAGTTCTGACCGACCAGGGTCTTGTAGCGCGCCAGGTCGACCTGGGCGCCGGCGAGCAGCGCCTGGTCGCGTTTCAGCGCGCCCTCGGCCTGGGTCAGCGCGGCCTGGTAGGGGCCGCAATCGATGGCGACCAGCAGGTCGCCGGCCTTCACGTCGACGCCTTCCGGCGCCACGTAAGTCAACCGCCCGCTGATCTGCGGATTGATCAGCACGCCCTGCCAGGCCTGGGCCGCGCCCAGCGCGGTGATCGAGGTGGGCACGTCCTGCATCGTCACCTTGGCGACGGTCACGGCGACCGGCGGCGGCCCTTTCGGCTTGGGCGCCTGATGGCCGAACACCAGCCAAAGGATGAGCGCGATCAGCAGGATACCGAGAGCGATGAAGCCCCACCGGAACCGTCGGCGCTCCTGCATTCAGACCAATCCTCTACTTCCGCGTCCGCCGGGGCGCATCGAACCGGGGTCCACTATTACGGATCAGCCGCCCTAGAATGTCAGACCCGAGACGCAGAGCATTTTTCCGCCACGCCGCGAAATTCCCGCGAGGCGCCCGACGTTTGGCGCAGGATCGCGCCGGGGGCAAGACGGCGCCGGCCGCTAGCGCCCAGCCGATCGTTCGGCGAGACCTTTGACGCTCTGGTCGCGAACCTTTGGCACGATAAGCACGTGCTCTGGCGTCGCGACGATGATGAAGCCGGAGACGCCGCAGGCCGCCACCTCGGGCCCCTCCGAGAAGACCAGGCTGTCGCTGACATCTTCCAGGACCGTCGGGCCGCGCGTCGCATTGCCGTCGGCGTCGCGCGCCTGCGCCTCCCACACCGCCGACCACGAACCGATGTCGCTCCAGGCGAAGCCCGCCTCGACGACCGCGGCGTTGCCGGTGCGCTCCATCACCGCGTGGTCGATGGCGATCGAGGGCGAGGCGGCGAAGGCCTCCGGATCGAGCCGCAGGAAGTCCGCGTCGGTCCGCGCCTTCGCCAGCGCCAGGCGCACGGCGGCCAGCACCGCCGGCTCGTGCGCGGCGAACTCCTCCACCAGGCTGGCGGCGCGCATCAGGAAGATGCCGGAGTTCCACAGGCAGCCGCTGGCGACCAGGCCCTCCGCGTCGGCCGCCGACGGCTTCTCCCGGAACCGCGCTACCGCCCGCACGTCGGGGTCGATCGCCGCGCCGGGCTCGATGTAGCCGTAGCCGGTAGCCGCGAAGCTCGGCTTGACGCCGAACAGCACCACCCTGCCGGCCGCCGCCGCCGCCACGCCCCGCGCCACCGTGGCGCGGAAGGCCGCGGCGTCCGGGATCGCGGCGTCGGCGTGCACTGAGAGGATCAGCGCGTCGGGATCGGCCTCGGCGGCCAGCAGCGCGCCGGCGGCCAGCGCCGGCCCGGTGTTGCGCCCGATCGGCTCCAGCACGATCCGCCCGGCCGCCAGGCCCGCGGCGCGCAGCTGCTCGGCGATCAGGAACCGCTGGCCCACGCCGCCGATGATGATCGGCGCGCCGAACAGGGCCGGATCGACCAGCCGGCGCACGGTCTGCTGCAGCAGGGTCTCGTCGCCGGTGAGCCGCAGGAACTGCTTGGGCCGCGCGCTCGACGACATCGGCCACAGCCGCTTGCCTTCGCCGCCGGACAGGATCACGGGCACGATCATCGCGCAGGCTTAACAGGCGGCAGGTTGCGATCAAGTTGACCCCGGCTGGCTCCGACTGGTCCCGGGCGACGCCATGTCCTATGTCTCGCCCTCCTCGAACCGCCGGAGGCGTCGCCCGCCCGACATGACCGCGATGGACGCCGTATTGCTGGCCGGCGGGCGAGGCACGCGGCTGGCGCCGCTGACCGTCACCGTGCCCAAGCCGCTGCTGCCGCTGGGCGAACGCCCGATCATCGACATCCTGATCGCCCAGCTCGCCGCCGCCGGCGTGGCCCGCGTCTTCGTCTGCCTGGGCTATCTGGCGCCGCTGATGATGGCGTTCCTGGGCGACGGATCGCGCTGGGGCGTCGCCATCCAGCCCAGCGTCGAGGCCGAGCCGCAGGGCACCGCCGGCGGCCTGCGCGCCCTGAAGGGCCTCACCGACGACTTCTTCGTGGTCAACGGCGACACCCTGACCGACCTCGACTTCCAGGCCATGGCCGCCGCGCACCGGGACGCCGGCGCCTGGGCGACGCTGTTCACCCCTTACGTGGACGAGCGGGTCGACTATGGCGTCGTCACCATGGACGCCGGCACGGGCCAGCTCACCGAGTACCTGGAGAAGCCGCGCCGCGGTTATCACGTCAGCTCCGGGGTCTATGTGCTGTCGCGCCGGATGCTGCCGCTGATCCCGGCCACCGGCGCCTTCGACATGCCGGACCTAGTGCGCGCGGCGATGGCCGCCGGCGGCAAGGTGGTCTGCCATGCGGCGGACGCCTACTGGAAGGACATTGGCCGGCTCGACCACTACGAGGCCGCGAGCCGCGACTTCGAGGCCGACCCGGCCCGGTTCGTCCCCGCCTGATGCGCGTCCTGATCACCGGCTCCGGGGGATTCATCGGCGGCGCGCTGACGCGGCGCTTCGCCGGCCGCGCCGACGTCGAGCTCATCGCCCTCGGACGCGCCGAACTAGATCTCGGCGACCGCGCGGCTATCGCCGCGAGACTCGGACAGTCGCGCCCCGACGTGGTGATCCACGCCGCCGGCCGCACGCCCGGCCGCCCCGGCGCGCTGTTCGCCGACAATGCGCTCGCCACCGCCAACCTCGCCGAGGCGATCGGCGTGGCGGCGCCCGAGGCCGGGCTGATCCTGCTGGGCTCGGCGGCGCAGTACGGCATCTCCGAGGACCACGTTCCCTGGCGCGAGAGCGATGCTTGCGTGCCGTTCGAGCCCTATGGCCTCTCCAAGCACGCCGCCGAGACCAGCGCGCTGGCCGCCGCGCGCCGCCACGGCTTTCGCGCCACGGCGCTGCGCCTCTTCAACGTCATCACGCCCGAGCCGCAGGGCGAGCAGGTGTTCGCCGCCTTCCTGCGCCGCGCCGCGGCCGCCGCCGCGGCCGGGCCGCCGCCGTGGCGGGTGCGGATGGGGCCGCTGACGGCCCTGCGCGACTTCGTCGACATCGAGGATGCGCTCACCGCCGTCGAGCGGGTGATCGAGCGTGGGGCCTGGGGCGAGGTGATCAACGTCTGCGGCGGCGAGGGCCGCACCGCGCGGGCGCTGCTGAGCGCCGTCTCCGCCCAGACCGGCGGCGGCGTGCTTGTGGAGGAGGACCCGCCGGCCGAGCCGCCGCCGATGCCATGGTCGGTGGGCGATCCCGCCCGGTGCGAAGCGCTGCTGGGCCTGCGTCCCACCGCCGATCTGGCCGGCGTGGCGCGGCGCGCGGCGAAGTGGCTGACGGCGATGGCGAAGGACGCGGCGGATGCTCGATCCCACGCTTGAGGCCGAAGGCCTGGGCCCGACCCCGTTTTCCGAGGCGCTGGCCGGCGACTGGGCGGCGCGGCGCGGCGAGATCGCGGAGCAGCTCGGCGGCGCGCGGGTGCTCGTGGTCGGCGCGGCGGGCACGATCGGCGCAGCGGCGGTGCGCCAGCTGCTCGGCTTGGCCCCGGCGCGGCTGGAGCTGGTCGACCTCGACGAGAACGGCCTGGCGCGGCTGGCGCGCGACATTCGCAGCCGCGGCGAGGGGGGCGGCGCGGTGATCGGCTTCAACGCCCTCGATTTCGCCGGCTGGCCCGGGCTGGCGCTGGCCGAAGCGGCCGGCCCGTTCGACCTGGTGCTCAACTTCGCCGCGGTCAAGCACGTGCGCTCGGAGAAGAACCGCTTCACCCTGCTGCACATGATCGACGTCAATGTCGTGCGCCAGCGGCGCTTCGCGGCGCACCTGGCGGCGCATGGCCTGGCGCGGCGCCACTTCGTCGTCTCCACCGACAAGGCCGCCGACCCGGCCAGCTTCATGGGCGCGACCAAGCTCTTGCTCGAGGCGGTGGCGTTCGGCGCGACCGAAGAGGGTGGCGCGCCGATCTCGACCGCCGCCCGCTTCGCCAACGTCGCCTATTCCAGCGGCAGCCTGCTGGAGAGCTATCTGCAGCGCTTCGAGGCCGGCCAGGCGCTGGCCGCGCCGAAGGACACGCGGCGCTATTTCATCTCGGCCCGCGACGGCGCGCGGATCTGCCTGCTGGCCCAGTTCGCCTGCGCCGGCGGCCGCGTCGCCGCGCCGAAGTTCGACCCGGCGTCAGGCGGGGTCGAGCTGGCTGACACGGCGGCGGCGTTCCTGCGGGGCCGTGGCCGCCGGGCGGTGTTCGTCGAAGACCCTGCGGAAGCCGAGGCGCTCGTCCGCGGCCCGGGGCCTGACTACCCGGTTCTGCTGACCCCGCGCGACACGGCCGGCGAGAAGGAGGTCGAAGTCTTTCACGGCGCCGGCGAGAGCATCGAGCCGCTGAACTTCGCCGCCCTGGAGGCGCTGCGCCCAGCGCCGATCGACCCCGCGGCGCTGACGGCGGCGGTCGACGCGCTGGAGGGGTTCGTCACCGGCGCGCGCCCGGCCACGACCGGCGACATCGAGGCGGTGATCCGCGGCGTCCTGCCGAGCTTCGCCCACGCCGCCGCCGAGGCCTCGCTGGATGACCGCGTCTAGCCTGCCCCGGCGGATCGCGCTGGTCATCTTCCGCCTGGCGCCGGCCGGCGGGCTGGAGCAGCACGGCCTGCGGCTGGCCGCGATCCTGGCGCGGCGCGGCGCGGCGGTGACGTTGGTCACCACCCGGCCGCCGGCCTCGCCGCCGCCCGAGGGCGTGGCGATCGAGACGCTGGCCGCGCGCGGCCGCTCCAACCACGGCCGCCTCGCCGCCTTCGCCGCGGACGCCGCCCGCGCCGTCGCCGGGCGCTTCGACCGGACCGTCGCCTTCCACGTCATCCCCGACTTCGACATCGTCTTCTGCGCCGACCCGTCGCGCGGCCGGCCGCCCGGGCTGCGGCGCTGGCTGCCGCGCTACCGGACCTACGCCGCGCTGGAGCGGGCGGCG
>Ga0302324_100024761_pt1 | contig 11543 bp, 9 predicted proteins | sample Palsa_T0_1_FD_201949 | JGI IMG/M metagenome (GOLD analysis project Ga0302324, IMG submission 201949) | Peat permafrost microbial communities from Stordalen Mire near Abisko, Sweden - Palsa_T0_1 | ecosystem: Environmental > Terrestrial > Soil > Palsa > Peat permafrost | place: Sweden: Abisko... | reverse complement strand
TCGTCGATCCCCACACCCAGGAGACCCTGCCCAAAGGCAACGGCTTCTTCCTCGCGCCCTGCATCTTCGATAACGTCACGCCGGAAATGCGCATCTATCGCGAGGAGATCTTTGGTCCCGTCCTCTCCGTGCTGCACGTGCCCAGCTTTCAGCAAGCTCTGAACCTGGTGAATGATCATGAATACGGCAACGGCACCTGCATCTTCACCCGCGACGGAGACACTGCGCGTGCCTTCGCCAACCAGGTGAAGGTGGGCATGGTTGGCATCAACGTTCCTATTCCCGTCCCCATGGCCTTCCACAGTTTTGGCGGCTGGAAGCGCTCGCTCTTCGGCGACCACAACGTGCATGGAATGGAAGGTGTCCGTTTCTACACCCACGTCAAGACAGTGACCGGCCGTTGGCCTACGGGCATTCGTGCCGGGGTGAGCACCTCCATGCCAACCCATGGCTGAGGCCATCAGCGACATCTGTTTTCTGGTGCAGGACCTCGACCGCGCCATTCAGTTCTATCGCGACCGGGTAGGTTTCAAGCTGCGCCGTCTGGCTCCTGGTTTCGCTGACTTCTTCAGCGCAGGAGTCACGCTGGCCCTGTGGCAGGTGGATCATATGCAGAACCACCTGCGTCTGCCATCGCGGCCAGGGTCAACGGGCGGCTGGCGCACCATGGCCGCCGTTCAGGTGGAAAGCAGCGACCGGGTGCACGCGATGCATCAAGAGCTCTCGGCCCGGGGCGTTCCGTTTTTAGTCGAACCACAGGCGTATCCGTGGAATGCCTATGCCTGCTATTTCACCGACCCGGAAGACAATTTGTGGGAAATATATAGCTGGCAGGAAGGCGGCCATGCGAACCTGATCTTCAGCGGCGAATCTTAAGCGGCAAACAAGGCCCCGACTAACAATCCTGCCGATGACCATCCCCGTCGATGACCATCCGTATTGATATTCAGACGTATTGATACAGAAGGGAGCGACGCAGAATGGAACCCACTGAAGCTACTCTTCCCCACTCTGGCGCTATTGAGGCCTATGGCATCGAGCCGATTCCGGAGGCCCTCAAGACAGTGCGTTGGCCGGACCTCTTCCTCCTGGTCAGTAATTTCCTGGTCAATCCCGGAACGATCCTGATCGGCGGCCTGGCCGTGGCTTCCGGCCTTTCTTTCTGGGCCACGATCCTTACCAGCACGCTCGGCATTCTCATCGCTTTTTCGGCGTACATCGTCATGGCCACGGTCGGCGTGGACTATGGAATCACAGGGCAGGTCGCATGCCGCATGGTCTTCGGCATCCAGGGAGCGAAGTGGCTGCCCTCCATCATGCGCACCATCGCTTCGGCGTACTGGTTCGCCATGCAGACCATTGTGGGGGCGACGGTATTCGTCGCCATCGCACACCAGTGGACGGGCCGCCAGTATTCCACAGTGCGCGCCGGCCTTATCCTGGCCAGCGTGCAGGTGCTTCTGGCCCTGGTTGGCTATCAATGGCTGAAGCTGATCTCCCGCTTCACCCTTCCGGTCAAAGTTGCCGGCATCGTCTATCTCTTTTTTGTCCTGGCCCACGGTCCGGGCGCGAATTATCGTCCTGCCGCGGTGCTGCATTTTCATGCGCAGTTCGGCTGGGCCTACCTGGTGGCCGCGGTCTGGCTGAACAGCATGACAGCGTCCTGGCTCACCATGATTACCGATGCGGCCGACTTCTGCCGCTACACGCGCAGTCGCAAAGACATGTGGTGGGGCACCATGCTGGCTGGCGGCCTGGCCACCGCATTGTCGGTGTCGCTCGGCGCTTATGGGGCCGCCGCCTCGCTGGGGCGGCAACCGAATCCCTTTTCGCTCGCCGCGGTGGTGGACCCACATTGGGTCACGATGGTTGTTTTGCTCATTGTCATCGCGCTCGACGAAAGCACGATCAATGTCATGAACCTATACACTGGCGGCCTTTCCCTCTCCAACATGTTCGAGGGCCCGGGCCGCTTTTGGAACACGCTCTTTGTGGGCGTCGTCAGTAGTGGACTATCAGCCTTGCCTGTGCTTCTGGAACGCCTGGTTCCGTTGACCACCGCGCTGGGCAACTTGTTCGCACCCGTGGCGGGCGTGCTGCTCTTCCACTATTTGTTTGTGGAGCGGATGCGCATCGACGTCGCCGCGCTCTTTGATCCCAAGGGCATTTATCACTACTGGCATGGCGTGAATGTGACTGCGATTCTCTGGTGCTTCCTGGGCGGCGGCATCTATTACCTCTTGCCGACTGTCGCTCTCCCCGCGGTGATCGTTCCCCTCATCACGGGCGCCGGATATTTGCTCACAATGAAGGTGCTGGCACGTCTTCAGCCCGACTCCGGCGAAGGCCAACAAGACTATGAGTTCCAGGCCTCCTCGGGAAAATAGCCAGCCCTATAAAGGGCCGGTCTGCCTCAGTTTCGGTTGGATGACAGTCAGACCTTTCACATGCGAAAAATGACGTTTGTTGAAGGTTGCCACGATGCTCCCGCGCTCAAAGGCACATTCGCTTGAGCCCCAAGGTGAAACTGCAGATCCCTCGGCTTCGCTCGGGATGACAAAGGTGGAAGCAGTGACTCTTGTTAGGAGCCGTCAGATCGGATGGACAGAGAAAAACAGCAGTTCCCTCCGCTCCGGTCGGGAGGACAATTTCCATTAATCGCGATGACCTCGGGCCAAATAAAGTCACAGCCTCTCGGGATGACAAATTTGAGGGCGGTGGCCTACCTGGGCATGCGTGGAAGCGGATGGACAGGACGCGCACCACAGCAACCAACTTAGTTTCGCTTGCCCGCGTTCTCTTCAACGCTTCTGCAAAGCTGCGCGTCTGGAAAGCCGTTAGTCTGCTCATTTGGACAGCTCTGGTCGCATACGGCTTCGACCGGCTTACTCCGCAGGACATTCGTGGAACATCCTACGAAGCCCCGGCCTATGGCAGCCGAGCGTACAACTCGCAGATCAGGTCGTAGTAGCCGTCGGAATTTCCGTCTCGAATATAGGTGACATTGCGCGGCCGATCCGTGATCTGCCACCAATCAGCTACAGAGGCCCCTGCCGTCAAGCCGTCTCCACATTGCACGCTGACATGGATCCTTCTCCCGGAAAACAGCTCCGGCCGCAGCATATACGCGGGCACGCACGGGCCATGCAAAGGCGCGCCATTCCATCCATATTTCTTCAGGTCGAATGCCTCCGAGAAAGTCAGCATATCGGCGATGGCAACGGCGCACTTCGTGCCCACCGAGCGCATGCGGTTGAGCCTTTCTCGCGTGCTAAGCATCTTGTGCGTCACATCGAGCGGCAGCATGGTGATCGGCGCGCCGCACTTCAGCACGATGTCCGCGGCCTCGGGATCGACAAACACGTTAAACTCCGCCGAAGGAGTGATATTGCCGCACTCAAAGTACGCGCCCGCCATCATCACGATGCCCCCGATCCGCGCCGCGATGTCGGGCGCTTGCACCAGGGCCAGCGCCAGATTGGTCATCGGCGACAAGGAGACAATATGCACCTCCCCCGGCGCCGCGGAGCGGAGCGTCTCCACCATGAACTCCACCCCATGTTGCTTCTGTACCTTGGTCTTGGGCGCGGGCAGGTCATGGCCATCCAGGCCGGTAGGCCCGTGAACATGGTCAGCTATGACCAGCTCTTTCAAAATTGGCCGTGGACATCCCGCGAAGACGGGAATTTCCGCCCGCTCCGCGAGCTCCACGATCTTGAGCGTATTGATCACGGTATGATCGAGTCCGATGTTGCCTGCAGTCGCTACAAAGCCGAGGATCTCAAAGGACTCGGGCGCGGCCAGCATCATCATGATGGCTGCCGCCTCATCCTGCCCGGGGTCGGTGGTGACGATAACCTTGGTTGGCATCAAGAAAAATTTCTCCAAATCAGCTAGGTGGAAGAGTCACGATGACGTTTAACCCGCCATTCCTCCCCCAGGAAATCATCCGCATCAAGCGCGACGGAGGCGTGCTGACTGCGGCACAACTGAAGAACTTCGTCGCCGGCGTGACCGACGGGACAATTTCCCAAGGTCAGATCGGCGCCTTCAACATGGCGGTCTATCTGCGAGGCATGACTGTCGATGAGCGCGTGGCCTTCACCCTGGCCATGCGCGACTCCGGAGATGTGTGCGACTGGTCCAACAGCGGGCTTGAGGCTGCAACCATCATAGACAAGCATTCTACCGGTGGTGTGGGCGATGAGAAGGCAAGCCTGATTATCGTCCCCCTGGTTGCCGCCTGCGGCATTCACATGCCCATGATCTCGGCGCGGGGCCTCGGCCACACGGGAGGAGAGATCGATCTGCTGGAGGCTATCGATGGCTACGACATTGCCCCACCACTGGAAAGCTTCGTGGCCGCGGTGCGCAAAATTGGTTGCGCTCTCATTGGCCCCACTCCGCGCCTGGCGCCGGCCGACGCAGCCATCTTCAAAGTCCGCGACGTGACAGCTACGGTCGAGTCCATTCCGTTAATTACCGGCTCCGTCATGGCGAAGAAACTCGCCGCCGGCCCCCACGGCCTGGTAATGACGGTCAATTTCGGACGGGGCGCTTTCATGCAGACTCGGGAACAAGCCGAAGACCTGGCGCACAGCATGCTCGGCGTCGCCACCGGCGCCGGGGTACCCACCGTGATCTTGCTGGGCCACATGGACGACGTCGTTGGCCACGCCATCGGAAGCCGGCCCCAACTGCGGGAGGTGGCCGCCTTTCTCCGCGGGGAACGCCGCGAAGCTCGCCTGCAGGAAATCGTGATGAGCGTAGCCGCTGAGGTCCTGGTGCTGGGAGGCATCGCCGGCAGTCTCGAACAGGCCCGCGCTCTGGCCCAGCAAACGTTGGATGACGGAGGCGCAGCTGCGAAATTCTCCCAGCTGGTGGCGGAGTTCGGGGGACCGCACGATCTGCTGCAGCGCATCGACTCGATCTTTCCCTCACTGCCGATCGCGCGCCCAGTGTTATCCAATCATGATGGCTACGTCCATTCGCTCGACGCCCGCCAGATCGGCATGGCGATGGTCGGCCTGGGCGCAGGCCGTCGCACCCCGGAGCAGAAAATTGATCATGACGTGGGTCTATCGCGCATGGCGCATATCGGAGACCGCATGGAGCGCGGAACGCCCCTGTGCATCCTGCACACCCGCGATGAAGACAGCTTCCGCATCGCCGCCGATGCCATCCTGTCCGCCATCACCATTGCTCCCGGCGAAGTGCCTCCCTCCCCGGTATTTGCCGCCAGGATCACGAATCGCTAAGCTTGACGCAGTACTTGATGCAACCGTGAGATGGAGTTTCATCGGGAAATGATCGTACGTTATGCATTCCGCCAGCTACGTAGAAGACTCGGGTTCTCTCTCACCGTAATCGTTACATTAGCTCTCAGCATCGGCGCAAATCTAGCCGTGTTCCAGCTTCTGCAAGCGGTGCTCTTCACTCCCCTCCCCGTCGCAAGCCCATCGCAACTGTATGCTCTTCACTTGGTAAAGTCTCCCTATGACGAGCAGTGGTTCTACTCCTACCCGGCGTATCAGCGCCTGCGGCAGGCAGCGGACCACGGAAGCCCCATCATTGCTCATTCCGGAGTAGGCAGCGGGATCGTTCAGGCCGGCAATGGCTTCTCCCAGGAAGCCACCCTGCAGCTCGTCTCATCTGATTTCTTTGCCGTTCTCGGCCTGGCACCTGCTTCGGGCAGGTTCTTTTTGCCTGCGGACGACGCCTCTGGCCAAAGCGAGCTGCCGGTCATCCTGGGCTACGATTTTGCGCAAAACAAATTCGGTTCGGCGCGCTCTGTGGTGGGCATGAAGGCCACGCTCAATCGCGTGCCCATCGTGGTGGTTGGCGTGGCTCCGGAGCGCTTCTCCGGCGTCGAGCAAGGGTCCGCCCCTGATCTATGGCTGCCTCTAGTGGCCCAATCCAGCGGACGCTTCGGCACCTGGTTCGACTCTCTCGGCCCCGGTTACAACATCGATCTCGAGAAGCCCTATCGCAATCAGGATGGCGTTTTCTGGCTCTGGATCCTGGCACGCATTCCCGATGGGGAAAAGGCCAACGCGGCAACCCGCTGGACGCAAGCACTTCAGCCGGATCTGCAAATGATGGCTAACGCGACCAAAGATGCAAACCAGCGCGCACACATTCTTCACGCGCAAATGCAGCTCATTCCCGCTTCCCATGGCGAAGGTTCCCTGGGCGCGGAATACCTGCAACCTTTGTCGCTTCTGATGGGCATGTCGGCCATGTTCTTTCTGGTTGGATGTCTCAACCTGGGGAACCTTCAGCTGGCTCGTCTCTTTGGGCGTCAACGGGAGATCGGCGTTCGCGTCGCTTTAGGGGCGAGCCGCTGGCGGGTTCTTCGCCAGTTGATGGTCGAAGACCTTCTCTTGCTCGCGACAGGAGGGATTCTGGCTATCGCCACTTGCCGGGTCGTCAGTTCCCTCCTGCTGCATTGGGCCTCGCCACGGAAAAGGCTGATCCCCGTCGATCTGCATTTTGGATGGAAATATTTCGCGGTGGGGATCGTTCTGTTGTTGGCTGCGCAGATGGCGTTCAGCATCTTGCCTGCCTGGCAGATCACGCGCAGCAATCTCTTGTCCATCATCCGGTCGAGCGCCGGCAACCGGGGTAGCTCGGCGAGGCGTGACTTGCGCTGGTCCACTGTGCTGCTCACCGGGCAGGTCAGCTTGTCGCTGCTGTTGCTTTCTATGGCTGCACTCTTTGCCCAGACGCTGCTCAACCTGGGCACGCTCGATGCCGGCCTCGATCGCCAGCGTATCCTGTCGGTCCATTTGGATCTGGCCAGTGGTGGCCTCGAGAAGCAAGACCTTAGCGGCTTGAATCAACGCATACTGGACCGTCTAAGGTCCTTACCCTTTGTTCGCGACGCCGCCATGCAAATGTGCCGCGTGCCTGGCTGCATATGGAATACGGCCATTCACGTTTCCGGCCAGCCCGAACTTTCGCCGGCGCAAATGCAGGGAGAAGAAAACCATGTCAGTACCCATTACTTCCACACCATGGGGATTCCGCTCCTGCAAGGCAGGGCGTTTAGCGACGCCGACCAACCCCATGCGCAGCGCGTGGTCATCCTTAATCAGGCATTTGCGCAGAGACTCTTCGCGAATCAGAACCCCATCGGCCATTTCGTCGGGTATCAGGCTGCTCCCGACGATCATGCGTTTCAAGTGATCGGAGTGGTTGGCGATGCCCAGGTAGATGGATTGCGTCGTCCCGCGCCCCCGGTTGCCTACTTCTCTCTCGAACAGGGCGCCAATCCCGCGGGCACGATCGAGGTGAGCGCTCTAGGATCCCCGGCCAACATTGCGGCGGATATTCGCCGCACTTTGCAGTCGATCGATCCCGATCTCCCCATCACCGAAATCGTGCCCCTCAACACCGAGTTCAGTGATGAGTTGTCGACGGAAAAGTTGCTGGCGCGGTTGACCGCAAGTTTTGCCGGCATGACGCTCGCCCTTGCCGTGATCGGGTTCTATGGGCTGCTCTCCTTTCAAGTGGTGCGCCGTACCGCAGAAATTGGCATACGGATCGCGCTGGGGGCTACGCGGGGCCAGGTGATCCGGCTGTTTCTGTTCCAGACGGCCACCATCCTGATCGGCGGAATCCTTCCCGGAATCATTCTCACGGTGCTGGTTGGACGAAGTGCGCGAACCCTTCTTTATGGTGTGCAGGAGACGAATCCCTGGGCCTTCGCGGCCGCCAGCTGCGTGCTGATCGCGGGCGGCATACTGGCGACGCTTATTCCAGCACGCAGGGCATCGGTTCTCGATCCCATCCAGACCTTGCGCGCGGAATGAATCTCCATGCGATCACCGTGGCATACCCACCAGGACCAGCGGCGGAAGCCATTCCGCTCTAAACTGGAAGGGCCTCTGGAGGATTTACCCCATGAAGTTGCCTCATTTCTCCTCTCCCCTCGGTTCCTTCTGCGTAGCAACCGGGGTGCTGCTGGCTGCCATCACTCTTTCCCCGATTCCCGCTGCGGCGCAGACTCTCACCGGCCACGCGGCGTTTACCGACTACACCAAGGAACATCCCGGTGTCCGGCGCAAGCTCACCGTCGCCGACCTTCCTGAGCCCTATGCGACGCCATCGGCCAATAACGGACCCGCCATCTTTCCTCGCCCGGACGGAGTGTGGCCCCAGGCCCCAGCTGGGTTCAAGGTAGAACAATTTGCCACCGGCCTGGATAACCCGCGCCTGATGCGCCTGGCGCCCAACGGCGACATCTTCCTAGCCGAGAGCAACGCAGGGAAAATCCTCGTCTTTCGCGGTATCGGCGCCGACGGCAAGGCCGGACAGATGGAGGTCTTCGCCTCTGACCTGAAAGGGCCGTTCGGCATCAACTTCTATCCCAGCGGTCCCAATCCACAATGGGTGTACGTGGGCAACACCGCATCCGTCGTCCGCTTTCCTTACAAGAGTGGCGACCTGAAAGCGAGCGGCCCGCCGCAAACCCTGGCGGAGCTGCCCGGCGGCGGTGGCCATCGCACCCGCGACATCGTGTTCACTCCCGATGGAAAGCACATGCTGGTCTCGGTCGGCTCCCATTCAAATGACGACGATTCGGATACCACTCCAGCCGAGTTTCATCGCGCCGACGTGCTCGAGTTCACACCCGAGGGTAAGTTCGAAAAGGTCTACGCCTGGGGCATCCGCAATTGCGTGGGAGAGACCATCCACCCCACCACCGGCGAACTCTGGTGCTCCACCAACGAACGGGATGCCTTGGGCAACAACCTGGTCCCCGACTACATTACCCACGTGCAGGAAGGCGGCTTCTACGGCTGGCCATGGTTCTACATGGGCGCCATTCAGGACCCACGGCAAGCGGGGAAACGTCCGGAATTGAAGTCCAAAGTCATCGTCCCCGACGTCTTGCTCAATCCCCACTTCGCGTCGCTCGAGATGCAGTTCTATGAGGCCTCTCAATTCCCTTCCACTTACCACGGCCGGGCCTTCGCTGCCGAGCATGGTTCCTGGAATAGAGACCCGCGTGGCGGCTATGAAGTGATCACCCTCCCAATGGACGGCGGCAAGGCCACGGGAGAATATGAAGACTTCCTCACCGGCTTCGTCCTGCCCGACGGCAAGGTATGGGGCCGACCGGTGGGCATCGCGGTGGCCATGGATGGATCCCTGCTGGTCTCCGACGACGGTTCGAACACCATCTGGCGCGTGACCTACACGGGAGCAAAAACAACGGCGTCCGGCCAATAACGGATGCGCACTTCGGAATGGATCCAGATCGGATTTGCAGTCATCCTGGCAGCGGCGGCCTGGATCCAGCCGCTTTTTTCTCATCCTTTGCCTGTGCGCCGGCGTTGGACGATAACCCTGCTGGCCCTCGTTCCGTTGGCAGTGGTGACGTTTGCCCGCGCGACCGCTTTCTTCCTGCCGCCGCTGTATGTCTCCGTCTTGCGCGACTGGCTAACGGTGGGACTCTTCCTGGTGCCCTACTGGCAGACGGGTCAATTTTTTCAGGCTCCAAACCATCGCATCGAAGAGCGTCTACTGGCCTTTGACCGCTGGTTGATGCCGCACGCGGCGGGAACTTCCGGCACATCCCCCACCGGCTTCGGTATGGTGTTGGAAGTCGCCTATCTTTTCTGCTATCCGCTGGTTCCGCTGGGATTGCTCTCACTTTATGCCGTGGGCCAACGCAACCATGCTGCCGGCTTCTGGCTGGTAGTCCTGATCGCGACCTATCTCTGTTACGCAATCACCCCGTTTGTCCCCGCCTATCCGCCCCGGGACCTTGCCGGCGGCCAACCGCCCCCGGCGCAAACGGGTAAGACACGGGTCTTCAACCGCTGGATTCTCAAGCACGGCAGCATCCATGCCATTTCGTTTCCCAGCGCCCATGTTGCCTCCACCTTCGCGGTCTCGCTGGTGCTGCTGCATTACGCGCCCCTCATGGGCTGGATCTTCCTGTTCATCTCTGTCTGGATCTCCCTGGGCGCGGTGGTCGGGCGCTATCACTATGCTATGGACGTGCTGGCGGGTGCCGCGACCGCACTGGTTGTCTTTCTGGCCTGCTATTCGTATCTTTGACTGAGTAGATTTGCTGGCCGTCGTAGCGGAGCCCTATAGGAAGAGGACGGGTGCCCCACGTTCGCACCAGCGTACGTGGGCCGAGAATGATAAGTTTCGATTGCTTTTTCCTAGTCGCGGACTGGATTTGCTGGTCAACATCGCAAAAAGCTATGGTGGGCTTCGCCCGTCTTTTTCGGCCCACGTACCCTGGGGCGAACGTGGGGCACCCGTCCCGTAACCAGCGGTTCTTACCCAGACGCCCGCATAGCTGCAATACCCTCACTTGACGCCGAAGATTTTCATCGCGGCGCCGGCAACCATCTTTCGCGCCGGGCTTTGCGGTTGACCGTCGGCCGGCGGCAGAAAGACCGCGGTGAGCACCTGGATTCCCGCCGGCAACTGCGCCGGGCCGCCAGGCGTTGCCGGCGGAAAGAAGCGCGTCAACGCTTCGCGAGGCTGATTACGCACCAGGTCGAGCATCGCCACCCGGTGCACGCAGGAAACCGTGCAGAAGGGCGCACACGGCTTCTTGGTCGAGTACTCGCGGTCCAGGTCGGCCTGCGTGTACTTGTCCAGCGGGATCGCCGGATATCCCCGTTGCTGCGAGCAATAGTGCACTAGCCCCTGCTCACAGATGTACAGGTAGCGGCTTCCCGCACGGCACTGCCAGTCGTTCGCCTGCCCCAGCGCCAGGTTTTTGTGGAAGAGGTTGTCGTAGGCAAAGGCAAACATCGCCGGCTTTCGTTCCCTCAGAATCTGGTCGTAGACGGCGCGTTCATTCGCCTTTAACGGATCCAGCTGACCGTCGTGGTCGTGGATGATGCCCACCGTCGTCTCAAATCCAAGCGCCAGAGCCCGGCGGGTAATCGTCAGCGCATCCTCAGGATGCGCCATGCCTCCACCCAGAACAGAATTGATGTTGATGTCGAATTCAGCGTGTTGGGCCAGCCACTCGAGCTTGCGGTCGAGCACCTTCAGGCTCTTTTTCGACACCTCGTCCGGCATCACGTTGTCAATCGAGATCTGCAGGTGTTCGAGGCCGGCGCGGTTCAGGCGCTGGATCCGCTCCGGGGTCAGCAGATAGCCATTGGTGATGATGGTGGCGATCGCCCCCTGACGGCGGATGGCGCGAATGATCTCGTCCAGTTCGGGGTGGAGCAACGGCTCACCGCCGCTGATGGTGATGATCCCCGTGCCCATGCCGGCCAGGATTTCAATGCGGCGCAGCATCTCGGCGGTTGGCACCGGATGGGAAACCTTGTCGTACTCATTGCAGTAGGCGCAGGAGAGATTGCAGCGCCGCATGGGAATGATGTGCGCCAGAATCGGATGATGTTTGGACTTGATCGCCCGGGCTACCATGCGCGCCTGGCGAATGCGCCGCTGATAGGAGCGAAACCTGCGCACAACTGGAGTGAATCTCATTGCCATGGGCATCCCGCTGGGCTTGAGTTTACTACTGCAAGATCACTCCTGTATCTTTGCCCCAC
>Ga0302324_100024760_pt1 | contig 11545 bp, 14 predicted proteins | sample Palsa_T0_1_FD_201949 | JGI IMG/M metagenome (GOLD analysis project Ga0302324, IMG submission 201949) | Peat permafrost microbial communities from Stordalen Mire near Abisko, Sweden - Palsa_T0_1 | ecosystem: Environmental > Terrestrial > Soil > Palsa > Peat permafrost | place: Sweden: Abisko... | reverse complement strand
GTCGCCTCCGTGGCCCAGGTGCCGATGAGCGTGTCGAACGGCTCAAGGGCGATATCTCGCTCGTGCATATACGCAAGACCATCACACCGCGCGCAACTCGTTGCTCGATCAAGTGTGAGCACAGCCGCTCGGGACGGCTCTTCGGGACCGCGGACGATCGGAGGACAGCTGATGGTCGCAACGGCGAGGAACTGCCACACGTTGGTTGGTCAGCCTTTGCTGTCGTCCGTGGCGACGTCGCGCCTGCGAGCGATGTGCAGGATGGCATACCAGTGGCGGCGCAGTTGGTGGCTTGGGCGGGAGGCGATCTCGGCGCGGATCCAGTCATAGAGGTGCTCACGGTGAGCGGGCGGCAGAGCGATGTGGCTGGAGAAGGTGGCAAGCAAGGCGATGTACTGCTCGGCGGTGTAGGAGATGTCCCAGACGTAGCGCCGCGTTTGGATGTCGCTGAACAGGCCGCTGGCGGTGATCTCGCCGGCGTCGTCGGCGATCTGGTCGGGGGTGGGCGGCGGCCAATCGCCCGCTCGCGGCCAGCCGATCTCCTCATACACGGCTCCGATCTTTTCGAAAAACGGGTCGACGTCGGCCGGGAAGGCGTGCAGGGCGTTCCAGAACGCCAGGTGCCCGCCCCGGGCAAGGAGGGCGTGACCGTGCCGGTAGCGGACATCGGGGTCGATCGAGTGCCACGCGGTAGCCGCGAACACGAGCCCGAAGCGATCCGGCGGGCCGGTGAACGTCTCAAAATGCGTGCAGCGAACGTCGGCCGGGTGCGATCGAAGGTTGCGCCGGGCCGCGGCGGCCAACCGCAGACCCGGTTCAAGGCAGACGAGTTCGTAACCGCGCTCAAGCAAGGGTCGCGTCGCGATCCCGGTGGCGCAGCCGACCTCAAGCAGTCGATCTTTCGGACCGATGCCGGTCAGCTCGACCAGGTCGTCGTAAAGAGCGAGTGGATACCGGGGACGCGCCGCATCGTAGAGCCCCGCGACCTCGTCAAAGGTTGCGCGCAGTCGCTCCCGGTCACAACCAACGGGCCGGGCGAAGAAGTGATCTCGCTCCTTCTGATCTGTCGATCGTTCTTCCGTCACCACGGCGCCCCGTTCGTGCCTACCAGTTCGCTTGAGGCGATCGTAGGGTAACGATCAGTGGCCCGCGACTGGTCCGCACCGAAGCACGCCGATCGCTTCACGCCGCCCGCTACAGAGCCTCACGACGACATCTGGGGCGGCCGCGATGATCACGCGGCGACGACTCGCGGCGCGGTCGCGCTGCTACCACCGTGCCCGTCACGCGCAGCGCCTCGGGGGTCAGCTGGCCGCCTGCGCGGGGGCGGTCTGTTCTCATGTATCAGCGACTCAGACTGCGCGCTCTGATACGCAGGCCCGGGGTCGACATCGCGCTGGCCGCGAGCCTCGGCCGGCGAGGGGTTTGCCTGAGCTGGTCCAAAGCACGTTCCGTGCATACACAACACGGGCAATCTGTTGAATGAGGAGGAGCAATGAGTGGGGTTTCGGGGTCTGCGGACGCGATCGAACGTGTTGAGGCCCACACGTACGCGCGCGGCGTCCGTCAGCTCGTGCTGGGAGCGCAGCTCGCTGGTCTTGATGCGTTGACCGCCGGCGAGGTCGACGGCGACCCGACGACGATCTATGACGTGAGCGGTGAGGCGCTGTTCTACGACTTCCGAGTGATCGGTGCCGAACGGGTGACCGGCACGATCCGTTGCGCGGCGACGAAGGCGCTGGGTGCCGCCATTATGTCCGTGGCTGGAGGTGCTCCGGCCTGGAGCGAGCAGCGCGCGCTGCGGCTGGCCACCGAGACGTTGCACGGGCAGACTCCTGCAGCGCAGGTCACAGGTTCTCGCCTAGTCTGCTACGCCTATCCGAAGATTGCGATCGAGCTCTCCTACGCCGTCGACGGCGCCGCCGCCACCGAACTGTTCGACGCCTCGAGCGGCTCCATCGTTGGGAGTTCCGACGACCCCGACGACCAGTTCACGCGGTACTCTTTGCTCGCCCACTTGGCCGAGCAGCGCGAGGAGCGACTGCGCAGCTTCGAACGCATCGCCGAGCGAATGCAACGGATCTCGAGGTCCGCTGAGCCGTCGGCGGTGGTGCCGACGGCCCGGCCGTCTGCGATTCACGTACCGATCATCACGGCAACCTCCGGGATGGTTCTGCTGTCCCCGTACTGTCCCGGCAGCCCGCCAGGGAATTCTCACTACGCGCAGATCACCGACTACTTCTGCGTCGACGCCAGCGCGCAGATGCTGATGGAGCACTACGGCTGGAACTACACCCAGAATCAGATCGCCGCCGCGATGGGGACGACCGCGGCTGCCGGTGGCACGACCCAGAACGGCCTTGAGACCGGCTTCGCGAACCTCACCCACAACCAGTTCGACCTGACATTCGACTGGGGCGTGAGTCGTACCCAGCAGTTCGACGATGCGGTCAGCGAGGTGAGCGGCAACCGACCGCTGTTCACCCAGGTGCCCCATCATTACCGGGTCTGTATGGGCTATAGCCAGATCGCGCTGGACTGGACCCCGCTTGACCAGTGGCTCTACATCTACGACCCTTGGCCGTGGAACCCCGATCTGTGCCAGCCCGGGGCTCCATACTGGGAGTCGTGGTCGAGCTCGCCTGTGATGTGGTTCGGAATCGTCCATCACGCCTGATCCTCGACGCGGCCACCAGGGCGTTCGCGGCCCTGCCCGGGGCGACAGGATCGCTGGCTCCGGGGTCGCCGGAGCTCGTGCTCACCCCCGAGGGCGAGCCGTCGTACTGGCTGGTCACCGGGCACGGCCCCGGTGGCGTTGAGGCGATCGCCCGGGTGCTGCTCGACGGCCACGTCGCGACCGTCGGCCCGAGCCCGGCCGGCGCCGAGGACGCCAGCGCAGCGGTGACCGGCCTGAGCCGACCGCGCGCGGCGCTCGCCCGGCCGCCCGGCGCAATCAACGGTCCGATCCTCGTCCACGACGGACCTATCGCACGCGAAGCCTGGCTGCACATCACCGTCGATCAAGACGGCAACCGTCGATGGGTCTTCACGACCGCAGGCGGCTCATACCACCGACCAGCTGGAGAGCCCCTGGGCGGTGACGGTCCCCTGCCGTGACCGAGCTGCCGGCGCGGTTCACTGGACGATTGTTGACCGAGACATGTCGACGCCAGGGGCGCGACTGCTGGGACCAGTTCAGCGAGCGTGTCTGCGGTCCTCGACACGAAGGCTCGGGGCCTCGTCACGCTGGGAGCACAATGGTTCGCCATCGCGCAAGCGGTAGCCGCCGTCGCGTTCGCCACGCACAAGCCTGCGACGGGGATGCTGGTCGCGGTCGGAATCGCGGCTCTCGCTGGCGGGGTAGCACTTGGCTTCCTGTGCTACTTCTGCTGGAGAGTTTGGGCGATCCGCGAGCAGCCCGCGGTTAGCCCGCGGGGGCTCCTCACGATGCTGGATAAGGTGACGGCCGACGCGTCGCCTCGCCTACTCGTTGACCACTACGCTGCCATGCTGCGTGACCGGCGTAACGTAAACAAGTCCCGCGCCGATGCGCTTGACTCCGCGCAGATCGCGTGGGTCTTCGCGATGGTTGTTCCGTTCGTCGAGCTTGGACTTGCGTTGGCAACGCGGCTGCTGTTCGCTTAGGTGCCGGAGCACCACGAGGAGCCGGGCGAGAAGCCTGCCCGCCCCGAGTGAACGGCCTGACGACCCTGCCGAGAAGCCTGTTGCGCCAGACAAGCCAGATGAGAGACCTATCGAAGACCCCTTCGAGCGGGATACGATCCGTTACTTCGGAGGCGGCGGAGGAGTCGCCGTCGCCACTAGAGATTCGGTCCTTGCTAGTGAGCCGGGCCTCGCTAAGCAGAACGGCATCACGCTGGGCCGCGTCCTCGGCAGCGGCAACGTCATGCACGCCGAGGAGGGTGCGGACGGGCGCATGCACGCCACGATCCGGATCAACGAGGACGAACTCGTATTCGACCCCGGGATCCTCATCCTGCCTCATGGGGGCATCGTCGACCTCGACATCTACAACGACGACAACAACACGCACTGTGCGGTCTTCCCAAGCAATGGTCACTCCCAGTTCATCTGGCTGGTGAACCATTCGCACGGCACGGCGCCGCTCGAACTCGACGGCCCGGGCCAGTATTGGTACGGCTCCACGACGGGTAACGACGAGGGCGGCGGGCTGACGGGTTCGATCGTCGTTGGGGGGAGGTCCCCGCGGAGGCTAAGCTCGATCGCCCAGCCCAGCCACGACCGTAGACCGCCAGCACGTAGATCCTGTCTTGTGCAGCGCATGCGTCCGGCGACCGCTGGGTGATCCAGAGGGATGCGCTCTGATCAGGAGGAGATGCGCTCGTTTCAGCTGGTGGCGCCACCGGAGCTGGCGGAAGGCTCGCTTTCGCTCGCACGAATCAGCGGCCGTCTCATCCGGCGGATCCCGGGGTGACTGCTGCTGCTCTGCGTCGGCGACCAACCGGAGCGGAAGTCCCGAGCTCGTAGCCGCACGGGGACTGAGGGCTACCGGCTGCCGAGCGCTGGGCGCGAACTGCTATCTGCCACTAGAGCCTTCTCTGTGGATGCTCATCGAGATGGATGCCAACCCACTCACCCAGATCCCCGCCATCACGGCGGCGACGACCCACAAGAACGTGCCGCCGCCCAAGAGCGCGAAGATCACGACGAGCGCGATCGCGGCCAGGTTGAACCGGTAGAACTTCCGAACCCAGCGCAGACGTTCCCCGCGAGTGGCTCCTGATGCGGGCGGTGCTCCGACTACGCGATAGATCAGATCCTTGAGGATGGAGGCATTATCTAGGGAGACGGCTGCTGTCACTGAAATCTCCGGCTGTCTCAGCCACCCCGTGCAGCGCCGAGCGGACTGCTGCTCCAAGTTCTCGAACACGCGAAGCGGAAGCGGCCCGGCCGGTTGCCGGGGGATGTACCCGCCGCAGAACCAAAGCAGGACCGCTGAGAGTTCTGCCTGTTCCTGCACGCGGAAGCGAGCGGACCGTCGAACGAGGTGCGGCATCCCCGGGATGGAGAGCGGGGCGATGTCCGCGATCGCTAGCAAGCTGGTTGTGAGCATCCCGGGTCGGTGCGCTGTCCCAATTCGCGATGAGCAGGACGCGGGACGTCGCGTCCCAGCGCGTCGCGGCGCGGGAAGGTGAGACCCGGCGGCGACCGGGGCCGTGCCCTGATGCTCGCCCGAGGTCAAGGCGTGAGTCGCTCGAAATAGGATCGGCGGCGTGTCCCGTCAGCTTGTCGCGCCGCTTGAGAAGAGGCTCCGTCCGGGGCCGGTTGAGCTCGATCTGGAGCCGGTCGGGGAGGTGATCGCCGCGGCAGAGGATGAGCTGCGGTTCGGGGCGGTCGAGGATCGAGATCGATGCTGCGGGTACTTCCCTGCGCTGGCCGGGATGAGCGGGATCCGCAGCCAGCTGCCCGCGTGTGGCGTGTTCGCAGAAGCGTTGCCTGAGATCTCGCACGGCGGGGTGGCCTACCGGTTCAACTTCCTGCGGCTGTCGCTGGTTTGCCAGAGTGCCGATCCGGCTTTTCACCGGGATTCGGATGCCGCCACCGCGCTGACCGGTGACGTGAGCGGTCTGGACGAACGGGAGGTTCTGCGACTGCTCCTGAATCTCAGCAGCCAGCAGGAGCGAGCGCTGCATTACCTCGACGTGGATCCGCGGTCCATCGATCTCGTCGCGGAGGGATCGTATGTCCGCGCCAAGGATCCCGAGATTCTGCAGACGCGCATCCGTGTCGCGATCATCGCGCCGCGCACGGGTACGACGGTCCATGGCTTGGCGTTTGCGTCAAATCGGGTGCTGCACTCCGGAGTCGACGGCGAGGAGGGACACTTCATCGCCGCCTATGGCGTGGAGACGGCCAACCGTCGCGAAATCGGTTGACGCTCCGCGAACACCGCGAGGAGGCGGTCGCGAAGTGCGCGCTGCGCCGCCGGGGAGAGAGACCGGTGCCCGTAGACCCGCTGGTGAAGCTCGCCCGGCCCGCGGCTGCCGCGGCGCCCATGGGCCACGGCGAGGTTGTCAAAGACCAGCAGGTCGCCCGGTGACAGGGGAACCTCGACCTGGACGGCGTCGACATCCAGGCCGAGATAGTTGAAGAAGCTCAGCTCGGCCGCCAACGTGTCGAACTCCATCCCGCAGAGAAACCCGGGCGTGGACTTGACGCTCGGCAGCCGCGGCTCGCCGGCCGCGGCCTCGACGACGCGTCCCAGGCTGCCCTCGTAATAGCCGTCTGCGTCATCCCACGCCCCGTGGGACTCGCCGTACGCCATCAGGTTGTCGAGAAGCGTCGTCTGATCTGGCCACGGCCGCTGGCCAAGCAGAGCGTCCAGCGCCACCAGTCGCGTCAGCGCCGTGACCCTGCCCGCGGAGCACGCGACGTAGAGCGCGGTATACCGCGCGACATCCTGAGCGCGCACCGGGCGGAAGGGGACACCGAAGTCGAAGTGGAGCGTCTGGAAGTCACGGGTTGGCTCGCCATCGGGTGGCGGGAGGATGAACTCGCCGATCACGCTCAGCGCGTCGTGACCGTTCGCGGCGGCGCATTCCTCGATGAGCTCTTGCGCCTTCGCGAACGCCGCACCAGGAGTAGGCAACGCCGACCGAATCCAGACGAACCCGCACTCATCAAAAGCGTCGCCTGCGCCGGTCACGCACCGATTCTCCCCGATGCCGCGAACACGAGTCTGAGACCAAAGGATGACTGCACGTCTGAATGCCCGTTCATGCGATGATGTGAGCATGAGCCATGGCGCAGATACTGATCTGACGTTCCTCTCGGCGAACACCGCGCGGTCGGTCGCTGAGACGATGCAGGCGCTCGCGACCCCCAGCCGGGTGCGGATCCTCAGTCGTCTGGCTGCCGGCCCGTGTTCGGTCGGACGGCTGGCCCGGGAGGTCGAGATGGAGCAGTCAGCGGTGTCTCAGCAGCTGCGTGTGCTTCGCCACCTCGGGCTCGTGGTCGGCGAGCGTGACGGTCGGCAGGTGATCTATGCGCTACACGACGATCACGTCGGCGCGCTGCTCGGCGAAGCGGTCTCACACACCGAGCATCTTCGGCTCGGCCTGGCGGCCAGCCCGGCCACGGACACGGTGAGCGCATGAGCAGCAGCTGACCGGCGCTGCTCGCCGCGGCCGCCGGCGTTGGGTTCGGACACGCGATCTTGCCCGATCACTGGGTGCCGCTGGCGGTGCTGGGACGCACCCGCCGCTACCCACTCTCGCGCGTAGCGCGACTCTCCGGACTGGCCGGGATCGCGCACGTCCTCGTCTCGATCATCCTCGGCGCGGTGATCATCGTCGTCGGGTTGCAGTTTCGCTCAACCATCCAAAGCGCGCAGGACACCATCATCGGCTCGATCCTGATCGCCACCGGCATCGGTTTCGCGCTCCTCGAGCTCACCGGTCACGGCCACACCCACGACCATGACCATGACCACAGCGATCACGAAGACGACCACAACCACCAGCACGAGCACGAGCACGAGGACACAGCATCGCGGCGTGGGATGCGCGGGCTCGCAGCGATCATGGTGCCGTTCGGTGCCGCGGCGTCCCCCGATCTCACGATCCTGCCGGTGTTCCTCGCGGCCACCGCCGCCGGAGTCGCCACCGCGATCGGATCGCTGGCGATCTTCGCTGCCGTGACGATCGGAACGATCGTCGGCCTGACACTCGCCGCGACCCGCGGCGGCTATGAGATCCGCGGGCAATGGCTAGAGCGCTGGGGCAACATCTTCACCGCCCTCGTGCTCGTCATCATCGGCCTGCTCGTCCTGACCGGCACGATCTGATCGATCGGCGAGCCAAGCACGCCAGCTCTGCAACGGCCTCGGAGACTGCCGCAATGTCGCTCAGGCGGGCACCCTTGCGTTGCTGCTGCTCTCCGCCCGATCCCGAAGCGACAAACAGCGACCCCTGTCCGTGGGGGAGAGGAGGGCTGCGCAACAGGGCAGCGATTGACCCGCTCCTCGCGGCATGAAAATGCGTCTTGGAGGGTCCGTCCGGGTCCGGGCCTACGGTCCGGCGATCCGGGACAGGGGCCTTCTTTGGGAGAACGCAGACGGGTAGGCCGTTTTTGGCGATGGGTTTCGAGCCCGGGCTTTTCGTTTGGCCGCCCCTGCGACTTGCCTGGATTGAGCGGTCGAGCTCGTATCGGTCTGTGTCGTTGTCCCGCTGGTTCTCCCGCCTTGTCAACCACGGTGGTGGAGGTGAGCTAGTGTTCTGCGGCTTAAGTTAGTTGACATCTGCGGGGAGGGGCGTGACAATGAGTGATGCCCTCATCAACGATTGCCGTAAGTCATCAGGACCGCGCGACGTTGGAGTCGTGGACGAGGTCATCGACCGTGTCGGCCGGGCAGAGAGAACGCGCTTTGATCGTTCTCGCTGTCGCTGATGGCACCGGTGTGTCGGGCACCGCCCGGACGCTTGGCGTGTCGCGCCCGACCGTGATCAAGTGGCGAGACAGGTTCACCGCCGACGGCGTGCAGGGCCTTGCCGATCTGGCGCGCAGCGGCCGGCCCAAGACGATCGATGACGCGCAGATCATCGCCGCGACGCTCGACCCGCCGCCGGAGTCGCTGGCGGTCACCCACTGGTCCACGCGACTGCTCGGAAAGCGTCTTGGAATCTCTGACGCGACCGTCGCGCGGGCATGGCGCGCCTACCGGGTACAGCCGTGGCGGCACAGGACGTTTAAGTTCTCCACCGACCCCGAGTTAGAGGCCAAGGTCCGCGACGTTGTCGGCCTCTACCTGGACCCGCCGCGCAACGCGATCGTTCTGTGTGTTGAGAGAAGTCCCAGATCCAGGCGCTGAACCGCACCCAGCCGATCCTGCCGGTCAGGCCCGGGCTGCCCGAGCGCGCCACCCACGACTACAAGCGCAACGGGACCACCAGCTTGTTCGCTGCGCTGGAGGTCGCGACCGGGACGATCACCGACCGCTGCTATGAGCGCCACGGCAAGGCCGAGTTTCTGGACTTCCTCAAGCTCGTCGCGAAGACCTACCCGCGCCGACGACTGCACGTCGTGCTCGACAACTACCACACCCACAAACACGACGACATCAACCGGTGGCTTGAGAAGAACCCGCGGATCACCCTGCACTTCACCCCGACCTCGGGCTCCTGGCTGAACCTCGTCGAGGTGTTCTTCGGGATCATCACCCGCCAGGCGATCCGCCGCGGGTCCTTTGACAACGTCAAACAACTCGTTGCCGCGATCCGCGCCTTCATCGACGCCTATAACAACCGCTGCCGACCGTTCCTCTGGACCAAGACCCCAGAAGACATCCTCCCCAGCGCCGCCCGTCAACCAACTTCAGACGCGCGACACTAGTGGCGTTGAAGAGATGGGTGGGTCGAGCGATCGGCCTGGACGTGCACCGCGATTTCTGTGTGGTGGCGATCTGTGAGGACGGCAAGGTCCGTTCCGCGGGACGGGTGCCGAGCACGCCCGAGGGGCTCGGGGTGCTGGCGGAGAGTCTGTTGCCCAGCGATCGAGTGGCGTTGGAGGTGACCGGCAGCTGCTGGCAGGTCGCGCGGATCCTCGAGGGTTACGTGGACCGGGTGGTCGTGGTCAGCCCGGATGACACCGGCATCAGCGGCGCCCGCGCCAAGACCGACAAGCTCGACTCGCGTGCTCTGGCGGTCTGGTTGTGGCGAGGTGAGCTTGACGCGGTGTGGATCCCGGATGAGCGCTGCCGGGTGTTGCGTCGCCGGCTCGCGCGCCGCGAACAGCTCCTGCGTGCGCGGACGCGGTCAAAGAACGAGATCCAGGCGACGCTGCAGCGCCGGCTGGTGGCCAAGCCGCCGTTCGCTGACCTGTTCGGCGTCACCGGCCGCCGGTGGCTGGCTGACCTCGAGTTGCCAGTCGAGGAGCGCGAATCCGTCGACGCTGGCCTGCGACACATCGCGTTCATGGACTCAGAGATCGCCGCGGTCGACCGGCTCATCGCCCGCCAAGCGCTGGCCTGGCCGGAGATCCGGCGGTTGATGACGGTGCCCGGCGTGAACCTGATCTGCGCCGCGACGTTCCTGGCCGCGATCGGCGAGCCGTCCCGGTTTTTGACCAGCCGCAAGCTGGTGGCGTATCTCGGGCTTGATCCGAAGGTTCGTCAGTCCGGCGAGGCGCCGGCACGCTCTGGCCGGATCTTGGAGCGCGGGTCAGCCAGCGCGCGGTGGGCGCTGGTCGAGGCGGCCTTGAGCGTGGTCTGCCAGCCCGGCCGCTGCGCGCGTTCTATGAGCGGACCCGCGGTCGGCGTGGTCACGCCAAGGCGATCGTCGCGACCGCCCGCAAGCTCACGGTCCTGTTCTGGTGCATGCTGCGCCGCTCAGAGGACTACGCCCACCAACGACCCGCGCTGACCAAGAAGAAGCTGCGCCAGCTCGAGCTGACCGCCGGCGCCCCAGCGCGCACCAAGGCCGCCGCCGGGATCTGGAGCACCAACCGGGCGATCCTGCACGCCGAACGCGCCCTGGCCGAGCAAGCGGAAGTGTCCTACCAGCGGACGGTCGTCGACCAGAAAGCCGGAAGGCCATCACGAAAACTGGGCGCCAGCGCGACACCGGAGCGCGCATAAATCAGGCCCTCGAAGGGCAACGCTGCGCGGCAGACTCAAAGCTCCTGACGTCTGCGCTTCGCTTCGTCAGTCACCCGCGCCCACCAACAACCTAAACCAGCACCGACGCGCCGACCAACACCGGTGACGATCACCACTGCGCAAATTCGACTCAAAACCGCCGACCAGCCCGTCACGGCACGCCCAACCAAGCCCGCACGCGACGATCTCGGCCCCAGGCGAGCGGCCACCCGACCTCTCCGACCCCGAAATTGTTCTGCCCAGCCCCTTGACTTTCATCGGTCGCCAAATCCGAGCTCGGGTGCTTGCAACGCTCGCAGCGAGCGGACGGGCGATGGAGAGGTCTCCGCGAACGCGAGCGTGCTATCGCATCCACGAAGGACCGGCCAGCTTCCGTCTCGCGATCTCGCGGCGGGTGATCTGCACGTGATCAAGTCGCGGCGGATCAACAACCGGATCGTAAACGCGGCCAACGCCTCACTGCCTCATTCCCAACACCGACCGGCGGCTGCCAGCGGCCGATCCAGGTCGCGGCCGGTCTGCTGCTGAAGGTCGCCCGCCAGCTGAAACGGAAGCGGCGATCTGGTGTGGACCTGCCGACTCGGCGGGGTTGGTGGTCGCCTGGCGTTGTGGTCTGTGCCTGCCGGGTCTGGGTGTCAGAGGGTTGGTTTGGGGTAGCGCACTTGGATCTGCACGCGGCGGTTCTCCGCGCGTCCGCTGGCGGTCTGGTTGGTCGCGACGAAGTTCGTTGCGCCGTCGCCTGAGATGCTGACATCCGATCGATCGTGGCCGGCGAGTAGGTAGCTGGCGACCGCCTGGGCGCGTTGGCGCGAGAGTTCCAACAGTGTTGAACGGGTACTGGTTTCGTGGGCGGCGCAGTAGCCGGTGATCTGGGTGCTGGTCGCGTCGGCCACCAGCCCGCGTAGCGGC
>Ga0302324_100024757_pt1 | contig 11545 bp, 9 predicted proteins | sample Palsa_T0_1_FD_201949 | JGI IMG/M metagenome (GOLD analysis project Ga0302324, IMG submission 201949) | Peat permafrost microbial communities from Stordalen Mire near Abisko, Sweden - Palsa_T0_1 | ecosystem: Environmental > Terrestrial > Soil > Palsa > Peat permafrost | place: Sweden: Abisko... | reverse complement strand
TAAGATCGAGCACCTCCTCCTGCAGGCGCACACGGCCCGCGGTGATGCGCGACACATCGAGGAGATCATCCACCAGGTGCGTCATTTGCCGTACCTGACGGTCAATGATCCCGCACGCGGTGTGCAGCTCCGGGTTCAAGTCCTGAGCGCGGCACACTAGCGCCGTGGCGTTGCGAATCGGTGCCAGAGGGTTCCTCAGCTCGTGGGCGAGCATGGCGAGGAATTCATCCTTGCGTCGATCGGCCTCGCGCAGCGCCGCTTCCGCCTGCTTGCGTTCGCTGATATCGCGCGCCACCTTCGACGCCCCGACGATCGCACCGGAAGCGTTGCGGATGGGCGAAACGGTAAGCGATATGGCGATGCGCCTCCCGTCCTTCCGTACACGGACGGTTTCAAAATGATCGATTTGTTCGCCGCGCCTCAGGCGCGCGAGTATCTCTTTCTCTTCATTATGAAGTTCGGACGGAATTATTTGGGTGATCGACTTGCCAACCATTTCCTCGGCGCTGTAGCCGAACAGGCGCGACGCACCCAAGTTCCACGACGTCACATAGCCTTCCAGCGTCTTACTGACGATTGCGTCGGCCGAGGATTCGATGATCGATGCGAGCAGTGCCTGACCGACCTCTGCGTTTTTCTTCTCGGTGATATCCCGAAAGATGAGCACGATGCCGAAGGGCACGCCGCCCGGCAGTTGCATCGGCGCGGCCCATGCGTCAAGAGGTACGCGGCGGCGACCGTCGCGGCTTAGCAGGGAGGTATGATTGACGAGTGCGACGACGCGGTCGGCCCGCAAGTTGCTCAACACAGGGTGTTCCGCCGGTTGCCCAGTGAGCTCGTTGAAGACCCGGAAAACTTGACCGAGAGGTTTGTCGGTCGCTTCAGCAAGTGACCAGCCAGTGAGGGTCTGCGCCACAGCGTTCAGGAACGTGATGTTCCCGCGCGCATCCGTGACAATTACGCCGTCGCCGATGCTGCTCAAGGTCACTTCAAGAATTTCGCGCTGCTGACGCAGCGTATCCTCCACGCGCTCACGGCGGTCCATCTGCGCATTCAACTGCTCGATTTTGTCGTTGAGCGCAGCGAATCCGCCAACGCCTTCCGGCTTGGGCACCAGGCGCAGCAACACGCATGCGGACGTCGCGGATGACGGCGCGCGGTACATGACGCCGTCGCACCGATAGGACGCCCATTCTCCTCCACGAAGCAGTGTCAGCGGTGCGACTACCATCTGCCCACGCTCGGCACAGGCGTGCAGATATTCGGCAAGCTCCGACTGCGTTTCGCGAATGAGCGAGTCGAGCCGACGACCGGCTACCGACACCTGGTCCTTGCCTACATGGGTTGCGAAAGCGCAATTACAGCGCTCAATGGTGCCATCGAGCCGAACGAGCAGCATCGGCTCAGGCAATAGATCAGCGATTGCCGCGAAGTCGTCGCTCGAAACCTTGGGCTCGTTATGCAGCGAAGTATTCAAGTCCAGCTGTGCCCGCCGCCTTGGTCTCATTCATCGAGCGGCGCTCCTCCCTTTGTTCTTGAGTGTAGCGGCTGCCGCTCGTCATAATCGGGTCCGGGAGCGGGACGACGTACCAAAAGGGGCTCGTTACGCAGTAAGGGAGCACGATTCATGCCTTAAAAGGGCTTCGCGTGGCTCTCACACAGTCGGCGAGTGGCAATTCGCAGCGCACACCGCGCGCGTGATTCAAGGTCAAGCTTACGTCGGCCCGGCCCGCGCGCCACCGGCCGACAGAGCCCACAATTAAGCGTCTAAAGCAGAATGTGTTAAACCCGCGGTGCAGCGTTGCGCGCAGTGACGATTGGGAGACGCAGATGCTCGATCATCTCGGAATCACCGTCGCGGACTTCCACCGATCCAAAACCTTCTACCAGAAAGCGCTGTCTCCTCTTGCCATTACGTTGTTGATTGAGCTCACCGCGGCAGACACCGGCACCCACGCATATGCGGGCTATGGCCGCGACGGCAAACCCTTCTTCTGGATCGGGGACGCCGTAGCGCCACGGGGCAGCGTACACATCGCCTTCGCCGCGTCGAGTCGCGACGATGTTAAGGCATTCTACCGCGCCGCCCTTGCCGCGGGCGCCACGGACAATGGCGCCCCAGGCCCACGGCCTTACTATCACGCCAACTATTTCGGGGCATTTGTCCTCGATCCCGACGGCAACAACATCGAGGCCGTCTGCCACAAGGCGGGTTAACCTTGTCGTGGAAGCGCGCGCACGGACGGCCGGCTCGCGATCGGCGCTGCCTCATGCCACGACATCATTTCTTGCTCAGGTCACGCTGCTCCTGCATACTTCAACTACAATCAATAACATGCGCAATTTTCTTTCGATGCTGGGTGCGAAGCGGTGCCAGGTCAGTGCCCGTGGCCGCAAGTTTGCGGCGCCTCGCGTTTGTGACCGACACATGCTATTCAATCCAAAAATGTCCCTATTGATCTTTTGCGCGCTGCTCGCTCGGGTCGCTGTTGACGCGGAAGGTCGCCCATGACTAGGCTCTCCGCAGTGCCGATGCCGATGTCGACGCTCGATGATGACGCTTGGGATGACCTCCTGAGCTTTATCGAGGAGCGCCGCGTCATCCCGATCGTGGGACCCGAGCTGCTGCAGGTCGCCACCGACCGCGGCCCGCGCCTGCTTTACGACTGGCTCGCCGAGAAACTCGCCATCCGGCTCAGTGTCGACGTCGCCTCCCTGCCGCAGCCCTACACGCTGAATGACGTCGTCTGCTGGTTTCTTGCCGCGCGCGGGCGGCGCGAGGAAGCATACGTGCGCGTGCGCAGCATCCTGAAGGATGCGAACTTCGAGCCGCCGCAGGCGCTGCGTCATCTGGCGGCGATCACGGACTTCGACCTGTTCGTCTCGACGACCTTCGATCCGCTCCTCGAAGGCGCGGTCAACCTGCAGCGCTTCGGCGGCGCGCCGACGACTGAGGTCATATCCTACTCCCCCAACCGCGTCACGGATCTACCCTCCGAGCGCGACCGTCTGCAGCGGCCAGTGGTCTATCACCTCTTCGGCCGGGTATCCGCGTCTCCGACCTACGTGATCTCCGATGAGGACCTCCTGGAATTCATCTGCGCACTGCAGAGCGAGCATTTGGCACCGGAGAAGCTCTTTCACGAGCTCGAACACAATCACCTGCTCTTCATCGGCAGCAATTTCACAAACTGGCTCGCGCGCCTGTTTCTGCGCATGGCGAAACGCCAGCGCCTGTCAGATCCGCGCGACGTGGGCGAAGTGCTGGCGGATGACCATTCAAGCGAGGATGACCGGCTCGTCGCCTTCCTGCAGCAGGTGAGCGTGCGCACGCGCATCTATGTGGGCGCCGAGCGATTTGTCGAAGAGCTGCACGAGCGCTGGCAGGCGCGCCACAAGCCCGCAGCTTCTGCCGCACAGGCCGGCGCGAGCGCACGCTTCTTGCCGCCGGCGCGGGAAATGCCCGACAACGCGGTGTTCATCAGCTACGCGCGCGAGGACCTCGCCGCAGTGCAGCTCATCAAGGCGGGGCTCGAGTCCGCCGGCATCACCACCTGGTTCGACATCGATCGGCTCGAGGTGGGAGACGATTACGATCGCAAGATTCAACGCAACATCGCCCGCTGCTCGTATTTCATCCCGGTGGTATCGGCGACCACGCAACGCCGACTCGAGGGCTACTTCCGGCGCGAATGGAGCTATGCCATCGATCGCGTGCGCAATATGGCCGACGGCGCGCTCTTCATTCTGCCGGTCACCATCGATGGGACGGGCGCGGCGGAGGCGCTGGTGCCGGACAAGTTCAAGGCACTGCACTTCACGCATCTGCCGGGCGGCGCCGTGCAGGCGGACTTCGCGCAGCGCCTGACTGACTTCATGCAGGCGCGCCAGCAATGAACGCCGTGCCGCACAGCCCCGACGGTGAGTCCCCGACCCTCGAAGCGCCCAACGTTGACGAGCGCAATCCGTGGCTGGGCCTTGCCTCATTCACGGAAGAGACGCGCGCCTACTTCTACGGGCGCGAGGATGAGGTCGCGGAACTTGCGCGCCGGGTGCAGCGCAAACTCCTGACCGTGCTCTTCGGCCAATCGGGCCTCGGCAAAACTTCCATCCTGCGCGCCGGCCTCGTCCCGCGCCTGCGCGCGCAGGGCTACTGCCCGATCTATGTGCGCATCGATTACGCGCGCGAGGCTCCTGAGCCTGCCGTGCAAATCAAACAAGCGATCGCTCAGACGGCGCGCCGCTCGGGTCAGTGGACGCAAGTGGGCGTCGCGGTCGAGGGCGAGTCGTTATGGGAGTTTCTGCACCATCGGGATGATGTGCTGCACGATGAGGCGGGCGCGACGCTCATTCCGCTGCTGATCTTCGATCAGTTCGAGGAAATATTCACGCTTGCGCAGAGTGACGACTTCGGGCGCGCGCGCGCCGCGCGTTTCATCGCGGATCTTGCCGACCTTGTTGAGAACCGCCCGCCAAAGGAGCTCGAGGCGAAGCTTGAGGAGGACGAGTCTGCCGCAGAAGGCTTCGATTTCGCACGCAGTGACTATCGCGTGTTGATCGCTCTGCGCGAGGACTATCTCGCGCCGCTCGAGGGTCTGAAGGCCGCGATGCCCAGCATCACGCAGAACCGCCTGCGCCTTGCGCCGATGACAGGCCAGCAGGCGCTGGCCGCAGTCATGCGGCCGGGCAAGCGCCTCGTCTCGGAGGAGGTTGCGGCCGCCATCGTGCGCTTCGTCGCCGGCGGCGCCGAGATCGCCAACGCCGAAGTTGAACCGTCGCTCCTGAGCCTCATCTGCCGCGAGCTGAATGACACCCGCATCGCCCAGGGACGCGCTGAGATATCGCTTGATCTCCTGGCGGGATCACACGCCAGCATTTTGACGAACTTCTACGAACGCTCGCTCGCCGACCAACCGCCCGCGGTGCGCCACATCATCGAGGACGAGCTTCTTACCGCCTCCGGGTTTCGCGAAAACGTCGCCGAGGAGCGCTTGCTCAGCAGCTTCGCAGCCGCCGGCGCCGCTCCCGATACGCTCGCGGTTCTCGTCAATCGCCGTCTGCTACGCATCGAAGAACGGCTTGATATCCGCCGAGTCGAGCTTACGCATGACGTCCTGTGCAGTGTCGTACGCAGCAGCCGCGACCTGCGCCACGAACGCGAGGCGCGCGATGCCACCGAGCGGCTGCTTGCCGAGCAGCGCGAGCGCGAGCTTGCGGCGCGGCGCTCGCTGGTGCGCGCACGACAGGTCGCTGTCGTATGTACGGTGCTGGCGATAGGCGCGCTCGTCGCCGCGGTGCTCGCCTATCTCAGCAACGAGCGCGCCCACCGCGCCGAACGCCAGGCGGAGGAGACGCGCATTGCCGCCGACCAGGCGCGCGGTCAGGCCGAGCACCTGCTCGCCTATCTGGCGGATGATTTCGCACGCGAACTCGAGAGTTCCGGCCGACTGGACGTGGTGGCCGAACTATCCAAGCGGCAGGTCGACTACTTCAACGCGTTGCCGGCGGTATTGAAGGGCCAGGAGACGACGCGCAATGGGGCGCTGGCGCTGGTCCATTACGCCAAAGCAATGCGGACGCTCGGCAAGCAGGATGTGGCGGGTCCTGCCGCCGCGGAGGCCATACAGCTGCTCGAGGGCCTGCGTCGTGATGGTGATAGTTCCGAGGCGACGACCATAGCGCTTGCCCTGGGCATGACGGTGCAAGCGCGGGTATATAACAACCAGCAGGACCCTGCGGCACTGCCGACCTCAGCGCGCGCAGTGGCACTCCTCAAGCCCCTCGCTGAAGCGTCTAACGCCTCGGTCGCCGCGCGCAGCAGCTATGTCGAGGCACTCGTGCAGCTAGGCTTTCAGCAGGCGAACTCCGTAAGTCTGATAAAAGATTCAGCCGCAACGCTGCAGCTGGCCATGCGCACCGCGGCAAGCCTCGGCGGTCACGACCTCAAAAACATCGAGATGGCGGCGCAATACGCGGAAGCCGGAGGCTGGCTGACACAGGCGCTCGCCAATCTCGGGCGCAATGAGGACGCGCGCCGTGTCGGTGCGGATGCGAGCGCGGTTGCGGACAAAGTGCTCGACGTGCGCCCGGGATACATTCTCGCCCTGCATGCGCAGCAGTTGCTCACCAGCGGTCTTGCGGGAATTGCCCTCACCGACATGCGCCCGGCGGAGGCAGCTGAGTTCGGCAAGCGCAGCGCGGCGGTCTCACTCACACTCATCAAGCTCGATTCCAAAAACACCGTCTCGTTCAACAATATGGCGGTCACCTACGCCCAGATTGGGGATGCCCATTGGAATGCGGGACGCCTGCGCGAGTCATTCGAGGACTATCGCCGATCCCTCGAAGCCGTCAGCCACGCGTCCAAAGCCGGCGTGTCGTTCGTTCTGAATAATACGATCTTCCCTACGGTGATCCTGGCCACCAGGCAGGCCGATCTCGGTGACGCGGCCGCGGCCACTGCCACACTCGCCTTGGCGACAAAGGAGACATCGGACCTGCGCCAGAGCGAACCTAACAGTAGAGTTCTGCCTGTCTTTGCCCAGTGCCTGCTCAACTTCGGCGAAGCAACTCTAGCCGTGTGGCGTGGCGACCCGACGAGCGCGCGCCGTGCAGAACGGGAAGTCGTAAGCAGCGCCCAGGGCGTCACACCACATGGCCCCTTCGAGGATTTCTGGAAGACCGCATGCATTACTTTTGCCGTCGATCAAGCAGGCCAGGCCGAATATATGCTCGGCGACCCGGCTGCCACCGAAAAGAGCATGCGCCAGGCATTGGAGATGCATAAGCACTGGCCCACGCATACTGACTTTGATCGGCGCGATGAGGCGCGGATGGCGACGCTGCTTGCCATGGCCCTCGCCCGCGAGGGCCGCGCGGCGGACGCCGAGCGCATGATTACACCGGTGGTCAAGTTTCACCGCGAGCTTGCCGCGCGTAACCACGGCGACGAATGGCAGCATGTGGAGTTTGCCAGCGCGCTCTACGCGCAGGCACTGGCCGACAAGCGGCAGCGCCCGGCACTCCTGAAGGAGGCCGCGGCGCTCATCTCCGGAGTGCCAACCGAAATGCGCGACGTACATACCGTGCGCCTGTGGCGCGATCGCATCCGCGAGGAGCTACACGCCCGCACCGCTGCAGCGGCAGGCGGCGCGACCCACCGGATCGCCGGGTGAACCGCGCAGCGCTGCCGCTTTTTCACTCCAGCGGACAGCCGGGCTTCTCGCAGGTAGTGAGCCAGGATCCGCGCCACATCGCGGCGCGCAAACTTGAACGTGAAATACACGTGCGGTTCGCGCCAGCGTCCTGCACGGTGCAGACCCCGGAAGGACTCGTGCATGCCAAAGCCGGCGATGCAATCGTGACCGGCACCGCCGGGGAAACATGGCGTGTCTCACAGGCACGCTTTTCCCATAAGTACCGGCCGGTGCCACCTATCGCGGCGGGAGAGGCAGGCCCTTACATGAGCCTGCCTAATCGCATTCTTGCGCTGCAGATGGATACGCCGTTTAAAGTCGTGCTGGCAGATGGGGTATCGCATCTGACCGGCCGCGCGGGCGACTGGCTCGTCGACTACGGTGACGGCAGCCTCGGGATCGTGACGCAGGCGATCTTCGCCACGACCTACGAAATCCTCGACGAGCCCTCCTAAGATGGCGCTGCATCAAGCGATCCAGCGCGTACTGCTTATCGGTGTGCGGTTAGAGACACTGCCCGCACCGCCTGCGCCGCAGCCGCCGCAGAGGCTCGTGCCGCTGATCGCCGCCATCGCCCCCGCGCATGACACTTTCGATGAGCGCGCAATCTATTTCGGGCATCGTTACCGCAGCGGCTACTGGTCGATCTATATGCTGAGCGCCGTCGCCGTGCTGTTCGCAGTCCTGCCGCTGGCGCTCGGCTGGGATGACGCCCGGCATCTGCTGCATCCTTTGCTCGGACTTTGGGCCGTGGGCGAGGTCGCCGTGATCGGCACGGTCGTTGGGATCTATTGGCAGGGACACCGCAGCGACTGGCAGGGCCAATGGCTGCGCGCACGCATGACGGCGGAACTGACGTGGTATCTGCCGCTGGTGGCGCCGCTTGTCGACTTCACGCAGCACGCGGGCGAGAATTGGTACGCGCGGGTGCTCGATCCGGGTAAGCCGCTGTCCGGCGGGGATGCCGTCGCCGAACTGTGTGCGCGCACCGAGCCGCTGGCCCGCAGCCTTCTTGAAGATGCGTTGACCGATCAGGAGTTCATCGCAAGCTACGTGCGCTGGACTATCGAGGTTCTCGAGGGACAGAAGCACTACCATCACCGTGTCGCGAACCGCCAGCATGCCCTACTGCACCGGGTCCACGTCGTGAACAACTGGCTTTTTGGGCTTACCGGACTGGGTGCGCTGGTGCATCTGTTCGTGCATACATTGTGGCTGTCGCTCATTACAACGTTTTTTCCCGCGCTCGGTGCAGGACTGCACGGTGCGCTCGCGCAATCCGAGGCCTATCGGCTGGCGACGACATCCGAGCGCCTCGTGGGCGATCTGCAGGGGGCGATCGATAAAATTCGCGCCGCTTCAGACGCCAAGACGCTGAAGGCGTCCATCGAGGCTGCGATTGCGCTCATTCTGGAGGAGCATCAGGACTGGCACATGCTTGTGCGGCCGCATCACCTGCCGCTCGGCTAACGGGGGTGTGCCATCGCTCGTTGTGATCCCTGCGAGCGCCCGCCAAGAAGCACTCGCAGCGCAATACCGTGGCGGGATTTACTGCGAAGCGCCGATGCTAACGCGTCGACCCGGAATATCGGCGTGCGCAGGCGTAGCGCTTTACTGTTTCAGCTCTTTACTACCAGAGACTTAATTCTTGCGCCAAGCCATGGCAGCAGGATCAATGATCCCAAAAAAGTGAGGTGATACCACAGCGGAAATTTCGTCCACAAACGGTAATGGGCTGGCAGGAATGCCGCCAATAGTATGATTATCAGTAGCGCCGTGACGCGGCGATCGCCGCGCGCAATCCATGCGCTCACGAACCCGGCGATGACGGAGGGAACGGCACCCGGCAGCGCAAGCCGGGCAATCATCATGCCGAGAGTGAAATTGAGCTGCGGCTCAGCGCTCGCGTAGCCCGTCAGCGCGAAGCGCAGCAGGATATCAAGCCCAGTTGCAACGATCCCCCAAACAACAAGACCGACAACCACGGCGATCACGACACGAATCATTGCCGTCTCCCCTCCGTGCGCTGCAGGATCATATTTGGCGCTGCCCCGCAAAATCTCAGTGCACTCAACACACCGGCCGTCAGCACAAAGCACACGCCGATGCGCCACCGGTGCTGCGGCGACAGCGCCTGCATATAGGCCGGGATGCCCAGCTGGTAAAGCCAGGCAACCAGGCTCAATGTGACGGCGCTGCAAAATGCCGCAAAGGCGGCCGGGCGCCTGCGCAGGCTCAGGGTGAGCGAGACGGAAAAAAGCACTACCACCAATCCCATGAGGACAAACAATCCCACGGGCATCGCATCAGCAAACGGAACGAAGCGATCATAGCGGAAGCCATCGAGCAGCCAACCCATTGCGGAGGCCGTACCTTGAAAACGCAGCCGGGTCGCCAATGCAATGCCCACATTGAACGCGCTGCTGCAGACGAACATGACGGTCCACAGCATGGCGAGCGAACGAACCGTCAGTATTTTGTGCGCGCGCGTTGCGCGCAGTCGTTCGGCAAAACCCGCGCGCATGCTGCCAAGAGCCCACCTGAGCGCCTCAGTATCATCATCGATGTGCCGTGCTTCCATGCGCATTGCGGCGGCCCACGAGGATCGCTGCGCCGGTAACACGACGGCGCATGAGCGCAGCACGCTCGCCGTCAGCCATCGGCGCCACGTCAATCTCAACCTCACACAGTCACCTTGAGCCGCCCGGACAGTAGCCCGTCCGGCCCCGCACTGCGCCGCTGTTCGCGCGCGAGCGCCAGGCCTGCCGCCGTTGGTCGATACATGTGCCGCGGCGGCTTCCCCGATAGATCCGATTCCTGCCAGCGCGCGTCCAGCAATCCTTGATCGCTGAGACGCATCAGCAGAGGATACAAAGTGCCGGACTTAAGGCCAGTCTCCTTGGCAAGCTCATACCCGTGGCGCCAGGCGCGCGGTTGCTCGAGCAAAGCGGCAAGCAGGAGGTGGGTCTGGCGCGAAGCATTGGGAGGACGCGACATTCGTATATATCAACATAGGTCGAGTTACCCGTCAATGGCGGCCCGGGTCGATGACCTGAGCCGAACCGGTTCGCTGCTCTTTGCCGTGCCAAGCCGATAAGCACATGTTTGTTCTCGGCGCGCATGCGTCACTGCATGGTGGAAGACGTCGCTGGCGAGCGCAAATGGCGCATGCGCTCGTCCGTCGAAGGATGGCTCGACAGATACCCTCCGTTCGCGGCAGCATCACAGATAAACCTACCTGATCACTAAATAGAGGAGTTTGCCCCATGCAACTTCGGATGATCGTTGCAACGGTTCTGCTGATAGCGCTTGACCTCGCCGCTGCAACCAGCGCACGTGCTCAGAGCGTTGCGGATGCTGACAACGCCATGCATGCGATGGAACTGCGCATGCGGGCTTTGGTCACGGCTCGCAAGAACCTGCAGCATGTGGAGTCTCTGCGTCAGGATCCTGAAGCAAACGCCGCGCGTGACATTGCGGATGCCGAGACCAGCGTGTTTTCTGACGCGGTTAAGGTGTTTACCGTCGGCTTTATCGTTACCGGCATCAAGTGTCCCGAGGATTTGCGGTTCACACAGCAGCAGTTCGTATTGGTCGTAAAATCGTTTGTCGCGACCGCTGATACTGAGATTGCGCGCATCAACCAAAATCTACCTGCCGTTGCAGCAACGGCCGCTCATGCCGAAGCCGTCAGTATTCGTGATCTCATAGTCGACCTGCGCGATCTCCTCAAGCCGTTTGCCACTTAAAGATGCTCGGTAAGCAACCGCGGTGACGGTGCCTAGCGCAGGTGACACATCCCAATGGCGTGACCGTGCGTACGGTGATCTATCAATGCAAACCCGCTACTGAAGAATCTCGAGCCAGATCCACGCGACCCGGCTCTCCTGCGCAACACGAAGCTGCCGGAGAAGCCGCCAACGCTAGCCGGAACCCGACGTACGCGATTGCTGCCCGCGGCGTGGGCCCATCTTGCCCTGTATTGCGTCCCACCAGCCAAGAAAAACGGCCGCGATTTTGCTGGCCTTCGATTGTTCGTACAAAGCGATGCGCTTGTAGGCTGTCCAGCAGCTTAAGAAACCGACGAGCGCCCACGATCCCAATCGGTATTTGCCGGATTCCCGTAGCATGACCGTGCGGTTTCTGGCGATGTAGTAGCGGCGATCCGGCGAATGGTTGCTCGTCCACTTTTTCATCCACAGCAATCGATGCTGGGTGGGCGTCCCAATTGAATGCGCCATGAGCGGCCTGCGGGTCTTGAGCGCCCGATAGCCGCCGGCCTTAGCCCTGACGCAATACTCGGTATCGACATAGTCGATGAAGAAATCCTCCCTGAAGGGCCCGATATG
>Ga0302324_100024755_pt1 | contig 11546 bp, 6 predicted proteins | sample Palsa_T0_1_FD_201949 | JGI IMG/M metagenome (GOLD analysis project Ga0302324, IMG submission 201949) | Peat permafrost microbial communities from Stordalen Mire near Abisko, Sweden - Palsa_T0_1 | ecosystem: Environmental > Terrestrial > Soil > Palsa > Peat permafrost | place: Sweden: Abisko... | reverse complement strand
GCTGAAGCCGCTGCCCAGGACTTTGACCGTGCTGTAGCCGCCCGCCGCCGGAATCTCATCCACCCGACCGAAATCGTCGCCGACGAAGACGTTCCCAGTCCCGTCCACCGCCGCGCTAAGGACCGTGCCGAAGTCGAAGCTCCCGCCCAGGCCCTTGACCGTAACGTAACCGCCCTTGGCCAGAATCTCGTACACCGCACCGTAGCCTGCGTCGGCGACAAAGACGTTCCCGCTCCCGTCTACCGCCACGCCATCGGGGCCGCTGAGGCCGCTGCCCAGGGCCTTGATGGTGGGATTGGTCGTCGGGATGCTGCCATCGACCGCCAGCATCTCCAGTATCGACTTGCTGAAGTAATCGGCGACATAGACGTTCCCGCCCCCGTCCACCGCCACGCCGCCGGGATCGCCGAAGCCGCTGCCCAGGGCGTTCACCGTGGGTGAGGCCGGAATGGCGCCATCGACCGCCAATATCTCGTATACCGCATTGTTGCCGCTGTCGGTGACGAACAGGTTTCCGCTCCGGTCCACCGCCACGGCGCCGGGGTAGCCGTAGCTGCCGCCCACGGTCTTGATGACGGGCGTGGCAGGGATGCTGCCGCCGGCCGCCACCATCTCCTTTACCGTGCCGCTCCAGCCATCGGCCACAAAGACGTTCCCTTTCCCGTCCACCGCCACGCCATAGACGTCTTTGAAGTGGTTGCCCAGCACCGTCCGCACCCCTGGCAGGAAGGTTGTCTGCGGCCCGGATCCATTGCCGTAAACCGGCACCGTGGCGAGCAAGTTGCCCTTGGCGCCATAGAACTCGACCGCACCCCGCCGCAGCCCCGGATCCAGAGGCTGGAACGATACATTGACCTGGCAGTTGGTGGCCGCCGTGTAGGCCTTTGCCGTGCAGGTGCTCCCCGCCGCATTGGCAAAGTCCTTGCCCGCAATGCCCGTCGTCAACACTGCGATGCGGCTCACGGCCGTGTCCGCTGTGGAGGCGATGGTAAAGGGCAGAGAAACCGTGGCGCTGGGCGATCCAACCGCCTGCAAGCCAAAGTTCACTCCTCCAAGCGCCAGCTTCACAAGCTTGCTGCTGCTGCCCTCGGCCACGATAAGATTCCCTTGCATGTCCAAGGCCAGACTTTCGGGTGCGCCGAATCCAACGCCCACCTCCGTGGCCGTTGAGTAGCCGCCCGCGGCAACAATCTCCTTGACCGCATCGTTGCCGGTGTCAGCCACATAGACGTTCCCGCCCCCATCCAGCGCGATGCCCTCGGGGGAGCTGAATTTGCCATTCGCAGCGGCAAGCGTATCGACTGTTACGTAGCCGCCCGCAAGCAGAATCTCCTTGACCGCATGGTTGCCGGTGTCGGCCACAAAAACGTCTCCGGTCGCGTCCAGCGCCACGCCGTAGGGGCTCTTGAAGCCGCTCCCCAGGGGGATTACGGATTTGTAACCGCCTGCCGCCACAATCTCTTTGACCGCATTGTTGCCGGTGTCGGCCACGAATACGTTCCCGAGGGCGCCCACCGTTACGCCATGGGGCCCGGAGAAGCCGCTGCCCAGTATCTTGATGACCGGTGAGGCCGGGATCGTACCTTTGACCGCCAACATCTCTTTGACCGCATTGTTGCCCTCGTCGGCAACGAACACGTCCCCGATCCCGTCTACCGCTACGCCGCAGGGCTTGTCGAACCCGCTTCCCAGCGTACTGATTGTGACGTAGCCGCCCTGAGCCAAGATCTCTTTGACCGCATTGTTGCTGGTATCGGCGACGAAGACATTTCCGTGCGCGTCCAGCACCACACCCCTGGGGCCGAGCAAACCGCCGCCCAGGGAGGTCCTGAACCCATCGAAGCTCACCTGCGCCCGCGCTGCGAGCGGCAACAGCAGGCAGGGCAGAACGAGAAGAAGCAAACCATGCTGCATTCTTCGGAACCGCATCGGGCGGAGAGAAATGGCGACGGATGGCTGCATCGGAACCTCGAGAGCTGGGTGATCTGGGCCCGGCAAGGCGGAATTCAGCGGGAAAATGGCAGAAAGGAAATCGATCGCGGGCAAGGAACCGCAGCCGCCCACCACGAAACCTCGTGCGCGGCGTGGCCAACGGAACCGCCTGCATTCCACCGCGCTGCGAGCGGCTGGAATGACATGCCGAAGTGTACCACGGCATCAATTTGGATCGCATCCCGGAGGCAAGCGGGCCTGTTCGATTCAGAACCCGCCTTCCGGCAGCTTCACCAGTCTCACTTCCAGCAGCGCCTCGATGGTCCGCAGCGCGTCCAGCACTGCATCCGAAACGGGCGCGTCCACCTGCACCACGGCCAGCGCCTTCACGGGCTTCGCGCCGGAGCGGTCGCGTCCCAGCGCAAAGTTGGCAATGTTCACGCCCTGCTCGCCCAGGATCGATCCGATGCGCCCGATGACGCCGGGCACGTCGAGATTGCGGCACACCAGCAGATTGCCCTCGAGCGGCGCCTCGATGTCGATTCCGTCGTACTCGAGCAAACGCGGCTGCTGATCGTGAATCACCGTGGCGCTGGCGTGGCTTGAGCCCGAGGCCGCGTGCAGCTCGATGGCCAGCACCGATGCGGCACCGCCGCGATGGCTTTCGCGCTTGTCCTCATGCACGCGAATGCCGCGCTCCTGCGCCACAGCCGCGGCGTTGATGCGGTTCACATGTTCCGAGCCCTGCAGCAGGCCGGCGATGGCGGAGTTGCGCACCAGGTCGGTCTTGGCGTCGGCCAGCGTGCCGCCGTAGATGAGGTGAATGGCCTCAATGCTGCGCGAGGAAGCCTGGGCCAGAAACGAGCCCAGCCGCCCGGCGAGATCGATGTAGGGCGCCAGCTGCACATATTCTTCGTGGCTCAGCGAGGGCAGATTGACCGCATTTTGCACCACGCCGAGCTTCAGATATTCGCGCACCTGCATGGCGATCTGAATGCCGACCGCCTCCTGCGCCTCAGCCGTGGAGCCGGCGATATGCGGCGTGAGAATGACGTTGTCGAGGCCCGTGAAGGGAGAATTCTTCGGCGGCTCTTCGGCAAAGACATCGAGAGCGGCGCCGGCTACATGGCCGCTCTTGAGCGCCGCTGCCAGTGCTGCATCGTCCACCAGTTCGCCGCGCGCGCAGTTGATAATGCGCACGCCCTTCTTCATCGCGGCCAGCGTCTTCGCATTGATCACGCCCTGCGTCTGCGGCGTGAGACCTACGTGCAGCGTGATGTAGTCCGAACTGGCGATCAGCTCGTCGAGCGTAACCAGGCGGATGCCGTTTTCGCGCGCCACCGCTGCCGACACAAACGGATCGCTGCCGATGAGTTCAAGGCCAAATCCGCGCGCGCGCTTTGCCACCTCGACGCCGATGCGGCCCAGGCCCAGAATCCCCAGCGTCTTGCCGCGCAGCTCCGCGCCCTGCAGGTTCTTCTTCTCCCACTTGCCGGCATGCATCGAGGCGTTGGCGGCGGGCACTTTGCGCGCCAGCGCAAGCATCAGCCCGATCGTGAGCTCGGCCACGGCCACCGCATTGGCGCCGGGCGTATTCATCACCACGATGCCGCGGCGCGTGGCCGCATCGGCGTCGATATTGTCCACGCCCACGCCGGCGCGGCCCACCACGCGCAGCTTCGGCGCCTGGCTCATTAATTGGTCATCGACTTGAACGGCGCTGCGCACCACCAGCGCGTCGGCATCGGCCAGGGCCGCTGCCAGTCCGCCCTTGAGCTGATCGTGCGTCACCACTTCCCAGCCCGGCTCGGCGGCAAATACCGCCAGCGTCGCGGGGCTTACCTTCTCCGCCAAAACGACTTTCATGCTTTCTCCCTTGCTTGGCTTGGCTGTGTACTCGTCAAAGCGGATGGTGTGCTTTTCACACAGCATGTCAAACATGCGCACCACCGCCGCGTGCGGCTTGCCCTCGCCGCGCTCGTATTTCCAGATCGAGTTGGGATGCACGCCCAGCCGCTCCGCCATCTCGTACTGGTAGATATCGAGCTGCTTGCGCGCGATGAGCAGCTTCTCGCCAAAGGTCAGGTCAGACATTCAAGACAGCTCCCAGCTGACAGCCGTCAGCTTTCAGTTCCAAAAGACCGCTCACCACAGTCGCCATTCCGGTCTCCATCCAAGCTGTCATTCTGAGCGAGCTCAGCGAGTCGAAGAACCTGCGTCTCGTTCCGCCAACTCGCCAACTTGCCATTCCGCGTGAGCGGTGCCAACTCGCTGCGTTTCTCTTCAACCCAGCGCGGGCAATCGACGAGTCCCGGATTCCCCGTCTGGCGCAAGCTGTCAGCTGCTAGCTGTTCGCTGACGCATACACCAGCTGCGCCGCCGCCACCGCCTGCCCATACTCGACCGGCAGCCCCAGCGTGTCCTTCGCGATGTGCTCCATCGCGCCGAGAAACGCCACGGTGTCGAGATAGTCGAAGAAGCCCAGGTGCGCCACGCGGAAGATCTTCCCCTGCATCTCGCCCTGTCCGTTGGCCACGACCGCCGCGAAGCGCGTCTTGAGCGCCTTCACCACATCGCCCGAGTTCATGCCCTCGGGCACTGCCACAGCCGTTGCCGCGGCCGCCGGCGCATCCGGCGCAAACAGCGTGAATCCCAGCGCCACCAGCCCCGCGCGCGTGGCGGCCGCGTTGACCTGCGCGTTGTCCACCAGCGCGATGCGGCCTTTCTCCAGGTCGCCTCCCGCCTGGCCGGCAATGTAGTCGAGCGCCGCGCCCAGTCCTGCGATCAGCGCCACCGCCGGCGTGTACGCGCTCTCGCCCTTGACGGCGTTCTTGCGTTCCTTGCGCAGGTCGAAGTAGAAGCGCGGATTCTTCGCCGTCTCCATCGCCGCCCAGGCTTTGTCGCTCACGCTCAGGTAAGCCAGGCCGGGGGGAATCATCACCGCCTTCTGCGAGCCGCCGATCAACACATCGATGCCCCAGCCATCCACATCGAAGTGCGTAGTGCCCAGGCCAGTAATGCCATCGACCACCAGCAGCGCCGCGCTGCCGGTCTCCTTGATCAGTTTCGCAATCGCCTCCACATCGTGGCGCACCGCGGTCGAGGTTTCGGTGGACTGCATGTAGACGGCGCGAATCTCCGGCTTCAGCGCAGTGCGCACCGCCGCGAGATCAAACGTCTGGCCGTAGGGCGCGCTGACCAGCTCCACCTGGCAGCCGAATGCCTTGGCCAGGCTCACCCAGCGCTCGCCAAACTTGCCGGCCGAGAGCACCAGCACCTTGTCGCCCGGCGAGGTGAGATTGGTGACCGACGCCTCCATCGCACCCGTTCCCGAGCAGGAGAGCAGCAGCACATCGTTCTTGGTGCCGACAAAGACCTTGAGCTGTGCGAGCACGCGCTGAAACAGGGCGCGAAACTCGGCGGTGCGGTGGTGCATGTCGGCCGCCGCCATGGCAAATTGCGCGGCAGGCAGCAGCGGGGTGGGTCCGGGAGTAAAAAGGCGTGTCTTGCGAATCATTTTTCCTCGATTCAGATGGAAGCGCGCGCGTGGATGCGCTCCAGCTCTGATTAACTGATCACATAATACACATTTTTGTGATTTATGTGGATAATTGAACGGTGGAAAACCTCAGAAACTGTCTAGGAACTCATTTGAAACATCTGGTTGGGGTAGGTCAGGGCTTCGGCCCTGACGTTGAGGCAGCAGCAAATTGCGGCCTTTAGGCCCTGAGGTAGGCTCTTGCTTTCAACAGCCAAGCCTCAGGGGCTTGCAGAGTCCGCCGCATGCGAAGCCTCTCTCCGCAGCCTGGGAGGTCGCGCAAATTATGCCGGCTCGATGCGGGCGTTGAAGACCCCGCCTCCTCAAATGCGAATTGTTCCTCAGCCTGTCGAGCCTCCGAGGGGCTGCACTTTCCGTCACACGCATCCCTCAGGGGCTAAAGCCCAGCGCGACTTGAGGGCCATTTCGGCACGACTGATAGTCGTGCCCTGACACTTCGTGCCTCTCCGAATGCATTCTTTCGCAAGCCGTGAACCACACTCGAATGGCTAACCTTGCCGGGCATGGAACTCCGCCTCCCTCCGACGGGAACATTCCCGCTCTTGCCTGGCGAAGAATTCCCGCTCTTGCACGCCATGGTTCCGCGGTGTCATCCTGCGCACCTGCTTCGATCGATGCCGTGTTACGCTCAGGCTGAAGCACTGGTCTTTTCCCCCACGGCAAGAGGACTCTTCCGCACGGCTGATGACTCTTCCACGCGGTGGAGGACCGCTCACGAGGCCTGAATCGCTTGGCTGCCACGCCCACTCAGCTTCCTCCGTCGATGGAGCCGCGCCGTCTTGGCCGGTCGCACCGGCTCGTCGATGGGCCGGACCGTCCGCCACGGCCTCAGCGCGTGCCGCCCAACCGCCGCCGCAAGCTGGCCGGCAAGTTCACTTTTTTTGCGCTCCTGGCGCTCGCAGTAACCACCGGCTCACTGGCCGGGCTGACGCTGGTTTATTCCGTGGACCTGCCGCAGATTCACGATCTTGAGCGCTACCGCCCGTCCACCACCACCGATCTCTACGACCAGAAAGGCCGCATCATCGGCTCGTTTGCGCTGGAGCGGCGCGTCATTGTCAATTACGACGATTTTTCGCCGGTACTGCGCCAGGCCGTCATCTCCATTGAAGACAAGACGTTTGAATCGCACTGGGGCATCAATACCATGCGCGTGGTGGGCGCGGTGTGGCACGATCTGCGCAACAAGGGCCGCGTGCAGGGCGCATCCACGCTGACCATGCAGCTGGCGCGCAACCTGTTCCTTTCTGCCGATCGCACCCCGGCGCGCAAGGTACAGGAGGCCTACCTCGCCATCCAGATCGAGCGCGCGTTTACCAAGCAGCAGATCTTCACGCTCTATGGCAACCAGATCTACCTGGGCAGCGGCCAGTATGGCTTTGAGGCGGGCGCGGAGTACTACTTCAGCAAGCACGCCAAGGATGTGACGCTGACCGAGGCGGCGCTGCTGGCGGGGCTTCCCAAGGGGCCGTCGGCCTATTCGCCGCTGCTCAATCCGGAGAAGGCGCTGCGCCGGCGCAACCTGGTGCTAAGCGAGATGGAGTCCGACGGCGTGATCTCGCACCTGGCCGCCGAGCAGGCGCGCAACGCGTCGCTGGGGCTGCACGTCGCGCAGCCTGAGGAGTCGATTGCGCCGTGGTTTCAGGAGGAGGTCAGGCGTGAGCTTGAGAAGCGATTCGGCGCCGAGCAGGTGCATGAGGCGGGCCTGCGCGTTGAGACCACGCTCGACGTCGACCTGCAGCAGGTGGCCAACCACGCCGTTGGCGACGGGCTGGCTGCGTATGAGCGGCGGCACGGTTGGAAGGGCAAACTCGAAAACGTGCTGAACCAGGGTATGGCGATTGAGACCTACGAACATCCCGACTGGGCGGCGAAATCGCGGCCGGGCGATTACGCGCACGCGCTGGTGGTGGACGTCGAGCCCAATGAGATTCATGCGCGCGTCGGGGCGGAGGAGCTCGTGCTGGTTCCCGCCGACTGGACCTGGACCGGCGTGCGATCCGCCGCTGCGCTGGTCAAGCCGGGCGATGTGATCTATGTGCACCTGGCCGCCGACGGCTCGCCGAAGGCGACGCTTGAACAGGACTCGGGCGTGCAGGGCTCGCTCATGGCCGTGGACAACACCACCGGCGACGTGCTGGCCATGGTGGGCGGGCGCGACTACGCGCTCTCGCAGTTCAATCGCGCCACGCAGGCCGCGCGGCAGACCGGATCGAGCTTCAAGCCGTACGTCTACACCGCGGCAGTTGAGGACGGCGCCAGGCCCGAGGACATCGTTGTCGATGGGCCGGTGAGCTTTGGCAGCTACACCCCGCACAACTACGAGAACGACTACAAGGGCGCCATGACGCTGGTCAACGCGTTCGCCGAGTCGCGCAACATTCCCGCGCTCAAGCTGGCGGCGCGGGTGGGGATCCGCAAGGTGATTGAGGTGGCGCACCGCTTTGGCGTGACCACCAACATCCCAGCGTACCTGCCGGTGGCGCTGGGCGCGGCCGAAATCACGCTGCAGGAGCAGGTGCAGAGCTACTCGGTGTTTCCCAACGACGGGCTCAGGGTGCGTCCGCGGCTGATCCGGAAAGTGTCGAACGCCGACGGCATCACGCTCTGGGAAGACCCGCCGGCGGTGGACGAGGTGATCGACCAGCAGACGGCGCGGACCATGATGACGCTGCTGCGCGCGGTGACGGCGCACGGCACGGGAGCCGCGGCGGCCACGCTGAACCATCCGCTGGGGGGCAAGACGGGCACCACCAGCGACTTCACCAACGCGTGGTTCCTGGGCTTCTCGCCGTCGATCACGTGCGGCGTTTGGGTGGGCTTTGACAGCAACCAGACGCTGGGCGAAAAGGAAACCGGCGCCAGGGCCGCGCTGCCCATCTGGATGACGTGGATGAAGGCCGCCATCGCCGGCAAGGACGATGAGCAGTTCCTGGGCGACGAGAAAGAGCCTCCACTGCTGAAAGCTTCTGCGACGCCGCCAGGCAAGCCGGGAACCGCGCCGGGAGGCGGCGAACGAGCCACGATGGTGAATGCGATTTTGCCGGTGAAGGCGCCAGGCGCGCCCATCAAAGTGGCTGCCGTGCCGTTGTCGATGGCGGGGCACGGAAAGCCGCTCGCCGCGCCCGCAGTCAGGCCGGGTTCAGTCCCAGCCAAGACGCTGGTTAGACCGGCCATGCCGGTGCAGGCTGCGCCAGCGGTGAAATCGCCCGTGGTAAAGCCGGCGCTGATTCCAAGCCCTCCAAAATCATCGAACCCTCAGTGACTGCGGCATCATTTCAGGCTTTTCCGACTCCTCGAATAAGCCACTTCAGCTCCGTGCCCCACCCTTGCCGGAAAAATCGCAAGGATGGGGCGCCAATCATCTCAGTTCATTTCAGGGCGTAACTCGCCGCAGCGAGTCGGGCTGCTCAGGATGACAGTTTCTGTGGTTCCGGCGACCGTTTGAGTTTGCGTTGCCTTTGGGTTTGGTGGTTCCCCAGGTCCCAAAATCGGGAAGGCTCCCTCTGGGCTGGGCACCCAGCGCTCGTGCTACATCGTGCGGGCCGAGACCTGGACTTACAACCATGCATCCGGCTGCAGAATCCGATCAAGGACGGAATGGGGACGATTTCGAAGAATCCGATGCAGCCGGTCATTAATCGAAATCAACCCGTCATTCGCAAAGGAAGTGCATGAAACCAGCTTGCCCCTGGGTGATCGCAGCGGCATTTTGCCTTGCTTCCCCCGTTGTAGCGTTCCCGCAGATCACCAAGGCACCCCAATTCATCGCCCGAGTAGGCCACCGAGCCACAAACTGAATTGTCATTGAGCGGAGAAAGAAACTGTCCTTTTTGGCGACAAGGTGAGTGTTCTGCTGGGAAACGGGGACGGTCAGTTCAAGCCGAGCGCGACGGAGTGGATGACCTTCACGGTGCCGGATTCGGGTACCTATCCAGACAATCCCACGGCGGAGGCGATTCCCTTTGGCCTGTTCACGGCGGATTTCAATCGGGACGGCAATCCCGGATGTTGTGCTTGCGGGGGACCTGCTGCCGAACCCGTTCGAGCTGGCGAACACCGCGCTGCTGCTGGGAAAAGGCGACGGGATGTTCAATCCCGACTATCAGACGTACAGCACACCGCTGTTTGGCGCGATCATGGTGGATGTGAACGGCGATGGGTTCCCGGATATTGTGGGCGGCAACGGGCTGACCGTGGCCAGGCTGCTGGATAGTGGATCGCGCCAGGCGAGTCAATAGGGAAGAGACAAATCACCGCGCCAGCCGATGTTGACCGGCGTTCCGATGAGCCGCTTCCTTGTCCAGGCGCTTATCCCATCTCCAGCCACCATCCCCGCCCGGCACACCAGGCGGTTTCGTCGGGGGTGTTGTTGCGGTGAAGGGAGCGGACCTGGCGCCAGTGGCCGCGGCTGAAACCACTGGCGAGAGCCTGGGCGGCGTGCTCCTCCTGCGCGCCAATGCAGGGGACGAATTCGACGGAGCAGAGGAAGCGGGCGGCGTAGTCATCGCCGGCGTGGCGGGTCACGAGGAGCATGGCGCCGGAGCCGGTTTCCGGCGCCAGCGGAAAGAGGAGCCGGCCGCCGGGGACGAGGGCATCGAGCCAAACGGCCAGGGGCTCGGCGGCGGCCGCGCTCACATAGAGAATGTCGCAGGCCGGGAGGGGACCCTGCGCACCCGTGCGGCAGTGGACCGCGACCTGGGAAAATGCGGCAAGGCTGGCCTGGGCCCGCGCGGCGAGGTCTGGCTCGATCTCATAGGCGTCCACTCGGCCGGCCACGCCCACCAGCATGGCCAGCACGCAGGTGTAATAGCCGCCGCCGGCGCCGACGTGCACCGCCCGTTCGCCCGGCTGGGGAGCCAGTGTGTGGAGGCAAAGGGCGTGCAGGCTGGGCTGGCCGTTGTTGAGGCCGCTGGCCGAACCGAGGCCGACCAGCACATCCCGATAGAGGTCGACGGGGTCGCTTGATTCGGTGCGCGTGCTGCTTTCCGGAAAGATGATCTTCCACGGCGGCGAGCCGACGAAATTCTCACGCGGGATCGCACCAAAAGCTATTTCGATAGCGCTGCCGGGCGGGATGCCGGCGGCGGCCGTGATGCGGCGCGCGTAGACGGTGCGATGGGCTGCGAGGCGGGCGGCTTCTTTCGAGCCGTTCTGACTGCCGGATTCCGCGACGTAACTCACGTCTTCGCGCTCCATTCAGTCCAATCTACTTGGCTGCCTGTTCCTTATGGGCAGCCAGCATCTCACGCCGTAGAATTGCATTGATCCGCGACTGGTAGCCTTTGCCTTGCGCCTTTAGCCACTCCAACACATCGGCGTCAACGCGGGCTGTAATCTGCCGCTTGATGGGGCGGTAAAAGCGGCCGCGTTCAGCGTTCTTCCACTGCTCATCGGTCAACTCGGGAGCATCGCTGAAGTCGATCTCGCTGTCCGGGCGTGCCGCAAGCGCTCTCAGCTTTTCCCGCTGCGCGTCGGTAAGTGGCGGCAGTGTTTCCAGCGTGTAACTAACCATTTTCGTCTTCATATCTCTGTCTCTCCTTTCGTGTTGCGTACCGGGCCGAGATGATACGCATAATTTCTATGGGCCTGCCATCCTGATCTGCTTCCCTCACCGTATGCACCACCATCACGAGAAAACACCCTTCGATCTCTCCATAAGTTCGCCAGCGCTGCTCTCCGTCCACAATTCGGTCCTTGACAGAAACGAAGAGCGGATCATGGAACGCTATGCTTGCCAACTCGAAGCTGACGCCGTGCTTCCTCTGATTGGCGAGATTTTTCGCTTCATCCCACTCGAACCTCAAACCTGTCACTGCAATAGTATAACTACAATTTTGCAATGCTCCAACATTCTGCTCGGTCCATTGCTCAATCCTCCGCTGCTACAATCGAACAGGCTGAAAACGCTGCACTTTACATGATGAGCGCCACCCCGGAACATCGCCCCCCGATCGACGCACCCGCTCTGCCCCCGCCGGGGCCGGTGGAGCTTCGCCTTTTCAATACGCTGACCGGAGAAGTGGACCTGCTGACCCCGGCTGCCGGCGAGCCG
>Ga0302324_100024754_pt1 | contig 11546 bp, 11 predicted proteins | sample Palsa_T0_1_FD_201949 | JGI IMG/M metagenome (GOLD analysis project Ga0302324, IMG submission 201949) | Peat permafrost microbial communities from Stordalen Mire near Abisko, Sweden - Palsa_T0_1 | ecosystem: Environmental > Terrestrial > Soil > Palsa > Peat permafrost | place: Sweden: Abisko... | reverse complement strand
GGCAAGTAGATGTTCTCCAGATCGTCGAGGACCGTCGTTCGGCGGAAGCTCACATCTCGAACGCGAGATGTGGGGCACCCGGTATTGGGTAGCGGAGGGCTCCGTACGGAGATTTAGAATCGGGGACGAGGGATTGCACCCTTCCGCAAAGATCGGGGAAGATTTTCTCTTGATGTTCAAGCTGTTTTTCTCTTTAGGGGTGTCGAGAGGGGAAGTTTCTCTTTTTACCCAGGCGAGAGAGATGGGAACAGTCTGCGGCCGTCATAGGGTGTTTGGGTTTTGAAGATGCCGTAGATGGCGTGGATCAGTTTTCTGGCTACACGTTCAACTTGCAATCCAAGTGCCTCTCCATTGGGTTGCCGGGCTGGTAGCAGAAGCCACCGGGGAACAACAAAAGTATTGTCCCTCTATCGGCCACACCCGCCAAAATCTACTTGAATTCAAAAACTTCCGTGTCCCCGTTCCCGCACCAGCGACAAAAACTCCGTTCGCGTACTCTGCTTCCCAAAAACCCCCCGCATCGCCGAAGTCACCGTCGAAGAATTCTGCTTCTCCACCCCCCGCATCATCATGCAAAGGTGCCGCGCCTCGATCACCACCCCGACACCCTGCGGCTCGATCGCCTCCTGAATCGAATCCGCGATCTGCTGCGTCAACCGCTCCTGCACCTGCAACCGCCGGGCGAAAACATCGATCAGCCGCGGAATCTTGCTTAGCCCGATCACCTTGCCATTCGGAATATAAGCCACATGCACCCGTCCAAAGAACGGCAGCATGTGATGTTCGCACAGTGAGAACATCTCGATGTCCTTCACGATCACCATCTCGTCGTATTCCACGTCGAAAAGCGCCCCACGCAAAATCTTCGTCGCATCTTCGCGATAACCCTTTGTCAGAAAGCCCATCGCTTTCTCGACCCGCTCCGGAGTCTTAAGCAAACCATCCCGCGTCGGATCTTCGTCGAACCGCTGCAGCAACTCGGCATAAATCTCCTGAGTGCTGTACTCCGCGATCCCCTCTTTCGGCTCTCGCTTCTGAATCGCAGCCTTATGAATTAAAGCGGGCTGTGCCATAATTTCTTCCTCTCTCCTCGCGCCAACTATGCCGTGAATGCCTTAGCAATCAAGAAACTCAACTTAACTACCCGCATACTCAAAGAAATTGTTCTCCGTCTCTTCCACCCGCACGCGAACCAGGTCGACCGCACCCAGTTCTCCCGACGCAAACACCGGCATCAATTTCCCATGAATCGCTACACACAAATTCTCCGTCGTCGGCACCAACTCGCGAAAGCTCTCATCCAGGTTCAAATTCGTATGGTCGAACCGGCCCACAACATTCTTCCGCACCGCATCATCCAGCTTCACCATGTCGCAAACCATGCCCGTCTGCGGATCGACCTGCCCACCTGCCGTAACTTCCACAATGTAGTTATGCCCATGACCATAGGGATTGTTGCACTTCCCGTAAATAGCCCAATTCTTCTCGTCCGAATAGGCATCGCTATGCAACCGATGAGATGCGCTGAACCGATACCGCCGAGACAAGTAAGCCCTCACAACTCACCCGCCTCTTCGCCCCCCTCTTCACCTAAATAGTCGGCAAAAAGATCCGGCATCTCATACACCCTCACCCGATGCAGCTTCGCACCCGCGATCTTCCCCTCAAGCCGCTTCCAGATCGCAATCGCAATATTCTCGGTAGTCGGAATCATCGTCTTGAACTCGGGCACTTCCAGGTTCAAATGCCGGTGGTCATACACCTGCACGACTTCGCGCTCCAGAACGTCCTTCAGCGCCTTCAGGTCCATCACAAATCCCGACACCGGATCGACCTCGCCCGCAACCGTCACTTCCAGCGTGTAGTTATGCCCATGGCCATTCCGGTTCGCGCACTTCCCAAACACACGCTCGTTCTCTTCCTGGGACCACGCATCGTTCCAGTAGTAGTGGGCGGCGGAAAAGTCGGCTTTGCGGGTCAAAAGAATCATAATTTTCAGCGCAGATACAAGATGCCCCAGCCTACCCAATCGCTTCAGCCGAGACTAGCTTGCATAGCTCCTGCCCTTCCAGACTACCCGCTTCTTTAGCGTGTGATGAAACCAGCTTCGATAGAGCAACCACGAGAACAGCGGCAACCCAAACACCGTCAACGCGCAATCCACAAAAGGAAAATTCGAACGCGCCACCCGCCGGTAGAATCGCCACAGCGTCCGCGCCCAAAGCGCCATCAGCACCCACCAAAGCCCGGTCGGCTGGTAATACCCAAAGAAAATCGCCGGCAACCCCACTAGCAGCACCAAATCGATCACCCGCCACGCCGCCAACGCCAGCGAATTCCCAAACAGCAGCGCCAGGTTCTTCGTCCACCCCTCATACATCGCGCTAAAGCTGCGATACATCCGCGTGCTCACCGCCTCCGGAGCATACCGAAACCGCAACCCCAGCTTCTTCCGCTTCACCCGCCGCGCCAGCGCTACATCCTCCAGCACCGATTCAGCCACCGCTCCATGCCCACCGACCGCAAAATAAGCCTCGCGCCGAATCAAAATAAACTGCCCATTCGCCGCCGCCAGCGTCGATTCAGGATCGGAAATCTCTTCCGGCGAATAAGCCACCGCCAGCTCGCTAAACACCAGCGGCATCACCGCCCGCTGCCAAAATCCCGTCACAATCTGTTGCGGGGAATACGACAGCATTGCCACCTTCCACTTCTCCGCCTCATGAATCGCCCGAATTAAATCTCCCGGCTCATGAACGGTATCGGCGTCAGTTAACAGCAACCACTCCCCGCGAGCCATCTTCGCCGCCGCCCAAACCGCATTCGCCTTCCCCGTCCACCCCTTGGGCAAAGCCGGAGCGTCGACAATCGTGACTCCCGCAACCCCAGCCGCAATCTCCCGCGTCCGATCGGTCGAACCATCATCGACCAGCAAAATCTCCCAATCGCTCCCCAGCGGAAACGCCGGATCGCTCTGGCTCGCCAGCGACTCAAGGCAAGTCCCAACACAGTCCTCCTCGTTCCGCGCCGGCACAATCACCGACAACCGCATCGCGTTTGAATCGGGGGGGATGGGCAAATCGCCAGAGGTCGTCAATCAGGCACCAGGCTCTATTATAGAAAAGTGCCGAGTCTCAAAGCCCCGATCGCAATCCTCGCAACCCTGGTCCTGTTCGCCGGCTGCGATCGAGGCGAACATCCCGGCCAAATCGGCACTACGGCGCCTACCTTCACGGTGACCGACTCTACCCACAGCGTCCGCCTAGCCGACTACCGAGGCAAAGTCGTAGTCCTCAACTTCTGGGCCTCCTGGTGCGCCCCCTGCCTCGAAGAATTCCCGTCTCTCATCCAACTCCAGCGCGACATGCCCAACGTCGTCGTCCTTGCCGTCAGCTTCCACGACGACGAAGACTCCTACAAGACCTACATCGCCGACAACCACATCGACCTGCTCACTGTCTTCGACGCGACGGAAAAAAGCAACCTCGCCTACGGAACGGTCCGCCCACCCGAAACCTACATCATCGATAAAAACGGAATCATCCGCCGAAAATTCATAGGTGCCGCCGACTGGACTTCCCCCGAAATCCTCACCTACCTCAATAAACTGGAGCAAGGCTAGTCTCGCGATTCTCAAAACACATCACAGAATTTGTCATCCGAGCGAAGTCGAGGGACCTGCGTTTGCAAGCTACTCCATCAACCGAATCTCATCCCCCACCCCAACCACACCCTCCACCAAAACCCCAGCCGAAAGCCCAGCCCGCATCTCATGGTCCTTCGCAATCCGTTTCATCACCGTCGTATTCGGCTCACAGGTATCCGGATCCAGCGTAATCAGCTTGCACCGCTTCGTCCGCTTCAGTATCTCCACCACCACCTCCGCGCCAATCCCAAGCCTCCGTCCAACCCATGCATCCTCGGCAAAACCCTCCGCCGCCCCGGCATCAAAATAAAGATTCGCTCGGAAACGCCGCTTATCCATCGCCATCCCGATCTCCTCACTCAACAGCCGCACTGTCTGCAAAGAAAAAAGCGAAAGCGGCCGCGTATCCACCACTGGACTGTCCGACTGAATCAGCACGATCTCGTGCCGCTTGCGTTGCCACTCCTTTAGACCGCCGCGCAACAGGCGAATCAGACGAGGATCCTCAACCCCCAGCCGCACCCCCTCTGGAGTCTCCACCTCGATCGCCCCATCGGCCAGAGTTAGATTGCCGTTGGGTCGAGCCATCTTTTCCGGATGAACATACAAAGCGCGATGCCGCAACAGCCCATGAAGCTCCCGCGCTGTGAAATAGGGAAAGTCCTTCCGCGCCCCCGAACTCAAAAACGCATACCGGCGATCGCCATAAAGCCCCTTCGCCGTCAGATAGGCTTCAGTCAACTCCTCGCCCATCATGCTCTTCACGGGATATCGCCAAAGACTCTCAACACGGCCTACCGCGCTCACGCTCATCGCATCGGCTCGCTCGGACACGCTACTTATAGGCAGTCTAAGCCGTCGCTTGCGCTTCTGCTTCCAGCCGGTCGACGACAACTGCCCCGACGAAACCGCCGTCCGCAACCTCGAAAAAGAGACTTCCCGCCCGTTGGGAACCGGTCAATGGAAACTGTTCCAGCTCCGCATCGGGATCCAAAGCGACCAGCTTGTCAATCAACAGCTTCGCGCCATCGATAGGTTTATGGGTGATAGCCGTTGAAATGTCAAACCTGGCCTTCCATAGAGTCAATGCTTCAGAAGCTCTCACCATGTGAGAATGGCCCGACACCAGACGTACGTCCGGCTCGGCGAGAAAGGATCGAGCGACGGCGACTGACTCCGACGCTTCAGCGCTCTCCAATCGATGGGCGAGTTCCCGTTTCCAAGTCCGCATGGCCGATTACCTCTACTTCCTTTCGTATTCCCCGGAGCAGAACCTCACTCTCTCTCTCACTCTCTCTAAATATATCCGGCGACCACTCCCATGACCAACTCGCGCCGGCGGGAGGCGCGTCGATGCGAACTCGAAGCACGACTCCTCCAGGTCCCGTCCGCCTGGCATAAGACCCGGCAACTCGCGGGTCGTGGGTCCATGAAGTAAAAGGGCTCCCATCAGAAATGCCACCCGCGTTGTGTTCTTCCGCGCTGACTGTCCCCTCAACATTACCCGGAACTACGATCCCTTCCCAAGCGGCCTTTAAGGCCGGATGGTTCGCATGAACTCCACGATAAACAAACTTCCCAAGGGCCCCCATCCACCCTCGGTAAGCTCTTCAGCCTGTGCATCGCTTCACCCTTCCATTGCCGTAAATGGAAAACGCCCTCGGCGTCGTTCCCGAGGGCGCTCTGGGTCTCACGAAGGAGGGAAGCGTCGATCTCTTTTTCAGACTAACGATGCATTTCCTGCATGTCAATTACTCTCTTGATTTTCGCTACTTCACCACCGGCCGCCCAGTTTGCATCGACTCCGGCATCGCCTGTACCTTGCTATGTTTCACGCTATACAGAAAGTAAATCACCATCCCAATCACCAACCAGATAATGAGCCGCGCCCAGTTGATCCAACCCAGCTTGTACATCATGTAGCCGTTGAACAGGATGCCCAATACCGGAACGATCGGCAGCAGTCCACCCAGATAAATCCCCGGAGTCTTAAACGGCCGCGGCTGCAGCGGATTCGTCCGCCGCAAAACAATCACCGCGATGCACACCATCACAAACGCCAGCAGCGTCCCAATATTCACCATCTTGCCGATATCTTCGATCGGCGTAATCGCGCCGACGATCGCTGCCAGCAGTCCCGCCAGAATCGTGCTCTTCCAGGGAGTATGAAACTTCGGATGCACCGAGGCAAAGAATTTTCTCGGCAGCAACCCATCGTTGGCCATCGCATACAACACCCGCGACTGCCCCAGCAGCATCACCAGCATCACCGAAGTCAGCCCGGCCAGTCCGCCAATCGTAATAATGTTCGAGGCCCAGTTCAAATTCCGGTCCAGAAAGGCCCGCGCCAAAGGCGCTTCGATATTCACTTCCTGCCACGGCACCATGCCCGTCAACACCGCTGCTACGCCGATATAGAGCAGCGTGCAAATCGCCAGCGAAAGAATAATCCCAATCGGCAAATCCCGCTGCGGATTCTTCGCCTCCTGCGCCGTCGTCGACACCGCATCGAAGCCTATATAAGAGAAGAAAATATACCCCGCCGCCAGCCCTATCCCCGCAAAACCATGCGGCGCGTAAGTCGTCCAGTCCGAACCCCAGTTCACATGGTTCACATAGTGAGAACCCAGCGCCAGCACGAACAGCACCACCGAAACCTTCACCACCACGATGCCCGCGTTGAACTTCGCGCTCTCGCTGATGCCGATCACCAGGATCGTCGTAATCACCAGCGCAATCAGAAAGGCCGGCAGGTTGAATCCGAGCGCAACCCCAAGAATATGTGGCGCGTTCAACAGTTGTGCCGCCTGCGCCAGCAAATCCGGAGTCGGCGCGCCCTTCAAGGCATCCAGTTTCACCAGAAACTCCTGCGTTCCCGGTAGAATTCCCGGGTTCGCCGCAGTCACCAGTTGCCTCGCCACCACATCCGTCGCCGTCTTCAGCCCCGTCCAGTGGTCATACGCCATCCACAAGGGCAGCTTCAACCCAAACATCCGCAGAAATTCAATAAAGTAATTCGACCAGCCCGAAGAAACCGTACTTGCGCCCATCGCATATTCCAGCGTCAGGTCCCAGCCTATGATCCACGCAAACAGCTCGCCCAGCGTCGCATACGCATACGTGTAAGCGCTGCCCGCCAGCGGAATCATCGCCGCAAACTCCGCATAGCAAAGCCCGGCAAAGGCGCACCCCAGCCCCGAAAACACAAAAGACAGCATCAACGCCGGCCCCGCGTAATGGGCGCCCAATCCCGACAACACAAAGATGCCGGCACCGATGACCGCACCCACCCCCAGCGCCGTCAGCGAAAACGGCCCCAACACCCGCTCGAGCGAATGTTCGCCCTTCTGGTGGGCTTCGGTAAGCAGCGCGCTGAGCGGTTTCTTAGCCAGCAAATTAGCCATCTATCGGGGTTCTCCGTCGCTGAAGAAATCTTATGTTCCGGAAATTTCTCGATCCGCTTCTCTCCGGGAAGAAGCCGACCACAAAAAATACACCGGGACCCCAAGCAAAACGATCGCCATTCCCGGCCACGTGTATTGAGGCTTGTAGCGCAATAATACGACACAAATCCAGGCCGCCATCAGAATGTAAATCGCCGGCAGCACCGGATATCCGAACGCCTTATAAGGCCGATGCGCCTCCGGCTTTCGTATCCGCAGCACAAACAACCCGCCAATCGTCAGGATATAAAACAGCAAAGCCGCAAACATCGTGAAGTCCAGCAACTGGCTATAAGTCCCCGACAAGCAAAGCAGGCAAGACCAGATCGCCTGCACAATCAGCGAAGCCACCGGAGTCTTATATTTCGGATTCAACTCCCCCGCCGCCTTGAAGAAGAGCCCATCCCGGCTCATCGCATAGTAAACACGAGCGCCGGCCATAATCATGCCGTTATTGCAGCCAAAGGTAGAGATCAAAATCGCCGCCGCCATCAAATAAGCGCCCGTCGAATGAAACACCTGCTGCAACACCGCCGTCGCTACTCGGTCCTCCGAGGCATACTGAATTCCCCGAGCCGCCAGCGTCGTCCCATTCGGATCGCCGTGTAAAGGAAGCCCGCAGAGATAAACAAAGTTCGCCAGGATATAAAGCAGCAGCACCACGCCCGTACCGATCGCCAGCGAAAGCGGCAAATTCCGACTGGGGTTGCGCACTTCCCCAGCAGTGAACGTCACATTGTTCCAGGCGTCCGCTGAAAACAGCGACCCCACCTGAACGATCGCAATAATCGTGAACACCCCCACCAAAGCGGTCGGCCCACCCACGCCAACCTCCACCGGATGCAGCGACCCCCAGGAAGCGTTAGCCCAGAAAGCATGCCACCCAGGCCCAAAATTTGCCGCCACCGCCACCGCATTCCGACCCAGCACCAGCCCAAATCCAACCAGCCCCAGCAACGCCGCAACCTTGGCGGTAGTAAAAATATTCTGGACGATCGCGCCCAGGCTGACCCCAAATACATTCACCACCGTCAGCAGAATCACGATGACCACGCCAACCAAATTGGCGCTGCTCAGGCCAATATCCATGTTGCCCAGCACCATCGGCCCCACCGTCCACCCCGGCACCCGTCCGATGTACCAAAGCCAGTGCGTTGAAGAGACCCAGGGAAAAAACACGCCCGAGAACTTGCCGAACGAAACCGAAACCGCCGCAATCGTCCCCGTCTGGATCACCAGGAACAGCGTCCAGCCATACAGAAATCCCCAAAGCGGCCCCAGCGCCTCGCGCAGATAAACATACTGGCCGCCCGCCTTCGGCATCATCGCCGCCAGCTCGCCATAGCTCAGCGCGGCAATAATCGTCATCACCGCAGTCACAATCCATGCGGCAATCATCAGCGCCGGAGAATCCACGCCGCGCGCAATGTCCGCCGCAACAATGAATATCCCCGACCCGATCATCGAGCCCATCACAATGGCGGTCGAGCTGAAAAGTCCCAGCCCCCGCACCATTTCGGTTTCAGGCGCAAGCAGTGGCTGGCTCTCGGTAGGAAGGGTAGTTTGCGGACTCGCGCTGTTAGACACTTGTAACTGGTTCTACCGTAATTTTGCGAAAAAGTCGCTTGCTATTTTTCCCGGCGGCTTTCCCGAGGCATCCGCAAACAAACTTGAGATCACCGCTATCGAATCCGCGCCCGCCTCCATCACCTCCGCGCAGTTCTCTAAAGTGATCCCCCCAATCGCCACCAGGGGCTTCTTCGTCAACGCCCGCGCCCGTCTCACGCCCTCGAGCCCCACCACGGGATCAGCATCCGTCTTCGAAGTCGTCGCAAACACCGGCCCAATCGCCAAATAATCCGCCGACGTCAGATTTGCCGCCACAACCTGCTCCGCATTGTGGGTCGACAAACCCAGTGTTCCGTCCACCCCGATCGCCGCCCGCGCCAACTCTGGCGTCATGTCCTCCTGGCCGACATGCACTCCATCGAACCCGACCCGCGTCACCAGCCCGGCAAAGTCGTTCAGGATCAGCGTGCACTTCCCGGCCGGCCCAGCCTCCCTCATTACCGCGGCATCCGCCAGCACTTCGGCCTCATCGCCCATCTTGTGCCGGTACTGCAACAAAGTCACCCCCGCAGACAAAAGCTCGGCCAGCAGACGCCGCAACAAGTCCTCACGCGACTTTCCGCGAGTCGGCACATCACTCCCCTGCAGAATTGGATACAGCCGCGAAATCATCTCTCGATTCAAGCACAACCTCTGGAAGAACGCTCTCAGAAAATAAACTCGGTAGACGACCAGTCAGACGAATTAGTCTCACCCTCCAAATATCTCAGAGTCCTGCCTGCCTCTGTGACCTCCGTGCTGACTTCCCAATCCAAAGTCCACGCGTGGCCGTCACAAACCCCAATTCCTATTCCCTATTCCCTACTCCCTACTCCCAACCATCCCTGACAAAGCCCAAGAAGCGGTTTACACTCAAACAAATCTGCATAATGCTTCAGTCTGGACCGGGAACAGCATTCCCGCGAACAAAGAACACCGCGCCCCCAACTGCGCCCAACGGAGTGACCTGATGTTTCGTACCTTCTTCCGCATGCTGAAAGTTGTCTGCCTCCCCATCTGCTTCTTTTCACTCGCCGCCTTCGCGGCCACACCCCTCCTCCTCCGCAGTCCCTCCATCAGCGCGGACAAAGTCGCCTTCCTCTACGCCGGAGACATCTGGACAGCTCCTCGCGACGGCGGCGCGGCCCGGCGCCTCACCTCCGAAGGCACCATCGACAGCGGCCCCTACTTCTCTCCCAACGGCACTCGCATCGCCTACTCCGCCAAGGTCGCCGGAGCCGACGACGTCTACCTCATCGACGCCAACGGCGGCATTCCTAAACGCCTCACCTGGAACCCCATGGGCAACTACGCCGCCGGCTGGACCCCCGATGGCAACGCCGTCCTCTTCGCCTCTTTCCGCACCAGCTACTCCGACTTCTTCCGCCTCTACACTGTCCACGCCGACGGCAGCGGAATCCCCGAACCCCTCCCACTCCCCTCCGCCGTCAACGGCGCATATTCCGAAGACGGCAAATCCATCGCCTACGTCCCCATCCTCCAATGGGAAGCCGCCTGGAAACGCTATCGCGGCGGCCAGACCACTCCCATCTGGCTGGTCGATCTCAAGACCCTCGACCTCGTCAAAATCCCCCGCGAAAACTCCAACGACAGCGATCCCGCCTGGGTCGGCGACACCGTCTACTTCCTCTCCGATCGCAACGGCCCCGTCTCCCTCTTCGCCTATGACACCAGGACAAAAGCAGTCACCCAGTTAGTCGAAAATCACAGCTACGACCTCAAATCCGTCTCCTCCGGCCCCGGAGCCCTCGTCTACGAACAATTCGGCTCCCTCCATCTCTACGACCTCAGCTCCCATCAAGACAAGACCATCAACATCACCATCGACGGCGACCTGCCCAACCTCCGTCCCCATCTCGCCACCATCGCCCCGCAGGAAATCCGCAACGCCAACATCTCCCCCACCGGCGCGCGCGCCGTCTTCGAGGCCCACGGAGACATCTTCACCGTCCCCGCCGAAAAAGGCGACACCCGCAACCTCACCCGAACTCCCGCCACCGCCGAACGCGATCCCGACTGGTCGCCCGACGGCAAATCCGTCGCCTACTTCAGCGACGCATCCGGCGAATACCAGCTCTTCATTCGCGACCAGAACGGCCTCGGCACACCCAAAGTCATCGACCTTGGCCCCGATCCGTCCTTCTTCTACTCGCCCCGTTGGTCGCCCGACTCCAAACACATCGCCTACTCCGACAAACACCTCCACCTCTGGTACATCGATGTCGACAACGGCAGGCCCGTCAAAATCGACACCGCCATTCGCGGAGGCTTCGACTCCGGCTACGGCAACGTCTCCTGGTCGCCCGACTCCAAGTGGATCGCCTACTCCCGCGACCTCGAAAACCAGCTCCACGCTATTTTCTTCTACTCGCTCGACACTCATACCTCGACCCAGGTCACCGACGGAATGAGCGACGCCCTGCATCCCGTCTTCGATCCCAACGGAAAGTTCGTCTACTTCACCGCCTCCACCGACAACGGCCCCTCGAGCGCCGGAATCGACCTTTCGTCCCTCGACCGCGCCACCACCAGCAGCCCCTACGTCATCGTCCTCAAGCGTTACGGTACCTCACCCGTCCCACCCGAAAGCGACGACGAAAAAGCCAAAGACGAAAAGAAGGACGACGACAAGAAAGACGACGATAAAAAGAAGGACGATTCCAAACCCGCTACCGACGCTAAGAAAGACGAAGCCAAACCCGCCGACGACGCCAGCAAGAAGGACGACAAGAAGGACGCCAAGGACGACAAACCCGTCGAGGTAGTAATCGACCTAGAAGCCATCGGCAACCGCATCCTCTCCCTGCCCGTCCCCGCCCGCAACTACC
>Ga0302324_100024753_pt1 | contig 11546 bp, 9 predicted proteins | sample Palsa_T0_1_FD_201949 | JGI IMG/M metagenome (GOLD analysis project Ga0302324, IMG submission 201949) | Peat permafrost microbial communities from Stordalen Mire near Abisko, Sweden - Palsa_T0_1 | ecosystem: Environmental > Terrestrial > Soil > Palsa > Peat permafrost | place: Sweden: Abisko... | reverse complement strand
CCGGGCTGCGGTAGGTGATGAGCAGCAGCACGATCACCACGACCAGGGTGGCGAGCAGCAGGGTGCCGTCGATGCCCTTGAACGAGTTGGCCGAGTCCGCGGCGCTACCCAGCGGGCCGGCGATATGCGCGGACAACCCGGCGGCATTCGCCAGTGCAACGTTGCGCAGGCTGGTCGCCGCGGCCGAGGCGCCGTTCCAGCCCTTCGAGCCCAGGTTGACCGGCACGATCGTCTCGATCGCCTTGCCGTCCTGGGCCACGACCGGCCCGGTGACCTGGCCCGGTACGACGCCGGTCACCTGCGCGAACCGCTTAGCGTCGGCGACCGCCTTCGCGCGATCCGCGCTGGTCAGGCCGGAGGGGCGGTCATAGATCACGACCGCTGTGAAGATGTTCGGGGACTGGAAGCGCGACTGCAGGTCGAGCACCTTGGTCGACTCGGCCTTGGCCGGGAGCCAGGACGACGAGTCGTTCTTCTCCGCCCCGGTGAGCTTGCCGGACAGCGGTCCGGCCACAGCCACGATGATCAGCCAGAAGACCACCACAGCCCATTTGGCCCGGCGCCCGCTGGCTACGGCGATGATCGTGCGGGCTCGGCTCATAGTGATCCCCTGTTGAGTCGCTGGTCTGATGCCCCTTGGCTGCACTCTCCGGCATGACCGGACCTGAAGTCAAAACATTTCCTGAACGCTGGGCCTTACCCGGCCCGTGCTGCCGTGCGATTCCGGGCCTTGCGCAGCGCGCATCCTCCCGGGCAGCACCCGGCATCGCGGGATCCTCTGGGATGGCCTTCCACCGGCTAGGCAGGATTCGGGTGCTCGTAGCGGGTCCGACTACCAGGCGCTCGATGAGCCCAACCTGCCTCATCGCGGCACAGGTCGACGGTACCGGGGCTGATGGTGACACAATTGGCCGGTGGCGAGGAAGCATCCGCCCCCGGAGCGCGGTGTGGCTGGCGTGGTCAGGCGTTTCGATGCCGATGAAGGCTGGGGCGTGATCGACGCGCCGGATGTGCCTGGTGATTGTTTTGTTCACTTCGCGAATATCGAGATGAGCGGTTACCGGGAGCTCCGCGCGGGCCAGCAGGTGCGGTTCACGTACGAGGATCCCGGCTTCCTGCAGGATGGCTGCCGTTTCCGCGCCCTTCGAGTCTGGCCGGAGACCTGACTACGCTCGGCCCTCACGCGGTATCCGGCATGAGAGCGCGCGGCGCCTACCCCCTCCCCCCGACGCGGCGAAGCGATCACCTCGATGCCATCACCGTCATCAACGGAGAATTCGGGCCCTGCCCGATTGAGAATCGGCAACGGCTGGATAAACGTCGCGCGGAAGGGAATGGACCGCCGCAGGCGGCCCGGCCAGCTCACGGCGGTATTCGCCCGGTTAACGAGGAAGGCATGCCGGGGCACCGGAGGTCACGATGGCCCGGACGGGGTGAGCCGGCTGCGGGCGAGCTGGCCTAACGGGCCATAAGGCAAGGTGATTGGCGGGGGCGTGAATCGGGGGTGCCAGGCGAGGAGGTCGCGGGCCTTGGCGGTGCTCCAGCGGCCGGCTAGCTCGTCGGCCGAGATGGTGAAGGCTTGCAGGCCGTCGCGGTAACTAAGGGCCGCGGCGATGGCCGCAGCCACGTCGGTCGCGGCGGTGGCGCAGGCCGGGACGCTGCCCGGACCCGCAGGACGGGCCGGCGGCGTGACCCGGCCCCAGGCGGGCCACAGGTGATCCGGGGTCGGCCAGGCCAGCCGGAGGATGTTGACTGACAGGCCGAACTCGGCGACGGCGGCGCGGCACACCTCCTCTCCCAGGCGCTTGGTCAGCCCGTACACGTCGGTTGCGTCGGGAACGGCGGACTCGTCGAGCCGCCGGGAGACGGGATCGGCGTAGACCGACAGGCTGCTCAGGTACACGGCGTGCGGCACGCCCCGCGCGATAAGCGGCCGACAGGACCTGATGCACGGACGTGACGCTGGCGCCGAACGCCGCGGCGGCGTCGCCGCCGGCCGCCATCGCGCCGTGGATCACCGCATCCACGCCCGCCAGGGCGGCCAGCACCGCCGCGTGGCCGGTCGCGTCGCCGCGCACGTACTCGTCCCCGCCGGCCGGAGCCCGCAGGTCGAGCACCCGCACCGCGAACCGCTGGCGGAGCAGCGGCAGGGCCAGCCTGCCCACGTACCCGGACCCGCCCACGTACAGCACGCGCATGATGGGCTCTTCCTACCCGCCGCGGGCCTCGGTGTCACCGGGCTGGTGACCCGCAGAGCAGGTAAGAGCTGACATCGCAGCAAAGTGCCGGCGGCCTGAAGAACTACGTGGCCAACACCGCCGTCAGCTGGCCCGGTCGGCCCCGGCAGATCCATTCCTCCTTCCGCGCCCGCTCACCGGATCAGATCCTGGCTACCGCCGCGCCCCGGACCAGCCCCTGGCTGCCTCCGGGTTACGAGCAGAACTTCTGGAATGCCGCTTAGCAGCCACGCCGCCCCGGTGCCCTCCTCACCGGCCAGCGTCCGCCCTGGCCAGCCCCGGGCATTGAGAAGTTCGCCGAGCCAGCGGGTATTTTCCGCATCGATGCGGTGCCACTCCGCCGCCCCCTCGTGGGGGAGGCTGGCCATGTACTGCCCCCGCGGCGGCGACACCATGTTGCGGATCCGCTGATCCTCCTCGCGCCGGGCCAGCAGCTCGCGCCGCAATTCTTCATCCGCGCAGCCATTCCATCCCCGCGTTGTCCCCCGCGGAAGACCCGGATGCAGATCATCCCATGACGCCCGGCGCGGATGCGGCGCCAGGCCTGACTATGCTCCCGGCTGTGGCGATGATCCGCTGTGCAGTTGCTGGCGACGTGGATGTCCTTCGCGCGATCGCGGCCGCCGCTTACCAGAAGTACGTCCCGAGGATAGGCCGGGAACCCGCTCCGATGACCGCCGACTACGCGCAGGCGGTCCGCGACCAGCAGGCCTGGGCCGCCATCGAGAACGGCGGCATCGCCGGCTTCGCTATCCTCATTCCCCAGCCTGGCTACTTGCTGCTCGGCAACGTGGCCGTCCTGCCCGCCGCCCAGGGCCGCGGGATCGGCACCCGGCTGCTCGTCCTGGCCGAAGATCATGCCCGCAGCCTCGGCCGCAGCGAGATCCGGCTCTATACCAACGAAGCCATGACCGAGAACCTCACCTACTACCTCCGGCGCGGGTACGCCGAAACCCACCGGGCCGAGCAAGACGGATTCCACCGGGTGTTCTTCCGCAAGCCCATCAACTGACTACCTACTCGCGGCATGTGAGCGCGTTGCGACCGGGGGCGACGAATTGACGGCCCTGCCACGGCACCTCGCCTTGGCCTTGTCGCCCGGTAGGTCCGGGTGCAGGCTGCCAGACTGACCTGGTGCCCCGCGAGTACGAGCCTCCGACGCAGGAAATCCTGCAGTGGGTGGCACACCACGTTCATCCACGCGCCCGGGTGACCGCGGTCACGCCCTTGCTAGCGGATATTCGGCCCAAGACAGCAATGCATAAATATGCAGTCTGCCTGGTTGCCTGCCGCCCCGGCATGTACTTATAGCTGTATACAAGATGCGCTAGTCAGGTCAGTATTCCTTCGGAGCGCAGTTGCTGCTCGGCTAGAAGCCAGTTCTCCTCATCGCTGCCGGCCTGCGGGCTTCTTGCGATCGCTTGAGCACGCTCAGCGATAAGCGCAGCGGAATTGCGGAGGCTGCCGTCGCTGTCTTTTCGGTTGGCCTCTGCTGTGGACAGGTCGGCCGCCCTGGTCAGCGGTGCGCCTCCCGACTCGCGAACTGGCAGGTTGAATCGCAGGCGATCCGCTGGAGGCAGCTGTCGTGCGCCACGTCTGTGTGCAGTCCGGAGAAGTTCTCCTACGCCGGTCTCGCGCCAAACTCTAATCGTGCAATCGGCGGAGGCTGTTGCGACCTGGCCGCCTTCGGGACTAAATACAGCGCGTAGAACTGGACCTGAATGACCGGCGAAGACAAAGCGCTCGCGGCCGTCGGATGCGTCCCAGACCCGGCCGGTGGCATCGTCGGCGGCGGTGAGGAGCCGGGTACCGTCCGCAGAGAAGCTGACGCATCGGACGATCGCTCCGTAGTCTCGCGCCGTCAGCAGTTCGGCATTTGACTGAATGTCCCAGATACGGGCGCCGCCATCAGCGCCGGCCGTTGCGAGCCTGGTGCCGTCGGGGGAGAATCCGACGCTGAACACGGTGGCACGATGGTCGAGTTGGTGGGTGATGGCCTTGGTGGCCACTTGCCAGATAGGAACAGTGACAGCACCGGTCCATGCTGAGGCAACGTCGCTGTTCCACGCACTGCCTGCGATGCTGCTCCCATCGGGCGAAAAAGCGACGCTGGTTACTCGCCCGCGAATGTTTTGGGCGGAACGCTGCTCGCCGTTGGATGTCTGCCAGACACGTACGGTGCTGTCCCACAGGCCAGCGGCCACCAGAGCGCCGTCCGGGGAGAACGTGACGGAGGTAAAGCGGGGCGGCGCTCCTGCGGCGCGGCCGACGTTGGGCGGTCCGTTGACTACTCGTGCCTGACCGTCACCGTCAGCAGGCCAGAACCGCATCGTGCCATCCTCGGCCGCTGTAACGATCAGCGACCCGTCCGGCGAGAAGGCTGTGGCCGTCACCGCGGCCTGGTGTCCGTGCAGTACACGGACCAGCCGCCCGCTGCCTGTTTCCGCTTCCCAGAGCCGGGCGGTACCGTCCCTTGAAGAGGTGACGATACGGGTGCCGTCAGGAGAGTAATCCACGCCGGTGACGGGCCCAGAATGTCCTTGCAGCTCGTATAGCAGGCCATCGGCGCCTGGCAGTACGTCGTAGTCATCGGCTATGTTCCAGATCAACGCGGTGCCGTCATCGGCTCCGGCCAGCAGGCGCGACCCGCGGGGGGCAAATGCCAGGAAAGTCATCGCGGCGGGATGATCCCGGAGCTCGAGCAGCAGGCGCCCGTCGGACGTATCCCACACTCGGGGGACGCCGTCACGGAACAGCGTGGCGATACGGCGTCCGTCGGCAGAGAAGCTCACTGAGGTGATCGGCAGCCGATGACCGACCGCCGTCGGGACCGGTCCGCCCAGCCGCAGGCCCGTGCTGATGCTGCCGTTATGGCGGTCCAGGATAAGACCGCCATCTTCGACGGCGATAGCGAGGTGGTTACCGTCCGGCGACCACGCGACGCTGGACTGATACGAGTCCTCCCGGGCACGCTGAAAAGCGCTGGACAGGTTAATCGAACGAAGTGTCGTACCGTCGCGGGTGGTCACGCGCAGCTCATGACCGCTTGAGGTCAGGGTCGCGACTTCACTGCCATCCGCGGAAACGGCCTGGGAGGGACCGAGCGCGAGAACCTCCTCTACGTGTTCGTCGGTCTCACCGCCGGACCGCAGGTTCAGGCGCCTTCCACTGCCTGCGATAACCGACTGCTGATCTGGCGAGAAGGCGAGGCAATACACGCTGCGTCCAGCGCCATCGAAGGCTAGCAACTGCCGGCTCGTGAGCGTGTCCCATATCCGCACGGAGCCGTCTGCCATCCCGGTTGCAGCACGTCGGCCGTCGGCGGCCCAAGCGACTCTTGTCACGGCGATCTCGCCTGGAAGGACTGCCCGGACCCGGGAACGGCGCAACGCTTCTCGCAGCGTCTCGACAAGCTGATCTGCCGGCCCGTACTCGTCGATCGCCGCAACCGCCAGTGATATGGCCAGATTCGGGTCTCCGGCCAGCTGGTAATTCGCCTGTGCCGCGAGCGAGTTGGCGGCACGCTGCCGGGCCGATGCGTCCCATGCCACAGAAGCCTGGATGAACTCCTTTAGCAGCGGCATCAATTCCAGCTCTGCCCTATTTGCCTGTGCCCAGCGCTCGGCCAAGGCAAGCCGGGCGCCTGTCATTGTGTAAGCGGACTGCCTGCCTGCAAGGTCCCAGTCCAGTGCTATCCGCTCAAGCTGCGCCCGCTGCCGCAGGTTCTCCCGCGCCGCCTCGATCGCTCCTGCCAGTGGCGGCCAGGTGCGAAGCAGTGCCTCATGCGCCACGGTCACGACCGGCGTATCGTCCGCCTGGTCACTGATGACCAGATGCGCGTCTCTAAAGGCGTCGATGACCTGGCTCTCCAGGGGGGTCAGGCCGCTGCGGGCGAGCCGACGACGAGTCGGCTCATCCCCGTCGCCGACAGTCACCAGCTTGACCAGTGCCGGGAGGACGACGCTGCCGAGGCCCGCGCGGTCAAGGTCGCCGAGGAGCCGATCTGCCTGGCCCCGAAGTGCACCCAGTACCCCACCGCTCGCCTTGTAGTCCGCCACGGAGATGCTCGCGTGAGGCCCTGCGCGCTCGCAGAGCTGGCGCAGGGTATATGCGAGCAGCGGGAGGGCGTCGCCACCTTGGGCGTCCTCCACCATCTGCTCGACGAGGCCTGGCTGGAAGATCAGCCCGGCCCTCTGGGCAGGCCCGGTGATTACTGCTGACATCCGGGACCGCTCGAGCGGCCCGATGGCGGTTGAGTCGCGGATGAGGTCCGCCAGCCCCGGCTGGCGCAGGAACCCGCTGAGGAACTCAGATCTCAAAGTGAAGAGCAGGCGCAGCGGCCCGGTGCCGCTGGCCGCAGGACACATGATCTGGATGAATTCCTCGCGGGCTTCGTCGCCCGTCAGGGTAAGGAGTTCTTCCGCTTGGTCGATGACCAGCAGGACCATGCGCCTAGGCCGGCCCTGCCCCTCGGCCAGGTCGCGGGCAAGCTCGGACAGCTCACCGGGGTGCTGGCGCAGCCGCTCCTCCACATGCCGCCACGAGACCGGCGTAACCAGTTCGCTGAGGCGCCGTGCAAGTGAGCGGGCCAGGGCCGTTACCGGCCGGTCACCGGGGAAGACCGGCGGCAGGACCTCCCACTCGGCCGGCAACCGGCTCAACCGGGGCAGAAGGCCTGCGTGTACCAGGGATGACTTGCCACTGCCCGACGGCCCGACGAGCGCGAGACTTGCGCTACGGAACAGCGACCGCAGCCGCTCGATGAGTTCATTGATTTCGTTCTCCCGGCCGAAAAACATCGCCGCGTCATCCGCCTGGAAGGAGCGCAAGCCCGGATAGGGCGACCGCGCGGGATCCCAGTCAAATATCGTGGCCGGATCCAGCCCGCTCAACCGCAACGAGGAGGCCAGTCGCTGAAGCGCGGCATCTTCTTCCCCGGCCAGATCAACCGCCTGGACATCGCGGAGTAGAGGATGACGGGCGTCGCTTTCAATGCGGACAGGCAGTACCCGGACACCCATCGCCCGTGCCAGGGCTAGCTCGGCGAAGCACCAAGGGGACGCCACAGAAGCCCTGCTGCTGAGAAACACCATGGCGGCAGCTTGCCTCAGACGGGCATAGAGCTCCTGCTCCCAGTTACGCCCGGCTGGTATGCCCCGGATCGGATCGAAATCCAGGAACAAGGTACGGAACCCACGCGATGTCAGCCAGTCCGCAACATGCCTAGCGCTGGCATCATCCGTACTGCTGTGACTGATGAAAATCAGAGCCACGATGAACCCGCCTTCAACGCGCTGCCTCACCCAATTGTCAGGCATACGGTGCCCCGCTGAAAAGTAGAGATGGCCTGGCTTGTCAGGCTGGCGCATCTCGTACCGCTCTGGATGGCCAGGTCGCCTGGGCCGTTCCAGCCCTCGCTAGCCTGACCACTACGTGCGAGCAGATCGAGTAAAGGCGGGCAATTCAGCAAGCTCTACCAGGCTAAAACCGCAGTACTCATCACCGCTAGTCTTAGGCACGATAATCACGGTCGACGCCCGTGCTTCACTCCAGCTCTGCCTCCCTGCATGAACGACACGCTTGAATTAGCGATCATCGCTACCGTTAGCGGCATACCAAGTACCGGGCATTGCATAGGTATACGGACATGTAACGCCCGCTATTCGGCAGATGCGGTTAACGGGCGGCGGGCCTGACGGGGCTGGCGTCTATTCCAGCACGTCGCTGCGGAGCTGCGGGAAGACTTGTGAGACCTTCCCGAGGAGGTAGTCGCCGTAGCTACCGGTGAAGGCGCGCAGGTCCTGGCCATCCCACCGCCGTCGGCCGTCGTCTCCGGCGGCGGCGCGGTCAGGAAGCGGCGGCACCTCGGCGGCGAATCCCGGATCCAGGAAGAACGGGAAGGAGAGCCGGCCGTGGCCGCTGAGGTTGCGGACCCGGTGCGGCGTGGAGCGGTACCAGCCGCCGGTCAGGCGATCGAGCATGTCGCCGATGTTGCAGACCAGCGTGCCGGGGATGGGCGGGGCGTCGATCCAGCCTTCAGGCGCGGCGACCTGCAGGCCGCCGCTGTCATCTTGGGCGAGCAGGGTCACCAGCCCGTAATCGGTGTGCTCCCCCACCCCCCAGCCGCCGGCCTGCGGCGGCGACGGCGGGTAGTGGAAGATCCGGAACAAGATGGTCGGGTCCGCGGTATACCCGGTGACGAAGTACCCGGCGTCCAGGCCGAGACTCAGGGCCACTCCGGCGAGCACGGCCTGGCCCACGCTGGTCAGGGCATCAAGGTAGGCCAGTACCAGCGGGCGCAGCCGGGGGACCTGCCGCGGGAACAGGTTGCGGCCGTGCAGCGGAAGTCCGGCCAGCACGCGCGCATCATCGTCAGGCAGCTCGGCGCCGAAGTACAGCCCTTCCTTCAGGTCCGGCTGGCCGGAGGTAAGCTCGGCGCCCACCGGGAAGAAACCCCGCCAGGCCCGGCCGCCGCGTTCCATGGCGATCTCCAGCTTGTCCGCCGCGGGCAGCGCGAAGAACTCAGTACTCGCCTCGGCGAGCTCGTCCAGCAGCCCGGCCGGCACGCCATGGCCCGTCAGGTAGAAAAACCCGCGCTCGCGGCAGGCCGCCTGGATCTGCTCCGCCACCGCAGCGCTCGCCGCGGCCGGAGCGCCGCCGACCAGCGGGCCGACGTCGATGACCGGGATCGTGGCCGAACCCCTCGAACCTGCCATAAATCCCATTCTGCCCGATACCCGCCCGGCGTCGCCGGGGCGCTGGCCGGTGCCATGGGGAGGGGCGCTGGTCTCGCATCGTGCCGTTCTGTCGTCTAATGGACTGATCCCAATGTTGCGATGGAGGCAGGCTCGATGACGTACCAGGTAGTGAACCCCGCCACAGGAAAGGTAGAAAGCGAGTACCCGACGGCGACCGACGCCGAGGTCAGCGACGTGCTGGCGAGAGCCGCACGGGGCTACACCTCGTGGCGACGCACTTCTATGGAAGAGCGCACCGAGATCCTTCGCCGGGTCTGTGAGCTGTACGGCGACCGCGCGGACGAACTGGCCGCGATCATCACCCGGGAGATGGGCAAGGTCACCAAGGCGGCCCTGGGAGAGCTGCGGTTCGCCGCCGCCATCTACCAGTACTACGCCGACAACGGGGCGGCGCTGCTCAAGGACGAGCCGCTGGCCTCGAACCTGCCCGGCACCGCCTGGGTGCGCAAGTCCCCGATCGGGCCGCTGCTGGGCATCATGCCGTGGAACTACCCGTACTACCAGGTCGCCCGGTTCGCCGCGCCGAACCTGATGATCGGTAACACCATCGTGCTCAAGCACGCGCCGCAGTGCCCGGAGTCAGCCCTGGCCATGGAGCAGATATTCCACGACGCCGGGCTGCCGCAAGACGCTTACATCAACATCTTCGCGAGCAACGAGCAGGTCGCCAGCATGATTGCCGATCCGCGCATCGCCGGGGTGTCGGTGACCGGCAGCGAGCGGGCCGGGTCGGCCGTGGCCGCGGTGGCCGGGCAGAACCTCAAGAAGGTTGTGCTGGAGCTGGGCGGCTCGGATCCGTTCATCGTGCTGGACGGCGCCGACCTGCCGAAGGTGGCCAAGACGGCCGCACGGGCCAGGATGGAGAACGGCGGGCAAGCTTGCAACGCATCCAAGCGGATGATCGTCGCCGATGCGGTCTACGACGACTTCGTGCGCGAGTTCACGGCGGCGATGTCCAGCTACGTGACCGGCGATCCGACCGACCCGGCGACGAGCTACGGGCCGCTGTCCTCTGAGCAGGCGGCGCGCAACCTGATGGAGCAGATCGACGACGCGGTCAGCAAGGGCGCCACGGTCCACCTCGGAGGGCATCGCATCGACGGGCCGGGCGCATTCGTGGAGCCGACCGTGCTGACCGGCGTGACCCCGGACATGCGGGCCTACACCGAGGAGTTGTTCGGTCCGGCGGCCGTGGTCTACGCGGTGGCCAACGCCGACGAGGCGGTGGAGCTGGCCAACAGCAGCGCTTTCGGGCTGGGCGGCGCCATCTTCAGCAGCGACGAGAAGCTGGCCGCCGACGTCGCCGACCGGCTCGACGTCGGGATGGTCTGGATCAACACGGCCGAACTCGGCGGCCCGGAGCTGCCGTTCGGCGGCACCAAGCGATCCGGCGTCGGCCGCGAGCTCGGGCCGCTGGGGATCGACGAGTTCGTCAACAAGAAGCTCATCCACACGCCGCCCGCCGCGCAGTGACCGTGCCCTAGGCGCCGGACGTCGAAGACCCGGGAACGCGGCGGGCGCGTTCCCGGGTTCTCGACCGGTCGTTTCGGTGTGGTCAGGCGTCGCGGTGGCGCAGCCGCCAGGCGGCGGCGGCGGTCAGCACGACGGCATAGCCGCACAGGACCGCGAATCCGGTCCACGGGCTCAGCGCGTGTGCGCTGGTCATCGATAGGCCCCACAGCTCCCCGCCGGCGTTGGAGGGCAGGTAGGGCGCGAACCCCGTGAGGTTGTGCGGGAGGGCGTTCACGACGATCGGGAGGACGAAGAACACCGCGGCGAACGCGGACAGGCCCGCCGCGGTCTTGCGGAGCAGGGCGCCCAGGGCCAGGCCGATGATGACGACGACGGTCAGGTACAGCGACGCGCCGGCCACCGTCCGCAGCACGCCCGGATCGGTCAGCGAGATCGCCGAACCGCCGCGGGAGGACTCGATGGCGGCCGCGGTGAAGAAGTCGGCGAACGCGCACAGCATGGTCACCGGCAGCACCAGGCCGACCAGCACGATCACCTTGGCCCACAGCACCGGCAGCCGCGACGGCACGACCGCCAGGGTGGCCCGGATCATCCCGGTGCCGTACTCGCCGCTGAAGGACAGCACGCCGACCACGCCGAGGACCAGCTGGGCGAACAGCACGCCCAACAGGGCCGACGATATCCCCATCGCGGCGGTATTGCCCGGCGTGACGTGATACGGCGTCCCGGATCCGGCGATCGCGGCCCCCAGGCCGACGATCAGCACGGCCGCGGTCAGCCCGCACCACCATGTCGAGCGCAGCGCCCGCAGCTTGGTCCACTCCGCGCGGACCACGCGCACCTGGCTCACTGGCCCGGCGACCGTGGCCGGGGCGGGGGACGGGATTACGGGGGACGGGATTACGGGGGAAGGGATACTGGGGGACGGCGCGAGTCCTGGCCGGGTGATGGCGCTCATCGGGTTGCTCCAGCGTGGTAGTCGATGCTGTCCTTGGTGACTTGCATGAAGGCCTCTTCCAGCGATGCGTGGGTGGGGGTGAGCTCGTAGACGGGCAGGTGAGCCTGCCAGGCGGCGGTG
>Ga0302324_100024752_pt1 | contig 11546 bp, 10 predicted proteins | sample Palsa_T0_1_FD_201949 | JGI IMG/M metagenome (GOLD analysis project Ga0302324, IMG submission 201949) | Peat permafrost microbial communities from Stordalen Mire near Abisko, Sweden - Palsa_T0_1 | ecosystem: Environmental > Terrestrial > Soil > Palsa > Peat permafrost | place: Sweden: Abisko... | reverse complement strand
TCATGATAATTTCCATTTACTCCCACATAGGCAACAACAAGGGCCAAGACACCGAAAACCAGTTGGACGAGCTCCGGCGTTACGCCGGGTCGCAACAGCGCGAAGTCTACCTGTTCGTCGATCGCGAGGCCGGTAAGACCGGCCATCGCGCCGAGTTCCAAAACCTATTCCGCTCTGCCGCGCGCCGCGAGTTCCAAGTCGTGCTGGTATGGGCCCTGGATCGCTTTATCGGCGAGAGTGTCGCCGAGGTCTTCGTGAACATCCAGAAACTATTGCGGTATGACGTGCGGGTCGTGAGCTATACCGAGCCGCACTTCCGCACTAACGGTCCGGCCGGCGCGCTCATGATCCCGATCGCGGCCTGGATCGCGCAGCAAGAGCGCATCCGGATTTCGGAGCGCACCAAAGCCGGTATGGCGACGGCGCGCGCGCAGGATAAGCGGCTGAGGCGACCTTGGAAAATGTTTCCCCGCGGGCGCATGGCCGCGGACCGTAAGCGCGGTATGAGCTGGCGGCACCGGGAATGATTCATCACCAAAAGCACGCCACTCGCACTGAGGCAGTGACCGCCCGATGATCTGGCTGCTCCAGGCAACCGCACATCTGGCGGCCGGAATCGCCAGGGTCGGGCCGGCGCGCCTAGAATCCAAAAGTTCGGACCTTGGCAGTCTCCGGTTTTGTTGGGTTTGGTTTCACCAAAGCCATCAGGACGAGCGCGAAGCGTCATGAGGACTTCGAGCGCAATGGTTCGCTGGTTCGCGGGCAGTGATGCCGATGGAGCGGCCGTCGCAGCGCGGGTTGCCGGGTTGAACGGAACCACCCGGCCGGTAAACCAGGCAGTCAAACATTGGGCGCCGTTGTGTGCTCGCGAGGGCGGCATGTCCTAACTACTCCCTGACCCACTTTCGGACCTTCGCTGGATCGCTATTCACCCGGCGAGCAACCTCTTGCACGGAAAGACCGTCTAGGCGAAGTTTACGAGCCTCAGCGATCTTGCTCTGATAACGTCGCTTCGCAGCTAGCACAGCAGCAGGTTTCCCACAACCCGGACAGTAGTTTGCACTTCCGCGCTTCGGTCGACGGCGAGCGCCTTCCCTAGGGTACATATGGCCGCACCCAGAGCACGTGTACACCGCTTCTGCACCACATACAATGACGGCTAGTTCCGTGACAAGCTTTCCGAGCAGCGGATACAGGGGGTTGCCGCTGAGGAAGAACTTCCACGCTGCCGGCGTGCGGGCCAGCATTGGACGAACTTCTCCTAAACGCAGGTAATCATTGACCGTCAATTGAAGCAGGTTCAGAGCAGCTTCTCGATTGCCAGGTGCTTTTAACGATGTTCTCGCTTGTTCGTTGAGGACGGTGGAGTATACGACCGCCCAGTCCTCATCGCGACCGCAAGAGTGTGCTTCTTCCTTGAGATCGGATGAGATTCGGAGAACCGCTGCAAAACGGAGCGCGCTTTTTTGCCCAGCATCCAGCGATGTCCAGCCCTCGAAAGGCCACCCGCTCGGAGCGCACCAGGGGTGGTGTCCGTGGGGATATCCAATGCTCGCAGATATCGAGTACTCCATGCACCTTCGCGTACTCCAACGCGGCTTCAACGCCGGTTTTTTCCTGCAACTTCAAGAAATCTGTGAGGGCTCGGCGACCAGGTGAGGACCGCGAACGGTCGTATTTCATGAAGGCCATGACGGAGAGGGCGTCGCTCTCGCTTATGTTATTCGCCATGCTGGTTCTTTGTCGCATTAGGGTGAATACGTTCTTCGTGTGGCCCAAAAATTGAGACCCGCTGTCGGAGCGCGGATCGATGCGAAGCAGTTCGTGCTCAGGATCGAATGACCAGAAGATGCCGCCATCACGGATTTCGATTTGTTGAGGCACTATTGGAAAACCGATGTCGACGGGCCGATCCATAGAGTTGGAACCAATCGCATCAGGCTGGTACCACCAGGGCAGATCTGGCGTTTTTGGCATACTCAAAGGATAAATAGCGTCTAGCTACTGATTATGCTTCAAGAGCCTTACGGATCCGTCCGATGTTCTACTACTACCTTTTCGGTTCGCCCTACTCGGGCATGTCTACGATTGTCCAACAATGCGCGCAGGCAGGGATCCGCGGCAGTGAACTCGGCAAACTTCCAGTTCTATACCCCCCAATTGAGACTCAGCGAGAGATCGCACGACTACTGTCCGCATATGACGACCTGATCGAAAACAACCGGCGGCGGATGGCATTACTGGAGCAGGCGGCGCAACTGCTTTACGAGGAATGGTTTGTCCGCTTCCGCTTTCCGGCCACGAGCGCACGCGCATCGTCGATGGCGTTCCGGAAGGCTGGAAGCGGAAGCTCCTCGGAGACCTGCTTACATTGAAAGAGAGGTTATGATCTTCCCGGAAGCGACCGAGTGGATGGAGAATTCCCGATAGTGTCATCTTCGGGTATCACTGGCTTCCACGCAGAGAAGAAGGCGATGGCGCCCGGAGTCGTAACCGGGCGATACGGCACCCTCGGGGAGGTTTTCTTCATTCAACAGGACTACTGGCCGCTAAATACCTCACTGTATGTGAGTGACTTCAAGGGTAATCGTCCCGCGTTCGCTGCTTATCTGCTGAAGCAGGTGCTTGCTGGCGTTCAAAGCGATAAGGCGGCCGTGCGGGGCCTCAACCGCAATGTCGCGCACCAGTTGCCCGTGCTCTGCTCTCCTAATGCTCTGCGCGACCGATTCGCCGACTTTGCGGACCTCGGTTACCGGCAGGGGCACGCTTTGCAAGCCATCAACGAAAGACTCAAAGCCGCCCGCAACCTCCTCCTCCCCCGCCTTATGAGCGGCGAGATCGCCGTATGAACCGATTGCAATGCGCATTCTGCGTCAGGCGCTATTACCGTGGGCATGGCCGTGGAATCGTGGCCACATCGTCGCGTGAAGCGGGCCTCTAACCTGGCGCATATGAGCCACGCTAGAACTTACGGCATCATGGCAACCCAGAACAACCTGCATATCCCGGACGATCTGCTAAGCGCGGTGAATGAAGCGGCGAGTGCGGACGGGAAAACCACCGAGGAACTGGCGGCGGATGCCCCGCGGCGATACCTGGCACATCGGAAGCTGGAAGAACTCGGCAAATGTGGGCGTGAGCAGTCGCTCGGGCTTGGCTACACGGAGGCCGATGTCCCCCGCTTGATCGAAGAATCCCGGCGTGAGAATCGTGGCCGCTAGGGCCAGAGTCACCCTCGATACTAATGTTTATGTGTCGGCCTTTCAGCTCGGCGGCGGCATGCGGTTCCTGCATGGCGGTCAACGGCGATATTGAAATTGCTGTTTCGCGGCCGATCCTTGAAGAAGTAATACGGGTCCTGCGAGACAAGTTCCACTGGGATGGTTATCGGCTCCAGGATGCCAAACAGCAGATTCTAGGGTTGGCCAGGCTGGTCACACCGAAACAACCCTGGATGTCGTGAAGGAGGATGAACCCGATAACGGCATCCTCGAGTGCGCCGCGGAGGCCGGGCCGGATTTCATCCTCTCCGCCGATAAGGATCTGCTACGGCTGGGAAGCTACGCGGGCACTCCAATCACGCGGGTGGCGGATTTTCTGCAGCGTCAGGAAGAACGACGGGAGCAGTAGGTTTGTCAGTTCATAGAAGAGCATGGTTACCGACATCAACAGCGAAGACCGTCTGGTGCAGGCCACCTTCGCCGAATATCTTGAAGAGAAGCTCGGCTGGGAGAGCATCTTCGCCTGGAACCAGGAGACCTTCGGCCTCGGCGGAACCTTGGGCCGCACCGACACGCGCGAGGTAGTCCTTACCCACGACCTTCGCAAGGCCCTCCACCGACTCAACCCGCATTTGCCCTCTGACGCGATCCAGGATGCCGTCGGCCAGCTCACGCAGCACGATTTCTCCCGCTCGCTACTGCAACACAACCGGGACTTTTACCGCCTGATCCGCGACGGCGTTCCTGTCAGCTACCGCAACACGCAAGGCCAGCTTCACTCCGAGCGCGCCCGCGTGATCGACTTTCAGAACCTCACCGTCAACGACGTCCCGAACAACCGTTTTCTCGCGGTCCGCGAACTGAAGATCACCGGCCTGCGCTCGCCCGCCTACAACCTGCGCGCGGACCTGGTCTGCTTCATCAACGGCCTCCCGCGGTCTTCATCGAGCTCAAGGCTGTTTACAAGAACATTCGCCCCGGCTTCGATGGCAACCTGCGCGACTATCTCGATGAGCACGTCATCGCCCACGCTTTCCACCACAACGCATTCCTGATTGTCAGCAATGGGCACCATGCGCGGTACGGATCGATCACCAGCCAATGGGGACACTTCGCCGAATGGAAGCGCCTCGACGAGCGCGATAAGGGCAGCCTGGATGCCGAAGTGCTGCTGAACGGAATGCTGGATCACACGCGTCTGCTGGACATAGTCGAGAATTTCATGCTCTTCGACGAGAGCAAGCCAGGCGGAACGCGCAAGGTCGTGGCGCGGAATCATCAAGTACTGGGTTTGAATAATGCGGTGGCATCGGTCCTGCATCAGGAGGAGCTGAAGAGCGAGTTCCCGCCGGAAAAACGCCTGACCTGGCGCGTGGTCGAGCTGCCTATCGAGGAATCCACCGAGCCGGACACCCAGGTGCTGAAGCTGGTCGAATCCGCCCATCCCGATCTCGGAAAGCTGGGCGTCTTCTGGCACACGCAGGGAAGCGGCAAATCCTATTCCATGGCCTTCTTAGCCGAAAAAGTGCGCCGCACGATCTCGGGCAAGTTCACTTTTCTGCTCATGACGGACCGCAACGATCTCGATAGCCAGATCTACGGCACGTTCGTGGGCTGCGGCATTGCCGATAAGCAGACCCCGCGCGCCAGCTCCGGCGAAGATCTGCGCGAACACCTGCGGGAAAACCATCGCTTCATCTTCAGCCTGATTCATAAGTTCAACCAGGACGTCAATCCGGACCAGCCTTACAGCACACGCGACGATATCATCGTGATCTCCGATGAGGCGCACCGCACCCAGGCCGGCAAGCTTGCGCGCAACATGCGCCTGGCCCTGCCCAACGCCGCCTTCATCGGCTTCACCGGTACCCCGCTTTTCAAGAATGACAATCTGACGCGCCGCATCTTCGGTGACTATGTCTCGCGCTACGATTTCAAACGTTCCGAGGAAGATGGCGCCACCGTGAAGCTGGTCTATGAGAATCGCGGCGAGAAGCTCAGGGTCGAGCGGCTCGATCTCAACGACCGCATCGCCGACGCGATTGCCCAGGCCGATCTCGATCCCGATAAGGAGGCGCTACTCGAAAAGCTGCTCGGCAAAGACTACGAGGTGATCACCGCGGGCGACCGGTTGGACAAGATTGCGGAGGATTTCGTGGAGCATTGCGCGACACGTTGGGAATCCGGCAAATGCATGCTGGTCTGCATAGACAAGATCACCTGCGGCCGGATGTGGCAGAAGATCATGCCGCGCTGGCAGGCGAAGGTCGCCGCGGTAAAGGCGGCCATGGTGGTGAAAGATGGAGAACTGGCTGGCTTGACGGATGGGGACGAGCGGGATGCCATTGGCAAAGAACTGGCGTGGCTGCGCGGTCAGGCGACGTGGATGGAAGAGACCATCATCGGGATCATCGTCAGCGAGGGCCAGAATGAAGTCGCCGATTTCCAGAAATGGGGAATAAACATCATCCCCCACCGCGCCCGCATGAAACGGGGGTTCGATAGCGGCGATACTCGCGTGGACGTGGAGTCGGCCTTCAAAGACCCGCATCATCCGTTCCGTGTGGCGATCGTCTGCGCCATGTGGCTCACCGGGTTCGATGTCGAATGCCTCTCTACTCTTTACATTGACAAGCCCATGAAGGCCCATACCCTTATGCAGGCCATCGCGCACGCCAACCGCGTCTATCCGGGGAAGGACTTCGGCCTGATTGTGGACTACAACGGCATGTTGGCAAGCCTGCGCGCGGCGTTGGCGCAATATGCCCTGGGTGACGACGGCGCGGGCGAGACCGAGATCGTGGCGCCCGTCGAAGAGCGCGTGCTGGCACTGGCGCAGGCCCTCGGCGAAACCGAAAGGCACCTTGCGTCCCTGGGCTTCGATGCCGCCAGCCTGCGCGGCGCCAAAGGCTTCGCCCGGATTCAGGCGCTGGCGAACGCCGTGGAGGCCATCTACACCTCGGACGAATCCAAACGGCGCTTCGAGATTCTTGCCCGCCAGATCTTCCTGCGTTTCAAAGCGCTGCTGATGGAGCCTTCCGTTCTTACCTACGCCGAGCGCCACGACAATATCGAGGCGATGTACAAGAAGCTTCAGGAGCGCCGCGACCTTTCCGACGTCACCGACCTGATGAAAGAACTTCACCGGATTGTCAATGAAGCCATACGCGCCGCCGCGCCTGGGGACGATCAGGCCGAGTCGAGCTTTTATGATTTGAACCATATCGATCTCGAGAAGCTTCGCGATGAGTTCGCCAAGAAGGTCAAGCGGAAGGCTTCCGCGCTGCAGGATGTCCGCCAGATCGTGGAAGATAAGCTCGCCCGAATGCTGGCCCAGAATCCGCTGCGCATGGACTACTATCGCCGATACTCCGAAATCGTCGCCGATTACAATCGTGAGAAGGACCGCGTAACCTCAGAGGACACCTTCGCCAGGCTGGTGGACTTGGCTAATACCTTGAGCGCGGAACAACGGCGCGCCGCCGAGGAGGGATTGAGCGAAGAGGAACTGGCGCTCTTCGACCTGGTCACGCGTCCCGACCTCAGGAAGGCGGACCGTGAGCGGGTCAAGCAGGAGAGCCGCCACCTGCTGATCAGGCTTCGCGACGTGATCGACAGGGTGGACCGCTGGACCGAGAAGGAGCAAACACAGGCCGAAGTGAAAAGCCTTATCCCTGATTACGTTTTCGTGACACTACCGGATCCGCCGTTCTCGGATCTCGACAAGCAGACCGCCGCGGACCGCCTGTTCCAGCACGTCTGGCACTTGAGCGCGAGCGGAGGATTCGCGGCAGCGTCCGTGGTGTGACTCCGGGGATGATCGCCCGCGGATGCCGTCCTGTCCACAAACACGTCGCGACTCGGCCATAAATTCGCCAATGGTCGAAGCGATCGCAAGCCGGTCCGTTTAGACCGCCTCCTCAATTTGATTCCGTCGTTGGGCGCGTGTACCAAGTCCTGTTTGGTGCCGAGGTGTCGTTCGGTCGTCTGCACGGACGCGTGGCCTAGCAGTAATTGGATCTGCTCAAGCTCGCCGCCGGCGGCGCGACATAATTTCGCAGCCGTACGACGACAATCGTGAGGCGCGATGCCGGGAACGCCAGCCGCGGCGGCGTAAGGCCGGAGGAGCTGCCAAATAACCTTTTCGGATAGCACCACGCATTGCACCTGATCGCCGCGATTCACGGGCCGGAACACGTAACCGTCCACCACGGCGGCAGGGGCGGTCCAGGCATCAATCGCCACCTTCACCCATGCCGGCATCGGTATCGTTCGCACCCGCCCGTGCTTCCCATAAAGGTCTACGATGCACCAACGGCCATCGCGCTGCTGTATGTGCTCCATCGTAAGCGCCGCGACCTCGGATCGTCGCAGAGCACTGCCGAGAAGCACGGCAATTATTGCGCGGTCGCGCAGGCCCTTGGTCGTTGTGATATCCGGCGCGTTCAGGAGCGCCTGCGCCTGCTTGAGCAACAGCCAGTTTCCTGCGCGTACCCCGATGGACTTCGCGCTTTTCACGCGACCGATCCCGGCGGCAATCTCCGGCGCCAACAGCCCGTTATCCGTTGCCTCCACCGCAAGCTTGCGAATGGCCGACATGCGGATGATGATCGAGGATGACCCCAGACCACGCTCTTCCAGCGTTACACGCCATGTGCTCATGGTCGCCTTGGTGAAGCCGGGCCGAGGCTCCTGGGCGTAACAGCGGAAGAATTCGTCCAGGGCCATATTGTAGACCCGTCTCGTTATCAGAGAGGAGACGCTGTCGAGAACCAAGGTCTTCAATCGCTGCCATTCCGCCGTTTTTGATACTACAGTTAACTCGTTCATTCTGAACCTTAATGGGCATTATCGGAAGCTATGACGACCTTACCTCGGGACAGTTTGGACCGCAAGCGTCCAAGGGTGCGCACTCTGATAAGATGACTCTCACATACTTGGGCCACAGCGCACGTATCAGGCCCGACCCAGGTAAACAGGGCGAACGATGACCGACATCTTCATCAGCTACGCCAGAGTGGATCGAACGCGCGCAGAGGCAATTGCCCGCGCGCTCGAGGCGCAAGGTTGGTCCGTCTGGTGGGACCGGCAGATGCGGGCCGGCGTCAATATCAATGAGGTGATCGACCGCGAGCTTGGCCAAGCGAGATGTGTTCTGGTGCTTTGGTCAGCTGTCTCGGTAAAGCGGGATTGGGTCAACGATGAAGCGCGGGTGGGGAAGGAGCGCGGCGTTCTGATCCCAGTGCTGATCGAGGATGTCCGTCAACCGCTAGGTTTCGGTTCCATGCAATACGCGGATTTGGTGGAATGGGATGGCGACATACGTTCGGCTGCCTTCGAGCAGTTGCGAAGGGACATCGAGGCACTAATCGGTCCGCCCATGACGGCCAAAGTCGAAGTGGACACGCCGACGAAGACAGCCTTGAGTGTGATTTGCGAAGCGTGGCGCGGGGATCGGTGGGTGCGAGAGAGCATAATGGAAGCACTCGAGATGAGATCTCGAAAAGTGGTTGAGCGGAGACGTTGCATAGAGTGTCACGGCGAAGGCATAGTCCCACACAAACAGGGCAAGAATGGCTCGGTGGCACATTTTGAACACGACCCGTGGAACGAAAAGTGCCCTTTGCGAGATCAGACGTGGGAAGAGGAGCGGCTGGCCGCAAAGGACTTACAGGGAGACGGCTTGTCGAAGAAAGAGGCATGGTCGGCCGTAAAAAAACTACGAGGCAACGCGAAGGCCAAGGGCATCACTTTCAGCAAGCTCAGCAAACGGGCGCGAGCCGCAGGTATCGACAGAAGAGAATTTCTCGATCGGTTTGCCAAAGATCCTGATGCACTAATGGCGGAAATCGAATCGAGGGAGCCGCGGCCATAGTATCGTAGCTATTGGCGTGCTTGCGCAACCTGCTGCCTTGCCTTAGTGGGCGCCTGCCGTCATAGCCTTTCCACCACAAGGGCAGAATGAATCCTCAATCCGGCGTACTTGTCGATGGCCAACGGGTCCTGCGTTATCCGGCCATATCGTTAGAGATGCGCGCCACGCGGAAGCCGTTCGCGTCAGTGACTCGCACGGCACCGGTCAGCGGATGGTGTACCAGTTTCCCGAATACCCCGTCACCCCCTCGGAGCACGCATCAGTAAACGCTTGGGCGACCAGGCAGGAGCTTTTTTTTTCGAGGGTGTTTCGGGATGGCTTCCGCGCTGTCGACAACCCTGGGCGCTGGCAGGTCAAAGACCTATTCGGCTCGTAAAGCCTCAATAGGGTTAACGGCTGACGCTCGGTGCGCAGGTATATAACTAGCGGCCGCCGCAGCCGCAAGCAAGCCGGCGGACACAGCGCAATACGTCGCCGGATCGACCGGGCTGACTTCAAACAGAAGCGAGGACAGGACACGCGTCAGTGCGGCAGCTGCCATGAGACCAAGCGTTACCCCGATCGCGGCGAGCAACACCCCATGGCGAACCACCATCGCCTTCAGCCCTCCTCCCTGGGCCCCGAGAGCGATGCGAATCCCGATCTCTCGTGTCCGCTGCGATACCGAATAGGAAATGACGCCGTAGATGCCTACGATGCCCAGCAGCAGCGCCATTCCCCCGGCGATGGCGAGCATCACGAGCGTAAACGAACTGCGCGCCATCGATACGCGATAGATCTCTTCCACAGTGCGGATGCTGGCCACGGGGACATCAGGATTGACGGACCACACGGCCTGCCGGATTTCTTTGATAAAGCTCTCTGAGCCAGAGCGGCTGCTGCGGATGGCGAAAACCGCGCGGCGCTGGATGAACGTCTCATCGCCCCAAAAGTTCTTCATCATGACCGGCCAGTAGACGGTGGTGGGCGGCTTCTGATCGGCACCGTCGCTGCGGATATCGGCCACCACGCCGACAATCTCGCGCCAGGGATCTTTCATACCCTCGCGAATGCGCTTGCCGATTGCCGCCGCCGGGTCGCGCCAAAGCTCGCGCGCCATGTTCTCGGAGACCATGGCGACCAGCCTTTGATCGTAGATGTCAGTCCATGCGAGATCTCGTCCGGCAATCAGGCGGGTTCCCATGGTCTGAAAAAAGCCGGGCGCGACGAACTTGAAACGGCGCAGCGGCGGCAGCTTCCCCTCAGCGTAATACCGGTTCTCGGCGTAGAGCACATCGGTGCTGTTGTTTCCGTCGGTGGGGACGGAGTTTGCAAACGCGGCCGAAGAGACACCCTGGATGGCGGAAACGTTTCGCAGAATCTCCTGCTCCATTCGCACCACGCGTTCCGGCTCCTTCACCTGACTCTCAGGAATGAAAATTGCCAGCGTCTGCAACACACGCGGACCCGTGAATCCAGGCTGTACACGCCGCAATGCCTGAAAGGTACGAATCATCAGGCCTGAGCTGATCAACAGAATCGCCGCCAGCGCCACTTGCAGCACAACCAGCGTGTTGCGCGCGCGATGCGTCTCTTTGCTCTGGCTTAGCGTTCGGCTACCGGCGCGCAGTGTGGCCATGACGCTGGGCGTAGCAAATTTGAATACGGGCATCAGACCAAACAGTACGCCGGCCATGAGTGAGAGCGCAAAAGTAAACAAGAGGACCGTGGGATCAATCGTAATGTTCTCGATACGAGGAAGGGATGGCGGCGCAAGTCTGATGAGAAGGCGTAACGCCCCATACGCGAGGCCCAGGCCGGCGGCTCCTCCGAGCACGCCAAGAAAAACACTTTCCATGAGAAATTCCCGGGCGATCTGGGTCGAGTCGGCGCCAAGAGCGGTGCGAATCGCAAGTTCCTGCTGGCGACCTTCGGCGCGGACCAGAAGCAGGTTGGCTACGTTGGCGCAGGCGATGAGCAGCACCACACCGATACTGGCCATCAGGACCCACAGTACTTTACCGAGGTCGCCAATCACGTCCTGCCTCAGCGGGCGCAGACTGGGCTGGATGTGCGCGGCCTCGAAGAGTTTTGCGCTGAAACCGGGGGGCGGGGGGAACTCCGTAGTGACCATCGGAATCATGCGCCCGACATCGGCGTTGGCCTGCGCCAGGGTGACGCCTGGTTTGAGTCTGGCGATGGCCTGGTAGCTGAAGTTCCCGAGGAAAATTTTGGCGCGATCGAACTGAAATGGGAAGATCAGATCCGGCTTTGCGTCAAGGAACCGGAATGTTGGCGGCATGACCCCGATAATCTCCCGGGCCTTGCCGTCCGCCACTATACGGCGGCCGATCACAGACGAATCGCCGCCGAATTTGCGTTGCCAGTAGCCGTGGGTCAAGATCACGGTCTCCGGACTGCCGTGAGTCTCGTCTTTCAAGGTGAACCAGCGGCCTAGTGTCGGCTGGACG
>Ga0302324_100024749_pt1 | contig 11547 bp, 7 predicted proteins | sample Palsa_T0_1_FD_201949 | JGI IMG/M metagenome (GOLD analysis project Ga0302324, IMG submission 201949) | Peat permafrost microbial communities from Stordalen Mire near Abisko, Sweden - Palsa_T0_1 | ecosystem: Environmental > Terrestrial > Soil > Palsa > Peat permafrost | place: Sweden: Abisko... | reverse complement strand
ACGCGATATTGCCGCGTGAGCAGGTAGTCACGCTCCTCGCGAAAAGCCGGAGGCACCAACGCCTCGACCTGCTGCCTGTTGTCGGCATGTTGCTGTTGCTGTTGCTGCTGCTGCTGCTGCTGTTGTTGCCGCTGCTGTTGCTGTTGTTGCGGTTGCTGCCCACGCCCACCCGCACGAGCAGAAGCCGGTCCCACCCAGTTTCGCCGAACTCCCGCCTGCGCGAGTACTTCATAGAGTACGGTCAACGCGGGAAGAGCTGCCCGGGCGCGGAGCCCCGCCGCGGCCGCCATGAGTTCCTCAAAACGCCTGCGCCAATCTTGTTCGCCCGGCATACCGCGCAGCTCAACCGGCGGCGCGAACGGATTTTCCGATAGAGATCCGGCCCAGAGGGCCGGGACCTCGGCGGCCATCGCCACCAACTCCTGCAGGATTGCGCGATAGGCCACCAGAAAATCATCGAGCGAGAGTTGGCGCGTGATCATTGGCTAGTCCTTGTATTCGGGTTTCAAAAGCGCGATCAATTTACAGGCCGATCGCCAGAGAGATGTCACCGAAAGCTTGGGCGCACACTCGATAGTAGCCCGAATCGGCTGCAAGCGAGTGTTCTTTCAATAGTACACCTACCGCGACACGGTGCTCGAAACGTGCTCGGCAGCTACTGATCGCTACTCGCGCTTGACGGATTGCGATGAACAGAAATAGGATTCTTCGACGGCTACTGGAGCGGCAGGGAGCGCCGCATGGCCCCTGGCTCAAATCTGGTGGAGACATCGCCGGTGATCGAGACCTTGGAAGCCTTGCGATTGGCGATGCCGCCCAAGCCCGTTACGGTTGCTTGCACCTGGTATTCACCCGGATGAGTGAAGGTGTGCTGAACCTTGAGGCCGTCCATGCTCGTTCCATCGCCGAAGTCCCAGTGGACGGCAAGCACCGGTGCTTCAGTGGACGAGGGAACCGCGCTCAAGGCCAGGGACTCGCCCGCCTTCGCGCCGTTGGCCGACTGGATCTCGAACGGAGGCTCGAGAGCCGGCACCGAGTTGTCGATCAGCTTGAGTACCCGGACTGAGTGAGCTTTTTGGACCAATGTGAGCGCGTCCGATGTGCTGCTGCAGCAGCCGGAGTCTCCGAAGACGTCCATGATTTGGTACTTGGCCGGGTCCTTGAGTCCCATGCTCGCGAGATCAATGACCCGGGTTAGCGGCTCATCCGACCAATTGAACACCGTGAGCACGGACTGGCGCCCGTTTTCCTTCAGTAGAAAGATGCTCGGTTGTCGGTCGCGGGGCGCATAGGTCATCAAATCGATGGGAGTGGATGCCCGCCCGAGACGGGCCATATCGATGAGATCCGTGCTCTTCACCAGGGCCAGCCGTTCCGCGGAAGATCCCAGGGTGGGAAGATCGTCTCCCAGCTCGAACATGCCCCCTGACACAGCGGACAGCGCGATGGACACCTTGGCCTCATCGAGGGTGAGCGGGCGCTGTCCTCCATGCCAGGATTGATCATCGACGGTTTGGGTGGAGACGGTGAATGCGTCGGGATCGGCAATGAAAAAATTGCGGTTCATGTAGTAGCGGGCGGCGATGCCCGAAGCGGCATCGCGGCTGGCATCGAAGCTGTGTCCCGTGTCCTGAGAGATACGGCCCGCGTCCACGATCCCGACGGGGTTCAGCATGGGGCTGCCGTCCTTGTCGAGCACCACGCTCTCGCCGACGGCGTCGCGAATGATTTTCAAGCCTATCCGTTGGGCTTCCAGTGCGCTGGTATTGGGGCGATGGTAGGAACCCTCGACGGCCGTGTCGTCCATGAAATCCATTTTGACGAAGCGCAATCCCCAATCGCGAAGCGTGGTGTATGTCTCTCTCAAGTAGTTCTGGGCGCCTGGATTGGTGGTATCCAAAACGTACAGAGGATCCTGCTTGTCGGTGACGTACCCGATGTGAATGAGCTCACCGGCGGCGTTGTGGAGCAGCCACTCCTTGTGGTTCTGAAACACCCAGGCGCGCTCCGACACTTCGAAGGGGGCGGTCCACAATCCAAAGGTAATGCCGCGGTGACGCACTAAATCCGCGATATAGGCGATGCCGAGGGGAAAGTGATTTGCGTCGGCCGTGGTGTATTCGCCGCGCGCGTATTGGTATCCCTCGTCGATCTGATAGTAGGTGTAGCCCATCTGCTTCAGGTTTTCGGAGAGCCAGTAGGCGTTCGTGGCGGCGGCACCCTGATTGATCCCGAAGTAATAAGCGGTCCAACTCCACCATCCGATGGGGGTCGCGGCGTTTACCCGAGCTTTGTGCAGCTGCCCCACGACTCGTCCGTACTGCTCTAGCTGCGCATGGTAGTCGGAGCCCACGGCGAACATGAGCCGCTCGGACGACAGACTCTCGCCGGGATTGACGGAAAGGCTTAAGTTCACCTGTTCGGAAGCCGGCGACTCCTTCAGCGACTCGCCCTTCATGATTTCGGTCGTGCCGGTCGCGACGGCTTCGTAGGACACGATGGACGTGCGAGCGCCCGCGGTTTGTTCTCTTAGATGAAAGATCGTCAGCAGCCGATCCGAGGTCAGGGCGCCGAGGAAGAGGCTCTGGCCACTCTGGCGGTTGTAGATGAGTTGGCTGCCCACGGCGCGGTGCATGCCCTTCCGCCCATCGCCCAGATCGCGTATCGCGAGCTGCGGCCGATCCTCGCTGTAACTGTCGGACAAGATGCGATCGGCGGAAACCGGCCCATTCAGGCTGATGAATGGAGCGTCGGTTGCGTGCACGGCGCGAATCGCCTTCACGGAGATCGCCTGGCCCGTGGTGTTCTGCACCTTGACTTCGATCTCCCCCCAGGATTGATCCCGGTACAGCCGCAACTCGCATATGAGAGCCGGCGTGCCGGGGAGGCCGGTGTGCGTGACCGTCAGAGTCGATCCGGCGCCGAATTCATCTTGAAACTCGGATTGCGCGATTCGGTGTTGTGGGTAGGCCGACGATCGCAGTACTCGAGGGCCGATTTCGGCCTCGACGTCCGATCGAATCACCACGCCGGTAATTCCGGTTGCGGCGATGGAATAGGCTCCGTCGGAGTACATGGCCGCCGACAGAGTTTTCCCCTGCACGGAACCGATCACCTGGGCTCGGTCGCGCGACGTCGAGTGCGCCTGATCGGCCGCAGTCGCCGCGCTATCTCCGACTGCAATGCCAGCCGCAAGCGTCAACCCGAGGCACGATTTCAACCATTGATTCATTTCGACTCCTTCGACGAGGGCGTGGCCGCGCGCGATTCCACGGTCTGCCACGGATTGCCGTACCACCGCTCAGCATTGGTGGCGTAGATCTTGCGAACGACGTCCCGGGGCAGCGCCAGGCCATGCACCGGTGCATCGAGTTCGGGAACTCTGAAAGTCTGTTCAGTGTTCAGATACCGCCAGTCGCGCAGCCAATTCGCGTGGGCCTCGCGGCGCAGTGCCGGGCCCTTGTCGCTCGAGTTCTGCGCCGTATCCGTGCCATACAGCAGCCGGTCCTGATAGCGGATGAAGAAGCGGCGAATCTTGTCCTTGTCCTGATTGGATTGATACTGCAACTGGCCCATGCGCGCGGCCAGATCGACCACGGCATTGGGATAGCGATCGAGAAAGGCCGCCAATCGATCGACGTTCCATTCGAGGCTGGCCATGTGCGCGCCCATGAACTTGATCTTCGGGTTCCTGTCCAGCATGCGATCGCGAGCCGCCATTTGCTCTTCGTAGGTGGGCATCTCCGGATGCAGGTACATGTGGTACTGAGGATGTTCCTGAAAGTATTCCTTGTCGCCGTTCACAGTCATATCCGCGATGGGAAGCCAGCAATTGCGCGGCTCCCCCAGATGCCCGATCAATACCTTGTTGCGCCGGCGGATGAATTCGAACACGGCATCGAACTTCGGATCGTCGATCATGACCAACTTGCCCTTGGCATCGCGAATGACCATACCGATGTTCTTCCATACCTTGACGCCGACGGCGCCGTGCGCGAATTCGGAGTCGAGTTCCCGGATCACGCCCTGCTGCCAACCCGGCTCATCCCAACCCTGCATGGAAAACGCGGCCGCGTAGGCGAGAGTGTCGGGATGGGCCGCGACCAGTGCGTGCGCAACCCGCCGCTGCTCAGCCAGCGGCGGAAAATCGGGATAGTCGACATTGATTGTCAGTAGACGGAAGTGATCGGCGGCAGCCTGATCGATCAGCGCCGTATCGGAAGTGTTGATGTGGACGTGAATATCGACCTTGTCCACCGAGGCGAACTCCGCCATCGTGAAAGACCCCGTTCTGGTGGAGCCCAAGGCCGATGCGAACGCCACGCAGCCGAATGCCAAAAGGGCGCCAATGATTCTGTAGTTCGTCACGATTCGATTTCCTGGCGTACTGTGCCGCTTTGCGCGCGCAGCCGCTCGATGGCCGCATTCGAGAGCGGGTGGCCGTGCCGCTTCGCGGCGTAGATGGCGGCGCCGATCCCCGGCGGCAGCACGGGTTCGCTGACCCGGTAGCCGGGCCGACATGCTTGCAGGGCCGCGGTGAAGCGGTCGAGCAACGGCGCGCGGACATTGTCGAAGACGCCGCCGGAATAGGAGACCGGCACCGGTTCCGCAACACCGAACTCGAGTTGGCGGCGAGTCGCATCCACCATGAGCGCCAATTCCTCTGCGGCCTCGCGCACGATGGTCATTGCCGCCGCATCCCCGGCCGCTGCCGCCTGGGTCACCCACTTGCTCAATTGTGCGATTTGCGCACGATCGCCCGCGAGACGCGAGAATACGTGGGCGCAGAGATCCAGATCTTCGGCGAGTCCCAAGCGTTGCCTGACAAGCTCATACAGCGGCCCCTTGGCTGCCCTGCCGTCGCTCATGCGCGAGAACAGGTTCAGGCCCCGGCAGGCTATCCAGTAGGCGGAACCCTCGTCGCTGAACAACTCACCCCAGCCGCCGCAGCGCGCAACGGCACCGTCGCGCTCGCCGTAGCAAATGGAGCCTGTGCCCGCGACGATGCTGATGCCGTCTCGGCAGAGCAGGGAGCCCGCCCAACCGCAAATCATGTCGTTGCCGCACAGATACCGATCGGCCGGCAGACACCGCCTCGGCAGCTCGCTCAGGGGACCGGTCAACAGGGTGTCCTCGCCGTATGCGGGAATACCGAAGAACGCAAAGTCCAATTCCCCGATGCGCACGGCGGCCTTGGCCACCACGGCGTTGACGCCGTCGGCGAGCAGCCTTCCGAGAGCATCCAAGCCAACGGTCAGGTGGTAAGAACCCGGCGCCAGATGCGTGGCGCGGATGCTTCCCTCGGAGTCGATGAGCACCACGGCGGTCTTGGTGCCGCCTCCGTCGACTCCGAGATACAAGCGGGGGGCGTCCATCAAAGAGTATGGATGGTGACGCCGGTGACCACGCGGCTCACCGTACCGGAATTGCTGGGCTGGTCGGGCGTGTTGCCCACGGACAGCGATCGATGAAACGCATAGAGCTGGCCGCACACGATGTATGGGAAGTACAACTCACCATCGCTGGCGTCGGCCAGATGCGGGGCGTGCAGGTGCTCACCTTCGGCAACGGCGTCATGATCCTGCGCTGTCACGGCGATCACCCGGCCCGCGCGGCCATCCGAGCGCAGTTCACGCAACAGATCGAGATCGTAGGGCCGCGTACACGGATCGTTGGACATGAACACGAACAGCAGCGTGTCGCCGTTCACGATGGTCTTCGGACCGTGTCGAAAGCCCAGAGGCGAGTCGAAGGCGGCGACGACCCTGCCGTCCGTCAATTCCAATAGTTTCAATGCGGCCTCGCGCGCCAGGCCCTTGAAGCCGTTGCTTCCCAGATAGACCACGCGCGAGTAGCTCTCGGCGGCCAGTTTGCGCAGCGTCGCGTTATGCTGCTCGAGCACCTGCCGTGTGCTGCGAGCGACGCGTGGCACGCCGTCTGTGGCATGGTCCAGGCCGTGGAACGCCAAAGCGGCGGCCAGCATCATGGCCGTGAAGCTCGAGGTCATGGCGAAACTCTGATCGTGAGTTTCGGGCGGCAGCAAAATGGCGAGGCTGTTGCGCCGTCCGCGGCAACGTTGGTAGAGAGTTCCCTGTTCGTTGCAGGTGAACACCAGCTGATGACACTGGCGCAGCAGTCGTTCCGCGAGGTCGACCACCGCGACGCTCTCCGGACTGCTGCCGGAGCGGCCGAAGGACACCAGCAGGGTGGGCACATCGCGCTGGAGATACAGATTCGGCCCCGACAACAAGTCCGTGGTGGCGATCGCTTCTACCCGTCGGCCGAGCTTCTGCAGCAGCAGCGGCGCAAGACATTCGCCGATGAAGGCCGAACTTCCTGCCCCGGTGAGAATGATTCGAAGATCAGGCTGGGCCAGCAAGGGGTCGAGAAAGCCTGCGATCGGCGCGGCGTGCTGGAGTAGCAGTTCCTGCGTGCGAATCCAGCTTTCCGGCTGCTGCGCGATCTCGCGCGCCGTCCACAGGGCGCCGCCGCGATTCAGATCAATTTCGTCCAATTGCAGGTAGTTCATTATGTGCTCGGGATGTCGGTGCAGGCAGCTGAATATTGCTGCAGCACCTGTTCGATGGAATGCAGCACCAGCTCGCGCGCGCGAAGGCCGATTCTGCCTGCGCGGATGGCTTCGTATTGCTTAGGCAGGTATTGGCTCACCAGGGTCAGGGGCGGCGGTTTCGAGTCCAGGTTCGCAAGCAGTCGGTTCAGCGCGGATTCGACTTCCGGCACCGGCCAGTAATACCGGATCCGATCGCTCAAGCTGTACTGTTGATCCAAGGTCAACTGGCGGCTGACGGACAGATAGTACTTGTTCCAATGGCGCGGGGCGGCCGTCATGGCCTGCTGAACCGTCTCCCGCAACCTCGAACACCGGTCGGCGCCCAGCCATTCGCGCTCGATCTCGTGGAGTCCCCAGAGCGCCTCGCGCATGGCGAAGGTCAGCCCGGGCCCCACCTTCAAGATCGCGAAGTGCCGCTGCACCAGCGCGCGTAGATTGGCCTGAGTCTGATAGTCGGTGGAGTGGGCCTCGAAGACCATGTGAGGCTGCGCTTCGACGACAGCGGCCAGATCGGAGGCTCGGGCCGCTTGAAAGTCGATGACCTTATGATGATCGAACTCAACGCCCGGCTGCACCACGAGGCCGATCACCCGCGGCCAGACATGCTGCAGTCCCGCGGCTTGAAAAGCCTCCCAATGCGCATGGATCGTGGCGGTCGCGGCCCTGGCTTCGGTCAGCGCCAATTCGGCGAGCGACTCTGTCGCGCCGCCTGGGACCGGTACTTCGGTGCCCACGACGTACACCGGGGCTTCGCCGCCGCCGCGCGCCCAGGTTTTCTCCGCCACGGCGCACAATCGCGCCGCGCGCTGCGCCACGATGGCATCGGTGAGCGGCGTGGGGTCGTCCGCACAGGACATGGAGCAGTCCAGATGAATCTTTCGAAATCCCGCTGCGACATAGTCGGCGATGAGCCGCTCCGACTTGACCATGGCCGCCTCTGCCGGCAGATCCTGCCAGCAATTCGGGCCCAGATGATCCCCTCCCAGAAGCACCTGCTCGCCGGGTATGCGCAGTCTCGCTGCAATATCGAGCACGAAGCGGCTGAAATCCGCCGGACGCATGCCCGTGTAGCCGCCATCCTGATTGACTTGATTGGAGGTAGCCTCGATCAGCACCGGCCCCGACTGCCGCCGCACGGATCTGAGAGCGGCTTCGATCACCAGAGGGTGCGCGGAGCACGCCGCATAGATGCCCACGGAACGCCCCGCCTTGTGCCGCGCCACGATTTCTCGAATGACGTTCATGCGATGATGACCTTGACCCCGGCCTGGGTCAGCGCTTCGCGCGCCGCATCCGGGATGCCCGTGTCGGTTACCAGCGTCGAGAATCCTTGCGGTTCGATGATCTTGTGCAGACAGATCCGCCCGAATTTGGAGGAGTCCACGACCACGATGATTTCAGAGGCGGCCCGGCACATCATCCGGTTCAGCAGCGCCTCCGGTTCGAAATGCGTGGTGAGCCCCTTCTCGATGTCGAATCCATCGGCGGCGAGAATCAACTTGTCGACGTGCAGATCCTGCAGCGTCCGCTCGGTCTGCGTGCCGTAGAAGGACAAATTCTTCCGGCGCAGCGTGCCGCCCAGGAACACCAGCTGCACGTTCTCCCGGGTCACCAACTCGTTCATGATCCCGACGTCGTTGGTGACCACGACCAGCGAAGCGCCTGGCTCGAGGTGCCGCGCTACCTGTAATGCAGTGGTCCCTGAATCGAGCAGCACCGACTCATCGTGCTTGATCAACGCGGCGGCTGCTCTCCCGATGCGGGCTTTCTCCTCCGCGAACAGCGTGCGTTTGACCTCGATCGCCTGCTCGGTGGGCGAGAGCCCCGCGCGCCTGAGAATGGCCCCGCCCGATGAGCGCGTACAGATACCCTTGACGTCGAGAAAATTCAGATCTTTGCGCAGGGTCTGAGTGGAGACGCGAAACCGTTCGGCCAGCGCCGGAATTTGTACGCTACCCTGTTCACGCAGCAAGGTGACGATGCGCTCGCGCCGATTGCTCGTGTCTCGCCGGATAATCATGATCGGGGCCGTGCTCCTAGAGGGTCTCAGGGGTTGATGTTCCAACAGCGACCGCCACCGGCTCAGGCTCGATGGCCAGGAACAGGGCGGCAATGAGCGCCAGGGCGATGCCAACCAGTTTGGTTGCGGTGGGCGAGGCGCCCAGCAACACGATTGACAGCACCGCGGTGATGAGGGGAGCGCCCGCGTTGGTCAGCGGCGAGACCACGATGGCCTTGCCGTAGCGAAAGGCATACACCAGGGTCAACGCGCCGATCGAATTGAGAATCTGAATCGCTGCCGTGAGGTAAGGGCCATCCCAGCCCACGTTGATGGGCATGGAAAAGTCCGTCATGGCGAGCGCAACCGGAATCAACAAGAGACCGGTGACCGTCATATAAAAAAATATGCTTTCGGCATCCATGGTCGCATTGGCCAGCTTCATGAAAAATGCCTGCACACCCCAGGCGACCAGCACACCCAGCGCTGGGATAAACCACAACTGGTCATAGGCGCTGACCGAAGATCCACCTGAGTAGTCGAACAGGGGAAGCGAGCACAATGCCAGCACGATGCCGAGGGCGCCGAGCTTGCCGGTACGCTCACGCAGCAGGGCTAGGGACAGTACCACGGTGACCACGGGCGAGAGGGAAATGACGGGGAAAATCAGGTAAGCAGGTCCCGTCCTCACGGCGTGGAACAGGAGCATCTGACCGCCCGCCCCCAAGAGCCCGATCAGAGCGCCATAGCACACGGACCGGGCATCGTGCTGCAAGCGCCAGCCGGCTCGCCGCAGGGCGAAGAGTGCCGGCGGAATCATGGTCACGGCCCACACCGCGTAAATCAACGTCTCAGGAAAGCCGTGATTCGCGGGCAAGCCGGTGAAGGCACCCCACACCCCCCAGAAACCCGTCGTCACCAGGGCATAGGCCAACCAAGATCTTGATTTCATTGACTTTTATCCCTGAAGCGAAGCCATGTTCCCAGTTGAGGGGTCGGGGCGCGATCCGTAATCCGTTATATTTGAAACTTACGTAAATTTCAATAGATATAATTCTATCGATTATCACCAAATAGATCCCGTGCATATCCGTGTAGATCATTATTGAAAGTTAATACAGTTTCGTTTAGGGTCGAAGTTGTTGGCCGCCAGGTCCCGGGCTGCCCGGCCCTGCGGTACAGCCAGAATTAGAAAATGGGGGATTGTTATGCCAACGCTGTGCCTGCGTTCTGTTTTGTTCATGGCCACTGCCGCATCGCTGGGCGCAAGCTTCGCCGCGTTCGCCGTGGACAATACCGACGGCGCAGCATCCGCTGCCGCAAGCACGGCCGCCAACGCGAACGCCGATACCCAGCAGCTGCAAGAGGTCGTCGTCACGGGAATTCGCGCGAGCCTCGAGAAGTCGCTCGACATCAAGAAGGATGCGTCGGTGGTATTGGATTCCATCAACGCCACCGAAATGGGTCGATTCCCCGACGCCGACGTTGCCGACTCATTGGAACACCTACCCGGCATCACCATCGATCGCACCACCGGCGGCGAGGGTATTCATGTCAACGTGCGCGGCCTGGGACCCCAGTACAACATCACCACGCTCAACAACCGAATCCTCGCCACCGATGACGATAGCCGCGATCTGGCGTTCGACGTACTGCCGTCCGAAGTCATCTCCGGCGCCGACGTGCTCAAATCCGCCCAGGCATCCGCTCTCGAGGGCAGTATTGGCGGCACCGTGAATCTGCGCACCGCCAGTGCCTTCGACAATCCGGGGTTCCATGGTGGGGTGCACGCCGAGGGCAACGACAACGACATGTCGAAGCTGAAAGGCAGTAAATTTTCAGCCTTCGTCTCAGATACCAACGACGACAAGACATTGGGCTTTCTACTCGGTGCCGTGCATTCCGATACCAAGATCCGCACGGATTCGCTCAATGCTTACAACCAGAACATCTACGGCCCGACGACCTTCCCCTTCGACGACCCGAACGGAGCGCCGCTGGCCGCCACACCGTGCTGCATCACCTTTGGCTCCATCTTCGATGACAAGAAGCGCGACGCGCTTTCCGGCAGCCTCGAGTGGCATCCCACCTCGGAACTCAAGATAGCCGCCGATGGATTGTGGACCCACCTGAGCGATCCGCAGATCGGATACAACGAGTCTTATTACTTCGCCGCGCCGGACGCGATAGGCAGCACCTGGTCGAACCCGGTGGTCAAGAACGGCGTGGTGACCGCTGTCACGGTCAATGACTTCCAGCCCGAAACGGTGAACAACACCGTGAATCGCGTGGTGACCACCTCGGTCTACGGGCTGAATGTTGCGTGGAAACCGACCGACAGGTTGAGCTTTGTCGCCGACGGGTATCGATCGACGGCCGATCGGCCCGAGGGTGGGCAAGACACCTTCGTGACGGCGGGCCTGGTCTCGAATACACCGAACGCCCCGGACATCCTCAATTTTGCGGATGTGCCCAACAGTCTGCCGAACTTCAATGTGGCAATACCGCCAAGCCAGCTTGGATTGAAGGCGTGCCCCAAAGGCAGCGCCAGTTCGACCAACCCCGGCTATTGCTCTTATACGACTCTCATAGACTCGGGACTTCTCAACAACAACAACTACTGGTCGACCCACTACGTCGGACTGAATGGCTATTCGGTTCACGACCAGATCACGGGGTTCACGCTCGACGGCAGCTACACCATGGGGGCGAATTGGTTCGACAAAATCCTGTTTGGCGCCGGCTACAGCGATCGCGAGAAGACCCGCACCGATATCAGCAACGACTGGACCAATGGCTCCGGCCAGTACGGCACTTTGTATACAACCGCGGGTTGCCCCGTTCAGTGCAGCCCGTACTCCTTCGGGTCGCAGGGTTTCAATGTGATTTCCTTCGTCAATTTGCCGAATTTCTTGAAAGGAGCCGGCGGATCCTATCCCACCACCCTGCCGCAGCTGAATGTCAGTCAGCTGCTGGC
>Ga0302324_100024747_pt1 | contig 11548 bp, 10 predicted proteins | sample Palsa_T0_1_FD_201949 | JGI IMG/M metagenome (GOLD analysis project Ga0302324, IMG submission 201949) | Peat permafrost microbial communities from Stordalen Mire near Abisko, Sweden - Palsa_T0_1 | ecosystem: Environmental > Terrestrial > Soil > Palsa > Peat permafrost | place: Sweden: Abisko... | reverse complement strand
TCAGTTTTAACCAGTCGCTTTTCCAACTGGTTAAGGACGGCAGAGTGTCGCAGAAAGAGGCGCTGGCCAAAGCGACCAATGCCCAGGCGCTGGAAATGAATTTCCAAGGCATCTTCCTGACCGAAGGCAAACGCATCCTGGGCTGAGCGCCCCTTGACGATCAAAAAAACGCTTGGCGTCGGGCAGGCGATTTGGTATCAATCTCGGCGTTCAAAGTTCCGTTACCAGGAACAGCAGAATTGTAACAATAATGATACGACAGGCAAAAACTTATGAAAACGATTAGAAAACTTTCCGCCATTCTTTTGGCGGTCGCTGCATGCGCGGCGTGGCCCGCCATGGCTCAATCCGATTCCACGTCGCCAGCGACAAACGCTCCGGCCCCTACCAGGCCGCCGAGGGTGCCTACGCGTTTTGGCGGCATCATCACCAGCGTTGACTCCACAAACATGATCTTGTCGCTCAAAGGCCGAGCGGGAAGCCCCGACAACAAAGTTAAAATCACCCACGACACAAAGATCAAAAAAGACGACCAACCGGCGGAATTCTCGGATGCCGTTGAAGGCGTGCGCGTCGCCGGTTCCGGCAAAAAAGGTGAAGATGGCGTCTGGACGGCGAGCACTCTAAATATCAACACCAAAGCCCCTGCGCCCAGGACACCTCCTCCTGCTGCTGCTCCAGGTCAATAAACGGATTAACGATTCGCCTCTGATTTGAGGCAACAGGCGGCAGGCGCGCTCTGTCAGCGCGTTTTCCGCCTTCTTGTATTTAGAATCGCAGCCATAGAGCCAGTCTGAAAATTCAGTTTCGCTCTGGGGGAGCGCACTCGCCTCATTTCTCAGGCACGCCTTTAGCTTTTCCACCATTTTTTTGGCGTGGGCTGCTCGCCGGCTTCCTGCACTTGCCGAACCAGCAAATGGCTGCGCGCTTCCTCCAGGGCCATCTGCATCTCCTCGTAGTTCTCAAATCGGTCGCGCGGCTGCTTGGCCATGGCCCGCATCAGGGCGTTGCTGGTCAATTCGGTGATCTCCGGCACAACTTGGTTCGGTGGCGTCAGCGGCACGTGGACGTGTGCCGCTACAATCTCATCCACCGTCGCCGCCTCGAAAGGCGCGTGTCCGGTCAAGGCATGATAGAGCGTGCCGCCCAGGCTGTACATGTCAGAGTGGAAATCCTCTCCCTTGCGCTCAATCTTCTCCGGCGCGACGTAATACACAGTGCCCCAAACATGTTCCTCGTAGGCGTCGTCCACCTCGGCGGCGCGCACCAGTCCAAAGTCAATGAGCTTGGGTTCGCCCTCGGCATTGTAAAGGATATTGCCCGGCTTGATGTCGCGATGGAGCAGCTTGTGCCGCAAGGCGGCGCCGAGGGCGGAGGCTATTTTGGTGCCGACGTCCAGCACATCCCGCTCCGGGACCCGGGTTTCCTGCTCAATGCGGCTGTCAAGGCTGCCGTGGTTGGCCAATTCCATCACCAGATAAGGCTGGCCATTGAACTCGTTGAAACTGTAAATATGAATAATGTTGGTGTGGTTGAGGGAGGCCCCGGCCTGCGCCTCGCGATAAAACCCCTGCATGATCTGGGGATCGGCGGCCATTTCCCGTTTCATCATTTTCAACGCCACTTCCCGCTGCAGCTTAGTGTCCAGTGCCGTATAGACCGTGCCCATGCCGCCGGAAGCAATGATGGTGCGGAGTTCGAAGTTGTTGAGCATGACCGGGAGCATGACCGGATGGCCGCATTTCTTGCATTCTTCGGTGGCAAAAGGCGCCAAGTCGCCCGAAATGAATGTCTTGGCATGGCAGCGCCCGCACGCAACCATTTTCAATGGCTTGCTGGCTCCTGTGGCTTCACTACTCACGAACCCAATTTATCACCAATCCTCGGCGCGACAAGTCTCCTTTAATAGATTCCATTCCGAGAAAAAGAGAGTTTGACAACCTTTGCTTTGCAATGCAAAGTTTGTTCATGCAAACGGATTGGGCGTCGGAAAATCTGCAGGTCATTCGCACTTTGATGGAGCGCGGCGCGGTCTATCGCCGCGCCCTGGCCCCGGTCATGGGCTCTATCGGGCTGACCGGACTGGCGTCCGCCGCCCTGGCCGTCATATTCGGCTTCGATACGGGCGCCGCCTTCACATGTTATTGGATGGCGGTGGCCGTTGTCTGCCTGGCGGAAGCCTTGTTGCTGGTCCGGCGCCAGGCTCTCAAGGACCATGAGCCATTCTGGTCTCCGCCCACCCGCCGGGTGACGCAGGCGCTTGGGCCGGCTTTTTTTTGCGGAATGATGGCGGGGCTGGCCGTTTTACGCGTCGATTCGGCCGCGGCGCGGCTGCTGCCGCCCGTTTGGATGGTGCTCTACGGTTGCGCCTTGCACTCGGCGGGATTCTTCATGCCGCGCGGCTTCAAGCTCTTTGGCTGGGGATTCATCGTGGCCGGCTGTTCCTGGGTATTGGCCTCTCCGCTTTCGTTGCCCGTCGCCCATTGCGCCATGGGTTTCTTTTTTGGCGGCGCGCACGCGGCCTACGGCCTCTACCTGCATTTCACCGAAAAGCCCGGGAATGCGACGTGAACCCAAAACCGTTCCTCCAGCTCGATCGCGTCATTCACGAAAAGGGGCGCCTGCCCATCATGTCGCTCCTGGCCGCCGCGCCCGAGCTTTCCTTCACCGATTTGCGCGACACGCTGAACATGACTGATGGGAATTTAAGCATGCACATCAAGACATTGCAGGAGGCGGGCTTCGTTTCGGTCACGAAGTCCTTTCACCGGCACCGGCCCTTGACGACCTGTGCGCTGACACCCGCCGGACGGCGGGCCTTTTCCGATTACATTGACCTGCTGGAACAAATCGTGCGGCAGGCGAAAGAAACAAAACAATCTTTGCAAAAAAAATGAACACATTCCCAGTCACGCCCTCTAACTTTGTATTGCAAAGTGAATCGGCATCATTCGCTCCCATGCGGCGCGCCGTCCGCATCATCCGCGCCGCCCATCTGGGCATGTGCTTTGGCGTCCGCGACGCCATCGCTTTAGCGCTGGAGGAATCCCGCCGCCAGCCGCTGACCATCCTGGGTGAACTGGTCCACAATGAATCGGTGGTGAGCGATCTGCGCGCGCGCGGGATAAATATCCAGGAGCAAGCCGCGGCCGTCCGGACGCCGGCGGTGATGATCACCGCCCATGGCGCTTCGGAAAAGGCGCTGGAGCGGGCGCGTTCGCACGGCTTGCAAGTGCTCCAAGCCACCTGTCCGCTCGTTCATTTCGCCCATCGTGCCATTCAACAACTGGTGCGCGAGGGTTTTCATCCCGTCGTTGTCGGCCAGCGCGGGCATGTCGAAGTGCGCGGATTGACGGAGGATTTGGCGCGGTTCGACGTGGTGCTGACGGAACAGGACGTGCGGCAATTGGCGCAGCGCCCGCGCTTTGGCGTCATGGCGCAGACGACGCAACCGGTGACAAAGTGAGATGTCTGGTGGAATCGATGCGGCGTTGTTTTCCGCGTTCGGAGGTGCGATACGTTGACACTGTCTGCCAGCCAACCAAACAACGGCAGACCTCGGCCCTGCATTTGGCGCGGCAATCGGATGTAATCGTGGTGGTGGGCGGAGCGCACAGCAACAACACGCTTGAACTGGCGGCGACCTGCCGGCGTCAATGCGCGCGCGTTCATCATGTGCAAGGCGTGAGCGATTTGCGCGCCGAGTGGTTCGACGGGGCGACCACAGTGGGAATCACGGCGGGGACATCAACGCCGGATGATATTATTGGTGCGGTTGAAAAATGGCTGAAGACAACCTTGATTATTGAATGAGTTGAAAACGGTTGGTGGACAATCCCGGTCCGACGCCGAAGCTGATGGTGTTGGTGAACCCTGTCGTGAAGGCCGTCGTGTTGGTCGGTTGCATCCAAGTGAGGTTGCCCATGGGAGCGCCGTCGGCAAGTGTAATCCAGCCCGCCAGGAAGCCCGTATTGCCATACAAACTCTGGTACACTGGAAAACTTCCATCGGCGCCAATGAATCCTGCTTGCGAAATCGTCGTGCCGTCCCCGAGTTGCCCGGCCAGCGTCAGTGAGCCATTGGTAGAGACGGTTAGCTGGCAGGTCCATTTTCCCTGAACTTGGCCCGGAGGCGGTGGGCTAAGAAAGAGATTAGAAGACGACAAAAATGCGTTCGTCTGCAGGATGGCAGATAACATAGAGCCCCACGGGTGGGCTTGGTCCATATTGGAAACAACACCGGTTAATCGCGCAGTGCCGTAGGCCGGATCCGCGTAAAGTGTGAGGCTCAAATTAGAAAGGCCAGCTTGATTTGGCTTTAAGATAGCGGTTACTATCCCAGCGGCGTCCACTATGCCTGAAGTGGTAAAGGGCTGTCCGCCCAATGTAATGCTCGAACTGACTCCTCCGCTCGATCCAATTACCAAACTTGACAGGAACCCGGTCGAGACTTCTCTCATGAAGGTATCTCCGGGCAAGGCGACGTCGTAGAACAAGCCGCTGTAAACGCCCGCCGTCACGGCCTGCGCGAGGTCGGCGGGAGCCGACACCAAATCTTGAACGCCGAGGATGGAGGCAGCCTGGCTGGTTGTTACTTCGCCGCCATCATTCCATATCCCCACCGTGTACGAGCCAGCGTTCGTTACCGTAATCTGGGGCAATATCAACGTGGAACTGGTTGCGCCCGGTATAGCCACGCCGCCCACATACCATTGGAAATAGACAGGCGCCACAGAATCGACAACAACGGAAAGGACGACCATTGTTCCGATGGCCGCTGTTTGCGATATCGGTTGCGTCAGTATCACCGGCTTGGGCGGTATGGAGTTGGTAACCTCGTTTGAATACGGGCCTTCGACGCCGGCGGAATTGTACGAGGCCAGCACGAAGTAATAGGTCTGGGCAGAAGCCAGCCCCGTGACCGTAATCTGCGTATTGGTTCCTGCGTTCAGGCTGGAGGTAAATTGAGTATTCGACGTGCCATAATAGAGGGTGTATCCAGCGACTATCGGGCTCGAATTCGGAGTCCACGCCAAGTAAACATAGGCGCCGGAAACCGCAGAGGGGCAAATGATGGCCAAGGCAACACTACAAACCAGGATTATTCTAGCTATTAAAGATTGGCAAAACATACGAAAAGGTCACAGCTGCTCGGTACTCTGCATAAAATTCTTGGTTGACAATTCGGGACGTAACCGACCATCACCGCGTCTTAGGTTTTACCGCGTAAAACTCTTTAGGACACAATTTTGCAAGCACTTGTTGTGCCACTTCCTCGCATGCAGGCCTGTTTCTTATGGGGTGTTTCCCCCATGTCGCACATAGGGAAATTGACTAAAAATTCCGATCTTTTAATTTCTGCGAACCTTCTTCCATTTCGACTCGTGGAAGATTCCCGGCCGTGGGAATTGCGTCATTTTGACGCAAAATGCGTCGGTAAAACGCAGCCCCAAATTCGAGGTTTGTCGGATCGTTTCCCGTGTCACGGTGCGATCAAAAGGAGACATTGTGCGGTCAAAAGTAGACACTGCGCGATCAAAAGGAGACAGTAGGCGATCAAAGGGAGACGAAGTAGTTTGACTGTTCCCCTTGGGCTTTTCCTTTGGGGGAAGCAAAGGCCCAAGCGGGGACTAGGGAGCAACTGTACGCGGGGGGCCGGGGTATAATCGGCGTATGAAAAAATATCACAACTTATCAAACGGTTCCGTGCATCTGCGATCCGGCCTTCGGCGGCGGCGATTTCCCCGGCTTCTTGCAGCAAGGAAATCATAAGGAAGAGCCGCGCGCACCGTTTGAGTGGGCTGGTCTTGAGCCAGTCGGGCCAGTAACTCCTTCTCCGAAAGTTGCGCCAGGTTCCGGGCGTCGTCGGCGGCCAGTTTTTCGCATTGCGCATCGACAGCCTGCCGGGCCTCCTCCCAGCGCCGGTCTTGCCGCAAAGCGCGAATTTGGGTCAGGGCCTGGATACATTCCTCGATCATCCGCAGGATGTAATCGCGCCGGATCATCTCATGTTGTTGGCCAATCCTTCATGTTTCAAATCGTAATCATAATCGTAATAAGTATCCAATACCGACTGCGCGATAAAAGAAATTGAGATTAGTATTAAGAAAGAGCGATTACCCCCGATTTGCCCTGCGCGGTATCGGCAAATTAGTCCGATTTCGGCAAAATTGGCCTGGCTTCGGCAAGTTTGGCCGCCTGGCTCGGATGGCTTCCCGCAGAATTGCGCATCGGGGCGGATCTGTTTTTAGATTCAGCGCTGTCACGATCAAAGGTTTGCGCCCGGTTGCCGAGCGCTCATTGCAACGTCCTTGCCACTCGCCTGGCTTTGGCTGATACTGATCGCGTGAATGCAACGACCGCCGCCTCTGTGCCTGATGCGCATGGCCGTTTTGGCCCTTACGGCGGACGGTTTGTGCCGGAGACACTCATGTACCCTCTCCAACAATTGGAAGAGGAGTATTTCCGCGCACAAGAGGACCCGGAGTTCCAACAGGAACTTTCCTATTACTTGCGCCATTTCGTCGGGCGCCCCAGCCCGCTCTATTTAGCCGAAAGGCTGACCCGTGAATTGGGTGGCCCTCGCATTTATCTTAAGCGCGAGGATCTCCTCCACACCGGCGCCCACAAAATCAACAACGCCATGGGCCAGATTCTCCTGGCGCGCCGCATGGGCAAGACCCGCATCATCGCCGAAACCGGGGCCGGCCAGCACGGCGTCGCTACCGCCACCGTCGCCGCCATGTTCGGGCTCAAATGCGTCATTTACATGGGGGAGGTGGATTGCCGCCGGCAGGAACTCAATGTATTTCGCATGAAGATGCTCGGCGCGGAAGTCGTCTCCGTCACCGCCGGTCAAAAAACACTCAAGGAAGCCGTCAATGAAGCTATGCGCGATTGGGTCACCAACGTGCGGCATACCCATTATATTCTTGGCACCGCTTATGGAGCGCATCCGTATCCGGTCATGGTGCGCAATTTTCAGCGCGTCATTGGCGACGAAGCGCGGCGGCAGATTCTAGAACAAGAGGAGCGGCTGCCCGACCTGCTTATCGCCTGCGTTGGCGGCGGCTCCAACTCCATCGGCCTTTTCTTTCCGTTCCTGCAAGACGCCTCCGTCCGCATGCTCGGCGTCGAGGCCGGGGGCGAAGGCATCATCCCGGAAAGGCACGCCGCCCGTTTTCAAGGCGGCTCATTGGGCGTCCTGCAAGGCTCACGCTCCTATATTCTACAGGATGAGAATGGCCAAATTCAATTGACCCACAGCGTTTCCGCCGGCTTGGACTACGCCGCCGTCGGCCCCGAGCACGCCTGGCTGCGCGACCAGGGCCGAGTCGAATACGGTTACGCGACTGACGAACAGGCACTGGCGGCTTTCAGCAAATTAGCACGGTTGGAGGGCATCATTCCGGCACTCGAATCCGCCCATGCCATTGCAGCCGTCATGGAGCGCGCTCCGAAAATGTCCAAGGAGCAGCTTATCATCGTCAATTTGTCCGGCCGCGGCGACAAGGATGTCGCGCAAGCCGCCGAACATCTGCGGCTCTGAATCATCCACATCACAATTAGCGAAGGCGGAAGCCTGACACAGTTTTTCCTTCTGCATTGGAAAAAGGGGTTGCGCTTTCGCAGTTACGTTTTACGCTTTGGCCAGTTGAGCGCGGCCGGCGAGGACGATCTCCGCGCTGAATATCCTGGATGGAACCATGACAACTGCGGATAAACCCGCGGCCAGCGCGCCGCCGTCAAAACGCAAGGCAACCAATGTCCGCGTGCCATCCCGCCTGGCCGAGGCGGCGCGGATGGAAGCGGCGGAGGCGCTGGTCCTGCTGGGAACTTCCATGGAAGGATTGACCGAGGCGGCGGCGGCAGAACGCTTGGAGCAATTCGGCCCCAACGAAGTTTCCAGCGAGAAACGTCATGACTGGGCCACGCGCCTTTTCCACGCCGTACGCAATCCGCTGGTCATTCTGTTGACCATTCTGGCCGTCATCAGCTTTTCCACGGCCCAAGAAACCAGTGATTTCGTCGGAGCGTGGCTTATGGTGCTCATGGTCATTCTCGGAGTGGCCCTGCGCTTCATCCAGGAATCCAAAGCGGACTCTGCCGCCGCGAAGTTGAAAGCGATGATCAAAGTCACGGCCACCGTCGTGCGCCACGGGCAGCCTGCCGAGGTCCCCTTGCAGTGCTTGGTGCCGGGCGATATTGTGAAATTGTCCGCCGGTGACATGATTCCGGGGGATGTGCGGATTCTGACCGCCAAGGATTTGTTCATCATCCAGGCGACGCTGACAGGAGAGTCGTTGCCAGTAGAAAAGTTCGACGCGCGGGAAACGCGGGATAAAATCTCGCCCCTGGAATCGGCCAATTTGTGTTTTTTGGGAACGAGCGTGGAAAGCGGCACAGCGCAAGCGGTGGTGTTGGAGACCGGTCCACGCACTTACTTGGGCAGCATCGCCAGCAGCATGACGACGCAGTTGGTGGAGACCAACTTCGATAAAGGGATCAAGCGGTTCACCTATCTGATGCTGACGTTTATGCTGATCATGGTTCCGGCGGTATTCTTCATCAACGCTTTGAGCAAATCGCCCTCGCTGGTGGCCGACGATGACATTATCAAACTCCCATCCTTGGCTGGCAAACTGGCGGCCAAAGCCGATCCCGTATCCGCATTCTTGAGTGAGCAATTGGATCCCGACGCCAAAGCAGCCTTGGCGGCCTACCAACTTTCTCCCACCAACAGCGATGCGCTGGCCGGGATTCTCGTTTCCAATTTGAACGTGATCGTTTCCGGTCCTTCCATTTACGACCCAAAACGTTTCCAAGGGATCGCATTGGAACCGGAAACGGAGTCACGCCTGCACCGGCCGCGCCGCCATGATTTCAGGCTCAACCGGTTGCTTCTGGAGGACGCTTACCCGGGGGAATTAAAGAGAAGCGGCCGGCATGATTGGGCCGGGGCGTTTCTATTCGCGCTGGCGGTAGCGGTCGGTTTGACGCCGGAAATGCTGCCGATGATTGTCTCCGTCTGTTTGTCCAAGGGGGCGCTGGCCATGGCCCAGAAAAAGGTCATTGTCAAACGCCTCAATTCCATCCAGAACTTCGGCGCCATGGATGTGCTTTGCACGGACAAGACCGGCACGCTCACCCGCGATCACGTCATCCTGGAAATTCATTGCGACGTGTTTAAAAAAGATAGCGACGCTGTTTTACTCGACGCCTATCTCATCAGTTATTTCCAAACCGGGCTGAAAAACGTCCTGGATCGCGCGGTGTTGAGCCATCCGGAGGCGCAGCAGAAGCTTTGCATGGACCACTACAAGAAGGTGGACGAAATTCCGTTCGATTTTTCGCGCAAGATGATGTCGGTCATCGTCGAAACGCCAGAGCATGAATATCAGATATTGACCAAAGGCGCGCCGGAGGCCGTTTTCAGCCGCTGCACCCAATTTGAAAGCGAGGGCGAAATTCTGCCAATGGAACCCATTCTAATTGGCGATCTCATTCAGGAATACAATGATTTGAGCGCCGACGGATTTCGCGTTCTGGCCGTGGCTTCCCGGAATCTGGACAAACGGGCCGCCTACTCCAAAGCCGATGAATCCGAACTCATTCTCAAGGGATACATCGCATTTCTCGATCCACCCAAAGAATCGGCCGGCCACGCCATCGCGGCGTTGAAGCAGAATGGGGTCAGAGTGAAAGTACTGACTGGCGACAACGATTTAGTGACACGTAAAGTCTGCAAAGACGTGGGTCTGGACACGGGCCAAGTGCTGCTCGGCAGCGCGGTGGAAACCATGAGCGACGAGCAGCTTGGCCGAGCGGTGGAAACGACCCAAGTTTTCGCGCGGCTTTCCCCAACCCACAAGCAACGCATCGTCGAGGCCCTCCGCCGCAACGGCCACGTCGTCGGGTTCATGGGCGACGGCATCAATGACGCTCCAGCCTTGCGCGTCGCGGATGTCGGCCTCTCCGTGGACAACGCGGTGGACATTGCCAAGGAATCAGCGGATATGATCCTGCTGGAAAAAAATCTGATGGTGCTGGAGGAAGGGGTGCTGGAAGGCCGGAAAGTATTCGTCAACATTCTCAAGTATATCCGCATGGGGGCCAGTTCCAACTTTGGCAACATGTTCAGCGTGCTCGGAGCCAGCGCCTTTTTGCCCTATCAGCCCATGCTGCCAATTCAAATTCTGACGAATAATCTGCTTTATGATTTTTCGCAAGTCGCCATTCCGACCGACAATGTCAACGCCAGCCTCATCACCAAACCGCAGCCGTGGGACATGGGGGAGATTACGCGGTTCATTTTATTCATTGGACCGGTCAGCTCCATTTTCGATTACACGACCTTTTTTGTGATGTTGTATCTTTTCCATTGTTGGGCCCCATCGGGCGCGGCCTTGTTTCACACCGGCTGGTTTGTGGAGTCGCTCATGACCCAGACCCTCATTATCCACGTCATCCGCACGCGGCAGATTCCGTTCATTCAGGCGCGGGCCAGCACGGCTCTGACCATCACGACTGTGGTCATCATGGCCATTTCGGTCTGGCTGCCCTACTCGCCCCTGGCCACCTTGCTCGGCCTCGTGCCGTTGCCGGGCCTGTTCTGGCCGATCCTTTTCTTGACGCTCCTTTGTTACGTGGTGCTGACGCAGTTGGTCAAAATGTGGCTGATCCGCAAGAATTGGCTCTGATCGGCCGCATCACGCTCCCAGCGTGGGCAGGAGCGGTTTCACCAAGGCCCATTGGAACTGGAGGATCGGAGTCACATGGGCCAGATTGCCCATTTCCACAGGCTTGACGATGTAAGCCGCCGCGCCCAGCCTCTTGCTTGTCCGGATGTCGCGGTCGCTATCCGAACCTGTCAACACCACCACAGGAATGGTCGCGGTGCGCGGATCGGATTTGACGCGCCTCAACACCTCCAATCCGCCAATTTTCGGCAATTCCAAATCCAGTAAAACGAGTTGCGGCCGCTGATTGCTTTGGCGCTGGGCGAACTCACCCTGGCAGAAAAGAAAATCCAAGGCGGCCTGCCCATCGCGCACCACTTGCACCCAGTTGGTGATGCCTTTGAGCGCATCCTTGGCCAACTCGGCATCATGCGGATCGTCTTCCACAAAAAGGATATCCACCAGTCCCTCCCCCGCGAGTCTTGATGTTCCCGACTGGCCGGGAGAGGACTCGTAGGAAAAGAGAGTGGCCGTCGAGATTTCCAAGGCACGCGCGAGCTTTTCGATGCTTTCCAGGGAAACATTGCGCGCTCCCCTTTCAACGTCACAAATATATGTGCGATGCAGGCCCGATCGTCCGCCCAATTCCTCCTGTGAGATGTGCAACCGCTTTCGCCAGGTTCTCACCGAGGCGCCAAACGGCTTTTTAACGTCTAAAGCCGGCCTTTCCACGTCTAAAATATGCATAAGCGTATTTTGAACTCCCTATATGATAGCAGGCACCACAACAGACCATAAGTAAACAGACTATAAGTGACGCTGCTTTAATTTTTTCCAACGCTCTGCTTTTGCCCTTGAGGTCCATTTTTC
>Ga0302324_100024742_pt1 | contig 11549 bp, 5 predicted proteins | sample Palsa_T0_1_FD_201949 | JGI IMG/M metagenome (GOLD analysis project Ga0302324, IMG submission 201949) | Peat permafrost microbial communities from Stordalen Mire near Abisko, Sweden - Palsa_T0_1 | ecosystem: Environmental > Terrestrial > Soil > Palsa > Peat permafrost | place: Sweden: Abisko... | reverse complement strand
GTACAACAGCGAGAACATCTCGATCAACGGCGGCCGGCCAGGCAGCAGTGAAATCCTGGTGGACGGCATCCCGTCTTCCCCGCCCCTGGTGAACCCGATCCAGGGCTTCGCGGTGTTCCCATCCGTAGACGCGGTGCAGGAGTTCAAGGTACAAACGAACAGCTATTCCGCCGAGTTCGGCCGGACGGGCAGCGGCATCGTAAACCTAATTTACAAGTCAGGCACGAACCAGTATCACGGCAGCGCGTTCGAGTTCCTGCGCAATTCCGATCTCGATTCCAACTCGTTCTTCAACAACCTGCACGGAACGCCGCTGGCAAGCTTCAAGCGCAGCCAGTATGGCGGCAGCTTGGGCGGGCCGATTGAAATTCCGAAGTTCTACCACGGCAAGGATAAGACCTTCTTCTTCTTCGCGTACGAAGGCCTGCGCCAGGGTTCAGCGGCGTCCGTGACGGCGACCGTCCCCACCGCTTTGCAGCGAACGGGCGACTTCTCTCAGACGGTAAACTCAGCCGGGGCGAAGGTGATCATCTACGATCCAACCACGACGGTGGCTTCCGGCACGGGGTACGTGCGGCAGCCGTTCCCGGGCAATGTGATTCCGTCGAGCCGGATAGATCCGGTGGCGGCCAACATCGTCAAGTACTATCCGCTCCCCAGTCAAGCGGGAACCGTTTCCGGCTCTAACAACTTCTATTCGTCCGGTAAGAGCGTTTTGAACACTGACCAGATTGATGCGAAAGTGGACGAGAACATCAATGAGCGGAACCGCTTCTTCGTCCGCTACTCACGCCGGAATCTGTCGCAACCTTTTGCGGCCCTGTTTCCGGCGGCATCGGTCATCGCCGAAGGTGGCAACGCTGAGCCTCAGATATCCAACAGCGTCGCTGTTGACTATACCTACACGCTGAATCCAACGTTCCTCATGGAGTTCCGCTACGGTTTCGCGCGGACTCTCATCAACTTTGTACCGATCAGCGAAGGCTTCAATCCGACGTCGCTCGGATTCCCAAGTTACATCGCGCAGAACGCGGACCAATTCCTATTCCCTGGTATTGCGCCGGCGAACTATTACACCTTGGGAGACGCAGCGCAGGGACAGTTTCGCCATGGCGCATTCGAGAGCCATTTGCTCGGCGGGACTGCGACAAAGGTACTGACGAACCACGTGATCAAGTTCGGTGTTGAAGGCAGACTGCTGCGGGCTAACGATGATGAATCGGGAGCTTCGACCGGCACCTACAGCTTTACGACCGCCATCACTCAAGGGCCGAATCCGAGCGCCGCAACCGCGACTGCGGGAAACTCGATCGCCAGCATGCTGCTCGGGATCGGAAGCGGCACCATGACCATCGATTCCAAGAACGCGGCCACTGAGAGCCAGTACTTCGGGTTCTTCGTACAAGACGACTGGAAGCTTACGCGCAAGCTGACGTTCAACATCGGACTGCGGTACGGGTTCGACGTGCCGCGTACGGAACGCTACAACCGCATGGAGACGTTCGACACGACGGTCGCTTCTCCCGTCGCGGCTAAGGTTGGTCTTCCCAATCTCGTCGGCGGCGTGGAATACGTTGGCGTGAACGGCGCCGGGCGCCAGCAATATGCGACGGACTTCATGGCTTTCGATCCGCGCTTCGGATTCGCCTATCAGCTAAATTCAAGCATGGTGGTGCGCGGTGGATATGGCATCTTCCACGCGCCGTCTTTGCGTGCCGCGGGAGCAACAGTCGGTAACTATGGCTTCAGCGCAACCACAACGTACACCGGCAGTCCGAACGGGCTGACTCCCTCGGTTTATTTAAGCAACCCGTTTCCGAATGGCTTGAATCAACCGGCCGGAAGTTCGCAAGGACTGCTCTCCGGATACGGGACATCGTTTGAGAATCCGCTCACAGGCGATAACCGGGTTCCCTACACGGAGAACTGGGACGTGGATCTACAGAAGCAGTTGCGCGGCAATCTGCTGCTTGATGTGGCATACGTCGGCAGCCACGGCGTGCATCTGAACCAGGCCGGGGAAAATGACTACAACCTCGATCAGTTGACTCCGCAAGCGCTCTCTCTGGGTACGGCGTTGCAGCAGAGCGTGCCGAATCCGTTCTTCGGGTTAATCACCACAGGGCCGCTCGCCGCTGCGACGGTGCCCCGCAGTTATCTGGTCGCGCCCTTCCCGCAATACACCGCCGTGCAGGCCAGCTATCCGACCGGCGGCTATACGATTTACCACGCAGTCCAGGTGAAGGTTGAAAAGCGCTTCAGCCAGGGATTGAACCTGCTGCTGGCGTTCACTGGCCAGAAACTGATTGACGACTACTCGATCATTTCGAACGTAGGCAATAATGCCGGAATTCAGAACATCTACAACACAGCCGGAGAAAAGTCGATCTCTTCGAACGACATCTCGAAGCGCCTCGTGATCAGCGGCGGGTATACCTTGCCTTTCGGACGCGGGCAGAAGTTCGGCTCGCACTGGAATAAGCCCGTGAATGCAGTCTTGGGCGGGTGGCAGACGAACGGGATTGCGACGGCTCAGACGGGTTTTCCCCTGGCGGTCACAACGACGAATAGTTCCAGTTCCGGCAGCACCAGTTTGCGGCCGAACAACAACGGAACAAGCGCGGCGCTGAGCGGACCGATCTCGCTGAGGCTGAATGGTTATCTCAGTGCGGCGGTGTTCTCGCAACCGGCGCCCTTCACGTTCGGCAACACGGCGCGCACGCTTCCGGACGTGCGTGCGCCAGGGACGCAGAACATCGACTTCTCGTTGTTTAAGAACTTCCAGCCAATCGAACGGATCACTCTACAGTTCCGGGCTGAGGCGTTTAATATCCTGAATCAGGTGGTGTTCGGATCTCCGAATACTGTATTGAGTTCCGGTCAATTTGGCGTCATCTCTAGCCAATCGAATTCGCCGCGGACCATCCAGTTCGCGTTGAAGATTATCTTCTAAAGGGAGAGATATGAGCGAGAGACTGATTGATCGCAGATCGGCAATCCTAGGCGCGTTGGGGACTGCGGCGCTATCTCAAAGCCAAGCGCAAACAGGCGGCAAGAAGCGGAACATCCTCTTTGTTCTGTCCGACGATCATCGCTTCGATGCGCTGGGGTTCATGAAGGCGCAACCATTCCTGGAGACGCCGCATCTGGATTCGCTTGCCCGCGAAGGAGCGCATCTGAAGAATGGATTCGTCACGACCGCACTGTGTTCGCCCAGCCGCGCTTCGATTCTGACGGGCCTGTACGCGCATCAGCATAAGATCGTCGACAACAATACGGCCATTCCTCCGGGTACGCACTTCTTTCCGGAGCTATTGCAGAAGGCGGGTTATAAGACCGCGTTCTTCGGCAAGTGGCACATGGGGAACGGCGGGGATCAACCTCAGCCGGGCTTTCACAAGTGGGTGAGCTTCAAGGGACAGGGTACGTATCTGCCGAGTCCGAACGGGCTGAACGTGGATGGCAAGCATGTCCCGCAGAAGGGCTACATTACGGATGAGTTGACCGACTACGCGCTCGATTGGTTGAAGGAACAACCGAAAGAGCAGCCGTGGTTCATGTATCTGTCTCACAAAGCGGTTCACGCTCCGTTCGTGCCGGCCGAGCGGCATAAGGGAAAGTACAAGGACGCTGTGTTCACTCCGCCGCCGACGATGGCGACCGACGGGGACATGGCGCGCGGTCGGCCCATGTGGGTGAAGAATCAGCGCGATAGTTGGCACGGTGTCGACTTTTCGTACTATGAGGGCGGCCCGATCGGGGAACTTTACAAGACGTATGCGGAGACGCTGCTCGCGGTGGATGAGTCGCTCGGGCGCGTGATGGCAGCGCTCAAGGCGAGGGGCGAACTGGATTCTACGCTCATCATCTACATGGGCGACAACGGCTTTGCGTTCGGCGAGCACGGACTGATCGACAAGCGGACGGCTTATGAAGAGTCGATGCGGGTGCCGATGCTGGCGCGATGTCCTGAACTGTTCAAGGGAGGCGCTGTGGTGAAAGAGGTGGTGGCCAACCTCGACATCATGCCGACATGTCTGGAAGCAGCTGGTGTCACGGTGCCGGACGGGCTTTCCGGAAAGAGCTTCATTCCGCTGTTGCAGGGTAAGACGATTCCCTGGCGCGACGGACTGCTTTACGAGTACTACTGGGAACGGAACTTCCCGATGACTCCCACGATGCACGCGCTACGCGGGGACCGATACAAATACATCCACTACTACGGCATCTGGGATTCAGATGAGCTGTATGACTTACAGGAAGATCCGCTGGAAACGAACAACCTGATCTACAGCGATAAACACCAGGCTGTGATCAAGACGATGAACAAGCAACTGTTCGACATCATGGAAGGAACAGGCGCAATGCAGATCCCCCTGTTCCGCGACGCGGGCGGCCAGAGTAATCACCGTGGACCAAAGGACCCGGCTCCGGCTACTTTCCCGCCGGAGTTGCTGAAGCCACCGAAGAAACCCTAACAGGCAGCAAGCATTCCAACGGTTGCCCCGGCAATATGCATCCCGTAAAATCAAAAAGAGGCCGGAATCATGCAGGATTACGTGGAACAGCGCGGCGAAGGATACTACATAGCTGGCACACGTATTGCGCTTGACAGCATCGTCCTCGCATTCAAAGACGGGGAATCGCCGGAAACAATTCTCCAATCCTTCCCAATGGCTGCCCCCCTCGTTCGCGTTTATGGAGCCATTATTTTCTATCTTGAGAACCAGGAGAAGGTCGAGGCGTACCTAAGGGACCAGGAGCGGCTCTGGGCGGAAGTGAAGATGAAGGAGACCGGGTTGCCTGAAGCTCTGTCGGCGAGACTCCGCGAGGCCAAGGAACAAGTGGCCCCCCGGCAAGCTTGAAGATCCGCTTCCTCGCCGACGCCAATTTCAATCAAAAGATCGTGGCCGGTCTTCTGCTACGAGAGCCACAGATCGATTTCGAATTGCCTCAGACCGTTATCCCCGAGAAGATGGGGGATCCTCAAGTTCTCAAGCTTGGTGCGGCGCGTGGCAGGATCATCGTCACCCACGATGTGAGAACGATGCCAGACCATTTTTCGGATTTCGTGGCCAACCAAACATCTCCGGGCAATCCTGGTCCCGAAGAAGATGCCCCTCGGTGCGGTTATAGATGACCTCCTGTTGATCTGGCAGGTTTCGGAAGCCGAGGAATGGGTTAGCGAGATGAAGCGTCTTCCGCTATAAGCAATCATCGGGGACCGAAAGATCCGGCTCGCGCTACTTTTCCCCCGGAGTTGCTGAAACCACCGAAGAAACCCTGGAGCTAGAGTATGTCACGGTAAGGCCGCCGGGGTCTGAAGACCAATCAAGAGTTATGACGGGAGATTGGATCTTTCTGGAGTTTCTGATTACGTTGAGAACATCGAGTCCGCGCGTATCGGGCGTGAGCAGTTCGCCGCGAAGCAGGTAAATTCGCGGCCATCCGATTTCAGCTGGGACCAGCGAGACAATATCAGGATTGGCGGTCATTAGACAGAGACTTGAGTAGCGAGCGTACTCAAGAATTTCAAGCGCCGATGCTGTTTTCGGTCCGATTTGCGACCAGTGAAATGCCTCGTGCTGTCTAGTCCCAAGCAACTTGCACCAATCAGGGGTGAGACTGAGGTCTATCAGGACTCTCATCAAGAAATCCCATCAGCCACAACGCTCTTCGGGCCAAGAAGAATTCTATCTTCCATATGGTGTTCTTAACTCTGACTTATTCTCAAGAAAAAAGCTGCCCGCTTTACTAGCCGGGCAGCTTCTTGTACTAGGGTTAAGCGGTGCGGTTGGTTTCTGACTTGTCGCCTTCGATGGCGGCTTGGGCGGCGGCCAGGCGGGCGATCGGTACACGGTAGGGCGAGCAACTCACGTAGTTCATGCCGATCTTGTAGCAGAACTGGACGCTTGAAGGTTCGCCGCCGTGTTCGCCGCAGATGCCTACTTCCAGCTCTTTGTTGGCGGCACGGCCGTTGTCGACGGCTAGCTTGACTAGTTGGCCTACGCCTTCTTGGTCTAGGACGGCGAAGGGGTCGGCCTTGAAGATCTTGTCCTTCTTGTAGTCTTCCGCGAACTTCGTATAGTCGTCGCGGCTTAGACCCATTGTGGTCTGCGTGAGGTCGTTGGTGCCGAAGCTGAAGAACTCGGCTACCTTGGCAACCTTACCGGCGGTCAGCGCGGCACGGGGGATTTCGATCATCGTTCCGACCATGTACTTCAGGTCTTTCATGCCCGCCTTGGCGAGGACGGATTCGGCGATGCCGACGACGATCTTCTTCTGATTTTCGAGCTCTTCGACACTGCCGATGAGCGGGATCATCACTTCGGGAATTACGTTGATGCCCTTCTTCTTGACCTGAACTGCAGCTTCGAAAATGGCGCGGGCCTGCATCTCGGTGATCTCGGGATAGGTGATGCCGAGACGGCAACCACGATGGCCGAGCATGGGGTTGAACTCGTGGAGTTCTTCGACGCGCTTGAGAAGTTCGGGGAGCTTCTTCTTGAGTTCACCGACGGGCATGCCGTAACGCTTGGACATGTCCTTCTTCATGGCGGCGTCGGCATAAGGCAGAACGGCCGTATCGACCATGAGGTTCTCGCGTTTGGGCAGGAACTCGTGGAGCGGCGGGTCGAGGGTTCTTATAACTACAGGGAAGCCGTCCATCGCTTTGAAGAGACCGGCGAAATCGGAGCGCTGCATCGGAAGGAGCTTGAGCAGGGCTGCGCGGCGGGTCTTCTCATCGCGGGCGAGAATCATCGCCTGGACGAAAGGCAGACGATCTTCCGCGAAGAACATGTGCTCGGTGCGGCAGAGGCCGATGCCTTCTGCGCCGAACTTGCGAGCGGCTTTCGCATCGCGCGGGATATCGGCATTGGCGCGGACGCCGAAGTGGCCGCGGAACTCATCGGACCAGCCCATGAATTCGGCGAACTTGCCGGAGTTGGGATCGGGTTCGGTGGTAGATGCCTGGCCGACGAAGACTTCGCCGGTGGAACCGTTTAGCGAGATCCACTCGCCCTGCTTCACGGTGATGGTCTTACCGTGAGAGAGGACAGTCATCATGTGCTTGTGCTCGTTGATATCGAGAGCTCCGGCGCCGGCTACGCAGGGACGGCCCATGCCGCGGGCTACGACGGCCGCGTGGCTGGTCATACCGCCGCGCGCGGTGAGAATGCCCTTTGCGGCTTCCATGCCGACGATGTCATCGGGAGTGGTTTCGCCGCGAACCAGAATGACGGGCGCGTGAGCGGACATGTGGACGGCGGCTTCGGAATCGAAGGCCACTTTGCCGACCGCCGCGCCAGGGCTCGCGGGGAGACCTTGCGCGAGTTCGGAGAGGTTGCTGGTGGACTTGGGGTCGAGGATCGGATGTAGGAGCTGATCGAGTTGCTCGGGAGCTACGCGGAGGATGGCTTCCTGCTTCGTGATGAGACCTTCATGCACCATATCGACGGCGATGTTCACAGCGGCGGGGCCAGTGCGCTTGCCGTTGCGGGTTTGAAGCATGTAGAGCTTCTTGTCTTCGATGGTGAACTCGAAATCCTGGATGTCGCGGTAGTGTTTTTCGAGGTTGCTGGTGATTTCGCGAAGCTGATCGTAGGCCTCCGGGAGCACGTCTTTGAGTTCGGAAATCGGGCGCGGGGTGCGGATGCCGGCGACGACGTCTTCGCCTTGCGCGTTGGTGAGGAATTCGCCGTAGAACACGTGTTCGCCGGTGGAAGGGTTGCGGGTGAAGCCGACGCCGGTGGCGCAGGTTTCGCCCATGTTGCCGAACACCATGGCCTGGATGTTGACGGCGGTGCCGATGTCATCAGGAATCTTTTCCATGCGGCGATAGACGATGGCACGATCGCCGTTCCAGCTGCGGAACACGGCGTCGCGGGCCATGGTCATCTGCACACGGGCTTCCTGTGGGAAGGGCTTCTTGGTCATCTTCTGGACTAGCTTCTTGTAGTCGGCGATGATGGCCTGGAGGTCCTGCGCCGTGAGGTCGGTATCTAGCTTGGCCTTGACTTGCTTCTTGCGGGCTTCGAAGATCTGGTCGAAGGGGTGCTTGCCCATATCGAGCACGACATTGCCGAACATCTGGATGAAGCGGCGGTAGCAGTCGTAGGCGAAGCGTGGATTGTCGCTCTTGGCTTCCAGACCCTTGACGGTCTCGTCATTGAGGCCGAGGTTCAAGATGGTATCCATCATTCCGGGCATGGAGAATTTGGCGCCGGACCGGACGCTGACGAGCAGAGGATTCTTCGGGTCGCCGAGCTTCTGGCCCATGCGCTTTTCGAGCAGGGCGAGCGCGGTGTCGCACTCTTTCTCAATTGAATCGGGCGTTTTGTTGCCGTTCTCGAAATACTGATTGCAGACGTGGGTGGCGACTGTGAAGCCCGGGGGAACGGGGAGCTTCGCGCGCGACATCTCGGCGAGGCCTGCGCCTTTGCCGCCGAGCACATCTTTCATTTTTCCGTCGCCGTCAGCGGTTTGAGCGCCGAAGGAATAGACATTCTTGGTTGACATTCTTCTTATGATTCTCCTAGGAATTTGTAACGATTTCTGAGAAATCCGCGATGGTTGAGAATTCGGTGAGCAGGGCGTGAAGCAGGGCGAGCCGGTTGGCGCGGACCGCTGCATCGGGTACGTTCACCATGACTTTGTCGAAGAACAGATCGACAGCGGGGCGGAGGGTAGCGACTTCCGCTAAAGCTTCCTGGTAGGGGAGCTGTTTTACTTTGTGGCGGGTTTGTTCAAAGGCGATGTAGAGGGCGGTTTCGGGACCGGGTTCGAGGAGCGCGGCACTGAGAGCGGCACCTGGGACATGGGCCGCCTGTTTGAGGATATTGCTGATGCGCTTAAATGCGGCGGCCAGGGGTTCAAAATCCGCCGTGGGGCGGACGGCTTGAATGGCTAGAAGGCGAGCTTCCACATCGACTAGCTCGGTCCACCCGGTGGCTAGGACCGCGTTGACTTCGTCATAGGCGAAACCGCGTAGATCCTTGAAGTAATAGCGGATCCGTTCCCGCATGAACTCTCGCAGCGGGAGATTCTTTTCGGCGAAGGCGCGGACGGGGATGCGGAGTTTGGCTTCGACGGCGATCTTGACGATGCCTTGAGCTGCGCGGCGCAGGGCGAAGGGATCCTTCGAGCTGGTCGGAATGAGGCCGGCATTGAAACATCCCAGCAAGGTATCGAACTTGTCGGCGATGGAGAGGAGTTGGCCGGCGAGAGTGCGAGGGATGGTGTCCTCCATGCTGACCGGTTTGTAGTGATCGTAGATGGCGGTTGCTACCTCTTGATGTTCGCCTTGAGCAAGGGCGTAGAGGCCGCCGATGACTCCTTGAAGTTCGGTGAACTCCTTGACTAGTTCGGTCGTGAGATCGACCTTGCAAAGGCGGGCTGCGCGGAGGGCGTGATCGCTGCCGTCGAGAATGGCGACGAATCCTTCGATGCGCTGGGTCTTTTCGAGATAGGTGCCGATTTTGGCCTGGAAGGTGACGTTAGCCAGGTCGGGGAGGCGCTGTTCGAGGGTTCGCTTTTGGTCGGCATCCCAGAAGAAGCGGGCGTCATTGAAGCGGGCTCGGAGGACGCGCTCGTTGCCGTGCTGGACCAGGCCATCGGGATCCGAGGCGGTGTTCATTACTGCTACGAAGTGCGGGGCCAGGCTGCCGTCGTGGTGTTCCACCGAGAAGTACTTCTGGTGGTAGCGCATGACGGTGACTAGGACTTCGGCCGGGAGTTTGAGGTACTCGGGTTCGAAGTTGCCGGTGATCACGGTGGGGAATTCGGTGAGGTAGACGAGGGTGTGCATCAGAGCAGGGTCGGGCTTGATGCGGACGTGGATCTCGTCGATGATCTTCTTCTCGCGGGCCGCTGCGCTGAGGATGACGCCGTTTTCGCGTAGGGCCGCTTCGTAATTGTTGAAGGTGACCGGGAAACTGGATAAGCCTAAGCGTCGGTGGCCGGAGCTTAGGTTGCCGGATTGGACTCCCGCTACTTCGAAGGGGAGGATTTCGTCGTTGAAAAGCGCGACGATCCAGCGGATGGGGCGGATGAAGCGGGGGCCGGTTTTGCCGGTCCAATACATGGTCTTCGGCCAGGGGGTTTTCAGGATGATGCTGGGGAGGGTTTCAGCTAGGATTTCGCGGGTTAGGCGGCCGGGGATCTGTTTGGTGTAGGTGTATTTGCCGTGGGCTTGGGTGAGGGCTTCGACGGCTACGTTTTGCTTGCGGGCAAAGCCTTGGACGGCTTGCGGCGGCGCGGTTATGGCGGGGCCTTGGACTAGTTCCTCGCGGTCGGCTTCACGCTCGGGCAGGCCCGTGACGCGGAGAGTTAGGCGTCGGGATGTGCCGTCGGCTTGGGCGTTGGGGAAGTGGGAGCGTAGATAGTCTAGGGCTCCTGGGATCATCCAGTCGGGGATTTCCTCGGAGCCGATTTCGAGGAGGAGGTTCATTGTACTGTGCCCTCGGCAACTCCCTCGCGGTCGCGGCTCTGAATGGAGGAGGCGGGGACGGAGTTTGCGGTTTGGTCGACCCAGGCTTCGGCTACTCCTACGGCTAGCTTGCGGACTCTTGCGATTACGCCTACGCGTTCGGTTACGCTGATCGCGCCTCTTGCGTCGAGGGTATTAAATATGTTGCTGCATTTTAGGACTTGGTCGTAGGTGGGTAACAGGGGGAAGCGTTGCTTGTTGGTTTTGAGACCGCGATAGAGGAAAAGAAGACGCTGGGCTTCCGTCTCGTGGATCTCGAAAAGCTTCCAGAGGATGCTAATGTCGGCCAGTTCGAAGTTGTAGACGGAGTATTGGAGCTCGTCTTTAAAGCGGACGTCGCCGTAGGTCACGCCGTCGGTCCACTCAATGTCGTAGACGCTGTCTTTGCCCTGAAGGAAGGCGGTGAGGCGTTCCAGGCCATAGGTGATTTCGGCCGGGACGAGTTCGAGATCGATGCCGCCGCACTGTTGGAAGTAGGTGAACTGGGTGATCTCGAGACCATCTAACATGACCTGCCAGCCTACTCCCCACGCGCCTAGAGTTGGCGCTTCCCAGTTGTCCTCTTCCAGCTTGATGTCGTGCTTCGAGAGGTCGATTCCGATGGCTTCCAGGCTGCCTAAGTATTGTTCGATTACGTCGGCGGGCGAGGGCTTGAGGATGACCTGAAGCTGGGCGTGCTTGTAGAGGCGGTTGGGGTTTTCCCCGTAGCGGCCGTCGGCGGGGCGGCGGCTGGGTTGGACGTAAGCCACACGGTAGGGCTTGTCGCCTAAGACGCGCAGGAAGGTCTCGGGGCACATGGTTCCTGCGCCCACTTCGAGATCGAGCGGTTCCTGGATGATGCAGCCACGGTCAGCCCAGTAGCGCTTCAGTTTGAAGATGATGTCTTGAAAATAGTCCATGGTTACGCAGCTTCGAGGATGCGGACAGTTTTGAGCTTGCGCTCGATCTGGTTTTCGATCTGGCGGGCGAGTTGGCGGCGCAGGTCGCTGGCGGTTGCTTTGAGCCATTCACCGGGGGCTACCTCGGCAATGGGATGGCGCTGGATCTCATCGGCTAGCGA
>Ga0302324_100024735_pt1 | contig 11550 bp, 7 predicted proteins | sample Palsa_T0_1_FD_201949 | JGI IMG/M metagenome (GOLD analysis project Ga0302324, IMG submission 201949) | Peat permafrost microbial communities from Stordalen Mire near Abisko, Sweden - Palsa_T0_1 | ecosystem: Environmental > Terrestrial > Soil > Palsa > Peat permafrost | place: Sweden: Abisko... | reverse complement strand
CGATCTTTCTAAGAATCTTTTGAAAAACTTGGATTGATCGTGGGGAATGGTAGGTCAGGGCTTCAGCCTTGACGTTAGGGGCCGCAATAATGGTGGGCTTCAGACCCTGCGGCAGGCTCTCGTCTCCAAGAGCTAAACCTCAGGGACTAAAGCCCACACTGACTCGGCTACCTCTGTGCCGGGGCTGAAGTCCCGGCATACCGTCCGAACGAGTTCTTAGACGGGTTCTAAGGCGTAGCCCCCGGCGCCAGCACATTCACCGTCAGGTAGACGCTATGGCTCACAACGGCGTTGTCCACATTTGCCGATGCCGTGATCTTGAGTGTGGCCACCCCCAGCGGCGTTCCGGTGCTGTTGACGCCGGTCACGCTGCTGCAGCCGATGCCGGCGCCACCCAGGCCTGCCAGCAACAAGAGGAAAATCATGATTCTCGGCGTCGACCTGCGCGTTAGTATCCGTGCCCGCCGCCCAAACGGCATCAGGAGGCACCCCAAAACAGCCAGCGCTGTCCCGCCCGCAGCGCGCGGCCAAACAGGTGGTTTGCGATTGCCGGCGGTTTCCGTTGTCCCTTGCTGTCCCGGACTGAAGGTCTGGATCACAAACCCGGCCGTTCCCGGCGGCGTGATCTGCTGCGGGCTGGTGGAACAAGTCATCTGGTCCTGCGAGGGCACGGCGCACACCACCTGGATGGCGTTGTTGAACCCCCCCAGCCCGGCAATCACAAATGCCGCCGAACCGGACGAGCCCTGCACAATGTTCAGGTTCGTGGGCGGATTGGTGGCCGCCGGGGCGATGGTGAAGTCCTCGACGGCCAGCGTAAGCAGGTTGGAGAGCTCCGCGTCGTAGTACAGGTCGCCCGGGTAGGAAGCGTAGATCACATCCTGGCCGCCGGGCAGCGTTTCCGTAGTCAATGTGGCCACAGAGCCGTCGTCAAGCGGGTCAGCCACGAGCGGCGCATTTCCAATGATGACGGTTCCGTCGTAGAACACCACATTGCCCGTCGGATTCTGCTCGGCGCCCAGGGCGGGAGTTGAGGCTGGAGTCACGGTGACGGTAAGCACCAGAGCCTGTCCGGGAGCCGCAGCGGCCGCGTTCGACGTGAGAACCACGGAATCCGGCAGGGTGGTTGCTGCCAGGGCCAAAGGAGTGGAAATGCTGGTCAGCCAGTTAACGTCGCCCGAGTAGAGCGCCGTGATGGAGTGCGACACGTTGTTGGCCAGCGGCACGCCGGAAAGCGTGGCCAAGCTGCTTGCCACCGCGGCAGTACCCAGCAGCGTTGTCCCGTTGTCGTAGAAGTTCACCGTGCCGGTGAAGGTGTACATTGTGCCGCTCGCAGCCATGGAGGGCGCGATGGTCGCCGTCAGTGTTTCCGGGGCGGAGGGCGCAAGCGCGGGTGGTGTTGCCGTGACGGTGGTGACGGTGGCGCCCTTGTTCACGGTGACGGTCACTGCCTGCGAGTTGGCAGGAGCGTAATTTGCGTCGCCGCTGTAGTTGGCCACAACCTGGTGGCTTCCCTTGCTCAGGGCGCCAGTCACCGTAATGGTAGCGGTCGAGGTTTCGCCGGTTCCCACCTCGAGCGAAGCCGTGGCGACACTCTGGTCGAACGTAATGTCCTCAAACATAACCGTCCCAGTTGGCGCCGGTCCGCCATCGCCGGAAACGATGCTGGCCGAAAGCACAATGGAGCCGAATGGATTGATGGTCTGGCCGGGCCCCGTGGTATTGGTCACATTGGCCAGGCCTGTTCCCGTGGTTTGGGCCATGGCCATCCCTGCGAAAGACGCTCCGAAGCCTGCCAGAAGAAGAACGGCAAACGGCAAACCGAAGCTTGGTCTATGCGCCATGTTCCTCTTTGTTCCCGGACTCCAAACCAGTTGCGTCTGTGGGCAGCGCAAGCAGATCGCCGCCGGGTCGTTGCTCGCGGCACCGAATTCACACTCTGCCGCTTTCCTGGCGGCGAGCTTGTGGATGAATTGAGCTATCGCCCGGATTGTATAGCGGTGAAGGGTGTGCAGGTTGAAGATTTTCCAGCCCTTCGGCGTTATGCGGGAAACGAAATTCCCGTTTCCCAAAAAGCAACCGCCCGGTTGCGCGCATGCGCAAACCGGGCGGCGGACTTGGCTGTTTCCCCTGCGTTGGCTCTCTACTGAATGCCGAGGTCGGCCAGGACCTTGGGCTTGGCCTCATCCACGGCCAGCAGGTTGTGGCAGGCTGCGCAATCCTGCGTGATGCTGGTGCCGTCCTTGGCTGCGTGGCTGCCGTCGTGGCAGCGGAAACACCCCGGATAGCTCATGTGGCCGATATGGTTGGGATGCGTTCCCCAGGTCACCTTCATAAAGGGGAACACATTCTGGCTGTAGAGCGTGACCAACTCGTCGCCGGCAGACTTCACCGCCGCGGCCTTGGCGGGCAGAATCTCCGGATGCTGCGAAGCATAGAACGCCTGAAGCGCTTGCGGAATCTTCGCAGCGGCATCGGCTTCATCGGCATAGTTGGCCTTGAGCAATTCCAGGCCCTCCTTGTGCACCCAGGGCAAGTCGGGGCTGATCGCGCCCTCGGCCATGGCGCGATTGACGGCGTCTTCCGGCGTCACAAAAGTGTGCGCCGCGCGGTTGTGGCAGTCGATGCAATCCATCACGCGCCGCTCGCCTTTGGGAACGCCACTCCCCGCCGGCAAGGTAGTAAACACGGTCTCCGATCCATCCGCGTTGCGCTTCTGCACCCAGGGAATGTCGGTGCGCGTGGGGTCAGTGGTCACGTATTCGATGTGTCCCAGGTGAACGCCGTGAATGCCGCTCAGTTGGCTGAGCGAATCGCGCCCGCCCAGGTGCAGCACCACCACGGTTTGCGTCTCGGTGTTCTTCTCGTCGTCGGCAAAGTTCGACTTGACCAGCAGTTTCTCACCGACAAACCTGGCCGGCGTGTGGCATCCCTCGCAGATGTCCCGCGCCGGGCGCAGATTCTGCACCGGCGATTCGATCGGGGTGGGATAGCGATGGAAGGCAACCTCAACCAGCTGCTTGGTGCCGTTCACCTTGGCTTCAAAATACGACTTGGCGCCGGAACCGATGTGGCAGGCAACGCAGTCCACATGCGAGTGCGCGGAGATCTTGTAAGCCGTGTACTCGGGATGCATCACGTGGCACGACTGGCCGCAGAACTGCGGCGAATCCATGTAAGCTGCGCCGCGATAGCTGGCCACAGCCACCACCAGCAGGTTGACGATCGTGGCCACCAGAACGATGTCCAGCCCGTGCCGGAACATGCGGTCGTTCAGATCGATCTTCGGAAATTGGACAGGAATCTGCCCGGCTCTCTGCAGCTTCTTGCGGCGCAGAAACACGCCGATCGGAATCAGGATCAACCCGGCGATGAACAGGGCCGGGAGAATCAGAAAGAAGATGATGCCGAGATACGGGTTTTCAGCGAGCCGGCCGAAGATCTCCACCAGCCAGTAGCCGACCATGGTGACGCCGGAGGCTGTGGTGATGGCTCCGCCGGCAAGACTGATGGGATTGTTGCCGAAGAACAGAGCCGGCCTTACCCAGTTTTCGCGAAATTTCAGAAACAACGGCACATTTGCCCCCAAATTTGGTTTCATTGCCCGCCGCAAAGAGCGAAACCTCGTTCGGCGACACGTGCAGGCGTGCAGGCGGAGTCGACTTTCCGGTCAACCCAAACCATGCAGGCTCAACCCGCTTGTGCCCCGGTCGTGGTCTCGCTCCAGGCGAGTCTGTTTCAAGCGCGATGCGCGCTGGTTACTTGAGCCCCTTGTAGTAGGTCGCAACGTCCTTGATCTGCGCGTCCGTCAATCCCGCAATCGGCTTCATCTTGCCCTTGCCGTCCTTGATGACCGCACTCATCTGGTCCACGCTGAGCTTCTGGATATCCGGATCGGATACAGCCTTGATGCCCATCATCTTGGCCATTCCGGCGCTCGGTGTGCCGGCGGCGCCGTGGCAGCTTGCGCACTTGGCTTTGTAGGTTGCATCGCCGGATTGGGCGAAGCTCACGGCACTGGTCAAACAGACAACAGCAGCCAGAACCACCTGGGAACGAATCAATTTTGTCATGGGTGTTACTCCTTGAAGTTTTTTTTGAGCCATGCGGCACAGGGCAGCGTGGCCAATGCTTTCTTGGTTGAGCCGGAGGCGCGGGGACCAATTCGATCCACGAGAACTTCGGCAGGTTACTGCGTTGCGCGCAAGGGTCAGCAGGATTGTATCTCCTAGAGCTCCTTCGCGTGCTGCATGTTCTCCGCTGCTCCTTCTTCCCGAAGCGTGCGGAAGCAGCTGACCGGCGGCCCAATCTCGCATCGGTCAAGCCATCGATCGTGCGGCTCTTGTCTTGCCCATGCAGTTCCTGTTGGCGTCGCCCCGGCAATCATCCGCAGCGACGCCGATTTCCTCCTCAGAACTCGTAATGCACTCCAAGGGTTACGTTATTGGCATGAAAATTCCGTGGCGCCGTCTCGCCCGCAGGCGATTCGGTTAGACCCGTCTGCGCGGTTAACGACGCGCAAGGGACTACCGCCGATGTCAGAGACGTTGACGTGCTGCAGTTCTGGGGGCCGGAGGGTCCGCCCTCGCCGTAGCCGTAGAAATTGTATTCGGTCTTCAACGTCAATCCAGGATGGACCGTCCAGGCGAGATTGACGAAGGGAGACTGATACGAAGACACCAGCGAGCCGTTCACGTCGCGGGCATCGTTGAAGAACCGGGTCCCGTTCACGGCGCTGATCCGGTAACCGAGATTCGATTGGATCCGCTTGGCCGGCGACAACCGCAGAGACACGGATCCGTATTGCGTGGGCGCATCCATGAAGTCGCGCCCAAACCAGTCGGCGAGCTGGGTGGTCGAGCCGCGGGTGAAGACGCCCGGGCAAACGTTCGGCGCCCCGCCGGCGGTAAGGGTTGCCGTACCGGGATAAGCGCTCGGCTTGGCGCTCGAGTTCTGGGCGCCGTTATCAAAGCAGATGTTGGTTGCCGAATAGACATCGGTGTAGGCATAGCTGAAGTCGAGCCCATAATGGTCATTCGGCAACAACACGCCGCTCAGACTGGCAATCCTGGTGTGATCCACGTGGTCGAGCGGGCCTTCGTACGGATCGTCGCCCGCGGCCACGGCGGCCTGATTGTTATCCGTGTTGTTGTGCCGCTCCAAATCGTTGAAGGCTCCGGAGATCGTCGCCCAGGGCTTCGGTCTATATCTGGCATGCACCCGGTAGTGCCACAACTGCCGTGGCGAGATCGGCGTGAGGGCGTTGTCGGCATAGGCCATTTCCACGGAGCCGTTCAGATCGAGGTTGGCGGTGGGGCGCACAGCGGCGGTAAACACCCCGGCGTTTTCGTTGATGGTCACGGTGCCGCCAACCGAAGCGCCTACGGGTAACGGCGTGTTGTGAGGATCGCCCTCCGCGACCACGTGATTCTGGTGACGGTACGTCAGCGAAAGAGTGGTGCGCGAAGTAACGTCCCATTCGCCGGTGAGACTGTTGGTGATATACAACTGACCGGTGAATCCAGCCGCGGGCGTGCCAATGGCCGCACTGCCTTCAAACGTGGACGCCCCGGCGGCCGCGGTGGTGGTGGTGAGCGGGCCCTGGTAGGTAATGGTTTCGTTGGGATTGCCGGGCGTGGCCACGGTGGTTCCACTGATCATATTCGTGGTTCCGGGCTGGTGCATGGTGGAGAAGTCGATCTGGTCCGCCAGGCTGAACTTGCTCGTTGCCTGCCACACCCCGCCCAGATCGGCGGCAAGAACCTGGCGTGTCGCCTGAGCATTCCCGATGTAGGTCAGCTCGCGCGTCGCCCCGTTCAATCCCTGATAGCTATCGTAATACGTGGGCAGGTGCATGTTGGCGTTGGTGAAGCGCACATTTCCGTTGATCGAAAGGTTCTTGATGCTGGCGCTTTGCAGGCGAAGCACCTCGGTGGGGAAGATGGAGCGCGTGGGCTGGGAGCGCAAATAACTGGTGACCACGGCACAGGCGGGATTGATGACCGGCAGACCGCCCGGCGTGTTGGGCGCCGAGAAGATGGTATAGGTGGTGGAATTGGTATAGGCGCTGCCCATGCTGCCTGTGTTGCAGGCGCCGATGCCATACGGCGACAGGCTGTCATAGTCGTTGATGGCTACCGGGAGTCCGTCCGCCTCCTGCGCGATCAGGGAATTTTGAGCCAGCGTGAAGAACGAGTCGCCTTTGTAGTGGTTTATCACCTGCTCATAGGTCAACATCGTGCCCCGCACCGGCTTCCAGTCGATCGCCCCGGTGATTTCATCGGTGTTGTTGCGCTGGTACTCGGCCAGGATGGCGTTGTACTTGGCGAATTGATAGCCGCTGGGACTCAAACTCGGCCCCTCCATCAGGTTCTTGGCATACGCAATCCGATATGTGACGGCCGACAGCGGCATCAGGACGAAGTTCAGATCGGTCATGCGCCGCACGGTGTTCATCATGAAGGGCGATTGAAGCACCTGCGGCCATGCAAACGAGCCGGTGGGCGCGTTGGAAGGACCGATGGGGATCGACTGTCCTGAAGGGATATTTGGATTGCCGAGCAGGTCGTAGTCGAAATACCGGCGGTCGCGGCGGAACAGTCCGGTGAACTCGTAGATCTTGCCCTTCGAGGCACTCATCCGGGCAAAGTTGACCGGATCGCCTCCGAAGCCGCCGCCGGTGGCGCTGAGGGTATCGACAAGGGTGTTCTTCTGGCCGGGCAGTGCGCGCAGCAGAAACGTTTCGCTTTGCACCCGCGGTCCGGATTGCAGATTAACCAGGTTGCTGTACATCGCCTGACTGCCCTTTGCATCGGCGAGGCGGCCGCCCAGATCGACGCTCTGATGGATTGAATATCCGCGCGGCACGGTCATTTGCGAACCTGGCGCCGGGAGCGGGTCAACGGGATTCGGAGTTTGGGCGGGAGCGATCGCCGCCGTCATCGTTAGAAAAGCGATTGCAATGCCACCGGCGATGCGCCCGATAGTGGCCCCGATCGTGGAAAGAAGTGGCTGTTCATCAGACAGCCGAGAATGCCAGCATGTCGTATTCATTCGAAGCCTCACTAGAGAACTCTGTTCGAGACACGAGGCTTTCAGCTCGTGTGCCAAGTTGCCAGAGAACCCGTACTGCGTCATCCGCCGTGGCTGGAGGGCGCGGTACGGATCCGTGCCTCCTACCTGAGAAACGCCGCATTCATGTTCGATCCGTGAATGAGGGTGTGGCAGTCCGTGCAGGGCGTGATCTCGGATGAACCCGCGTTCATGCCGTGCACGGTGCCCGCGGCAACCGGACTGTGGCACTGGTTGCACAGCACGTTGATGTTCGGCATATTCAATAGCCGGGCATTCTGCGAGCCGTGCGGCGTATGGCACCCCATGCACCCTTCCCCCTTCACCGGCGTGTGCTCGTATACAAACGGCCCGCGCATCTCGGCGTGGCACTTGGTGCAGATCAGGTTGGAATCGTTCCTGGACCTCAGATTGCTCTTCTCGAATGTGCCGTGCACATCGTGGCAGTCGCTGCACTTGATAAGCCCTTCGTTCACTTTGTGGTGGGTCGGCATGTCGAACTGCGGCTTCACGTCGGTGTGGCATTGGAAGCAGAGCGTCGGCTGGGAGGCCCTCAGAAGGTGCTCCGTGTCCTCGCTCTTGTGAATGCTGTGGCAGCCGGTGCAACCCACGTTGGCCTTGGCGTGCGGCGAGCGCTCAAAGTCAGGATGCGCACTTGAGTGGCACTTCAGGCAGGTGGCGTCGATCTCTTTGGCCGAGGCTTTGGAGGGGTTGAAGATCTTGGTCACGTCCCCGCCGCCCTCCACGTGCGCTTTGCCGGCGCCGTGGCAGTTCTCGCAGGTAGCCCCGTTGCTGCCGTGCATTTCGGTCATCCTGGTGTGGGGATTGGCGGCGAATCCTTTAGCCACATCCTCGTGGCAGGTGGCGCAAACTTCCGAACCCACAAAGTCCCCGGGAGCCGTGTCCTTGGCCTGCGCGGTGGCCGATTTGGCAGACGCATCCGGCTTGGTTGCCGGAGCAGCCAAGACAGCGGCGCACACCAGGCTCACGCCTACCATCCCTAGCAAACAAGCACGCAGCCCCCGCCACGTTCGAGGGGCCGCACCGATCGGCAATCGTTTTACTGATCCGCGTTCATGCATAAAAAAAATACCGCCTTCGACGTTCTTGTAACATTCCCAAAAAGCTCTACTGTCAGGAAACTGTTGAGTTTTGCGGACCGTTCCCAAAAAGAGACGCCGCCTTGGAGCCGAGTTCGCAGATTGGAAACTTCCAGAATTCGCTTTGGTAGCCAGCATCGCTTCATGGTGTGAAGGTTACGTTCTTGTTATGGTCCAAGCGGTGATCTTAATCACAGTTGCACCAGAAGCAGACCCAGCAGCGGTGCGTCCCAATGCAGGATGGCCTAGATTCCCATGGGGGGAATCATTAGCCGGATCCGATGACCGTTCCATGCCTCTGATGGAGATGCAGTTGCCGGCCCACGGGAGTGCAGGAGGCGCACGCCTTGCATTGGAACAGCAAAATCGAACCGACACTGTATAAGACTGCTCAGGCCGGAGTGAAAGAAAGACCGGTGCCCAGTGCCTGTTTGCCTCAGGCGCGGCCATTTGTGCTCTCGCTCACATCTCTGCGCAAAGGCCGCGAACGGCCCTTCGCGAATCCTCCAGCGACGTGAGGCCCATCACATCCATGCCGCCTGCCTCTGCCGCACACTCCTAGGGAGCAAAGTCTCCGATGCTGGAGTGTCGCCGTGCTGCACCCTGAATCGAATGCGCAGGCTGCGGGCGGGTTGGCAAGGACAATGAACTCCGGCGTCGTTGGAAGGGGCGAGACCATGGCAAGCACACAGATCGCAACAGACACGCAGGTTCGGCAGAAGCAATTCAGCCGCCAGGTTCCAGCGGGATGTGCGGCCTGCGCCAATCGGCGGCCCGGCTGGTTCTGCTCGCTGGGCAGTTCGGTGCTGGCCGATCTTGAACTGGCCACCAGCACCATCAGCCTTCCCGCGCAGGCATCGCTGTTCACCCAGGGCGAAGACGCGCGCTGCCTGTACCTGATTTGCGGCGGATATCTGAAGCTGACCGCGGGGTCGGCGGACGACCACCGCATGATTGTCCGCATCGCCGGACCCGGCTCCATGCTGGGGCTTTACGCGGTTCTCTCGCATGGCGTGTACGAAGTATCAGCCGAGTCGTTGACCAGCGCCCAGTTGCGGCCCGTGGAGCGAGACCGCTTCCTGGGTTTCCTGCGCATTCACAAAGAGGCGCAGATGCGCGCCGTGCAATGCATTTGCCAGGAGTATCGCTTTGCCTTGCAGGACGCCTGCCGCATTGCGCTCGCCGAGACCGTTGCGGCGCGCCTGGGCAGGCTGCTGCTGGAACTCTCCCATCAGATCGGGGAACACGTCGAGGACGGAACCTATCGCTTCCCGCTGCTTCTGACGCATGAGGAGTTGGCCTCCATGACCTGCACCACCCGCGAGACCGTAACCCGCACTTTGGGCCAGTTCCGCAAAGAGGGTTGGATTTCGATTGAGGATTCGCTGGTCACGGTCCACCAGCCGGAGCGGTTGCAGTCGCTGATCTAGGCACGGAATCCCGCTAACTTGCCAACGCGCTATGCCGCGAAGCGGCGCTAACCTGCTGTCTTTGTCGACTGATCAACTAGGAAGCTGACGATTTTTCCGCTCCCCTCACTCGTCCAGCCGAGTCCAACAATTATCATAGGGACTGGCGGTTGCCAGGCGTCCGCTGTCAGCACAGTACGGCAAGAAGGTTTTTCGCAGTCTGACAACAGCGGACACGATACCGTTCCAGTGGGAGTTCATGTCGCGTATGACCCGTTTTTCAGCTTGCTTTCTTGCTCTTTTTCCTCTTTGCTGCGCATCCGTCGCTCAGACCCCCGCTTCAAATGCCGTTTCTGCGTCGGCCGCGAGCTCGGTCGCAAGTCCGGGTTCGACGCCCGTTTCGGTGCAATCCACGGCAACCTCCGCGGCCAGCCCCGAGATTCGCGAGTTCCAGAAGATTGAAGACTCCTGGTCGGCGGCGGTCAACGATCACGACCAGTATGGCCTGGAACTGGTCCTATCCCCGTTGTTTGTTGACGTCTCCGCCACCGGCGACATCACCACCCGCAATCAGCAGGTGGCCACGGTGATCACCGGCGAGGACAAGACCGTCCATCTGGATCAGCGGGTGATCACCGTGCGCATGCTCGGCGACGTAGCCGTTGCCAATGGAACCTACGCCCTGCACCACCGGGCCAGCGCGGCGGAAGTAACCGAAAAGGGGATTTTTACCCACGTCTACGAGCGCTCTCACGGAAGCTGGCTGTGCATCAATTCGCAGCGCACCGTGCTTCATGAGGACTCCAACGCCAAGCAGAAAAAGCAGTCCAGCGCCGAGATGCCTTTCCACATCCCGCTGTTCTCGAAGAGCGACAAGGGGCCCCAATAAGACATTTCCGGGCGCTGCTTCCTCGATGCATCAGCGCTGATATTTCTTCAGCACCTCGGTGAGTTTTTCATGCGGGAGCGCGATCACCGTATGCCCGTCGATGCCTGTCATGGTCCGGGCGCCCACCATTGCATTCACAATCGCCTCTTCCGTTGCCGCAACCGTTGCGGAAAACAGCGGGCTGATCCGTTCGTTCGAGACCACCTTGACCGTATTTGGACCGGGCTCGGCATCGGCGTGAGGATTCGCGGTTGAGAAAGCGATGAAGATGTCGCCCGAGCCGTTTCCGGACGTTGAGCCCGTGCGGGCCAGGCCGAGAGCCGCCCGCCGGGCCAGGCGCTTGAGCTGGTGGGGCAGCAGCGGCGCATCCGTGGCCACCACAATGATGATGGAGCCTACATCACCCTGCGTTTCGGAACCTGGAGGCGAAAGAGGCGGCGAGCCCGCTCCGGCATAGGGAACGCCCTGCGGAATCTCCTTGCCCACGGGCACCCCGGCGATGGTCAACTGGGGCCTGCGTCCGCAGTTGCATTGCACCAGTACTCCCACCGTGTAGCCGCCCTCGGCGGCGCTCAGCACCCGCGAGGCCGTGCCCGTCCCGCCCTTGAATCCGTAACAGACCATGCCCGTTCCGCCGCCGGAATTGCCTTCCGCCACGGGGCCGCTTTTCGCGCTGTCCAGCGCGGCAAAGACGTCTTCCGGCTTTACGTGGAATCCGTCGATGTCGTTAAGAAAGCCGTCGAAGGTCTCGGCCACCACCGGCAATGACCACGCTTGGCGCAGCGCGTTGTGCTTCAGGCCCCAGGCGATCATGGAATCGCGTACCGTGCCCACGCTGTGGGTGTTGGTGATGGCCACCGGCCCTTCCAGGAATCCGGACTCCTCAACCCAGGTGGTTCCGGTCATTTCACCGTTCCCGTTCAGGCTGAACCAGCCGGCATACACGGGATCGTTATTCTTGCCGCCGCGCGGCAGAATCACGGTGACTCCGGTGCGCACCGGGCCTTCGCCGGTCTTCAGCGCTCCTTCGCCGTGGATGAGCGTAGTTGCGCCCACTTCTACTCCCGCCACGTCGGTAATG
>Ga0302324_100024733_pt1 | contig 11551 bp, 6 predicted proteins | sample Palsa_T0_1_FD_201949 | JGI IMG/M metagenome (GOLD analysis project Ga0302324, IMG submission 201949) | Peat permafrost microbial communities from Stordalen Mire near Abisko, Sweden - Palsa_T0_1 | ecosystem: Environmental > Terrestrial > Soil > Palsa > Peat permafrost | place: Sweden: Abisko... | reverse complement strand
ACCTGCAGCGGACGCCTGCCCATTGAGCGCCCCGCCGCGCCCATCATGGACCGCGCGCCGGTCAGCGTGCCGCTGCAGACCGGCCTGAAGGTGGTCGATGCGCTAATTCCAGTCGGGCGCGGCCAGCGCGAATTGATCCTGGGCGACCGCCAGACGGGCAAGACGGCCATCGTGCTCGACGCCATCGTGAATCAGCGCGGGAAGAATGTGCTCTGTGTCTACTGTTCCATCGGCCAGCGCGCGTCCGCCGTCGCCAAACTCGTGGCCAGCCTCCGCGAAAAAGGCGCGATGGATTATACCGTGGTGGTTGTCGCCGAAGGCGACGATGCGCCTGGCCTTCTCTACATCACGCCCTACGCCGCCACCAGCATCGCCGAGCATTTTATGGAAGCGGGTCGCGATGTGTTGATTGTCTATGACGACCTTACGCAACACGCGCGCGCCTACCGCGAGATTTCCCTCTTGCTCCGCCGGCCGCCCGGACGCGAAGCCTTTCCCGGCGACATTTTCTACATCCACTCACGCCTGCTTGAGCGCGCTACCCACTTGAGCAAGGAGCGCGGCAACGGATCGCTGACCGCCCTGCCCATCATTGAGACCGAAGCGCAGGACATTTCCGCCTACATTCCGACTAACCTGATTTCGATCACGGATGGACAGATCTACCTCTCGCCATCGCTGTTCGAATTGGGCGTACTGCCGGCGGTCGATGTGGGCAAATCCGTTTCGCGCGTCGGCGGCAAAGCGCAGCGGGCGGCTTACCGCGCCGTGGCGGGCGACCTCAAGCTCGCCTATGCACAGTTTTCGGAGCTGGAAACATTTTCCCGATTCGGAGCTCGCCTGGATGAAGAGACCCGCAAGACCATCGAACACGGACGCCGCATTCGCGCGTGCCTGAAGCAGCCGGAGTTCCAACCGGTCCAGGTTCCAGCGCAAATCGCTATGCTGCTGGCATTGACCGCCGGACTCTTCGATCGCGTGCCGCTGGAACGGATGCCGGACGCCGAGCATGCTCTGCGCGAGGCAGTGGCGGAAATTCCGCCGGAGGTGAATGCGCGATTTGAAACCGCCGACACACTGAGTGACGAAGATCGTAACGCTGTTATTCAAATTGCAAGTAAATCGCTCGAACCATTCCAACCCAAGCCCGATCCCGAGTCGAAACCTGAAAACCAGCCGAAGGACCAACCGGAGGTCAAACCGGAGCCCGATGCGGCGCCCAAGGCCAAGCCATGAGTGACACGGCCGCCAGTCTGGCTCGACAGATCGACAGCGCCGGTGACCTCCAATCGGTCGTCCGCACCATGAAAGCCTTGGCTGCCGCCAGTATCGGCCAATACGAGAAATCAGTCCTTGCCTTGGCCGACTATTACCGGGCCGTAGAGTTAGGGTTGGGCGCATGCTTTCGGGAAAGCGAATCAGCGGCCCTGATTACGGAACGGAAAGGTCAAGCCGCTGCGGGCGCGGTGGGCGCGGTGGTATTCGGTTCGGACCAGGGACTGGTGGGCCAGTTCAATGAGGTGGTGGCCGACTATACGATCAAGACACTCGCAGCATTTCCCGGCAAGCCCAAAGTCTGGGCCGTCGGTGAGCGTGTTCACGCGCGCCTGACTGATGGAGGGCTGCCGCCCATAGGACTCTTGAGTGTGCCGAATTCCGTCAAGGCCATCACTCCGCTTGTGGGAAAGATCCAAATCGAAAGCGAAGAGCATCGGGAAAAAGGCGAGTATGCCCGTCTTTACATTTTTCATAACCGCCCGCAGTCTGGAGCGCTCTACGAACCGGTCAGCCAGCGCTTGTTACCGCTCGACGCACAATGGCAACAAGGGCTGGTCAAGATGAAATGGCCCACCGGGAACTTGCCTGAAGTTATGGGCGCCAGAACTGCCACCCTGCGCGCACTCATCCGCGAATATCTCTTTATCTCGCTATTCCGTGCGTGCGCCGAATCCCTGGCTAGCGAGAACGCCAGCCGCCTGGCGGCCATGGAACGCGCGGATAGAAACATAGACGAATTGCTCTCGAATCTCCACAACACAACGCGCCGATTGCGTCAGAGTAGCATCGACGAGGAGCTTTTCGACGTCGTCTCCGGCTTTGAGGCGCTAAGTTCGTAGGGAGCGCTGGCCAACGATTGTGAAGCCGATTGCGAGTCGAAGAAGGCGTAACAGAAACTCCTGGAAAAACACGTGGAGGTGCTGAATTCACTGGATGCCCGGTTTCTTTTGCGCGGTGCGATGCCTGCCACTACCACGCGTCGCGATTCGTAATGCTCACGCGGAATAGGGGCCGGGCACGCTCGGATTCCTCCATCTGATAGTTCTGCTGTGTTTTGGCGGGATCGTAATCGCGCCACAGCCAAGTGAGCGATTCCGGCAGGTCCATCGCACCTTGCGCGATGGCATGCAGGCTGACGCCAAAACGAAAGTGGAAATCATAGTCTTTCAGCTTCAGGCTGTTGGCGAGCTGAATGTTATTCAGGGGCCAGCTTCCGGAGTTAGCCTCCTGATCGTCGGCGCCGTCGGACATCCACACACGCAGGTTCTTTTTGGCCCCGCGCCGGACATTGTACGGCACGATATAACCGCCGTCCTGATTCCTTTCCGGGCGCCACTGAATTCCGCTGTAACTGCCGATGTGCGACAGCACGCGGCTGAACCGATCCGGATAAAACCAGGCGGCGTTGAAGGCGCAGATCGCGCCCGACGAGGCCCCGGCGATAGCTCGCGAATATGCGTCATGCCGGATTTTGTAAGTCTTCTCGACATCCGCCAGTACCTCTTCGAGATACTTACCGTAACGGTCGGAGACGGTGTCGTACTCGATGCTGCGCATCATCTGCGCTTCACCCCCCGTGCCGGGCTGGATCAGCACATGGACCATAGGCGGAATCTGCTTCTTCGCCACCAGATTGTCCGATACGATCTGGAGCCGGAGGCGCATCAGATCCTGATTGCCGACGATGGTTTCGCCGTCCTGCCACACCATCAGCGGCGCGCCATTGATAAGATCGGCGCCCGGGTTCACATACACCCAGTAGTTGGACGACATGCCCGGATACACCGTGCTCTTGAGTGTTTTCCGCTCACTCAGCTTGCCCGGCGGGATCCCGGCAATCGGATAGGAATCCGGGTTATAGCCGGCCACCTGATAGGCGCCGATCTCCCTTCCGCCGCCGAAATAGTGATACTGATGCGTCGTACCAAGCCGAAGCCGCTTCAGCAGATACCAGTAATTCGTGCCTGTCACTTGCTTCAAGGGGACCGGCGGTTCTCCGTCGATGACTACCGTCGCGGCGGACGCACTCTGCACTGCGAAAAGGAATTCCTGGCCCCACACGGCGACACCGTCGCGTCCGTTCAGTTCGGGAATGCGGTTACCCCACTCGTCCTTCCGGTCGAGGAGTTCCTTCAGCCTGGGAGAATCCGCGCGCGCGGCGTCAATCAATTCCTGCAGCGGGTGAGTCTGACCATAGAGCCCGGCCGCGAATAGGAAACAGATCGGAAATCGTTGCATGTCGATTGCGTGACATCATATCGCAGATACGGCGCTACCGCCCGGACCGCGATATCGGGCGTGCATCGCGCTCCTTTTGCTACGGGGCGGGCGGCAGCGTTCAATCCCCCGGCGTCTCGGGCGCCCGGTGATCTGCGCCTCGAAACCAGCTTAGGGGCCGCGAAACAATAAGGTGACTAAATGTTTCGAAGGTGCGCAACCGCTCCCTTACGGTCGCGGCTCTGTTAAATGCGCGTACCGAGGTGCAACCGTGAGGAAGCGGGCTGCTTAGGTCATAATATAAGTCACTCCTATGCCGGCCCGATCAGGTTCGCTCGATCCCACGCAAGAGAAAATACGAGAAGCCCTATGGAGAAGCGAGGCGCAACTGGCCTTAGCGCTGGAAATCGCTGGCGGCGTGGGCACCTGGGATTGGGACCTGAAAACCGACCTGATTTACTGCAACGAGCGTTTCGCAAATCTGTTCTGTGTCGATCCAGTAATTGCCGCCACGAATGGCGTACCCTCGGCTGACTACATCGCGGCCATCCATCCGGAGGATCAACACATCGTTGTGGAGAACACTCAACAGGCCATCGCCACGGCCGGCCCGTATGTCGTCGAGTTTCGCCTTCCGCAGAAGAATGGTCCGGATCTGTGGATATACGCCCTCGGCCACGCTTACCTCGACGATGAAGGCAATCCATCCCGTTTTCCCGGCGCCGCGATGGATATCACGCAACGAAAGCATATGGAAGTCGAGCTGAAGATTGCGCGCGATCAGGCGCAGACGATCCTTGAGAGCATCACGGACGGTTTTTTCGCGCTGGATCGCAACTTCTGCTTCAGTTACATGAATCAGGCAGCCGAGCAAATCCTGGGAGCGCGACGAGAGGAGATGCTGGGGACAAATATTTGGGACGCCTACCCGGAAGCGCGCGGGACGCAGGTGCAGCATGAGTACGAGCGGGCCATCCGAGATCAGAAGCCGACGAGTTTTGAATGGTTCTTCGAGGCTTGGCAGCGGTGGTTCGCCCTCAAGGCATATCCCACCCACCATGGCGGCCTTTCCATTTACTTTCGCGACATTTCGGAGCAAAAGAAGGCCGAAGAACAGGACCGGCAGAATCAGGAACAAATTCGCGAGAGCGCCCGGCTGGAAAGTCTGGGCCTGATGGCGGGCGGCATTGCCCACGATTTTAACAATTTGCTGACGGCCATCCTGGGCAACGCGAGTCTGCTTGTCGAGTTTTCGTCCGGCAATACCCGTGACCTCGCGGAGCAGATTGTGCTTGCGTCGCAACGCGCGGCGGACCTTACGAGGCAGATGCTCGCGTTTTCCGGCAGAGGCACTTTCGCCGTAGAGCCGATCGACCTGAATGTCCTGGTTCTCGAAAACTTCACACTCCTGCGCGCTTCCCTCTCGCGGAGCATCGCCGTTGAGCTGCAGCTTGTCGACACGGCTTGTATTATCGAAGCCGATCGCGGGCAGATGCAACAGATTGTAATGAATGTGCTGATCAATGCGGCGGAGGCCATCGGCGCGAATTCGGGAAAGATTGAGATACGGACTGCATTTATCGAGCGCACCGGTTCGCGGCCCAGCGCCCTCCTGCGAGCTGTCGTACCTCCCGGACGCTACGCTTTTTTCGAGGTCCGCGACAACGGGTGCGGCATGACGACCGAGACGGCGAAGCGGATCTTCGATCCGTTCTTTACCACCAAATTCACCGGGCGTGGATTAGGACTGGCCGCCGTGCTCGGAATCGTAAAAGGACATCGCGGCGACATCGAGCTTGAAACGCGGGAGGGGCTCGGCACTACGTTCCGGATACTTATGCCTGTTTCGGAGCGCGCTGTTCTGTCGCTTAAGGAACCGGATTTCAACACGGTCGTCAAGCGAACCGGCACAACGATCCTGGTTGTGGATGACGAGGAGATCGTCCGCAAAATCGCGACCGCCGCCCTCAAAGGCGCCGGCTTTCGGATATTGGTGGCAACCAATGGCGCTGAGGGGCTCGAAATGCTGCGCTCCAATCCCGAAATCTCGCTCGTAATCCTCGATCTCACCATGCCGGTCATGAATGGTGAGCGGGCGATTCCGTTGATTAAAGCATTGCGGCCCGATGTTCCAATTATTCTTTCAAGCGGCTACAGCGAAGCCGAACTGTCCCGCCGTTTTGTCTCCTCCGGCATCTCCGGCTTTCTGCAGAAGCCGTACACCGTCTCCGTCATCCTCTCAAAGATCAGGCAGAATCTTGAAATCGCGGCGAAATAAGTAGAAAGATTAGAGAGCGCTGGTCGCGCGGCGCGGCGCACCGGGCAACTCTGGCAACGCGCGCGAGATCGAAAATTGGCGCCGCGAAGTAGCTAGCTAAGCTATCGCTAAGTAAGTGGTTTCAGAGATGCGGTCGCGTATCCAAGGATTCCGCTCCCTCACGGTCGCGGCTCCGAAACGGCGTACTAAGCTAGCCGACGAATTGAAAGCGCGCGCCAAAGGACTGACTGGAGCCCGCACTCGTGCCGTCCGCGGCGTCAAAGAGATTCCACCACATATTGATCTGGATACTGCCTGTCGGCAACGCCAAAACTAACAAGCTGTGGGGACCCTGGCCGTGATCGAAGGTTCCGAACACTCCGTCGCAGTCCAGCCGCGTGAGCACTTCCGGACCGCGTGTGTTGAACACGCTCAGCCTGCCGTCGAACTTTAGCGGGATGGGACCCGGGTTGGCGCCTGCATACGAGAAAAGGTATACCGCGTCGCGGTTGTTAATCAGGTCAATCACTTCGAATAACCAGTCGTTGACGGCGGTTCCAGCCTTGTCAGTGCGGCTATGCAGCGCGAAGCGCGTGCTGGTCTTTTCAGGTGGGGGCGGCGGCGCGGGAGGCGCGACTGGCTTCGGTATTTCCACGACGATCTGGTTCAGCAGCCGGATCGTCTGTTGGTCGGGATCGACATGCCCATCCGCCACGCAGCGGTTCGCGCGCTGAAAACGCAAAATCGCGTCCACCAGATTTCGCGAAATCTTGCGGTCGACGATAGGATCTTTCAACGACCCTCCAGCACCGCCTTTCGCTTCTGGAATTCTGTTCAGAAGATCCTGCACGGTGTGCTGATCGGTGCGGAAGTTATAACACTGCTTGCCGCCGTACATACCTACAGATCCACGAATATTTGGCATACGCGAAGCTTGCGCTCACTTCTAAATCAGGGCGCTCTCCACTGGATCAGCGTACCACGCCTCGTGCTCTCGTCCTCCCGATCAACCCTCCGTCGATCGTTGGACGCTTTCCAGCCGCCGGATCGAGCCGATACCACGAACGGGGTATCAAAACATCCCGATTCGCAGGGATTCAACTTGCGACTACATTCGGTACTTTATTAATGGAGGGGTACGCCCGTCGCCATCCCATTCGGCCAGCCGAATTTCGGTGGCGGAGGTTAAAGTGCAATATTCAATGGAGCGTCGATGATTGCGTTTCGCGGCCCCTCACGCGCCGCCATTGGGGTTCTCTGTTCGCTACTGAGCGGCTGCGGTTATCGGCAAACCACTGCCTCGCCATCGATTGAATTCACTGCGATTCCCGAGGCTGATTGGGGCGGCTCCGCGACCGTTGAAAGAATAGAGGGCCGCGCCAAAGGCTTCAAGACGGGACAGCGAATCGTCCTTTTCGCGAAGAACGGATCCTGGTGGATTCAGCCATCCGATCGTATGCCGTTTACCGCCATCGAGCCAGACTCCACCTGGAAGAGTGCAGTACATCTAGGAACTGAATACGCCGCGTTGCTGGTGGAACCGGGCTACCGGGCGCCCGCCGCCGCGACCGCGGACGCCCTTCCAGGCACAGGCGGCGGCGTGGTCGCTATAGCCACTGTCCGAGCGCTGCCCGGTCCGCTGGCTCCGAAGAAAATTCGCTTTAGCGGCTACGAATGGGAAGTTCGCCAACTGCCGAGCGACGGTGGCGGAGTGGCGCATGCCAACCGCGCTTCGAATGTTTGGACCGATGCCGCAGGATGCCTGCATCTGCGGATTACGCGTGAGGGCGGCGAGTGGACCGGAGCCGAACTGAACTTGTCGCGCAGCCTTGGATACGGATCATATTCGTTCGTCGTGCGTCAAGCGCCTCGCCTCGAGCCCAGTACCGTTATGGGCCTCTTCATGTACGACCATTTAGAACCTGGACCGGAACATCGGGAAATCGATATCGAACTCAGCCAATGGGGAGACCCCGCGATCAAGAACGCACAATTCGTGATTCAGCCGTATTACATTCCCGCGAACGTTTTCCGGTTCATGTCGCCTGCGGGCGCGAAGCTTACTCACTCGATTCGATGGGAAGCCGGACGGGCATCGTTCAAGACTCTTCAGGAGGGCCCGGGCGTGCGATCTCGCGTGGTCGCAGAGCATGTGTTCACGTCCGGAATCCCTTCTCCTGGCGAGGAAAAAGTCCATCTAAACTTGTATATATATGGCAGATCGCGAACCCCCCAACAGAACGGCGTCGAGGTTGTAATTGAGAAGTTCCAATACCTGCCTTGATCGCCGCAAAGTGGCGCGGGGCTATGCCCTGCGACTTCGGTTCCATATACTGGTCACCAGCTTGATAGTTGTGTGTTCCACGCCAACCGCCCAGGCAATCGATCCTAACCGGACTATGTCGCAATACGTGCGGCGGCAGTGGGGCATTGAGAGCGGGTTACCGCGAGGCCCGGTGTACGCGATCGATCAAACCGCCGACGGCTACCTATGGATAGGCACAGAGGCGGGGCTGGTCCGTTTTGATGGATTCAGTTTCAGTCTGATTGCGTCCTCGGCTCCCGAATTGCCATCGATAACCCACGTGCTTGGCTTGGCGACTGACGACGCGGGCGACCTCTGGGCGCGGTTGCGCCGTCCGACGCTGCTGCATTATCGCCATGGCATATTCGAGGACGCCAGACGAGACCCCAATCTCACCCATTCCTCGGTGACTGCGATGTCTCGCGGCCGCGATGGCGCGCTTCTTTTTTGGGGACAGGCGGGCGCTACTGCGCTTCGCGGCGGGAAGTTTCAAATTGTGCCGGAACCGGCCGGATTCACCCGTTCCACGGTATTATCCATCGCCCAAACGGAGAACGGCGACATCTGGGTCGGTACGCGAGACGCGGGCCTGTTTCGTATGAGCGGCGGGCAAACTATCCCAATCACGAACGGCTTGCCCGACCTGAAGGTCAACTCGCTGGCGCCGGCAAAAAACAATCAGTTATGGGTTGCCACCGATGGGGGTCTCGCGCGATGGGACGGGGCGAAGCTTACCAGGGATGGCATACCTCGCGCGCTCGATGGGGTGCAGGCTCTCGCCATCACTTTAGACCGCGACTCGAATCTCTGGATTGGCACCAACTCCGTGGGACTGGCGAGGCTCAACGACGCAGGACTTGCCTTACTCGAAGACCCACAGCATGTGAAAAACGCCGTGACCGCGGTCTTTGAAGACAGGGAAGGGGACCTGTGGATCGGAAGCGCCAACAATCTCGAGCGTCTGCGTGACAGCGCATTTGTGACATATTCGCTTCCGGAAGGGCTGCCTACCAGCGGAAGCAACCCGGTTTACGCCGATTCGGAGAATCGCATGTGGTTCCCGCCTGTCGACGGGGGGCTGTGGTGGCTCAAAGATGGACAGCGCGGCCGCGTCACACTCGACGGATTGGACAGAGACGTGGTTTACTCCATCGCCGGAAGACAAGGCGAGCTCTGGCTGGGGCGGCGGAGCGGCGGACTAACTCAGTTGCGCCAGGACAAAAGCTCGTTCACGGCTAAGACTTACACCCACGCCAACGGTCTTGCTCAAGACAGCGTCTATTCCGTTTACCAGGATCATGAAGGGAACGTGTGGGCCGGAACCCTGAGCGGCGGTGTGAGTAAGCTCAGCGCCGGCAGGTTCACTACTTACACCGTCGCCGATGGTCTGGCCTCCGATGCAGTTACCTCAATTCTCGAAACCTCCGATGGAACCATGTGGTTCGCAACTCCCTCCGGGTTGAGCGCACTCTCCGCGGAACACTGGCGAACCTATACAACTGGAAACGGGCTGCCATCGAACGACGCCGTCTCTCTATTGGAGGATTCGGCGGGCATACTCTGGATTGGAACCAGGTCCGGTATCGCATTCCGCGATTCCACCGGGTTTCATATGCCCCGTCAAGCGCAGGGCTCTTTACGCGAGGAGATACTTGGTGTGGCGGAAGACAAGCTTGGATCGCTCTGGATCTCGACGTCAATTCACGTGCTGCGGGTGAACCGCGACAAACTCTTGCGTGGCGTACTGGCTGAGGGCGATTTGCGCGAGTATGGACTCGCCGACGGCTTACGCGGCGTGGAAGGCGTGAAGCGGCAACGGTCGGTGGTTACCGACCCGCTCGGGCGGATCTGGTTTTCCTTGAATCTCGGTATTTCCGTGGTCGATCCGGCCCGCTTGACCTACAACTCGGCTCCTGCCATCGCTCACGTGGAGACGATTTCGGCCGATGGCAACGGGATCGGCCTGCAGGGCGCCGTTCACATTCCCGGCGGCCGCCAGAGGATCACGTTCGGCTATGCCGGTCTGAGTCTTTCGGTTCCCGAGCGCGTGCGTTTTCGCTATAAGCTCGACGGATACGATCGAGATTGGAGCGAGCCGGTCGCCACCCGTGAAGCCGCCTACACGAACCTGCCTCCGAACTCGTATCGCTTTCGCGTCGTCGCAAGCAACCCGGATGGCGCCTGGGGCGGCGCGGAAGCGATGGTCGCGTTCAGCGTCCTGCCTTTGTTTTGGCAGACCTGGTGGTTCGAGCTTGGCGTAGTAGCCGCATGCATGCTGGTAACCATCGGTCTCTACCGGTTACGGCTGCGCCAGTTGACCAGCCGGCTCAATCTGCGCTTCGAAGAGCGGTTGGCCGAGCGAACGCGCATCGCGCAGGAGTTGCACGATACGTTGCTGCAGGGATTTCTCAGCGTCTCGATGCAAGTCCATGTCGCAGCCAATCGCTTGACGGCCGACTCACCCGCAAAGCCGACCCTCACTCGCGCGCTTCAGTTGATGGGGCAAGTGATCGAAGAGGGCCGTAACGCGGTTCGCGGCCTGCGCTCGTCTCACAGCGCCTCGCTCGACCTCGAACAGGCGTTTTCGAGCATCCATGACGAAGAGCTTTCCCGGGACCCCGGCGGCGAGCCAATCGAGTTTCGCATCATTGTGGATGGACCGCGCAGGCCCCTGCACCCTGTGTTACGGGATGAACTCTACCGGATCGGGCGGGAAGCGCTCATCAATGCGTTCCATCATTCCCGCGCGAAACGGATTGAGCTTGAGCTGAAGTACGAATCGAGGCAGCTTCGCATGCTTGTGCGCGACGACGGTTGTGGCATTGAGCCGCATGTAATCCGTTCGGGGCGCGATGGACACTGGGGTCTCCCGGGCATGCGCGAGAGGGCGGAACGAATCGGCGGCCGCTTGCATGTCTATAGCAGCGCCGCCGCCGGCACGGAAATCGAACTCTCCGTGCCCGGCAAGGTTGCCTTTCAGGACCAGTCCGATCGCAGCCTGAGCTGGTTCGGTAGATGGCGACATCGGTCGAGCAACGGCGCTCCGCAGCCGCCAGAAAAGAACGGGAAGAGCCAATGAGCGATCCAATCCGCATCCGCATCCTCAGCGTCGACGACCATCCGCTTCTGCGGGAGGGAATCGCCGCGGTCATCAACGAACAACCCGATATGTTGCTCGTATCGCAGGCCTCCAGCGGCGCCGAAGCCATACAACAATACCGCGAGCATCGGCCGGACGTCACGCTGATGGACCTCAGACTTCCCGATCTGAGCGGCATCGATGCGATGATTGCCATACGCTCGGAGTTTACCGACGCCCGCATCGTTATGCTGACGACATTCGAGGGCGATGTGGAGATCCACCGCGCCCTTCAAGCCGGAGCTCGAGGTTATCTGCTCAAGAACATGCCACCGGACGAACTGGCGGAGGCGATCCGTCAGGTACACAAGGGAAAGAAACGCGTCCCACCGGAGGTGGCGGCCCACCTGGCCGA
>Ga0302324_100024730_pt1 | contig 11552 bp, 9 predicted proteins | sample Palsa_T0_1_FD_201949 | JGI IMG/M metagenome (GOLD analysis project Ga0302324, IMG submission 201949) | Peat permafrost microbial communities from Stordalen Mire near Abisko, Sweden - Palsa_T0_1 | ecosystem: Environmental > Terrestrial > Soil > Palsa > Peat permafrost | place: Sweden: Abisko... | reverse complement strand
ACCTGGATCAGGATGTGGGACCGTCCGGACATGTCCGCCAGGTGGGTCAGCTGGTCGTACATGACCTTCGGCGACCCAATGAGCCGATGCAGGACGGCCTCGTCCAGCACCACCCATAGGTCAGGCGGCTCCGGCTTGCCGAAGATGGCCTGCCGTCCGATCCGCGCGGCCACCAGGTCCGCCAGCGCGTCAGCATCGATGCCCTTGCGCTCACCGACGAACAGCGCTTCGGCGTACTCGGCCGTCTGGAGGAGGCCTGGAACGATGATCGGCTGCCAGATTCGCACCGATGTGGCCTCACGCTCGCGGCCGAGCCAGTCCGCGAACCATCCTGGAATCGGCCCATTGGATTTGCGGGCAATAGCAGCCAGCCTGACATACAGGCCGTTGCACAGGCCGGGGAACATCTCCGCGATCAGGGGAGCCAGGTCTTCGGACGGGGGACGCGCCCCGGTCTCTGCCTTGACGATGACCGTCCGGTCAAAGCCCAGCTCACGCGCGAGCTGATCCTGGCTGGTGAAACCCGCGTCAAAGCGGGCACGGCGAAGTTCTTCGCCCAGCCATGCCCCGAGATCACTACGTGGATCACGGTCGTTCGCCATGGCCTCAGTGCCTTCTTTCTGTGGCAGCCGCGCCGGGCACGTGCCGGAATGTGACCGGCACCGCCGTCACGTAGCTTAACGATGCGCTTTCGCTGTGTGATGGGCAACAGGAATTTCATCTGCCCGGCGTATCCGCAGTGGTTAGGACCAGCGCTTATGCCTATCGAGCCCGTTGCCGTCGAACAGCCTGAGCATCCCCTACATGCACTGACTACCTACGAGTTGGCGTACTACCGCCGCCGACTGGAAAACGCCCTCGCGTTCCTGGACAAGCAAGATCCCGTACCTGCGATCCGGGCCGACTTGCAGGCCGCCCTCGACCGCGTGCTTACCGAGCAGCAAGACCGCGCCCGGCTCACTGCCGATAGGTGAGCACGACGCGACCGCGCTGACCGCCCGTGACCTGGAACGCGGACGCCGTCAACTCGGCTTCAGCCTTGTCCTGACCGGCCGTGACCCGGCCGCAGCCTTCGGCGCGCACACCGATCCTGGGCCCCCTCACTGCCGTCAACATCGAGCCGACCGGGCAAACCGGACAGCAGCCCAGACAGATTTCTCCCACGCTAGCCCCGACGCAGGCACGTCGGCACAGTAATTGGATACCCAGATCACGTAGGGTAGTAGTCGACGCGCAAGATGCTTGAGTCTCTGGCCTCGGGCGCACATACAGGCTCTGCGTGCCGCTGTGCAGACTAGCGTCAAAGTGAGTAAAATCACCCTGTCGCTCAAGTCACTCTGTAGTCGTCTAAGCTCCGCCGATAGTAAGGGTTGTTAGGGTCACCATCTTGGTGGCGAGAGTAGTCTGCCGCCAAAGGGACCGTGCCCTTGAAGTCTACGGGCACGTCCTGAGCGGCTTGACTTTCGTTGTTGTTGACTGCAAACTCGATGGTGGAGGGTGCTGTAGCCTTGTTCCTTGGCGGAGCTGGACATAAAGGATACGAGGCATGGGTGGTCGATCAACCCAAGCGCCGCAGGTCTACTGATGCGCAGTAGGTAGACCACGGCAGGCGCGGGGTCCCTGCGGGGAAGCACGATCGATCATCAGCTGTCGCCGGTACTACTGCCACAGTCGATCAGATCCGGGACCCTCAAGGAGGGTCCCGGATCTAACTGAGTAGTGGAGTAGTGGCGATGTCGACGAATGAGTCACACCAAGAAGAGACAGATCTTGATCTCTCCGCGTCCCCGGTTGAAGCCTTCCAACTTCTAGCCGACGTGGTTGCTCAGAATAGTGATGGGCGGGATTTGACAGCAAGCCAGGCCCGCCTGCAGATGAGGCGTAAGTCCTATGGGGGATTCAACCTAAAAGATCTGGGCTTTGCGCGATTCCGCGATTTCCTCTCTGAGGCAGCCAAAGAAGGTTATGTAGTAGTAGATGACACTCGGCCCGGGGATTACACGCTTTCGCTACCTGCCCAACCTTCCGGCCGCGCCGGTCAAACTGCTCGCATACGACCGGATCTGTGGCGAGCTTTCCTCGACTGGTCTCATGACTTGCAGCGCGTCTACGATATAGAGCGAGATCAAGCCACGATGCTGCCAGTCGAGCCTGCACCGCTAGAACCGCAAAAGTTCCGAGAATTGCGACAACGGATAAAAGCAAATCCAGGCGTTTTCGTTACTATTGAGCCAATCGATATGCAAACTCAGCTGGGGTGGATGCGCGAATTCGCGGAGAAGGTATCGGATTCTCGCATTAAGTCGCTTTTGAAAAGCGCACTAGCCAGCGAGAAGCCCGCAAAGCTATTCAGCGCGGTGCTTCGTGAGATACCAGACGAGCAAATAAACTGGCGTAATACTCTGCGCGTTCACGCTCGCTCTTTTATTGAGGAATGGCGAGATGCCATCCCGACGGCACAACCAATCCGCATTGATACTGATCGGGAAATGGCCGCAAGGGACGAGTCCTCGACCGATAATGCACGCTCTGCAGTGCATACACGAGGAGATGTTGGCGATTTGCTAAGTCTTGTTACCGACCTAGCCATCGCCACCACTAAGACTGCGCGAACCAGCCAGTATACGTCGCCAGCCGGGAGCTCTGCGCTCCCACAAACTAGAAAAAATACGGCCGATCTGAATAGTTTGCGCGCTCTCCTCCATGCCGCAATTGACCGCATGTCGCTTGAAGAACTCAAGGACATAAGTGTACCTATCGGATACCTGTTTGAGGATTAGTGTCTGGTGCAAACACTGGCCGATCTACTCAGTGCTCGCCGCTCGATAGATAACAGCGCGGACGAAGCCGTATCGGTCACTTTTCGTAGAGGAAAGGCAAGAATCCTAGTACCAGGTGAAAATCCTTTGTCACTACCAAGCGATGCTACCGAGCTTTCAGCGTTGCTTCAGGGCAACATTGTAGATACAGATCTTGGCCCTCACTTTAGGGTTACCGCGGGGATTTCAGTACTATACGAGCCAACGTTTGTCATCCCGCTAAAAGCACCGAGCGCTCAAGAATTGATCGACCTTGGAAGAGATCCTGCCAACTTCCGCCATGAACACGCTCGTTGTCTCTGTCTAGGCGTTCAGGTGCAGCTAGCGGGCATGAAGATCCTTTATGGAGTCGCTCGAGTAATCGCTCTTGAAAATGGAGTTCGCATGGGTAAGACAGCGATTCTCTCCATAGATGATCTCTGGAGCATAAACCTCGATGAAATAATTGAACGAATCTCAGATTTCTTGCAGGAGGCTAAGGAAAATGTTAGGCCAGAGCCCGAAGTAGGAGCTAAGAAGTGGCGGACAGTGGTGGCACTTCTTGGAGGGACCAATGATCCAAGCGAGCTTCCCCAAGGTTGGATACGGCAATTCCGACTACTAGCTGGATTGTATTCCATAAACCTTGATATACGCCCCAAGCCTGAGACTGCTCGGGCGGAGATTGTGGCGGAGCTGCGTTCTAAGCCACCTACCGGCCTGCTTGTATGGGCTGACTGGGTTGCACATCCAGAAGTCTTTATTCAGGCTTATCTGTCAGCTCGACCCGGAGCGTACGCAGAGCTTCTTGGCCGTGCCGATCGAGCCTCAGGCTACAATGATCACGTAGGCGAGCTGCGCATGCACTTGGCTGAGATTGCTCCTCCATTGGAAGATGGCGGAGATTTGCCTAGCGATGTTCAGGTAACGTGGGAAGTCGCACGAACCGAAATTCTAGCACTTGCAGGTACTCACCTTGTATTGACAGAGCGCGCAATGGCGATGCTAGAAAGCAATCCATATCCGAAACCAGGCCGTATGCTGCAACATATGCAACGTCTGGCTGATCTTGCTAAATCTTATCGGACAGCCGGCGGTAGGTTGGGTAACCGTCTTGAGGACGTTGCCATCGGAGACTACGGCATCGAAATTGCGCTATTTGATCAAGAGCTGAGCGAGAAGACAATCGATATTGACGGTAGGTCCCTAAATACTCAGCCTCACGTAAAGGTTGATGACTATAAATCGCCAGCTGAGGTCGGACGCATCTACTTCGCGCTGGATACAGAGGGGCTCAGATTGATTGTAGACCACATCGGACTGCATGATTATTGTTAATCTTCTATAACCTGCGATTTTGGCTATCGCCGAATTCTGCGGGAGAAGGTTCACATAGCCGCATGCGATAAAGGTTGCAGTGGCTGGATTCGTTCATCCTCATAGTCAGCTGCATATCGCGGAGGTGTGAGAAAACAATGATCACGGAGTGGCTGCGCATACACCTAAAATCGCCGACGATTTAAATCACTTTCAGCGATCGCCACGCGCATATTCATTTGCAAGAGTCCCCGGCTAGTCGGCGCCCTCAAAATCGATGTCGTGCTCTTAGCTAAATTTGAGAATTCTACCCCAACGGGATCGCGCGGGTGTGCGAAGCGTACGCATCTCCAACGAAGCGAGCATGCCCTGGTCCGCGAGGACCCAGCAGAACGCCCGGCCAGGCCAAGACCCGCGCTCGTAGCTCAAGGGATGGAGCATCTAACTGCGGATCAGACGGTCCATGACTCGTTCTGAGCCGCAGAAGCGAACTCCGCAAGCCACGAAAGAGCGATGTGTTCGTCGAGCCCAGCCTCTGCGGCCATGACCGCGGCGAGGGCAGCAGGCCCGTCGGCACCGGAGGCCGATAGGTGCTGGCGGTAGAGTTCGCGGACCCGTTCCTTCCGCCGGAGCCCGTCGAGCTGAGACGGGATTATGGCGGCGGCCCGCTGATCGGCTGGCCTGGTGAACTGGGCATAGAACTTCAGCGTCGTGGAACCCTCCGCGTGGCCGAGGCGCCCGGCGACCGTGTTCAGGTCAGTGCCCGCGGCCAAGAGTTGGGTCGCGGAGTAGTGCCGCAGTTCTTTCAGTGAGCTAGCAATGCCGACCCTGCGGGCGTACCGGCGGTACCGGTGAGTCATCGTGTCGGGATTCCACGGCTCACGGCCTGCCAGGTCCGGAGAGAAGGCGAACGCGTCGTTCGGGACCTGGACGCCAAGGCTCCTGGCCTCGGCGCGGCGGCGCTGGAACCGCTCGCGGAATAGCTCACAGGTCAGCAGGTCCAGCGATAGAACGCGGCCTTCTCCGTCCTTCGGCGCCTTCTCGATGTGCTGCCCGCTCTTGACCAGGTAGTTGCTGGCGAGGCGAATTTGCTGGCTGCTGAAATCGAACCGGTTCTCGCGCAGCGCGCTTACCTCGCCGCGCCGGGCCCCGGTCGTGAACGCGGTCCACAGGTACAGCCCGAATTCCTCGTCTTCGGCCCAGACCAGGTTGAGCAGCCGCGCGGCCTGGTTCGGGGTCGGCGGGTCGGGCTCGCGCTTGCGCGGATGAGGCGGCCTGGCGTTCTTCGCGACGTTGCGGTCCGCCCAGTCGTAGCGGACGGCCAGGTCCAGGGCCGAGGAGACGATCGAGTGAATCCGCAGGATCGTGGCTGGCTTCATCGGCTTGCACGCGTGCGGGCGACAGCGGCTGTCGCAGGCGTGCGGGCGGGTGGTGCGATGGTCCCGCAGCGGGCCGCACCGCTGGTCGCACGCGTGCTCGCCGTCGTCGTGATGCTCGACCCTCGGCAGCCGTCCGCACAGCCGGGAGCACTTCTTCAGGGCCGTGTAGAGCGCGTCGAGCGAGTCTGCGCCGAGCTTGCGTATCTTTACCTCGCCGAGCACGGGCCTGATGGTGCGGCGGACGTAGCCCTGGTGCGCCTCCCGGGTCGACACCTCGAGGTCGGCGACTTCCAGGTACTTGTCGAGGACCTGGCCCAGGGTCGCTTCCCGGTTCGGGAAATGGTCGCCGTCGGCCTGGCTGAGCAGCTGCCCGAGCGCAGCGGCCGCGGCCGCCTCGTCCGGGCAAGTCTGCTTAAGACGCCGCGCCTTGCCGGTGACCGGGTCGATTCCGGCGTAGACGTGGACCCGGTAGGACCCGCTTGGCAGCTGCTCGATGTGACCTCTGGCGGTGGTGGCCATGGCTACACGATAACGCGAATCAGCGTCATTCGTTCCACGACCCGTTCCACGGGCCTGATCGCTACTGTTCGAAATATACTTCTTACCTGGGAGCCGCCTATCGGAATCGAACCGATGACCTACGCATTACGAGTGCGTCGCTCTATCCGACTGAGCTAAGGCGGCCGACCGTCCCGCAGGACGACGCACTGAGTCTACCGGAAGCTTGACTCGCGCCTGGCCCGGCTGAGTGCGGACGTATCTAATATCCTCAGGCGTGAGGCTCGGAGAAGACGAGGCGCGAGCCGGATGCACCACCGTGCCCGTGGCGCGGCCGGGAACTGCGGACGGCAATCCGCTGGTCACCATGCTCGCCGACCAATAACCGACGTTGAGGAAGAGCTGTGCTGGGTTCGGGCCGACGGCCGGGCAGTGGTGCTGACCGCGCGGCGGCAGAGGGCGGCGCCACCGCGGCGGCTGGCGACCCGCCACTGGCGGTACCGGCAGGCGCCGGCGAACTGAGCCAGGCATCCAAAGCAGGCGACGGGCCGACGACGAGCGCCAGGGCGCGCGACGGGCTGCGGCGGCACTGGCTGTTCGTGGCACTGCTCCTGCTCGGGGCGGCGCTGCGGGGCGTGGTGCTCGCGGCCTACCACCCGGCGCTGATCTTCCCCGATAGCGTCCGGTACCTGCAGTACGCGCACAACTTCGCCGATGGCCACTGGAGCGTGGACGCCCTACGGCAGAGCGGGTACTCGGTCCTGATCATCCCGGTGCTGCTGGTGCACGACCTGTGGATCATCCCGCTGGTCCAGCACCTAGTCGGGCTGGCCACGGCACTGCTGGTGTACGCGGTGCTTATCCGGTTCGGGACCAGGACCTGGCTGGCGGCGGTGGCGGCGATCCCGGTGCTGTTCGACCCGCTGCAACTGGTCCTTGAGCAGTACGTGCTCAGCGACGTCTGGACCGTCTTCCTGATCCTCGCCGCCCTGGTCATCCTGGTCTGGCGCCAGGACGCACGAGAACGATCAGGAACGGGCTGGCTTCCGGCGGCGGCCTGCGGTCTGCTGCTCGGAGTGGCCGTCACGTTCCGGGACGAAGTGCTGATCATGATCGTCCCGGCCGTGCTGTACGTGCTGGTCGCGGTGCGGCCGCGGCGGCGCCTGCTGACCCGGCTGGGCGCGCTGGCGGGCTGCTTCGCCATTCCGGTGGCCGGGTACCTCGGCTGGTTCGACGCCTCCCACGGCCAGCTGAGCTTCACCACGTTCAGCGGCGCGTTCCTGTACGGCCGGGTGGCGGACTTCGCCTCCTGTGCGGGGCTGAGCCTGCCTGCCTACGAGCGGCCGCTGTGCCCCACCCAGCCGGTCGCCGAACGCAACGCCGACTTCTATACCTGGAACCCCGCCTCGCCGCAGTGGACGTTCCATCCTCCGGCGGGCACGTCCAGGGACGCGGTGGTGCGGAACTTCAGCCTGCGCATTCTGCACCACCAGCCGCTCGGCTACGCCGAAGCGGTCGGCCGTGACTTCGTCTACGGCTTCTCGCCGGTCCGCGGCGACGGCCCTGAGCACTACTCGCCCGCCTACCTGAAGTTCCAGACCTACGTCCGGCCCGACAACGACGCCTACGCCTCGATGCGCGCGCTCGGCTACCCGGCGCCGACCCTGCAGCCGAAACTGGCCGCGTTCCTGACGGACTACGGGCGGTGGTTTTACGTGCCAGGGCCGGTGTTCGCAGCCGGGCTGGTGCTCGGCCTGGCCGGCCTGGTCGTCGGCCGGCTGCGGCGCCGCCCCGTCGGCGTGACCTTGCTGTTCACCGCCGGCGCGGTCTTCGTGCTGCTGCCCGCGGCGGCGTTCGCCACCTTCGACTGGCGCTACCAGCTGCCGCAGCTGAGCCTGATCCCGGTCGCCGCGATACTCGGTGGTAACACGATCAGCAGCCGGATACCAAGATCCTCCCAGCCAGAGCTGAGGGATTCAGGAGGCGGCCCGCAGCCGGACCGGCCAGCCTTATCGGGTGGCGACGATCGAACGGACGGCGTCCGCCCCTGACGCCGTCCGCAAGCACAGCTCGGGACCGACGGGCCCGAGCCGCACGGGCGCGGCGTTGCGGACCGCGCGCGCGATCGTTCGCGCCCACTGGCTGTTCGCGGTCATCCTCGCGGCCGGGCTGGGCCTGCGGGTGCTCAGCGAGCTCGCGTACCGGCCGGCGCTGCTCTACATCGATTCGGCTAAGTACCTGGTCGGCTCGGCAGGCTCGGAACCGGCGGGCTACCGGCTGCTGCTCCGGCTGCTGGATCCGGTCGGCGGGCTGGGGCTGGTGGCGGCGGTCCAGCACGGGTTCGGCCTGGCCACGGCGACGGGCCTGTACGCGCTGCTGATCCGGCGCGGGGTGCCCCGCTGGGGTGCGGCACTGACTGCGGCGCCGGTGCTGCTTGACGCGTACCAGCTGCAGCTCGAGCAGACGATCATGCCGGACGTGCTGTTCGAGACCATGGTCGCGGCCGGGCTGATACTGCTGCTGTGGCGCGGGCGGCCGGGGGCCCGGCTGATCGCCGCGGGCGCGCTCGTGCTCGGCCTGGCCACCACCGTCCGCGAGATCGGCGCCGTGCTGATCGCGCCGACGCTCATTTTCGCGCTGCTGACCCTGTCCGGGCGGTGGCGGCGGGCACGGCGGGCGGCGCTCGCGGGAGCCTGCTTCGCGCTGCCGGTGGTCGCCTACATGGTGGCGGCCATCGCGGTCTACGGGCACTTCGGGCTGGCCAGCAACGGGCCGGCGCCAGAGTACGGACGGGCGGCGGCCGCCGCCGACTGCACGACCCTCACGCTTCCCGCGGACGAGCGCGCCCTGTGCCCGTCACCCGCCCAGACGCTCGCGCTGGGCGGCGTCGATGGCCTGCTGCATAATCCGGCCTCGCCGGGCCTGACGGCACCGGTGCCCGCTGGCCTGTCCCACCAGCAGCTGGTGAGCTCGTTCTCGCTGGCCGTGCTGCGCCAGCAGCCGCTGCGGGTAGCCGCGTCGATCGCCCGGGACTCGGTCCGGCTCTTCGCGCTGACCAGGGACGGCAGCCCGGTCATCACCAGCATCTCGCGCTGGCAGTTCCAGACCTTCTACCCGACCTACCCGCGCAGTTACTCCATCGCGGTCTTCACCCAGCTGGCCCGTCAGGCCGGCAGCGGCGCCCCGGCCGTCGACCGGCCGCTGGCCACCCTGCTCCGCGACTACCAGCTGCACGGCGGCTACACCCCCGGCCCGCTCTACGCCGCCGCCCTCGCCGCCGGGCTGCTCGGCGCCCTGTCCGGGCTGACCCGCCGCCGCAAGCCCGGTCGCCAGACACCGGTCCGCGACGGGCCCGGCCGCGAAACACCGAGCCGCTGGACCCGTACCCCCGCAGACGCCGAACGAGCGGCGGCCTGCCTCCTCGTGACCCTGTCCGCGGTCGTGCTGCTGCTGAGCTCCGACGCGTTCGAGTTCTCCTGGCGCTACCAGCTGCCCGCCGTGGTGCTGCTGCCGCTCGCCGGCACGCTCGGCGCGACCGCCCTTGCTGCCCGCTTCACTGCTGCTCGGACTGCCAGCGACGGAACAAGTCAACGAACTCGTAGCGTCTCTGCGGCGTAACTAGAAGTTGACGCATATACGCCTTAGGCGTATATGCTGAATCCATGGCAGACAAGGCGTTGCAGGAACCCGCGTTCCTGGTGCTGACTTCGCTGGCAGGCGAGCCGCAGCACGGCTACGGGCTCGTCCAGGATGTGCTCCGGGTCTCGGACGGACAGGTCAGGCTGCATACCGGGACGCTGTACGCGATCCTTGACCGGCTGCGCGAGGGCGGGCTCATCGAGGTCGAGCGGGAAGAGATCGTGGAATCCCGGCTCCGCCGTTACTACCGGCTGACCAACGCCGGCGCCGAGCGCCTGGCCACCGAAGCGGAGCGGATGCAGCGCAACGCCAGCGCAGCGGCAAGCCGGCTCCGGCAACTGCCACCCAGGATGCGCCCTGGCCTGCGGCCCGATGGAGGCATGGCATGAGCCAGGAGATCCTGGAGCGCCGGTACCGGTGGCTGCTCGCCTGCTACCCGCGTGCCTATCGCGCCGCCTACGGCGAGGAGATGCTGGCCGTCGCGCTGGCCGCGGCCAGACCCGGCGCGCGCTGGCCCGATCCCGGCGAGGCGGCCGACCTGATCTTCACCGGCCTTCGCCGCAGGCTCGGCTCGGTGCGGTCGGCTTCGCTCGACCCAGCCTGGCGCGACGCCGCCGGCATCGCCGCGGTCATCGGACCGATCGTGATGGCCGCGTTCGCGGTAACGCCGAACCTCGGTCCAGGCCGCTGGCCGTACTTCCCCACGGGATCATTCAGCGGCATCATCGTGGCCGCGCTGTGGTTCACGGTCGCCGTCGCGGGCATGCTGCGCTGGCGGCGCTTCGCGCTGGCCGGCTCCGGTGTGCTGTCCGCCGGGCTGATCTACGAACTTGCGCGCGCCGCGCCCAATGAGCCCAATAAATTCGGCGTATTCGGGTGGGAGGTCGTCTTCGCCGCGCTGATCGTCGGGTCGGCGCTGCTCGCACTGAAGAGCAAGCAGCGTCTCTTGTCGTGGTGGGCTGCCACGGCGACGGCCGTCATCGCCATGCTGCTCGCGCTACTCCCAGCGATCCAGAACGGACTGCCAGGGGCCGGCTCCTTCGCCGCGCAGAACTCCTACCTGCAGCTCCAGAGCCTGCTGTACGAGGCGCTGCCGGCCGGCCTTCTCCTCGTCCTGCTGGTCATCGTCGTACGGCAGAAAGCAGGCGTGCGGTCCAGGCTGATGATCATGCTCGTGGCCGCCGCCGCGACCTTCTTGTTCGACATGGCGGCATTTAGCGGCGTCCTCACTATCGAGGATCCGGTGAACTACCCTCCGCTCGGGCTTGGCTGGTGGCAGTCCCCGGCCTTCACGGTGGCGGTCCCTGTCCTCTGCTTCGTCGTCGGCGTGATCCGCCTGACCCCGAACGACGGCAGGCCCGACCGCCGGGCCACGGCCGGACCCGGCAGGCGCTGACCCGGTTCACTGCTGCTCGGACTGCCACCGGCGGAACAGGTCGACGAACTCATCGCGCATCTGCGGCGTCAGGTCTTCGGGCACCAGCCGCCCGCTGAGGCTGATGGTCTCGCGCATCTGGGCCAGGTACTCGGTGCAGTGCGGGCAGCCGGCCAGATGCGCCTCGAACCGCCGCCTGGCCCGCCGGGGAAGCGTGCCTTCCAGGTAATCGGTGACCAGCTCGACGGCCTGCTGACAGACGAGATCACGCCGGAAGAGGACTCTCATCGCACCTCCCGGAACTCGTCTTCGACCAGCTGCCGCAGCCGGCTCCGGCCGCGGTGCAGCAAGACCCGTTGGTTACCTTCGGACAGGGCCAGCACGGTGCAGACCTCGTCGCTGGTCATCCCCTCCACGTCACGCAGCAGCACCACCTCACGCTGGCGGGCGGGCAGCTCGTCGATCCAGGCCCGGACGCGGTGCGCGAGCTTGCCCGCCTCCAGCCGACCCTCGGCCGCCTCGATCCAGTGCTCGGGCGGATCGGCC